>Ga0126371_10000947_pt1 | contig 24148 bp, 25 predicted proteins | sample PanSoiMetaPlot_4_FD_110145 | JGI IMG/M metagenome (GOLD analysis project Ga0126371, IMG submission 110145) | Tropical forest soil microbial communities from Panama - MetaG Plot_4 | ecosystem: Environmental > Terrestrial > Soil > Tropical forest > Bulk soil | place: Panama | collected 2016-02-17 | reverse complement strand
TCCCGTTGTGGAGCGCTACTTCAGTCAGTGAACTCGTATTGGGACCTCGCGTACAACATTGGAGCCGCCCCTGGCTACCTTGGGGCCATTCTGCTACTCGGCCTTGTGCTTCTGGGAAAGACGTGGTACCCGAGATGGACGGCGTTGGCGAACCCTGCGGTACTTATGTTGCTCTCGCCGCTCGTTGACAGGACGCCAGCACCGTTTGGCGCGGTGCTATCGGGTGGATTCACGAACCTCTCGATTGCGGTATTTTTTCTCGTTTCCCTGTGCACGACGTGGATGCGGGAGGAGAAATCGCCACAAAATGGGGCGTCTGCATGAACGTGCGGTCGTTGAATCCAATCTAGCCCAGTGGCTCAAAGCCGAGGAGAGGATCCAGGCGGGAGAGAAGCGACAACCCATTGCTCTTAAGGAGTGGCCAGCAAGAATGGAGCCGATGTCGTCGCCTTACGCGGGATTTGAGAGATTGCGTGCGCAACGCGGAGACTTCTTCCCGATGATCGAGGGTATGGGAATGGAAACGTTATAGCACCGCCCAAGCAATGCTGACCGGGCCGTTGGAGATACGATTCTGCACCTCTGCAACAGCCGGTTGCCCTCCCTGCACGAACTCCAAGACCAACTCGAACTGGAAACCTGCAGAATGAAAAACATGCTCGCGCGATTGACCGAAGGGGGCGCCGGACATTTCCGAATATTCGATCCCGGCGTAGGAAGCCCCAACCTGATCCAGCGCGTGCAGTTGCTTGCCTTTCACGAGCGGCACCACTTTAAGGCTATGGGTCATCTAATTGCAGATCAGGGACTGGGTTTTCAAAAGAAAGTTGTCCGGCGCAACGGTCCTCAAGCGTCTTTGGATTAGAAGTACCAAACTAAAGGAGGATGACCATGAGCGAGTTTGTATTTCTTTATCGGGGTGGCGAGGCTGGCAGGTCCCCTGAAAGAGCCCAGCAATCGATGCAGAAGTGGATGGCCTGGTTCAAGGAGCTTGGTCAGAGCGGTCACGTGAAGGACCAAGGCCAGCCCCTCGAACGCACCGGCAAGCTGGTGAAGGGCAAACAGAAGACGGTGACAGACGGACCATTTCCCGAGGCGAAAGACCTCGTCGGAGGGTACACCCTGATCGAGGCCCGCGATCTGGCGCAGGCTGTTGAACTTTCAAAAGGCTGCCCGATCCTCGAGGTCGACGGCGCCGTCGAAGTGCGTCCAGTCATGAAGCTGAACATGTGATGGAACCAAGTGATCATCTTTTCCGGCGCGAAGCGGGGCGCATGGTCGCCACCCTGACGCGCATCTTTGGAGTCCACAACCTCGCGCTGGCAGAAGACGTCGTGCAAGACGCCTTCTGCCGCGCCCTTGAGGTGTGGAAGTTCCGCGGCATGCCGGAGAATCCCTCTGCGTGGCTCATGGCCACTGCGAAGAACCGTGCGCTAGACGCGCTGCGGCGAGAGCGCACGGCCCGCACCTTCGCTCCCGAACTAGGAAGAACGCTCGATAGTGAATGGACGCTTGCGCCCGCCGTAGAGGAGCTTTTCGAGACACATGCCATCGCGGACGGACAGCTTCGCATGATGTTCTCTTGCTGCCATCCCCGCCTGCCCGAGGAAGCCCAGGTCGCGCTCATGCTGCACATCTTGTGCGGTTTCAGTGTGGATGAGGTCGCCGCAGCGTTCGTTAGCAGCCACGACGCCATGGAGAAGCGCATTGTACGGGCAAAAAAGGTGTTGGCAGGATCGCGGAAGCTTTTCGATGTGCTGAGCGCGGACGACCTGGCCGTGCGCCTGCTGGCCGTACAACGTGCCCTTTACCTTCTCTTCAACGAGGGCTACCACGGTGCGTCCTCCGAGTCGCCGGTGCGAGCTGATCTGTGCCAGGAAGCAATGCGTCTCACGAGACTTCTTCTCGACCATCCGCCTGCGGCCACGCCAGCGACGCGTGCTCTCTTTGCGCTCATGTGCCTGCATGCAGCACGTCTACCGGCACGTATAGATGCCTCCGGTGAGTTGCGATCGCTTTTCGAGCAGGACCGTTCGCGATGGGATGCAAGTCTCATCGCCGAAGGACAGAGGCTACTCGATCTTGCAGCGACCGGTCCGGAGTTAACCGAATACCACGTGGAGGCGGCGATTGCCTGGGTTCATACCACCGCTCACGGGGCTGAGGATACGGATTGGGGGATGATCGTTACGTTCTACAACAAGTTGATGAACCTTCGCCCTTCACCAGTCGTGGCGCTCAACCGCGCCATTGCCATAGCCCAACGGGATGGCCCGCAGCGCGGGATTGAAGAGATTCGCGCGATTGCTAATTCAGATCGTCTTTCTGCCTATCCCTTCTATCACGCCGCGCTTGGTGAATTTGAGCTCCGGAGTGGGAGGCATGAAATCGCGCGCGAACATTTCATGGCTGCGCTCACGTTCGCGCGTAACCCCATGGAGCGCCGATTCCTCGAACAGCGCGCTCGCGCATGTAACACCGGGACTCCCGTTGGCTGAAGAGCCGTGCGAGAACCTGGTCACAAAGGGTTAGGGTGCCGCGCTAGATCTGGGAATCCAGCATCTATTCGGCGAGCGAACGGTGTTGAGATCTCCGCTTCCTTTGAGGAAGCCACTTGCTGGCCAAGCCAATCGTACGTATCTCCAAGGGGCGTTTCTCTCCGGAAAAGTATGGACCGGTCAAAGCGCTCATTGAGCAGTCCGCCGGGCCACTCGTACCAGCTATTCGGTTCTTACCGGGCCTCCTTTATTACCATGCATCTGTGGACCGGGAGAGTGATACGGTTGTGAATGTCAGCATTTGGGAAGACCTAGAAGCGGGAAAACAGATGGACAACCTTCAAGCCATGCTCGCGCGGCGGCCGATCCTAAGGGCGCGGGCGTCACGTTTGACGCGATTGCGAATTATGAGCCACTGTGGAAAATCGAATCTACTTGGTGCGGCTGACTGTCTCGAACGAGGTCAATAAGCGCCCAGACAGACGGCGAGCGCTTGGCGGAGGTCCTTTCATGAAGGCTCAAAACGATGTTGGCTCGGTGCTAGTTTCCATGCTGGCAAGGATCCCCGGAGTCGTCGTAACGCGGAAACTGACCTCCGCCAATTTCACCATCAGGAAAAAAGTGTTCGCCTTCACCAAAGGAGATGGGGTTGTCTTGAAGCTTCCTCCAGAAACCGTCAAGAGGCTCGTCGAAGCGGGTACGGCTTCGATGCTTATTATGGGGAAGAGGACCATGAAGGAATGGATAGTTCTCCGCCTCGAGAACCCATCGGACGCTAAGAAGCGGTTAAGGTTGTTCGAGGAAGCTATGGCCTTCGTTGCGGCGAAGGCCTGAGATTGTGAGGATTCGTTGAAGAAGACAAGGCCAGAAGATGAAGCTTAGCTTCGTCAAGCCCCCGGCAAGAATCACGGCCCTACATTTAAGGCGATGTGTGTGCTTGAAAGCCCTGTGGGATGCCTCAAGCGGACACCAGCCTAGCTGCACCTGACGGCCGTCTGAAGCTCATCCTCTTTTACGACAACTCCTTGGTGTCCAGTGTTGAAGGCCAAAGGGAGGTAAGTCGCGAGGGCTTATATTTCGTCGGAAATAGAGATATCTCCGCGGTGATCCGCTAGAGCTCGCGAAAAACTGGCTTCATTGGGTGAATTCTTCCCCCATGGGGCGTTTCCCGTGTTTGGGATACCCCGGCAAGAAAACGACAAACCACCTTTTTCACCGAGACATAGCCTTCGGCCGATGGGCCCGGATGCGCATGCCATCGAAGAACCTTGCAATACGGCTCCAAGTTCTCCTCGGCGAAGAGTGATGGAGGCCATGAGTGAGGTGAAACCAACAACTGTTTCGCCATCAAAAAAAATTTGTCCGTGCCCAGCCGCCTCAAACGTCTTGAACACGGAAGGACCAGGAGCAACGTCATGAAAACACAAACTATAGACCTTGGAGACACAACCGTTACGAGTAATGCTTTGGGGCTGAATCGTGGTTCCGCGCAATGGATGCTCATCGGCTCGTTGGCGCTGGCCGCTCAGATGCTGATAAGCGCGGCGGCCCTGGCTCAGTCCGTCGATGCCGCCGGCAGCCAGTCACCACCGCTAATGGATCGCCAGAAAGAAATCGCACTGGCTCTCAGCGCTTGTCCGCAATCGGTGGCCGATAAAGCGGCAGTCTATGTCCTTGACAAGTCTGGCTACCTCAAGGTCCGGGACAGCCAGAATGGCTTCACGGCCATCGTTCAGCACTCGCAACCCACCAGCCAGGAGCCGCAGTGTATGGACGCAGAGGGTGCGCGGACTTTCCTTCCACGCTACCTGAAGGTGGCGGAACTGCGGGCTCAGGGAAAAAGTGCCGAGGAGATCAAGAGCTTCGTGGCTGAAGCCTTTGCTAAGGGTGTTTTCCAGCCGCCAAGCAGACCGGGTATCGATTACATGCTGTCGACGGAAAATCTCGTCGTCAACGACAAGGGCGAAGTCCAGCATTTCCCGCCGCATGTGATGTTTTACGGGCCGTACCTGACAAATGCAGATCTAGGCTCGGACGGCAAGTTCACGAGCGGCGTCTTTGTCGCTGGTGAAGGCCCGCACGCCCTGATCATCGTGCCCGTTCCGGTGCAGCCGGGGCCGAACCATCGGCCTGCTGACAAGCCGTCAGGCGGCTCGCAGTAATCGATTCCGGAAGGGGGTCTGATTTCTCGTTACGGCGTCGGCTGTCGGAATCCGCCAATTGTCGGAAACCAGCAGACCAGACGGAAAGAAACGTACATGTATTCAATCTCTTATCGTGGTGTCTCATTTGCTCGTGAACCCCGGTCGAATCAGTTGTAGGACGTACAAGGCAGAGGACATGGCGACGAAAACGATTGCATTTGCAGCAACTGGAAAACTAAACGAAGGCGAATTGATCCTCGCTGGAAGACGAGGCGATGTGCGCGCAACGGAAGCTCTCTTTCGCCCCTATTACAGCCTGTTGTTTCAAATGGCATTCCGCATCCTCAGGAACACCGAAGACGCTGAGGATTCTTTGCAGGACGCGCTGCTCTCTGCTCACCGTAATCTTGGACGCTTCGAAGGCCGCTCGCAGTTTTCCACCTGGTTGACGCGCATCGTCATCAACGCTGCACTGATGAAGCGACGCAGCATCAAAGCACGGCCTTCCGTGTCGCTCGACGACATCCTGCAGGAGGACGAGGTACCCTGGATTGGACGCTTCGCCGACCCGGTACCAGACCCAGAGCAGATTTATCTGGGCGTCGAAATCCGCGAGATGATCAAGAAGAATATCGAGCTACTCTCGCCACGTCTACGCATGGCCTTCATGCTGCGTCACATAGCAGGGTGCTCGACCGGACAAGCCGCGAAGGAACTCGGCGTCGCCGAAAACGCACTGAAAGCAAGAGTATGGCGCGCCCGCCATGGCCTCGCAGAGCGTATGAGGCTCGCGCTCCGGGGAACCTCGCACCGACGGAAGCTCTGAAGCTTTGAAAGAGATCATCCTGAACCGGGTTACCGTCGAACTGGTTGGGGAGGACCATGAGAATTGCTTTGTTTCTCAACGTCATTTCATTGCTCACGAAAAGAATCATAAGGATCAAGCACTTAGAACTGGCATTCCCCCTGCATTGCACTTGTCTGGCACGAGTCAGGAGCCGCGCCAATGGTGCTTAGAATTGAGAGAGCCTCAGATAGACCACTCATGATTCTGCGTGTGAGCGGCCAGCTTCAATCGGAACACGTGGTTCACTTAAGGGCACAAATCGATGGGAGCACCCAGAAAATCATACTGGACTTGGAAGGAGTGAACCTCGTCGATCGGGATGTGGTTCGGTTCCTTGGACTCTGCGAGGCGAGCGGCGTCCAGCTCAGCCAATGTTCCCCATACATTCGTGACTGGATTGACCGAGAGAGAGTCAGCCAGGGCGGTTTAGGCCAGGAGACGTCGGGCGACCTGTAGTGCCGTTCGCCGGGCAAACGGCGTCGAACTCATCCGGTGATTTGCGTAAAAGAGGCTTGCCCTCGCCGAGTTACCCACAGGCGCGGCCTAAGATTCCCATCGTACCTGTCGTTGTGCATGCCTGTGCCGGCTAGCCCGTGGCGATTTCCCTGCTCTCGACGGCAAATACGTGTTAAGAATTCTTCAGCTATCGCGTCTTAGATATGGAAGAGCCAGGAGGGGTGCTTGGCAGCCGCGATAGAAAACCTCATGGTGACCCAAGCGGCTACGGAGCTTGAGGCGGTTTTTCGGGCACATCACACTCGTGTCCTCCAAGCCGCTTACCGGGTAACCGGGAGCATGGCCGACGCCGAAGACGTAGCGCAGTCTGTCTTCTTGCGGCTGGCACGCGGCGACATCGATCCCCGCCGGATCACCCATCTCGCAAGCTACCTGCAGCGTTGCACCGTCAACGCGGCATTGGATTTGCTTCGTTCGCGGCGCAATCGAGAGACAGTGCCGGTCGAGTCTGCGGACACGCTGAGCGCACCTGCCGCGGCGTCTCCTGAGCGGGTTCTGTCGTCCTGCGAGATTCGCGATCAGCTCCGCCGCGCGCTTGCGGATTTGCATCCACGCGTCGCGGAGATGTTCACCCTGCGCTATCTCGAAGGGTTGGATAACCGCGAGATCGCTCGCTTGACGGACACGTCGCAAGCGGTGGTGGCGGTAACGCTATTTCGGGCGCGCGCGCAATTAAAGAAGGGATTAGTTGGGTTCAGAAAGGGTACGCTATGAAGATTTTTGGTCTTTTTCGCTCCCGGCGAGACACCCGTCTTGACCAGGCCATCGCTCAAGTTCGTGAAGATCAGCCTGATGCAAAATCGCTTTCTGCTTCCGCCGAGCGCCTGTGGAGGCGGATACAAGCAGGCGAAGGAGACATCGGTTCCGCCAAGTCCCCGCAGGTAATCCAGGGTTGTGCCGATATTCGAGCCCTACTCCCCGCATTCTACGAACACGAACTGCAGCCTGCCCGCGCGTCCATCGTGGAAGACCATTTGCGCGAATGTGTTTCTTGTCGCTCCTACGTTCATGGACGGGGGCTTGAAGCCGATCTCGCTGCGAAATGGCAGATGGAAACCCCGGGGCACCGTGCCCGTTGGACCTTCCCCCGACCGCTCTTGGTTGCAGCGGCAGCGGCCGTGCTCGTCAGCTTGGTGTGGGCGGGGTCTAGTTGGTATTTCTCCGCCCTGCCGGGCGCCCGCGCGCGAGTCACGTCGGCTGAGGGCCAAATCTTCGCCGTGAGTGCGAAGAACACTCGGATGTTGAAACCCGGGGACGAAGTCGACAGTAAAGAATTCATTCGCACGGGCGCGGGATCGCACGCGACCGTGAAACTCCTGGATGGTTCTGATGTGGAAATGAATCAACGCGCCGAATTTGCCGTCAGCGCGACTCGCCGCGACACTACCATCGAGCTCAATCAAGGCGACATCATCGTGCACGCCGCCAAACGCCGCCGTGGTCACCTGTATGTGAGCGCGCCGGATTGCCGGGTGGCCGTTACGGGCACGATGTTCGCTGTCAATTCCGGTACCAAAGGCTCGCGCGTGACAGTGATTGAAGGCGAGGTACACGTCACTCATTCAGGCCGGGAAAGCATTCTGCACTCTGGCGATCAACTCGCCACAACGCAAGCCGTGGCGTTGGTTCCCGTGCGCGAAGAAATCGCCTGGAGCCATGATCTGGATCACGAACTGGCTCTGCTTGCGGAGTTCTCAAAGCTGCGGGAAAAATTCGAGCAGATTCCCACGCCTCCGGCTCGCTATGTGAGCAATATCCTCCCCTTGTTGCCTCAAGACACGATCCTCTACGTCAGCATCCCCAATCTTGGTGAAGCTCTACAGCAGGCGAATCAGATCTTCCAGCAACAGTTGCTGCAAAGCCCGGTGCTTCAGCAGTGGTGGGGCCAACTGAATCGTTCTGCACGGCAAATCACTCCGGAAGAGTTGATCGCACAAGTCCCAGCGCTCAGCCAGTTTTTGGGAGATGAGGTCGTAATTACGATGCGCGGCGGCTCCGAGAACGGGCCTGTCCTGCTCTCGGAAATCCGCCAGCCGGGGCTCGAAGATTTTCTGCGGAACCATCTCGCAAGTGCGTTCACCCACGATGACGGCGCGTCGGACCTGCACGTCGTGAATCTTCGGTCCCTCGCGTCCTTGCCGGATAACACCCGCGGGATGGTCATGCTGGTGCGCCAGAACATGTTGATCGTCGGCGGCGATGCCAAGTCCGTGCGCCAGATGAACGCACAAATCGATGGCGGAACAAAACTGTTTGGCAGCACCGATTTTGGTCAGAAAATCCTGAGCGTTTATCGCGGTGGTGCCGAGACGTTGCTGGCCATCAATTTCGCGGCCATTCTGAACACTCCGCAGAACAGCAGCTCGAAGGCGTTTCAGACCGGCGGCTTTAACAACGCGAAATATCTGGTTGCGACGCAGAGCGCCACGCTGAATCATGGTGGGAACCGGCTGACGTTGGAATTTTCCGGTGCGCGCAGCGGCATTCCCTCGTGGCTGGCAGAACCGGCTCCGATGGGTTCGCTTGACTATGTTTCCGCGAATGCCGGAGCGGCTGTCTCGGTCGTCGCGAAACAGCCTGCATTGATGCTCGATGATCTGTTCAGCACGATCGGCTCGTCCGACTCCAATTTCAGCAATAATCTTGAGGAGATGAACACCAAGCTCGGTTTCGACCTCCGCAACGACCTCGCCAGCGCACTGGGCGGGGAGATGACCCTCGCGCTGGATGGGCCGCTGCTCCCGACCCCGTCGTGGAAGACAATCGTCGAAGTCAACAATCCGGGCGCTCTGCAACTGGTGATCGAAAAGTGGATCCAGCACAGCAATCGAGAGGCGCAAGCGTCGAATGCACCGGGCCTGACGCTAGAGCAGCAACAAATCGGGGGCCGGACCTTCTACACCATCCGCATGCTCGGCCCCGCACTGGCATCCGAGTGCGATTACACTTTTGCCGACGGCTACATGCTCATGGCGCCCTCTCGCGCGCTGCTCTTAGCGGCGCTCGATACGCACTCTGACGGCTCCTCGCTCGCTCGGTCCGCTTCTTTCCGGTCGCTCCTGCCCAGCGACAACCAGGCGAATTTCTCAGGGATGCTGTATCAGAACCTAAGCCCCATCATGAAACCTCTGGCTTCCGAGGTCACTTCGCAGCAGTTCGCAGTGCTTCAGCAGTTGGCCGCGGACTCGAAGCCGAGCGTGATTTGTGCGTACGGGGAAACGGACCGTATCGAAGTCGCAACCAATGGCAAGCTCCTGGACTTGCATCCGGGGCTGATGACTCTATTCGGCCTGCTTGGTCAGGCGGATCATGGAACTTCCCCGAGGCGCCATCCGTAGTAACCTTTGACCATGGCCCCAACGATAGAGCTCGATGGGCTCGATGTGCAGCTCGGTGGGAGAACCATTCTCCGCACCCTGACGGGTGTTCTGAACAGCCGGGCCATCGGTCTACTGGGTCCGAATGGCGCCGGGAAATCGACTCTCATCAACACGCTTCTGGGCTTCCACAGGCCTTCCAAGGGCAGCGTTCGCATACTTGGTCTCGATAGTCACAGAGATGGCAAGGCGCTGCGCGCGTTGGTAGGGTACATGCCGGAAACCGACGCCTTCATCGCCAAGATGTCCGGCGTTCGTTTCGTTCGCTATATGGCCGAACTCTCCGGCCTTCCTCCGGATCAAGCCATGGAACGCGCCCACGAAGCCTTTGTGTACGTCGGCCTGGGTGAGGCGCGCTATCGCATGGTGGGAACATATTCGCTCGGTATGAAGCAGTTGGCAAAGCTTGCTCAGGCCATCGTGCACGGACCTAAGCTGCTAATCCTCGACGAACCCACCAATGGCTTGGACCCGCCCGCTCGCAAGCGGCTCCTCGAACTCGTTTGCGAAATTCGCGAAGCCAGCGACATCTGCCTTCTGCTCTCGTCGCACCTTCTACGCGACGTCGAGGAAACCTGCGATCAGGTGTTGATCCTGCGAGATGGCCGCGTCGCCTCGATTTGTGACCTTGCTGAGGAGCGCCGCGGCAACCGCAAGTTTCTGGAGATGGAAACCTGCGGGGCGGAACCGGCCTTCGCCGCCGCACTTCAGAGTCTCGGCTGCGAGTGCGGGCTCTTTGGAAACGGCCGGATGAAGGTCGTTTTGCCGGACGCGGTTGAGATTAGAGACGTCTATAAGGTTGCCGCCGAACGCGGCGTTCAGATTCGCCGTATGAATCACCGGCGCGATTCCCTACAGGACATTTTTCTCAACGCCATGGAGCAATCCGGAGGAACCAGTGGCCGTATATAAGCGCCGCTACAATCCCTACCACGGCCCACTCACGCCGGAACAGTCTCGCTTTCTGGTGCTGACACGCTACGCCTTGGCCGAGTTGTTTCGCTCCCGCGTGTTCGTTTTGTTACTTGTTCTCGCACTGGTGCCAACCTTGTTCTTTGCCGTTTACATTTTCCTAGTCAACAACAGTGCCATCCAACTGGTCGTGCAACTGCGCGCCGCAGGAGGATTCGCGGTCGAAAGCAAATTCTTCTTTGTCCTGATGGTGATACAAACGCAACTGTCGTTTCTGTTGAGCTGCTGGGTCTGCCCGACCTTGGTCGCCGGAGACCTGGTAAATGGAGCGCTTCCCCTGTTCCTGAGCCGGCCATTTAGCCGGCCCGAGTACGTGCTGGGGAAGTGCGCAGCGATCGCTCTACTTCTCTCCGCGGTGACTTGGGTGCCTGGCTTGCTCCTGTTTTCCCTCCAGGCTGGGTTGGCAAAAGACGGCTGGATTTGGACGCATCTGTGGATGGTGGTCCCGATCGTGTTCTGCTCCGCGGTTTGGATTTTGATGCTCTCGCTGATTTCGCTGGCCGTTTCAGCCTGGGTGAGGTTACGCATCGTGGCTACCGGTGTTATCTTCTGTGCGTTTCTCGTGCCTGCGGGGCTGGGCGCGATTTTCAACACCATCATGAACACCTACTGGGGAAACCTGCTCAATTTCTCCCAGCTGTTCAGCTTAATCCTCATCAAGGGCTTTCGGCTGGAATCGGAACTCGGCGGTCCCGTTGGGTTAGAGCAAGTTCCGCTTTTTGCGGCGTGGATCATGATGATTCTGGTGTGTGTAATCTCACTCTATATCCTGAACGCGCGTTTGCGAGCGTGTGAGGTTGTGCGCGGATGACGAGTGCGAATCGCCAAATCGTCTTCGATAACGTTTCCAAGTTCTACGGGGAAGTTCTGGGCGTGAACCGCGTCAGTTTCTCGCTCGATCAGGGAATTACCAGCCTCGTCGGGCCGAACGGGTCTGGCAAAACCACCCTTATGAACCTGGTCACCGGCCTGATCAAACCGACGCGCGGGTCCATTCACGTGCTTGGGTTAACCACGCGTCAACCTGTGGAGTTGTTCCGGCAGGTCGGATATTGTACGCAATTCGACTCCTTCCCGCCGGGGAGCACCGGCTATGATTTCATTTTCTGGCCGCTGCGGCTCCATGGTTTTGGCCGCGAGCAGGCCGCCAGGTTGACCGCCGAAGCCTTGGAGCGGGCCGGCATGACGCAGGTGGCACGACGCAAAGTGGCCGGATATAGCAAAGGCATGCGCCAGCGCATCCGTTTGGCGCAGGCCATCGCCCATCATCCCCCGGTGCTTGTTCTGGACGAACCTCTGAACGGGCTGGATCCCATTGCGCGCGCCGAGGCCATCGCCCTGTTCGAGTCTCTTGCCAAGCAGGGAATGCACGTCATCATTTCCAGCCACATTCTTGAGGAAGTCGATCGGATCTCCGATCGGGTGGTACTCATGAGCAGCGGCTACGTCGTGGCGGAAGGCCAGATTCGTGAAGTGCGGAAAGAGGTTCGCGATCATCCCATGCAGATTCTGGTCAGCTGCTCGAATGCCGCGCGGCTGGCCTCGGCGGCGTTCGAACAGAACCATGTCGTCGAGGCAAGGATACTCAACGACAGCCGCGGCGTTCTGATTCGCACGCGCGATCCCGAGCAGTTTTATCTTCTGCTGAACAAGATCGTGTGCAGCGGTTTGATAGAAGTGGATGCCGTTGCCCCGGCGGATGATGACGTCAATTCGATTTACCAATACTTGATCGGATCGAACGGTGGGCCTACATGAGTGCACGAGATCTCATCACTCAGACCAAGGGGTGGACACAGAAGCAACCCTGGGGGCTTTACGCGAGCCAGGTCTTCGTTCTCGTGCGCAACGAGGTCCGCCGCAACCTGTTCACCCGCCGCCGGCTGTGGGTTTACCTCCTGGTGGTGATCCCGGTTGTGATTCTCCTCCTCCACAATGCATTCGCCCAAAATACTGCCGAAGCCTTCTACATCGAGGCCGACACGCGCGTGCTCGCGCGTATCGTTCAGCTTTACTATGTACGGCTGGGCATCTTTTTCGCGTGCATGGGAATCTTCACCTGGTTATTTCGCGGCGAGATGGTCGAGCGCACCCTGCATTACCAGTTTCTTGTCCCGGTGAGAAGGGAAGTCCTGGTCATCGGAAAATTTCTGGCGGGCACGCTAATCTCCACATTGCTCTTTGAAAGTGCAGTTCTCGCTTGCTTTTATTTGACCTACGAGCGATTTGGCGTGGCTGGCCGGTCCTACATTTTTGATGGCCCGGGCCTTCATCAATTAGGTGCTTATCTGCTGGTGACGGCCTTGGCGTGCGTCGGATATGGTTCCGTGTTTCTTGCTCTGAGCCTGCTCTTCAAAAATCCGATTGTCCCGGGGCTGGTCTTGATGGGCTGGGAAACAATTGCTCCCATATTCCCCGCGTGGGCTCAACGGCTTAGCGTGACCTCCTATCTGAGGCCTCTCAGCGCGGTCACGTTGCCGGTCGAGGGACGCTTGGCGATTTTCACGGTGGTCACCGAGCCGGTCCCACCGGTGCTCGCCATCCTGGGTTTGCTTTGCTTCTCTGTCGCTGTCCTCGTTCTTTGTTGCCTTCTCATAAATCGCACAGAAATTACCTACACCGCGGAGTAGCGGGGTGGTAGCAACCAAGGTGCAACTGGCCTGCGGTAGCGCGTCCGAGGGAGTTGCGCAGGCGCCAGCGCCAGCCTTTCCCAACAGCGGGACCGGCCACAGTTTGCCTCGTGGATGGCGCGTTAGGGGCCGTGTGGGCTCCGAGCGGCCGACTGGCCAGAGTTCTTCGCTTGGTGATGAAAAACGCGAAGATCGCCCGGATCGAAGTCCTCGCCAATCGAGCGCCCCTCGATGCGCTCCAGTTGGTGGTCCTTCCAGACTGACGAGGAGCGATGCGCTCGGCGGGAAGGTACTCTTAGGCCCTGGGTCAGGTTGAATTTTGGCACCCCTTGTGTCACGAGTAACAACTATTTCGTAGCTTCTATTCTGTGTCAGTCGCACGCAGCGCTGTTCGACAAAACTGCAAGCCTCCCATCAATGCTAACGAAGGAAACGAACTGAGAGTCAACCAGGAATGACAGATTAACGGGAAGAGAGAAGACCCGAGGTACACTAAGCATCCTCATTACGCGCAGGCGCTCAGTCCTGCAAAGAGAGATGTGAGATGGCCAAGTGGACCCGCCGGGAACTGCTGAAAACAGGGCTCGCAATTTCTGCCAGCGTCGCCACGGGCAAAGGGGCACGACCCCTGACCGGGCTCGTCGTGGATTCTCCCGCACCGGCAGATCCCGCGCTCGAAAAGCTCGCCCCTTCCGGTGCGAAAGAGCCAGAGTTGCAGCCTAGCTCTCCACGGGAGCGGCTCCTGCTGGACTTCGGCTGGCGCTTTCATTTAGGGCATGCCTGTGATCCTTCCCTGGACTTCGGCTTCGGCGCGCTCGCAGAGGAGTCAACATTCGCCAAGTCCGGCGGCATGCCGAAAGTGACCCGATTGAACTTTGACGACAGCGGTTGGCAAGCCATCGACCTGCCCCATGATTGGGCCGTGGAGCTTCCCTTCCAGAACGCCCCGGATTTGTCTGATCACGGCAGCAAACCGCTCGGCCGGGACTATCCTGAGACGAGCATTGGCTGGTACCGTCGTGTTTTTGAGCTTCCGGAATCCGATACGAGCAAGCGCGTCACCGTGGAGTTCGACGGAGTGTTTCGTGACGCCATGGTGATTCTGAATGGCTACTACGTCGGGAGAAATTTCAGTGGGTACGCACCCTTCTTCTTTGACCTGACAGACTTTGCCAATTTTGGCGGCAAGAACGTGTTGACGGTGCGAGTCGACGCTACATTGGGAGAAGGTTGGTTTTATGAAGGCGCCGGAATCTATCGGCACGTATGGCTGACAAAGACGGCTCCGGTCCATGTGGCGCATTGGGGAACATTTGTGGAGTCACGAGTCCAAGGAACAGACGCGGAGATCCTTATCAAGGAGAAGGTTCAGAACGACGGCGAACAAGAAAAACTGTGCTCTGCGATCTCTCATATTTTCGATGCTCAACAAAGAAAAGTGGGCACCGTGCAAAACAAGCCGCAAAGGATTTCTCCCGGCGGCGACTTCACATTTGAGTCTCGTATGCCGGTCAAGAATGCAAAGTTGTGGTCATTGGAGGAGCCGCATCTCTATCAATTGATTACCGAAGTAAGAGTGGATGGCGCCGCAGTCGATCAAACCGAAACGACATTTGGCATTCGAACCATTCGCTTTGATGCCGACAAAGGATTTTTTCTGAATGGCAAACCCGTGAAAATCAAGGGCACATGCAATCATCAGGATCACGCCGGGGTGGGTTTGGCGCTGCCGGATCGTCTTCAGTACTATCGGATCGAACGCCTGAAGGAAATGGGTTCGAACGCCTATCGCGCGTCACCTAACCCTCCAACGGTGGAGCTTCTGGAAGCTTGCGATCGTCTCGGCATGCTGGTCATGGACGAAACGCGCATGATGTCGTCCAGTCCGGAGGGCTTGAGCGAACTCGAACGCTTGATTCGGCGCGATCGTAATCACGCGAGTATCGTAATTTGGTCGCTAGGCAACGAGGAGTGGTTTGCACAAGGGACGTCGCGCGGTGCGCGGATCGTCAGCTCCATGAAACAACTGGTCCGCAGGCTGGATCCGACTCGGCCGGTGACGCTGGCCATGAACGGAGAGTTGGGAAAAGGCGCGTCGAGGGTGGTTGATGTGCAAGGATTCAACTATGCGGGGGCGGGCGAGAGTGGAAGTCTCAACACTGCCGAGAACATCGACGATTTTCACGCGAGATTTCCTAAGCAGCCGACCATTGGCACGGAAACGGCGAGCGCGTACTCCACGCGCGGAATGTATGTAAACGACGCAAAAAAAGGATACGCCAGCGCCTATGACGTCAATTTTCCCAGCTATGGTCTCAGCTCTGAGAGCTGGTGGAAAATTTACGATGAGCGAGGCTTTCTTTCCGGAGGCTTTGCCTGGGCGGGATTCGATTACCGTGGCGAGCCTTTCCCTTATACTTGGCCATGCATCAGCTCGCAATACGGGGTGATTGATACCTGCGGCTTTCCAAAGGACAGTTATTTCTACTATCAGGCGTGGTGGGGAGCGAACCCTGTGCTGCACCTCTTTCCGCACTGGAACTGGGAAGGGAAGGAAGGACAGGACGTGGCGGTGTGGTGTCACAGCAATCTTGACAGCGTGGAGCTTTTCCTCAACGGGACAAGCCTTGGCGAGAAGAGAGTCAGTCGCAACTCTCATATCGAATGGAGTGTGAAGTACGCGCCGGGCGTGCTCGAAGCCCGCGGCTCGAAAAATGGGAAGATCCTGCTGACAGAGACGCGCGAGACGGCGGGTGCTCCGACAAAGCTGGTCCTCCACCCCGACCGGGTTCAAGTTGCAGCGGATGGGGAAGATCTTTCGGTCGTGGCCGTTGAGGTCGTGGACGATCAGGGACGACTGGTGCCAACCGCCGGCAATGAAGTCGTCTTTCGAGTCGAGGGCCCTGCGCGTCTCATTGGCCTCGGCAACGGCGACCCGAGTTGCCACGAGCCAGACAAGCCCTCGTCGTTTACCGAAGCGAGACGCAGCGCATTTAATGGGCTTTCGATGGTACTGGTGCAGGCACTCAAGCAGCCTGGAAGCATCCGTGTGGAAGCCTCCTCGGCGGGGCTCGCTGGTTCGACGGTCATGATCACCGCTAACCAAGTGAAGCTGCGGCCGGCCCTTTAGGGAAGGCGCGGAGGACTAGGAAGGGTTGAACAACTGCTGCTGGCGGTTGGTCTTGCTCTTGAGCTCGCAGGATTCCTACGCGGGTCGATCACCTTGGTCACGTGGTTGGCTTCGAAGTGCCTCTCGCTCTGTGGTTAATCATCAAGGGGTGGCCACCGATCGTGCAGCGAACTTGCGCGCGGACGCTCGGCGCGCAACGCCAGCAAACGCCTCGCCACTACAAATGTAAATCGAGGTTAAGTTCTGTCATCTGAGGGAGTCTTGGCAGGAGCGGGTGGGACCGAACACGACCGCCGACCTCCAACCGGTAGTGGCGATGTCATCGCGAGAACTCAGGCAATTGCCTCGCCTGAGCGGTCAGCGCGAATCACAGCAGTGATAGCGTTCGCGGGTCGAGGAGAGGTGTGATACACACCTTGTTTCAACGAGGGGTTCACCTTGCAGAGTTTCTGCCAGAGTCTACTGGGCACGAAGCGTGCACGAGTCGAACATTTTCCCGATGCACCATAAAACGGGCGAGAATCCCTTATAGTAGAGGGTGCCAGCCACGGGGGTTCTCGTTCCCCATCTTTTCAACGGACGGGCCCCGAGGTGATCCATTATGTTCCTTTTCCTCCTCTTCGCTACTTTCGCGGCCGCCGCCGCCGTGTCGTTTGTCGTGATGTGGTTGTTCACGAAACCGATCGACCGCGTGCTGCGGCGCATCATCGCCGATGAGATCAGCTCGGCTTGGTCGAAATACATGAAGTTCGCGATTATGGTCGTGGGCGTGTCCTCGGGCGTGCAGCTTCGCGATCTCGAGAGATACATCAACCCGACGGTCGGAGGCCACGAAGTCCAAACCGCGACTTGGCCGGGTTTCGACCGATGGATTTTCGAGCTTTATCGCGCGTGCATCGATACCTTGCAAGGAATAGCCTGGATGTTGCTGGTCTTTTTTGTGTTCGCCCTGATCGCATACGTCATCGTCCGCATCGGTGAGATGCGCAGCGTAGGGGTCAGCTCCGAAGACGTGGCTACCACGCCCAGATGAGAGTGCGGGGTCACTCGCTTTGGTAATGACTCCTAAGGTTCGACCGCCCTAGTGCTGGCCAGATGATCGAGGTTTTGAGTCAGGATGCCAATACTACGGGCGACCGGCGAACTACCACAGTCTTCGGCAGTTCTAGCGCGAGGTCCATGGTACCTGGAGGGGATGGCTGAGTCGCCGCACGCGCGCGCGATGGTTCAGGTGGGCGCGGTTCACCGAAATCCTGCGGCAGCATCTGTCGTTGCGACCCCAGATTACACACTGTTGGGCTCGTGGTATCTGCTTCTAATTTACTGTGACTTCAACCGTTGCGGAGTGGCTGAGGTTGCTTGACGTTCCTGTAATCGTCAGCGTGTAGGTGCCGGCTGGTGTGCCCGCGGGGCTTACTGTGAGGGAAGCCATCATGGTTACGCCGGCATAAGACGCGGAGATGGTGACCGGAGTCGAAGCCGTCACCGCGCTGGTGTTCACAGCAAACGTGGCGCTTGTCGCTCCGGCAGCGACCATTACGCTCGACGGGACGGTCGCCGAGATACTGTTGCTCGAGAGATTTACCATGGCACCGCCGCTTGGCGCAGGTAAGCTGAGAGTCACCGTCCCTGTTGAGGAAGAACCGCCGTTCACGCTGCCTGGACTGAGCGTGATTGAAGATAGCACGGGTGAAATCGGCTCTTGGGCAGTGCCAGAACCGCCGCCGCAAGAATGAGTGCAAAGCGCGACAACCACGACAGCGGTGGCTCGAGCAAGACTGCGCCGCCGGCGCGAAGCAGGGTTGAGGTTCGAACGGATCAACACGACCAGAAGCCAAGCGATTGCCGCGACGAACATCAGGCGTAGGTCTACTCGCGGTCCGGATCGGGGAAGAACCACCGGGGGCGCCATCGCTCTTGGAGATGTTGTCAAGGTGACCGTGGCTCTTGCAGGGTTCGACCCGTCCAAAACTACCGATGAGGGGGACACCGTGCAGGCGGCTGCCGCCGGGGCGCCCGTACAACTCCAGGTTACCGTTTGATTGAAGCCGTTTGCCGGTGCGGCAGACACCGTGTAATTCGCCGTTGCTCCAGCTGCGATGGTTTGCATGGTTGGTGCCGCGGAAACGCTGTAATCCGGCGAACCGCCCACGCCCGACACGGACTGGAGCGCAGGAACCAGATCGAGCCTCCCGTGGCCCATACCCGAGTCGGTTAGCGGGGCGGCATGTGCCACCGCGACGGCAGCCTCTGGTTGGGTTATGCTGGTCTTCACTCCGCGCAACAAGGCTCCTCCGCCCGAAACAAATGGCGCGCTGAACGAAGTTCCCCATCCCGCGGCATACGTGCCGTATGGATACGTGCTTACGATCGCCTCGCCCGGCGCTGCCACCCACACGATCGCATTCCCGTAATTCGAGAACGATGACCGCGTGCTCTCGGTAGCCGTTGTCGAACCCACCGACGCCACGCCCATGACCAGGCTTTGTAGCGCCGCGGGAAAAACCGTCTCCTGCATCCCATCGTTTCCCGCCGATGAGACACAGATGGTGCCGAGCCCATTGGCATAGGTCAGGGCGTTGGACAATTCTTGCGAGGCCGTCTTGAAATCAAAGCTCATGTTGATCACGTTCGCGTTGTACTGCTGCACCGCGTCATAGATGGCGCGCAGGATGTCGGAGAGTGCGCCTGTCCCATCCGATTTGAATGCCTTCAAGGGCAAGAGCCTTGCGGAGGGAGCCACCAAGTGAACGATGCCCAACACCATGGTGCCGTGGCCGAATGCCGCGTATTGCGCGTTCGTGTCGAGCACCGCCGCCGTCGACTGATCCAACACTGCCGCGGTCGATTGATTTACTTGTGCCGGTGCCGGGCAGGTCGTGGAACTGCAGGGAGGAGGTGGGCAGGAGCTAAAAGGGCAGGGCGCCACGTCGTTTAATTCAGAACCATTAGGCTGGTTGCGCGTGTAGTCGTAGCCCGGTAGCAGAATCCCTTGCAGAGCCGGGTGGTTGGGATCCACCCCGGTGTCAATGTCAGCAACGATTCCCGTTCCGGTCACGTTGAATGTACTTTGGGCTGTCTGGACCTCAACGATGGCCGACGCCTGCTGATTGGCATAACTGTTCCACACCGTGGTCGTGGAATTTGCAGGGTAGGACACGAGACTCCTATCCTGCATCAGTGTGGCGGGAAGGGGCGAGGGTACCAGGAGCGGACCAACGAGGCTGATCACCTGATCCACCTCGGCAGTGACGAATCCCGTGACCGGTTGGAGGAGCCCCAGAAAAGTTTGCAGGGGAAGTGGTGTGGTTACCAGGAAGAGTTGGCCCAAAGTGCCATCCAATCCTCTAACCAGGCTGCAGACTGTGGGAACGGCGCAGAGCGCCTGAAGGGCTGGCAGATTCGTCGTTCGAACGATGACTCCGGTGTCAGCCTTCGTTGGCGCTGCCCACAGCAGGGTCACAAGTATGCCTGCCCAGCACAATCGGCGTTTCATCGTGAGGTTCCCCCAGCGTGCACTACTCGAGCCCGCCCGGAAGTCCGGGCCATCCGCTGTCCGGGACAAGCGGCTGGCCGTTCCGTCCAGTTGGCCCCTATGATTAAGAGCAGGCCCAGGCGCAGAAAATACCAGGTAAATACTGTATTGCTAGTACGAGTGCCTCTGGGAGGTGCTGGTACCCGATCCGTTCACCGAGACCCATTGGCGTTTCAAGAGACCGATACCACATGCAGATTCTCGCCAAACTAGCGACGTTTTCATTTGTTCTCTTTGATGGGAATGAAACGGGGGCTAGCCGAGGCAGCAGGTCAGAACGATGGGACGAAGCAGGATGCTACCACCGATAAGATGGTCTTGCAGACACCGCTTCGGCAGCAAACCCGAGTAGGTTCGCCATTACACTGAAAGTGTAGCCCATACTTGTGTCTTCACAAGGCAGCCATGGCAGCGGGGGTTGGGAATTCGAGCGAATCTATAATGGAGAAACGGTACCCGATGGCACTTTCTTTCGAACAAGTCCTCATCGAGGTCTGGCGTCAGGCCCTCGTCGAAAAGGCTAAGGCTGTAGAGCTAGGGTCGGAGCGTTTCCCTGTTCGCCGCACTCCCAAACGCGGCCTTCATCAGGTGGATTTCACCTTCCAGGGAAACGCGATTCGGGGGCTGGAGCAGAACCCGCAGACGAAATCTCAGTGGGCGCAGATGGCACGGTCCGGCAAGAAGGTGATGCAGTTCCTCAGCGAGGGGCATTACGTGGCGAACGTGGCCGACGTGATGGTGACATTCTACGGCGGGCGATTCAGCGCGAAACATTGAAGCGGACAATACGCCCCAGAACCGCACGGCGCTTCCTAATCGAGTGACTGGTCAGCTGGCTGACGATTCCTTCTTTTGCGACGTTCGCCCCGGGGTTTTGCCGGAATCTCCATGGCAGAAGAATTTCTCGTATAACTAACGGCTCTCCGATCATTCGTGAACGCCGTCAGACAAAGGCTGCCGTTTCATTTTTGTTTAGCCGTTGGAGTCAATCGCCGCGACTAGGAGCAACCCAGACCGCCGAAGAGTGCGTCATTAGGCACTCAAGGGGCACTCGTGGCGCTTGATAGCTGCCATGATGGGTCTATCGGTGGGAACGGGTTACACCGCTGTTCGAACATCGCGCCCCAATGCCATGTGCGCTTGACCTGCGCCCTGCGAGCAACTAAGCGGCTGCCCAACGGCGACAAGGTCTGCTCGTTCCACTTCAACCGCCCGCGCCCGGAGCCATTGAACACATATCTGCTGGGACAAACCTTTGGACGCCCGAGTAAAGAGCAGCTGACACGACAAGCGGTAGCGAAGGGCGAAACAACCATCTGCGTCTGGCTGCGGCAAAGAGTTCGTCTTCGACGGCAATCCATCACGCTCGGGAAAGTATTGCTGGCTGGAGTGCTCGCATCGTCGTTCCTTCTGAATGAGTTTCCGCGGCCGGCGAAGCTCAATTCCCGGCCTCACTTGTACGTCGAATCAGCAAATCAAAAACCGACACGCTTCTGAAGTTTTCTCTGGTGGCTGTCCTACTTCAATTGGTTCCCACCTCTTTTGCGAGTTCCTTGTAACTCAGCGGAAAGTCATTCGAACTCAATAAACTCTCGTACTTCGATTTCGGTTTCCTGGTCCGGCGCCACCGGAGATCGCTTCGCCCACTCGATCGCCTCTTCGAGCGACTTCGCCTGGATAATCCAGTAGCCGGCGACCAGTTCCTTCGATTCGGTGAATGGTCCATCGATCACCGTTTTCTTTCCGCCGTTCGCGAATCTGACTCGCGCGCCTTTGGAACTGGGGTACAGACCCGCCGCATCGACCAGAATTCCAGCTTTGGCCTGCTCTTGGTTGTACTTCACCATCGAGGCGATCGATTCCTCGCTCGGCATCTTGCCGGCTTCAGAGTCTTTGTTCGATTTTAGAATCAACATGAATTTCATCGTCCCTCTCCTGAGTCAGTTTCAGCGGCCGATTGAATTCAATTCCGGGCCTCACTTCTACGTCGATCCGCAAACGCAGAAATCGACATCCACCGGAGAATTCCCCCACGAAATTCGTCCAGCGCCCTAATCTACTGCAATTGCTAAGGTTACGCCCGGGAACGCGACCCGAATCAACTGAAACGCTGCCATTTCTTTATCACATCTAAGTCGTGTAGCTCGACGTTGCGCCGCGCAGAACCTCATTGCAGGTGCGCTCCAAATTATAGAGACGCAGAAGTCCATTGTTTTCAACCGCAAAGTTTGTGACCACAAGAATCTGGTGTTGGCGCTGACCGTCTGCACGCCAAACGTTTGCTCTACGCCGGGGAAACGTTTCTCGCCTGTGTCCTTAGGCCAATGTCATTAGGCTCCTGCCTAACTCCTTCCAAACCAAGCGCACGTTGAGAGCAGGTTGCTTCCAACCGTTTGTGTCCTATTGCTTGCCCGCTGCCCATCAGCTTGATCCGATTGCTTGTCGGTCTCTGCTCCTATCCTGTGCACGCCAGATTATTCCCGGCACGTTTCGTAGCCGAAAACGTAGCCGCCGTTTTCCAGACCCCTAAGTCCTGCTGTGTTATGAATTCTGGCGGAGAGGGGGGGATTCGAACCCCCGGTACAAGTTTTAGCTCGTACAACGGTTTAGCAAACCGCCGCATTCAGCCACTCTGCCACCTCTCCGACGAGCGGTTTCAATAGCTTAGCACGAATCTCTCCGACCGGTGTTGGCCAATTGCTGGCCAATCCCGAAACGCGTGCAAAAGCACCGCGTGCTGGGATTTGGTCAAGATTATCCTCGAAATTCAAGCTTAACTGCTGGCAAGCTGGCTTCGCTTGTTCCAGTTCTCCGATACGTGCTTGCAATCTACGCATCGCGTCAAGCACGGTGCCATCAAAGACCTTGATGTAACATTCTTTGGTCACATGCGGTCTTGCGTGACGCAAAATCCGCTGCACCACCTTGTCCTGTGCTCCCATTGCATATAAATTTGAGGCGAATCCTCGTCGGAAGGCATGCCAGCCGTACCAAGGCAGGCCGATTTCCTGAAGAGCTGGCCGAATGACCCTGCGCACAAGGTGGTCGAGATTAATGGGACGTCCGTTGGCGGATTGAAAGATCATACCTGCTTGTGGGTTACCCATTACCGTTCGGTATTGCTGCAAAATTTCTGCCAACGGACGGATGATGGGCACGGAATCGCGACTGGCTCGCGTCTTCGGAGGGTTGACCACAGCTTTCCAGATGGAGCGCTGAACCGTTATTTTTTCATCCGTGTAATCCGTCCATTGCAGCCCCCGAAGCTCCCCTTTGCGCAATCCAGCGAACGCGGCGGTCGGAACCAGACTTTTTTCCAACGGTGACAGAACCTCCAGCATTCGCACGACCTGGTCGAGATCATAGGCATAGGTTTCTTTCGACGCTCTTACGCGCGGAGAAATCAAAGCCCCTTCGACTGGGTTTGTGCCATCGAATGCCCCCTCATTTTTGGCATAAGTAAAAATAGTGCTCAGCACCGATTTGATGCCTCGCAGCGTGCCTCTCGTCATTGTGTTTTCTTTGGCAATCGCCTGCAACGTTCGGCTAGCATCGACCGTGCGAAATTCTCGCAATCGAATTTCCCCGACGCGACCGCGGAGATGTTTTCTCCAGATCCCGCGATAACGAGCGCTTGTGCTGGCTCGGCGCTCTTCTTTGATCCAAGGCGAGTATGCTGCTTCGACAAAAGCGGCTAACGTTAGTCTTCGATTTGCATCCAACCGATCACGATTGACAGTCCACATGAAGGATGCTTGACACCGCTTGACTTCGGAAATGTGGAGAAAATCTGTGCAGCGGCCCAAGTGCTTGGAAGTGCGGATGATTTTGATGGAGCCGTCGTTCTGCAAGACCCGCTCGCGGTAACGCACGTACCATGCGCCGTGGTCTTTGTAGAGACAGCCGTGTTGATAACGACGTCGTTTCATAGTCTGCGATCTAGCGCCGCCGACCCCGAGCGCTGCGTGACCAGTCGAGTTTTGTTTTTAGCTCCTCAAAAGCGTTGAACGCAATCGGACAGATCGCAACATTCTCAATCACGCCCATTAGTCGGAATGTAAAGTCTGGTTGCTCTAGGTGAGGATATGACCGGCAAACCTCCGGTCTGTTCTCATAAATCGAGCAAAGCTTCCCGTCCAGCATCGGGCACGGCGGATTCACTTTGCCTTCGGACATAAATTGTTTCTCGAAAGCCTCTATCGATTGCCCAAGCGTCTTGGCTATGTTGAGAAGCTCACTTTTTTTGAATTCAGCGTGCAGGGATCGGCAACAATTTGCGCACTGCTTGCAGTCGATGAGGGCAAAGTATTTCTGGCTCAGCGCCTGGACGATGCCATCGATGTTGTCAGGAGCATTCTGCTTCAGCCAGGACCGGAAATCCCAGTTTTCGTCGTCGTGCTCCTGGGAAAGCTGATTGATCCTTGATAGATCGGTCTCAATAGCAGAAGCCGCGAGCTGAGTTTCCTTCGTGGGTTTCATTCCGTCCTGGTATGCCATGG
>Ga0126371_10000946_pt1 | contig 24187 bp, 22 predicted proteins | sample PanSoiMetaPlot_4_FD_110145 | JGI IMG/M metagenome (GOLD analysis project Ga0126371, IMG submission 110145) | Tropical forest soil microbial communities from Panama - MetaG Plot_4 | ecosystem: Environmental > Terrestrial > Soil > Tropical forest > Bulk soil | place: Panama | collected 2016-02-17 | reverse complement strand
GCGCGAAGCGGCGCGCATGTATCACCTGTCGCCGTGGAACAGCTTCTGGCAGCTCGAAATGCCGTTCGCGCTGCCGCAGCTCGTCTGGAACATGATGATGTCGGTGTCGGGCGGCTGGTTCTTCGTCGTGGCGTCTGAGGCGATCAGCGTTAATGGTAACAACGTGCTGCTGCCTGGCATCGGCTCCTACATCTCGGTGGCGATCGACCAGCGCGACCTGCAAGCCGTCGGCTATGCCATCTTCGCCATGCTGGTGCTGATCCTGATTTACGACCAGCTGCTGTTCCGGCCGCTGCTGGCCTGGGTGCAGCGCTTCAAGGTCGAGACCATCGTCGGCGACGAGATCGAGCCGCCGTGGTTCTTGATGATGCTGCAGCGCGCACGTATCTTCCACGCCGTCGCGTGGCTGCTTGACCTCATGGCTTTGGCTTCGAGCCGAGTCGCGCAGCGGCTGCCTGAGATTCCGAACGTCGTCCGACGCAGCCGACGGTTCGGCCGCGCACTCGATATCACATGGGCCGTGATTCTCATCGGCGGTTCGGCCGCGGCGCTGATCGAGATCGCGCATTTCGTCCATGCCGAGGTCGGCTGGACCGAGGTTGGCCACGTCTTCGTCCTCGGCGCCATCACGCTGGCGCGCGTTGTCGTGCTGATCGTGCTGGCAGCAGTGGTGTGGGTGCCGATCGGCGTCTGGATCGGGCTGCGGCCGCGCCTGGCGCGCCGCATCCAGCCCGTGATCCAGTTTCTCGCGGCGTTTCCGGCCAATCTGTTTTTCCCGATCGTCGTGTCGCTGATCGTCTTCTATCGGCTGACGCCCGAGGTCTGGCTGTCGCCGCTGATGATCCTCGGCACGCAATGGTACATCCTGTTCAACGTCATCGCCGGCACGTTGGCGCTGCCCAACGACTATCTGCTGGTCGCCGGCAATCTCGGAGTCCGGAACTGGCTGTGGTGGCGACGGTTGATCCTGCCGGGCATCTTTCCTGCCTTCGTCACCGGCGCGGTCACCGCCTCGGGCGGCTCGTGGAACGCCAGCATCGTTTCCGAAATCGCGCGGTGGGGCGATACGACCTTGCGGGCCACCGGGATCGGCGCTTATATCGCCACCGAAACCGAGAAGGGCGATTTCCCGCGCATTGCCCTCGGCATCACAGTGCTTTGTCTGTACGTGCTGGTGTTTAACCGCCTGGTATGGCGACGGCTCTATCAGCTTGCCGAAGAACGTCTGCGGCTTGATTGATCAAGGATTCGTGACATGCCCGCCGAGACCACTTTCGCCACGGACGTCGGCACCGACCTCGTCGCGGCGCACCGGGTGTGCAAGACTTATGCGGCCGGCGACGCCGCCGGCCGGCTGGTGCTCGACCATATCGACTTCACCCTCAAGGAAGGCGAGATCGTCGCCATCCTGGGCAAATCGGGCTCGGGCAAATCGACCTTCCTGCGCATCCTGGCCGGCCTGACCGAGCCGTCGGACGGCTTCGCGAGCTATCGCGGCCGACGGATCGACGATCCGGCGCACGGCGTCGCCATGGTGTTCCAGAGCTTCGCGCTGTTCCCGTGGCTCACGGTGCTGGGCAACGTCGAACTCGGCCTCGAGGCCCAGGGCGTGCCGCTCGACGAGCGTCATCGCCGCGCCATTGCCGCCATCGACCTGATCGGCCTCGACGGCTTCGAATCGGCCTATCCCAAAGAGCTGTCGGGCGGCATGCGTCAGCGCGTCGGCTTCGCCCGCGCTCTGGTTGTCAACCCCGACGTGCTGCTGCTCGATGAGCCGTTCTCGCAGCTCGACGTGCTGACCGCGGAGACGTTGCGCGGCGACGTCGAGGATCTGTGGCGCGACCGTCGCATTCCGACCAAGGGCATCGTCCTGGTTTCGCACAACATCGAGGACGCGGTGTTCCTGGCCGACCGCATCATCATCTTCGGCAGCGACCCGGGCTGCATCCGCGCCGACATTCCAGTGCCGCTGCCGCGGCCGCGCGACCAGGCCAATCCGATCTTCCGCAACTTGGTCGATCAGGTCTATACGCTGCTCACCACGGTGCCTGGCGCCGAGGCAGCCAAGCGCCGTGCCGAGCCGATCGGCCTCGGTTATCGCTTGCCCGACGCCTCGATCCAGCAGTTGACCGGTTTGCTCGAGGCGCTGTCGCAAGCGCCTTATGACGGCCGCGCCGACCTTCCCAAGCTCGCCGAGAGCGAGCATCTGTCGACCGACGATTTGATGGTGCTGCTGGAAACGCTCCAGCTCCTTGGATTCGCCCAGGTCGGCGGCGGCGACATCGAGGTTCTGCCGGCAGGCCGCACCTTCGCCGCGGCTGACCTCCAGCACCGCAAGCAGATCTTCAACGATCACATGCGACGCGCGGTGCCGTTGGCCGCCCATATCCGCCGCGTGCTCGACGAGCGGCCGGGACACAGCGCGCCCGAAGGCCGTTTCCTTGTCGAACTCGAAGATTACTTGTCGGAGGAGGAAGCGCGGCAGGTCTTCGAGACGGTGATCAACTGGGCCCGTTATGCCGAGCTTTTCGCCTACGACATCGACAGCGGCGTGTTGAGCCTCGAGAATCCCTGAGCGCCGGATAACGGCCGCCGCCATGATCCGCTCCGAATCGCGCATGCTGGTCGTGCTGCTGGGCGCGATGACCGCGCTCACGGCGCTCGCCATCGATATGAGCCTGCCGGCGCTCCCGGCCTTGAGCGCCGAGTTCGACGCGACGCCCGAGCGCGTGCAGCTGACGCTGAGCCTGTTCATCGTCGGCTACGCCATCGGCCAACTCTTCCACGGACCGCTGTCCGACCGTTTCGGCCGCAAGCCGATTCTGATCGCCGGCTTGGTGATCTATGTCGGAGCCTCCATCGCCTGCGCGCTGAGCCGGCGCATCGACCTCTTGATCGCCGCGCGGCTGGTGATGGGGTTCGGCGGCTGCGTCGGACCGGTCCTTGCCCGCGCCGTCGTGCACGACAATTACGGCGGGCCGCACGCAGCGCAGATGTTCTCGTCGCTGACCGCGGTGTTCGCGCTGGCGCCGCTGATCGCGCCGACGGTCGGCGGCTGGTTGCTGGTGCATTATAGCTGGCGAGCGATTTTCGTCGTGCTGGCGCTGTTCGCCGGCACGCTGTTCGTGGTGATCGTCTTCGCTTTCGCCGAGTCACTAAAAACGCCCGACGCCGACGCGTTGCGGCTCGGCCGCCTGGTCCGCAACTACCAGACGTTCTTGGCCAGCCGCCTGTGCCTTGGCTATGCGCTGCTCAACGGCATATGTTGGGCCGGCATCTTCGCTTTCCTGTCGGGCTCGCCGTTCGTGTTCATTTCCATATACGGCGTGGCGCCCGAGCATTACGGCTATTACTTCGCGCTGGCGGCGGTGGCACTGGTAATCGGCGCATTGTCGAACAAGCGGCTGCTGCGGCGGCACGGGCACGAGCGCGTGTTGCGCTGGGGCTTGATCGCGACCGTTGCCGGCGGCGTTATGGTGCTGGTCGCTTGCGCCACGCGCTGGGGTGGCGCCGTCGGCGTGATGGCTGGATTCGTACTTTATATCTGGGGTCAGGCGGTGGTGGCGCCGAACGCGATGGCGGCAGCACTCGAGCCGATCCCGCACATGGCCGGCACCGGCGCCGCGCTCATGGGTGCGATACAGATGGGCGCCGGCGCGGTTGCCGGTTACGCCGTCAACGCCTTCTACGACGGCACGCCGCTGCCGATGGGCGTGGTCATCCTAGCGACGGCACTGGCGACAGTGGGAATCTATTGGCTACTGCTGCGGCGGCTGGCAACCGCCTGACGACTGTCAAGCCTTCGGCCGCATGGTCGGAAAGGCGATGACGTCGCGGATAGATGGACTGTCGGTCAGCAGCATCGCGAGACGGTCGATGCCGATGCCGAGACCGCCGGCTGGCGGCATGCCGTATTCGAGCGCGGTGACAAAATCGTCGTCGAGACGCTGCGCCTCTTCGTCGCCGCGGTCGCGCGCTGCCATCTGCGCCTCGAATCGCGCGCGCTGATCGAGCGGGTCGTTGATCTCGGAGAAGGCGTTCGCCACTTCCCAGCCGTTGATGTAAGTCTCGAAACGCTCGACCAGGCGCGGATCGCGCGGATCGGGTTTGGCCAGGGGCGAGATGTCGCGCGGAAAGCCAATGACGTGGATCGGCTGGATCAGGCTGTCTTCCACCTTGGCGGCGAACGCCGCTTCGAGCGCCTGACCCCACGAGGCGGTCTTCGGCACTTCGGCGTCGAGCTTCTTGGCGGCATCGCGTGCCGCGCCGGCATCGGCGATGGCCATGAAATCGACGCCGGTTTTTCCCTTCACCAGCTCCGCCATCGACTTGCGCGGCCAGGGCGCCTTGAGCTCGATCTCGTGCTTGCCATAGGGAATCTTGGTCGCGCCGAGCACCTCGCGCGCAATGCTGACGACGAGGTGTTCGGTCGTCTCCATCATCGTCGTGTAATCGGCGAAGGCCTGATACAGCTCGAGCGAGGTGAATTCGGGATTGTGACGCGGGCTGATGCCCTCGTTGCGAAAGTTGCGGTTGATCTCGAACAGCTTGTCCGACAGGCCGCCGACCATGAGCCGCTTCAGATGCAGCTCGGGCGCGATGCGCAGATAGAGTTCGAGGTCGAGCGCGTTGTGATGCGTGACGAACGGCTTGGCCGAAGCGCCGCCCGGAATCGTATGCAGCATCGGCGTCTCGACCTCGAGAAAGCCGCGCTCGATCAACAGCCGGCGCATCACCGCGATGATCTGCGAGCGGCGGCGCAGCGTCTGGCGCGATTCCTCGCTCATGATGAGGTCGAGATAGCGTTGGCGGTAGCGCGTTTCGACGTCAGTCAGGCCGTGGAATTTCTCGGGCAGTGGTAGCAGCGCCTTAGCTAGCACGGTCAAGGTGCGCGCGTTGACCGTGAGCTCGCCGCGCGGCGTGCGGCGGATCAGCCCCTCGACGCCGATTAGATCGCCGAGGTCCAGAAGCTTGAGAATCGCCATCGCCTCGGGCGCGAGGTGGTCCTTGTGGCAGAAGACCTGGATCTTGCCGGTGGCGTCGTGCAGGTCGATGAACATCCCGCTATTGCGCAGGGCGCGGACGCGGCCGGCAACTTTGACCCCGTCTTGGGTCTCCGTACCGGCAGCAAGATCCTTGTATTTGGCGTCGAGCTCGGCGGCGCGCGCATCCGGCGCGAAACCACTGGCGTACGGATCGACGCCGACCGCCTTGAGTTGCGCGAGCTTGTCGAGTCGCTGCGCGCGGTAGTCGGTCGCGCTTTTGGCTTCCTGGTTTTGTTTTTCCGCCATGCCGGAACCCTTTGGCGGTTCGTTGTAACGGCTTGGCGGTAAAGCGCAACTAATCCGTGACCAGCGCCCCGGCGTGGAAGCGCGTGAGATCGACGATTCGATCGTGCAGTGCCTTGAGGCTTTCGCGGTGGCCGACGCTAATGAAGGCCGCGAAGGGATGGTGACTGCACAGCATGCGATAGAGCCGCGCCTCGTCGTCTTCGTCGACCGCCGAGCTCGCCTCGTCGAGGAAAATGAGATCGGGGCGCGCCAGCAGCACGCGGGCGAAAGCGACGCGCTGCTGCTCGCCGAGCGACAGGCGCAGCGGCCAGTTTTGGTCATCGGCCAGATGGACCGCGAGCGAGCCCAGGCCGACCTGCTCAAGCGCTTCGGTCATGCGCGTCTCGTCGACCGCGCTGTCGAGCGCGGGATACGCCAACGCCTGCTTGAGCGTGCCGAGCGGAAAGTAAGGCCGCTGCGGCATGAAGAAAGTCCGACCGACGCCGAGGCGCACGTCGCCGCGACCATAGGGCCAGATCCCCGCGGCGGCGCGCAGCAGGGTCGATTTGCCGGTGCCCGACGGACCCGTGATCAGCAGCGAGCTGCCGGGCTCGACGTGCAACGATATGCCGTGCGCCAGCTTCGTGCCGTCAGGCAGATCGAGATCGAGCTTGCGCACCTCGACGCCAGCGCCTTCGCGCTTGAGCCGGATCGGCTGAGACGCGTGTAGACTGGCCTCGATCTCCTGCATGCGCTGCTCAAAGGTTGTGAGACGTTCGGTGATCGCCACCCAACCGGAGATGTTTGGACTGAGCAGATTTTGCGAAGCGAACGCGTTGATGATGAAGGAAAGAGAACTCTGCACGTTCCCGAATGCATCGATTACTTGAAACAGACCGCCAAGCTGAATCTGCTTAGCAAAATACCGCGGTGCCAAGACGACGAATGGAAAAATGAGGGCGATTTGCGTGTATCCACTGGTGAACCAGTTGAGCATCTTCTGGCGCTTCATGATGTGCCAGAAATTGTCGAACACATTGCCGAACCGCTCGTCGAAGGTTTCGCGCTCGGGCGGCTCGCCGCCATAGAGCGCGACGCTCTCGGCGTTCTCGCGCAAGCGCACCAGGCTATAGCGGAAATCGGCTTCGAAGCGCTGTTGCGCGAAATTGAGCGGCACCAGCGGCCGGCCGATCTTGACGGTAAACCAAGTGCCCAACACGGCGTAAAACAATGCCGCCCAAATGAGATATCCCGGAATGTGCAGCGTGCCGAGGCTCCACAACGGGATGTCGGCCGGGCCGGACAGCCCCCACAGGATTACAAGGAAGGACGCCAACGAGACGGCGGACGTGAGCAACCCAAGGAACAGCCCCAATGTAAACACGGTGAAATAATTCAGGTCATCTGCGAGGCGCTGATCCGGGTTGTCCGTGGTCTTGCGATCAAGTTGCAACCGGTAATAGCGGCGGTCGCCGAGCCAACGGTCGAGATAATGGCCGGTCAGCCAGCGCCGCCAGCGAATCTGAAGCATCTGTTGCAGGTATTGCGCATAGACGCTCAGGATGATGCTGATCGTCGCGAGCACACAGAAGATGCCAAGCTGAACAAAGGTTTCGCGCAGTTTGTAGTCTTGCAACGCATTGTAGAAGGTGTTGTTCCACGCGTTGAGGCGGACCGATACATAGACGTTGCCGAGGTTGAGCGCGACGACGGCGATCAGAAGCGTCCAGGCGATGCGCTTTTCCTCGGACGACCAATAAGGCCGCGCCAGGTGCCAGGCGAGGCGGAGCATCGTCCGTCGTTTGCCGTTCATTGCTCTATTGTGCGCTAGCGCGCGGCGCGGGCAATCGTCGCCGTCGTGCTATAGCCGGCCACGATCTTAGCCAGCAGCACCCGACCGCCATAGGATTCGACGATGTCGGCGCCGACCACCTGGTCGTGGCGATAATCCGAGCCTTTGATCAGCACATCCGGCTTTATTTCGCGGATGAGATCGACCGGCGTTTCGGCATCGAAGATCACGACCATGTCGACCGGCGCGAGCGACGCCAGCACGGCGGCGCGCGCGGCTTCGTTCTGCACCGGCCGTTCGAGCCCTTTGAGCCGCCGCACTGATGCATCGCTGTTGAGGCCGACGACCAGCCGATCACAGGCGGCGCGCGCCTCGTTCAACAACGAGACATGGCCCGGATGGATCAGATCGAAGCAGCCGTTGGTGAAACCGATCTTGAGGCCGTTGCGGCGCCAGCGCGCGACGTGATCGACGGCCAGCGCCAACGGCAGCTCCTTGCGATTGCGCAGCGTGTCGCGGTCGACCAACGTTTCGGCCAACTCGTTGCCGTGAACGACGGCAGTGCCGACCTTGCCGACGACGATGCCGGCGGCGGCGTTGGCGGCGCGCGCCGCGTCCAACAGGCTCGCACCGGCGGCAAGCGCCGCACCGAGTACGGCAACGACGGTGTCGCCCGCCCCCGAGACGTCGTAAACTTCGCGTGCCTCGGCGGCGAGACGATGGACGTCCGCTCCGTCGATCACCAGCATGCCGTCCTTGCCGCACGACACCAGCATGGCGCCGAAGCCGTGCCGGCGAATCAATTCGCGGGCCGCGGCAACCACCGCCTCGTCGTCGGCCAGCGCATGGCCCGCAGCTTCGGCGAGCTCGCGCCGATTGGGCTTCAGGACGGTGGCGCCCTGATAAATCGCGTAGTCTTGGCCCTTGGGATCGACGATGACTTTGCGGCCGGCGGCGCGCGCCAACTCGATGATGTCGCGGGCGACACCGTTGACGAGGACGCCTTTGGCGTAATCCGACAAGATGACGGCTTGGTGATGCGGCAGCGAGGCTTTGATCTGTGCCAGCAGGTCGGATCGCGTTTGCGCCGAGATCGGCGCGATGCGTTCGTGATCGGCGCGCAGAAGCTGTTGCGTATCGGCGACGTAGCGTGTCTTGACCGAAGTCGCGCGGTCACGCTCGGCGAGGACGTGCGTTTCGGCGTTGCCTACCGCCGCAACCATGCGCGCAATCTCACGGCCGGCCGTATCGGCGCCTGTGACCGAGACGAAGCAGGTCTCCGCACCCAGCGCGTGCAGATTCCGCAACACGTTGCCGGCGCCGCCAAGACGTCGCTCTTCGCTTTCGATGTGCAGCACCGGCACCGGCGCCTCGGGCGAAATGCGTTCGACCCGGCCCGTGATGTAGTGATCGAGCATGACATCGCCGGCACAAATCACCCGTGCGCGGCCGAATGCCTCGACCAACCCGATGAGATCCGCCTCTGCCATAGAGCCCCGTTTATGATGGCGAATCCCGGTCGGAGGCAAGCAAAACCGGTTTTGGCCCGCTATATTAAGGTGATGCGCAGAAACGACGACCGCCGCGACGCCGCGGCGGCACCCGCCGTGCCCGCCGGATCGCGGATTTACGCCATCGGTGACGTGCACGGAAGGCTCGACCTTTTGACCCGGCTACACGCGCTCATCGCCGCCGATGCCGCCGACATGCCCGCGCGTCGGCAGGTGATCGTCTATCTCGGTGACTATATCGACCGCGGGCCGGACTCCCGTGGCGTGATCGAATTGTTGTTGCAGCCGCCACGGTCCGGCTTCGAGCACGTCCATCTCTTCGGCAACCACGAGGATTTCCTGCTGCAATTCCTCGAACATCCTGAGGTCGGACCGCATTGGTGCGCCTATGGCGGCATGGCGACGCTCGCGAGCTACGGCGTGCAGCCGCCGTCCAGCTTCACCCCACGCGCGGCCGATTTTGAAACTGCACGCCGCGCGCTGGCTGACAAGCTCCCGTCCGCCCACGTCGGCTTTCTGCGCGGCCTGAAACTCACGCACACGGAAGGCGGCTATCTGTTCGTTCACGCCGGGGTCAGGCCGGGCGTAGCGCTTGCCGAACAGCAGGCCGAAGATCTGCTGTGGATCCGCGACGAGTTTCTGGAGTCGCCAGATGATTTCGGCGCCTGCGTCGTCCACGGCCACACCATTGTCGAAGCACCGGAGCAGCACACCAACCGCATCGCCATCGACACCGGCGCGTTCGCCACCGGCACGCTCACCGCCCTGGTGCTCGACGGCACCGAGCAGCGCTTCATTCAGACGTAACGCTCAGCTCCGCGGCGCATGCTTGCCCAAAATCCGCTGAAGCGTGCGGCGGTGCATCTTCAAGCGGCGTGCGGTCTCGGAAACGTTGCGGTCGCATTGCTCGAAAACCCGCTGGATGTGTTCCCAGCGCACGCGATCGGCCGACATCGGATCCTCGGGCGGTGGCGGCAGGCTGCTGTCGGCGGTGGCCAGCAGCGCGCGCTCGACCGCGTCGGCATCGACCGGCTTGGGGATGTAATCGACCGCGCCCGCCTTCACCGCGGCGACCGCGGTCGCGATATTGCCGTAGCCCGTGAGCATGACGACGCGCGCGCTCGGCCGCGCCTTGCGCAACGCCTTGACGACGTCGAGACCGCTGCCGTCGGTCAAGCGTAGGTCGACGACGGCGAAAGCCGACGGCGCGCTTTCGACGGCTTGCACGCCGGCGGCAACGGACTCAGCGGTGGCGACGACGAAGCCGCGCCGTTCCATAGCCCGCGCCAGTCGCTGGCAGAGCGGCGCGTCGTCATCGACGATGAGCAACGTGCGCTCGCCTTCAGGCAGTCCGGCCAGCGCCGGATTCATTTGGATTTCGCTTTTGCCGTCGCTCATTTCGCCGCCACCGTCATTGAAGCGTCCGTCCCTGTTGCTGTTTCCGCCCGGTACTCGTCGCCTTCGAGTTGCGACCGTCGCCATTCCACCACGACATGCGCGCCCCCGCCTGTCATGTTGTCGAACGACAAACGCGCACCGGTACGCTCGAGCAGGCTTTGGGCGATGAAGATGCCGAGACCCATGTGCGCGCCGACATCGGCACGCGCCGAGATATACGGTTGCCCGACGCGCGACAAGAGCGGCGGCGGGAAACCCGGCCCGTCATCGACGATATCGACGGCGACGGTGTCTTCGCTCCAGCTCGTAGTCACCGTCACCTCGCTGCGCGCGAAATCGATCGCGTTGCCGAGCAGGTTGCCCAGGCCATGCAGCACTTCGGGACTGCGCGGCACCAGCGGCTCGGCGATTGCACCGCCCGCAGGATCGCGGCCGGCGCCGGTATCATACACGACACGCACGCCGGCGCGGTGATGCGGCTCGCCAGCCGATTGCACGATCGCCGAAAACGGCATGCGGTTGAACGGCATCGCTTCGCCTTCGCGGGCGCGGCCGAGATCGGCCAGAATCATGCGACAGCGCTCGCTCTGACTCAGCAACAGCTGCGCGTCTTCGGCGATGGGGCTGTTCTTGGGCAGGTCACGCACCAGTTCCTTGGCGATGACTGCGATCGTCGCCAGTGGGCTGCCGAGCTGATGCGCGGCAGCAGCGGCCAACGCACCAACGGCCGCAACCCGCTGTTCGCGCGCCAGGGCGAGCTGCGTCGCGGCATAGGCGTCACGCATGCGGCGCGCCTCCTCGGCGACGAACCAGTTGTAGCCGGTGATGAACAGGCTCGATGACACCAGCGCCACCCACATGCCGAGAACGTAGACCGGCGCCGGCTCGATCGTCCGGCCGGGCGGCGCCGGCAGCGGCAGGTGCGCCAGCGCCAATACCGTGATGGCGACGACGGTGAGTGCCGACAGGCCGGCGACGGTGCGTCTGGTCAGGATGGTGGCCGAGACCGTCGCCGGCGCCAGCATCAGGATGGCGAAGGGATTCTGCAATCCGCCGGTGAGGAACAGCAGCACGCCGAGCTGTAATGTGTCGAACGCGAGATAAATGGCCGCCTCGCGGTTGCCGAGTCGCGCGGCGGCGCGGTTCGAGATCCAGGCGACGACATTGAGCAGTGCCGAGATCGCGACGACGCCGAGCGCCGCCGTCAGCGGCAGCGCGAAGCCCAGCACCTCATGCACCACCAGCAGCGTCGCTGCCTGGCCGATGACCGCGACCCAGCGGATTAGCACCAGCATGCGCAAACTGACCGCGACGTCATTGCGCAGGGCTGGCTGTAGTGCCGCTTCCGCCTTGAACGGGCTGGGTTTTTCGCCGATGGTTGCCATCAACTTATTATACACCGCGCATTGATGCGGCCAACGCGCGGTGGCTGGCGCACGGGGCATGCTTGCCGGTAGAATCGCGGCCATGAATTTCGACGATTTCACACGCGACTGGCCGGCCCGACGCGCCGATGCACGCGTGGCCCTGACCTTCTTCACGCGGCTGGTCTTGGGCGACCGGCCGGCGCCGGTGCTCGGCGAGCTCGCGGCCGCGAGTTGGGCGTTCCCGTTGACGGGCTTGGTGATCGGCGTCTGCGGCGCCGTCGCCTACGCGATCGTGGTGTGGCTCGGTGTGCCCGTACCGGCAGCGGCGCTGCTGGCGGTAGCGACGACGGCGCTGGTCACGGGCGGCCAGCACGAGGACGGGCTCGCCCGCGCGATCGAAGGTCTGGGGCGCGGCGCTGACCTCGGCGAGCGGCTACGGCTCATGCGCGACGGGCCCAATGGCGCGCTCGGCGTGCTGGCGATCGTTTTGAGCGTCGGCTTGCGCGCCGGCGCGCTCTTTGCCGTTGGCACGACGTTCGGCGTCGCTGGCGTCAGTGGCGCACTGGTCGGTTGCCACGCGATTGCGCGTGGCTTGCTGCCGGCGGCGTTGCGCTGGGGCGAGCCCGCGGCGCCAGGCGATTGGGCGGCCGAAGCTGGCCGGCCGGAGACGACAAACGTTGCCGCTGCGGCGGCGATCGCGTTGGTCTTGGCGCTCTTGGCCCTCGGAATCAAGGCCGGGCTGGTGGCAATCATCGTCGGCGCGGTCGCGATGGCCGCGGCGAGTCACGCCGCACAACGTCGCGTCGGTGGCTTCACCGCCGACACACTAAACGCCGTTGAGCAGGCGGGCGAGATTGCCGTGCTGTTGGTTGCAGCTGCCTGGAGTTAGCGCTACACGATGCGCCGGTCAGTGTTCGGTCGCGTCGTGTCCGTTGGCGGAAGGCGTCTTCGGCTGCGGCCGGACGGCCGACGTGTTCGGCAGTGCATGGGTATAATAAATGCACAAATTGTTTTGCCACAGCTTGAAGGTGAAGGTGGCGGCTTAGCGGGCGACCATGGCGAGGATGCCCTTGGTCACGGCACGCGGCGGCGCCAGGGCGTGGATGGTCTCAATCGCCATGACCTTGCGGTTCTGAACCAGCAGATAACAACAGAATTCCGCCACCTTGACCCTCGCGGCGGACGCCGTTGTGTGATTTTTCACCCCAGACTGCGGGTTAATGTTTAAAAACCTGCCGAATATGGCCCCATCGTTGATGCCCGCAATCGCCGATCCCCGCCTTTTGGCCTTGGCCCGGAAGCCACGCGCGACGCGGCGACTGGCGGTCGTGGCCAATTCCGACAGCCACGACATTTTTGCGATCCTGGCTGCGTTGGCAGGTGGGGGCTACAGCGTCGCCGAATTGCCTGACGGCCCCGCCAGGCTCGACGCGCAGCTCGACGCTGCCGAGGGCGAGGCTATCATGTTGAACGACTATGCTGCATTCTACGCGAGCTTGTCCGCAACGTTGCGCGACGCCGTGGCGGCGCGCTGGGGCGCCGCGGAGCGCGATCCGCATTACCGTCCCGGGCAGGTGGATTGCGGCCGCCTCCTCATTCCAGCGTTGCGGTTCGGGACCGTCGCGGTGATCGCTTCCGGCGTCGCGACTGTGCCGCCACGCCACGCCACGCTCGCGTGCGCTGCATGGATCACGGATACATTTCGCGCCGATACGGCGATTGCTTGGCAGCCGATGGGCGTCGAGCTGCCGTTGCCGGTGTTGATCGCGCCGACAGATGGCAGCGCCGATACCGCTTCGCTGCTCGCGACCCTCGACGGCAACGTCGCCGGGCCGCACGCGTGGCGGACACCATGATCGTCCGTTGGAGTACCGGCTGGCGACCGTTCCTGTTGCTCAGCCTCGTATGCCTCGGACTCTACCTTCCCGGCATCGCGGCGCTGCCGCCGACCGATCGGGACGAGGCGCGGTTCGCGCAAGCGACGCGCCAGATGCTCGAAACCGGCGATTGGCTGCATATTCGATTCCAGAACGAAGCCCGCAATCAAAAACCGGCCGGCATCTATTGGCTGCAGGCGCTTTCAGTTGCGACCACCAGTGATACGGCGAGTCCGGCGATCTGGCCGTATCGTTTGCCATCGCTCGCCGGCGCGATCGCAGCGGTCCTGCTCACCTTCGCGCTTGGCCGCAATCTGGTCGGTGCACCGGCGGCGTTGCTCGGCGCCGCGCTGCTCGCGGCGTCGTTGAGCCTTACGGTCGAAGCGCATCTCGCCAAGACTGATGCCGCGCTGCTCGCCTGTGTCGTCGCGGCGCAGTTGGCCTTGGCCGAAATCTACCGCGCGGGCCGCGCCCGACAGCCCGTTGCATGGCCATGGGCGTTACTATTCTGGGTGGCGGTCGGCGTTGGTGCGTTGATCAAAGGGCCGGTCGCACCGCTCCTTGCAGCGCTTACCGTCGCCGCATTGTTGCTTGCGGACCGCCAGGCCGGCTGGCTCAAGGCGCTACGCGCCTGGTGGGGCATACCATTGGCGATCCTGATAGTCGGGCCGTGGCTTGTCGCGATGATGCATGCGACCAACGACACCTTCATCTCCGGCTCGCTGGGCAGCGATTTCTTCGGCAAGATTGTCGGCGTTCAACAAAGCCATGGTGCACCGCCCGGCACCTATTTGCTGCTATTGGCGCTGATCTTCTGGCCGGGCTCGCTGTTTGCCGCCGCTGGCGTGCGCCGCGCGTGGCAAGAGCGCGAGCAGCCGATGTCGCGCTTCCTGCTTGCGTGGATCGTGCCGTTCTGGGTCGCGCTCGAACTCGTACCGACCAAGTTGCCGCATTATCTCTTGCCGCTGCTGCCCGCATTGGCGCTGCTCGCCGCCTACGCACTGTTCAACGCCGATACCGGCCCGCGTGCGTTGCGGATCGTGGTTGCGGTGCTGTGGGCTGTGGCGACGCTGGCGCTGGCCGCCGCGCTCGCGTTGGCGCCGCCGCTGCTCGGTGCCGAACCCTCACCGGTGGGCGTGGCCGCGGGACTGGTCGCGCTCGGCGGCGGCGGTGCGTTGCTTTGGCGTTACTGGTCAAACCCGCGGCCGACCCTAGCCGTCGGCGCCATCGTGTTGGCGCTGATCGTTGCGGTTCCCGGTTTCGATCGGGTCGTGCCGTCGCTCGACCGTCTGTGGCTGTCGCGCAGTGCCGCAGCGATGGTCGCGCACGCGCGGCTCGGAAGCGGCACCCCTGTTGCGGTTGTCGGTTACGACGAGCCGAGCCTGATCTTCCTCCTCGGCACCGCGACCAAGCCGCTCGATGCCGCGGCCGCGGCCCGCTATCTGACGGCAACGCCGGACAGTCTGGTGCTGGTCGAAGCGCGCGACGACGACGCCTTCCAACATGCGCTCTCCGGATTGGGCCACACGGCGCACGCGCTCGGTCACGTCGACGGGATCGATTATTCCAACGGCAAGCGCATGACGCTCACGCTCTACGCCGCGGCGGCCGGCTGAGCGGCAATTAGTGCGCGTTTTGCAGCAGTTGCGCGATCGTGCGGTTGTCGGTCGTCCAGCCGATCGCGTCGCGCCCGGTATAATCCTGCTTGCGCGGATCGGCATGCGCCGCCAGCAGCGTGCGCACCGCGTTGGTGCGGTTGTTGGAAACGGCTAACATCAGCGGCGTGACACCTTGATTGTTAATCGCGTCGACCGCCGCGTGCGCGTCGAGCAATAACGTCATGACGTCGACGCTGCCGCGCTCGGCGGCCCAATGCAGCGCCGTATTGCCGAGCTTGTCACGCAAGCTGGTATCGGCGTCGTGCATCAGCAGAATCCGCGCCATCATCTGATTGTCCAGAATCGCCGCATAGATGAGGCCGGTGCGACCGAGATCGTCGCGCTCGTTCGGACTGGCGCCGCCGTTCAGCATGCCGAGCACTTCACGCGTCTTGTTCTGCGCCGCGATGGCGGCGACGCTGTTGGAATAGCCTTGGAAGCCGCCGAAAGGAATCGTCGGACCCGAGGTGCTCGGCGTGGTATCGAGCAACGGCGTCGCGCTTTGCTGGGCGTTCGCGCCAACCGGCACGGTGGCAAGACATCCGATGACGGCGAGGCGCAGGTATAAAACTCGCACGACGGCTCCCTTCGCTCCGCAGTGTGCGCCGGGCCGCATCGCCATTCAAGCCGTCGCATGGCGGCGGCTGATTCCGGGCTACAGCAATGGCATGCTAGACTCCGCGCGATGACCGCGCTCCGCCTGCCACGCCTACCCGTCTTCGCGCCCGGCACGGTATGGTTGGTCGGCGCGGGTCCGGGCGACCCGGGTCTGCTGTCGCTCTTGGCGCTGCACGCGCTGCGAGCTGCCGACGACGTGGTCTACGACGCGTTGGTCGACCGGCGCATTTTGGCACTCGCGCGGCGCGGCGCGCGGCTGCATTACGCCGGCAAACGCGGCGGCAAGCCGTCACCGCGTCAGCCTGATATCTCCGCCAAGCTGGTGGAGCTGGCGCGCCGGCGTCGCCGCGTGTTGCGGCTTAAGGGCGGTGACCCGTTCGTCTTCGGCCGCGGCGGCGAGGAGGCTTTGGCGCTCGAGGCGGCGCACATCGGCTATCGCGTCGTGCCAGGGATCACGGCCGGTATCGGCGGTCTCGCCTATGCCGGTATTCCGCTGACCCATCGCGACGTCAATTCCGCCGTGACCTTCGTCACCGGTCACGCCAGCGGCGGCGACCCGCCTGACGGTCTCGACTGGCATGCTCTCGCCAACGGTGCGCCGATCCTGGTGGTCTACATGGCGCTGAAGCACCTGAACGCGATCGCCAGCCGGCTGATCGCGGCGGGCCGGCCGGCCGACGAGCCGGTCGCGATCATCGTCGCGGCCACGACGCCACGACAACGTGTGATCGAGACGACCTTGGCCGCGGCGCCACGCGTTGCCGCGCGGACACGGCTTAAGCCGCCCGCCGTGCTGGCCATTGGGCGCACGCTGCGCCTCAAGCCCACGCGCTGAGTGGGCTGGCTGCGGCCGAACGCCTCTGGCGGCACGGACCGCGCGTCGCTTAGACTCGCCGCCATGTCGGCTGCCAATCGCGGTGTTCTCGTCTTCATCGTCGTGCTCGCGGTGCTCGTCGCAGGCTTCGGCTACGAGAATGGCTGGTACGGGCGCGCCGCGCCGGAGGTGGCGCCGCTGGGCGGACCGTTTTCGCTCACCGACCAGAATGGCGCGACGCGCAGCGACAGCGAATTCCGCGGCAAGCTGATGCTGATCTATTTCGGCTATACCAACTGCCCGGACGCGTGTCCCGCCGCGCTTTCCGCCATGTCGCAGGCGCTCGATCAGCTCGGCGCCGCCGGCGTCGCCGTCCAGCCGATCTTCATCACCGTCGATCCGGCGCGTGATACGCCGCAGCAGCTCAAGCTCTACGCCGCCAACTTCACGCCGCGGCTGATTGCGCTCACCGGCACGGTCGCGCAACTCGACACCGTCGAACATGAGTTTCGCGTATTCGCCAGCAAGGTGCCGGGCGGACCGATCGACGATTACCTGCTGGATCATTCGTCTTTCATCTATCTGATGGGCCGCGACGGCAAGATCGCCAGGCTGATTCCGCCCGGCGAGAAACCGGCCGACATGGCCGCCGACATCCGCAAATATCTCTGACCCGGCATGGGCGCGGTCCCCGAGCGCATCGCACTATCGAGCGGCGAACGGCCGCTCAAAATCGTGCGGCGGCGCAGCGCGCGGCGATTCATCCTGCGCCTCGACGACGAGGACGACGCCGTAATTCTGACGCTGCCGCGTTACGCCTCGTTCGCCGCCGCATTGCGATTCCTCGACGACAATCGCGGCTGGATCGAGCAGCGCCTCGACGAACTACCGCCGCGGGTTGCCTTTGCCGACGGCGTCGAGATCCCGATCCTCGGTGTGCCCCACGTCATCCGTCACCGTGCCGAGAACTGCGGACACGGCGCAGCCTGGCTCGAGCCTGGTGCGTTGTGTGTCGCGGTCGATCCCAGGCACCTGGCGCGCCGCGTCACCGATTTCCTGCGTGAGCTCGCGCGGCACGAGCTCGGCACGCGTGCGCGCGCCATGGCGGCGTCGATCGGACGCCGTGTGCTGCGGATTTCCGTACGCGACACCAAGACGCGCTGGGGCAGTTGCGCACATGACGGCGCGCTGTGCTTTTCCTGGCGGTTGATCCTGGCGCCGGCTGCGGTCGTCGATTACGTGGTCGCGCACGAGATCGCGCATTTGAAGCACATGAACCACGGCGCGCGATTTTGGCGCGCCGTCGAGGATCTGGCGCCCGGATCGGGCGCGCAGCGGTCATGGCTGCGTCGGAACCGCGCCCGGCTGTTGCGCTTCGGCTAGCCGCATCAGGTAAAGCAGCAGCAACAGCGCCGGCAGGCACGCGACCGTCGCCACCAGGAAGAACGGCTGCCAGCCGAGGCGATCGGCAAGGTATCCGCCGACCGCGGCCAGCACCGTGCGGCCGGTGGCAGCGAGCGCCGACAGCAGCGCGTATTGCGTTGCCGTGAACGCCGGATGGCAGAGCCGCGACAGGTAGGCGACGAACGCCGCCGACGCCATCCCGCCCGTGACGTTTTCCGTGGCGATGGTGAGCGCCAGCACCGTTGGATCGGGCCCCGCCCAAAGCTGCACGATGTACATGAGGTTCGACAGCGCCTGAAACGCGCCACAGATCAGCAGCGCCGGCATCAAGCCCAAGCGGTAGACCGCGGCGCCGCCCAGGAACACGCCGGCGATGCTGGCGGCAGTGCCGAAGATCTTCGCGACATTGGCGATGTCGACCAGGCTGAAGCCGAGCGTGACGTAAAACGGACTCGACATGATGCCGGCGAGAGCATCGCCAAACTTATAGAGCACGACAAAGATCAGGATGAGGAGCGATCCGCGCCGGCTGGCGAATTCGGCGAACGGCGCAACCACCGTCTCGGCGAGCCACGATCCGTGCACCGGCGGCGCGACCAAACGCGGCTCGCGCGTCATCAGCACCGTGACGACACCCACTAACATCAAGACCGCCATGCCGACGTAAGACCAAAACCAGCCGAAATAGGCCGCGAGATAGAGCGCGCCGGCGCCCGAGGCGATCATGCCGAAGCGGTAACCGACCTGCGTCGCGGCGGCACCGGCGCCTTGTTCGCGTTCGTCGAGCAACTCGACGCGATAAGCGTCGATGACAATGTCCTGACTGGCGGAGAGAAAGGCGACGACCGCGGCGATGATAGCGACCGGCCACGGATCGGCGGCCGGATCGCGTCCAGCCATGACCAGCAGCGCGGCCACCAGCGCCAGCTGGATCGTCACGGCCCAGCCGCGTCGCCGGCCGAGCCGGCCGATCAGCGGCAGCCGGATGCGGTCCATCGCCGGCGCCCACAGGAACTTGAGATTGTAGGCGAGGCCGACCTCGGCGAAGAGGCCGATGGCCGTAAGCGATACGCCAGTGGTCTTGAGCCAGATCGCCAGGGTCGAAGCGGTCAGCGCCAGCGGCAGGCCGCTCGAAAACCCCATGAGCAGGATCGCCAGCATGCGGCGATCGCCGTAAACCCGAAGGGAGGCGAGCCAGGACCGCATGAGCGACGATTCCGGCTTGGCCGCGTCAGGGCTTCTTTTTCTCGACGTCGGCGGCAACCTGCATGCGGATGATCTTGTCTGGATTGTCCACCATGCCGCTTTGCGGATCGCCCTTCTTGATGGCGTCGATATATTCCATGCCCGACACGACCTGACCGAAGATCGTGTACTTGCCGTCGAGGAACGGCGCCGGCGCGAAGCAGATGAAGAACTGACTGTCGGCGCTGTCGGGACTGGCGGAGCGCGCCATGCCAACGGTGCCGCGGACGAAATGCGCCTGGCTGAATTCCGCCTTGAGATTCTGGCCGGAGCCGCCCATGCCTGTGCCGGTCGGATCGCCGGTCTGCGCCATGAAGCCGGCGATCACGCGATGGAAGACGATGCCGTCGTAAAAGCCTTTGCGCGTTAGCTCTTTGATGCGCGCCACGGTCTTGGGCGCGAGATCGGGCCGCAGTTCGATGACGACGCGCCCCTTCGGCACGTCGATGTAAAGCATGTTTTCTAAATCGGCAGCGCTCACAGGACCTCCGCTGGTTAAGATGAAGGCGGTGGCCAGCGCGGCCAGGATAAACGATTTCATAGTGTCGCGTTCCGCCGGTTGAAGACGGGTGCGACCTTAGCCCAGGCGATCGTGCTTTGGAACCGTCAGCACCAGACCATACAGGTCATGATGCGGTCGACGGTTTCGCCGTCGTCGCCAAGCGGCAGCGCCAACACCTCGCAATGAAGGCAAACGTTGTCGGTCATCACGCGGTCGCGGAATTCGACCACCGGCCAGCGCTGTTCGACGACGGCGATGTAATGAGCGCGCACCAGCTTGCGATAATGCATATCGGCGATCGCATCGACTTCCTTGCCGGTGAGATCGAAGCCGACGCGCCCGGCGACGTTGCTGGCGTGGACACGAAATCGGAATCGCAGCGGATCGCGTCGCACGTCGATGAGCGACAGATACCCGAGCGCGTATTTGAGATCGACCGGATCGAAATCGGCGCGCGCCGGCATTCGACGGCCCCGGCGGCGGCTTTCCCACTCATGGTGAAGCCGCTGCAACAGCGGCGCTTTGATGTTCAATGCCGATGCGTCCGCCGTCATACCGAAGTCATATATCGGCGCGATTAACCTATCCTTAAGCCCGCTGGCGGCCTTCGATCAGCCGGTTTCGGCCTCAGCCTTGCGGCCTTCGCGCTTGCGCTCGTGCGGATCGAGAAACCGCTTGCGCAGGCGGATCGACTTGGGTGTGACCTCGACCAGTTCATCGTCCGCAATGTAGGCGATCGCCTGCTCGAGACCCATCAGGATGGGCGGCGTCAGCCGCACCGCCTCGTCCTTGGCAGTGGTGCGGATGTTGGTGAGCTGCTTGCCCTTTAGCGGATTAACGTCGAGGTCAGTGCCGCGCGTGTGAGCGCCAATGATCATCCCGGGATAAACCGCATCGCCCGGGCTGATGAACATCGGTCCGCGCTCTTCCAGATTCCACAGCGCATAGGCGACCGCCGCGCCGACGCCATTCGAGATCATGACGCCGTTGCGGCGGCCTTCGATCGCACCCTTCCACGGCTCATAGGCGGCGAAGATGCGACTCAAGATGCCGGTGCCGCGCGTGTCGGTGAGGAACTCACCTTGATAACCGATGAGGCCTCGCGTCGGCACGCGGAACACGAGGCGCAGTTTACCGCCACCCGACGGCCGCATGTCTTGCATCTCGCCTTTGCGCTGGCTCAGCTTCTCGACGACGATGCCGGCGAAATCCTCGTCAACATCGACCTGGACCTCTTCGATCGGCTCGAAACGCTGACCGTTCTCGGTTTTGATCAACACCTTGGGCCGGGAGATCGAGAGCTCGAAGCCCTCGCGCCGCATCGTTTCGATGAGCACGCCGAGCTGCAATTCGCCGCGGCCTGAGACTTCGACCGAGTCCTTCTCGTCGCTTTCCTTGATACGGATGGCGACATTGCCTTGTGCCTCGCGCCGCAACCGCTCGACAATAAGCCGCGACGTCAGCTTCGTGCCCTCGTGGCCGGCGAGTGGGCTGTCGTTGACCGAGAAGGTCATCGACAGCGTCGGCGGATCGACCGGCATTGCCGGCAGCGCTGATTCGACCTCGGGCGTGCAGATCGTATCGGCGACCGAGGCGTGCTCCAGCCCGGCGACGGCGATAATGTCGCCAGCGTCGGCGGCATCGATCGGTTTCCGTTCCAGGCCGCGAAACGCCAGCAGCTTGGTCAAACGGCCTTCTTCCAGTACGCGTCCATCGCTGCTCAGCACTTTCAAGGGCATGTTGACCCGAGCACGGCCCTGATGGATGCGGCCGGTGAGGATGCGGCCGAGATAGGGGTCGTATTCGAGCGTCGTCGCCAGCATGGCGAACGGCCGATCCGGCTCGGCGCGCGGTGGACGAACGTGACGGAGGATCAGGTCGAAGAGCGGCGTCAGATCGCGGCGCTCGTCAGCGAGATCGGCAACCGCCCAGCCGGCACGGCCCGAGGCGTAGAGCGTCGGGAAATCGAGCTGCTCGTCGGTCGCCTCGAGTGCGGCGAACAGGTCGAAGACCTCGTTATGCACCTGATGCGGCCGCGCGTCCGGCCGATCGATCTTGTTGATCACCACGATCGGATTGAGCCCTTGGCGCAGCGCCTTGCCGACGACGAACTTGGTTTGCGGCATCGGCCCTTCGGCGGCGTCCACCAGGACCAACACCCCGTCGACCATCGACAAAATGCGCTCGACCTCGCCGCCGAAATCGGCGTGGCCTGGCGTGTCGACGATGTTGACCCGGACGCCGTGCCAATCGACCGATGTGCATTTGGCGAGGATGGTGATGCCGCGCTCGCGTTCGAGGTCGTTCGAATCGAGCGCGCGCTCGGCGACCTGTTGGTTGGCGCGGAACGTGCCGCTCTGGCGCAGCAACTGGTCGACGAGCGTCGTCTTGCCGTGGTCGACGTGGGCGATGATGGCGATGTTACGGATATCCATGAACTCACGCTTTGATGCGAAATGCGTTGTTAAACAAGGCCGGCGTCGGTGGCGAGACGCCGCAGGGAGGTTTCTGGACGGGCGCCGACATGAGCGATGATCTCAGCCGCGCACAGGCTGCCGAGCTTGCCACAGGTCGCGAGATCGCGGCCGCGCGTCAGACCATAGAGGAAACCGGCGGCGTAGAGATCGCCGGCACCGGTGGTATCGACGACGTTGGCGACCGGCGCCGGCGCGATGTGCAGCATGTCCGTCTTGGTGACGACGTTCGAGCCGCGCTCGCTACGCGTCAGCACTGCGATATCGCAATAGCCGCGCACCGCTTTGGCGGCGAGTTCGAAATGTTCGGTCTCGTACAGCGAGCAAATTTCACGCTCGTTGGCGAAGAGCACGTCGATATGTGCCGCCACCAAATCGCGGAATTCGGCGCGGTGGCGATCGACGCAGAACGGGTCCGACAGCGACAACGCCACCTGACGGCCGGCTTTGTGCGCGACCGACGCCGCCTTGCGGAATGCTTCCATGGCGCGCGGCGGATCGAAAAGGTAGCCCTCGAGATAGGTCACCGCCGCCGACGCCACCAGCAGCTCGTCGATGTCCTCCGGTCCGAGATCGACACAGGCACCCAGGAACGTACACATCGTGCGCTGGGCGTCGGGCGTCACCAGGATGAGGCAGCGCGCCGTCGGCGGCCCCGAAATCGCCGCCTTGGTGTCGAAACGCACGCCGAGCGTCTTCAGATCGTGCGCGAACACCGTGCCGAGCGCGTCATCGCGCACCTTGCCGATATAGGCCCCGCGACCACCCAGCGACGCGATGCCGGCGATGGTGTTGGCCGCCGAGCCACCCGATTTCTCGACCCCTGGCGGCATCGCGGCATAGATCGCCTCGGCGCGCGCCGTATCGACCAGCGCCATCGTGCCTTTGTTCAGCCCCAGGCGCTGCACCAACGCCTCCTCGGTACGGGCAAGAACATCGACAATGGCGTTGCCAATGCCGACGACATCATGCGAGGGAGCGGCCATTCGGAATTCCGGTCTGGGTGCGAGGCGATCGTGGCGCGGCGCGGACAGCGGCGCGCGCGGAGTATAAGGACCGTCCGGCTGCTCGCAAGCCTCAGACGCGAAATGTCGCGTCATCGGCAGAAAAGCGCCAATTTGCGCTTTATTCCACAGCCCCAAAGCGGCTATCTTGAGCCTTGAAAGGCTTGGCTTTTCGCACCGTCGGAGAGCGGTGGCGGCGGGGGCTCGCGCGTTTCGCGGTTTTTCTACGGCCTGCTCGTATGCAGGCACTGCGCTATTGCAATTTTTTCCCTCGCGCTGCCGCTTCGGCCGCGGATTGCCGCGACAGACGCGACCCATGGTGGGTATCCGCAAGGTTCGGCATGCGATTGGCACGCGGCGCAGTCGCGTTGCGGTGCTCGCTGCGGGCTTATTGCTTGCGGCTTGTAGCAGCCATCCAAACGACCCATCGCCGCGAACCGCGGCGACGCCGATCATTCTGCCGACACTGGAGGCATTAAGCCATCCGCCGGCCCTGGGCGATCTCAACGGCCTTGCGCCGGCGCAAGTGGCAGCATTGATCGGCGATCCCGATTTGCGCCGCGTCGATCCGCCCGCGGAAGTCTGGCAATACCGCAACGCCAACTGCGTGCTTGAACTCTACTTCTACGACAGCGGCGCCAGCAGTCGCATGGTTTATGCCGAAACCCGCAGTCGGACGCCGCAACGCACGCCGGGTACCACATCCTGCTCCCAAGGTTTCGGGTCGCTGACGACGCCACTAACCCGCCAGACCAAACTTTAGTTCATAGCTGCCCTGGCGATTTGCCGGCTGTGCAACGCATATTTTCGTCATAATCTAGAACTATTCTAATCCCTGTCGCGAACCCGCAACGAGGAGCTCCGGGCTATGTACGGCACGAAGAACGATCTCAAGTCGAACACCAAAAAGGTCTCGATCGAAATCCTAAATGCGCGCCTGGCCGATGCGATTGACGTCGCGCTACTGACCAAGCAAGCCCACTGGAACATCAAGGGCCCGCAATTCATCGCGCTGCACGAGATGATCGACGGATTCCGCACCGAGATCGACGGCCATGTCGACACGCTCGCCGAGCGCGTCGTCCAGCTCGGCGGCACCGCTCTCGGCACCAGCCAGGTCGTCGCCAAGGCGACGGCGCTCGCCGCCTACCCCGTCGACATCCACAAATCGAAGGATCATTTGGCGGCGCTGATCGAGCGCTACGGCAAGGCGGCGAACCTGGTGCGCGCCGCGATCGACCAGACTGACGAGG
>Ga0126371_10000945_pt1 | contig 24195 bp, 18 predicted proteins | sample PanSoiMetaPlot_4_FD_110145 | JGI IMG/M metagenome (GOLD analysis project Ga0126371, IMG submission 110145) | Tropical forest soil microbial communities from Panama - MetaG Plot_4 | ecosystem: Environmental > Terrestrial > Soil > Tropical forest > Bulk soil | place: Panama | collected 2016-02-17 | reverse complement strand
TTCGGCCGTCGACTTCGTGCAGTGCGACCGCTTCCGGCGCAAGGTCGCAGTCGAGATGGCGCGCCTGTTCTCAAAGGTAGATCTGCTTCTCGTGCCATCGTTACGCGATGAGATGCTCACCATCACCAACTTCACAGGCCATCCATCGCTCACGTTTCGGGCAGGATTCTTCGAGGTTTCGCAAGCCCGCAGCGACTGGGCTCCCGACCCAGCCAATCCGCTGCCAAAGTTCTCACCACCGCGGCGCGTGCCTCATGGCGTAACGCTCATCGGCAGGCTGTACGATGAGGGCACGATGACCCGTGCAGGACTGGCGCTGGAGGGCAGCCTCGCGGTAGCCGATGAGAGGCCGCCAGGATTTTGAACGTCGTGGTTAAAACCCGGTTTGGGCGGTGCTCGGATGAAGTCCCGCTTTTTCTTAGTGCACAAAGTTGATTGCCACGGCCGGAGTGATCGTGGCCGTCGTATTTCGCCCAGCCGGAATCATGCGGACCCCGATCAACAGGCCGAGGTTGCGATTCAAGTTGTATTCAATCGCTGGCGCCAGTCCGAAAGCATGACTGGAGCCGGAGTCAAGCTGGACGCCGGCTGGATTCTGCCCGCTGCCGGGATCGGGAATGGTGGATCCAGTCACGCGGGTATTCGCGCCGTAACGATACGTGACATCAAGCGCTAGCACCCATGACCGCGTCAGGCTGTACTCACCCGCTACGTCGAGGAAGAATGAGCTTCCGGGCTGTGCGTGACCGCTGAATCCTGTTTCAGTGCCATACACACTCACGCCGTGTACAGTCACGTTGCTTGAGAAGGATTCCGATACATCGACGCGCCCGCGCAGAATACGGCCATTCGGCAGCCAAAAGTATTTCTGTGAATAGAACGCCACTGTGGTGGTCCAGGCTCCACTGCCCATGCCGTCGTTAGGCCGAGCTCCCAGCCGGTCATATTTCCCCGTCGGCAACGTTTCCTGCAAGACGACCGAGGTTGTCGGAATCCAATTCCCAGGACGAAACTGCGTGAGCCGGTACTGGCCCTGCAAGCTGACATCGCCCATCCCGCCTCCGGAATTGGTCCCGCGCAACGTATTCAATCCCGCAACGGGGATCAGACCAACGGACACTCGGTCGGCAAGTCCGTAAAGGAGGTAAGTAAGCGATCCATAGCCGTTCGCATGAGTAGCGCTATGGCGATTACCATTGCCGTCGTAATGCCCCTGCACGCTCACGTCGTAGAAGTAGGGTTCGATCAGGAAGTGCCCACGAGGCAAGGTCGCAGCTGAGGCTGCGAGCATTGGTCCAGTCCACCAGGCTTCGTCCAGCGATTGCCGCTCCACACTCGAAGACGGCACAGCTTCCTGGGACATGCAAAGGCAAGCCGTTATCGCCAAGACCACGAGTGTTCCGTAAATCGCTCTCCAGCAAGTCATTGTCACAACATCTTTCCGCAAAATGATGAGCACTAAGCTCAGGGTCGTAGATTTCTCATCCCACAAGTGGCCAACACCAGCCTGCCCGAGTGAGTGGTGTTTTAAAATCGCCACTTGGTGCCCAATAAGGGATACCACTTTAGGGTATGGAGCCGAGTTCTTCTGAGTGTGGCCCGTCTGGCCACTGCTGTGAGCTTTGGTCTTGCATTTGTCAAAGCTGAATGCTCGAGTAGACGTTAATCGTGAAAGGTGAAGGCGAGCTATCCGTTTCCTGCGTCCGAAGTTCTACATGGTTCCCGGCCGTTCCCGGCTAGTGTTAAGTTAGCGGCTGCAGTGTCCGAGGGTTCCTTGATCAAAGAGAAGAAGCAAAAATTGATGCAATCTCTGATCTGCTTCTCCTGCGCGATCGTCGCATGGAGATATCCGTCAGGACTTGAGGGTACTGAGTTTAGCGGCGGATGGCTTACAGGTCGGCTGTTAGTTATGTGCGCCGTTGGCTCGCTCCTCTTTGTCGCGGCCCTGATATTGACTTTCTTTTCAAGAAGGATAAGTGCAGGAATTGCTCTCACTGCATGCCTGCTCTGCCTGCCGCTTTACTTGTATTTCACCGCACCAGGCCCGTATCGCTGGGTTTTCAAAGGAGAATATTCTGTCCCGCTACAGAGCAGGTTTGTTTGGGATACAGGCTCTGTAATAGGCATGTTCCTTCTCGGGATTGCCGTGTTCGTCTGCACACGCGCCCTTTTGACTGCCGATCCAGAACGTGTTTCCGTCAGTCCTTAAATGCGACGCATAGTCTCCATCCTCGGAACGGCGTTGTTCCTCCTGCTCGCTCCCGGCACGGTAGCCGTCCTTGTGCCGTACTGGATCACTCATTGGCGTTTTGAGTCGGGACAGATGTCGTGGCTGCCTCTGAGAGTATTTGGCGGACTGCTTATCGCGATCGGCGCGGTATGCCTGCTGGAGTCATTCGCGCGGTTTGCTATTAAAGGATTAGGGACGCCGGCGCCGGTGTTTCCCACTCAACACCTCGTAGTCAGCGGACTGTATCGCTATGTACGCAACCCGATGTACCTAGCTGTACTCACAATGATCGTCGGTCAGGCATTCCTGTTTGGGAACATTCACCTGCTGGTGTATGGAGCATCCGCATGGCTCGTCACAAACGTGTTCGTGCTGACTTATGAGGAGCCGACGTTGAGGAGGACCTTTGGCGCAGAGTACGAAACTTTTCGCGCCAACGTTCCGAGATGGATTCCGCGGCTAACGGCCTGGCAGACGCCGTCAGCCGTATCTGGACGAAATCAGGGAGATCGTTGAATATTCAGAAATGTTCAGTTGCGGGCTCAGCAAAATACTGTCCGCGTGCTCATTTGCACTGGTCTTAGCGCTCGCCGACGCCCAGACGAGTTATCAGGAGCACTATCGTCCACAGGTGCACTTTTCGCCGCGTGAACATTGGACGAACGATCCCAATGGTCTTGTTTACTCTCACGGTGAATACCACCTGTTCTTCCAGTTCAACCCCTTCGGTGACGAATGGGGACACATGAGTTGGGGACACGCCGTCAGTCTCGATCTGCTTCACTGGCACGAGTTGCCGGTGGCCATTCCCGAACTGGGCAACGAAATGGTTTTCACCGGGAGCGTTGTCGTCGACAGAAAGAACACTAGCGGCTTCTGCGCTCGCGGACCGGAATGTCTGGTTGCGATCTATACCGGCCACCGAACCGGGAGCGGCGAGGTCCGCCAGACTCAGAACCTCGCTTACAGCCTTGACGATGGCAGAACGTGGACGAGGTATGCGCAAAATCCCGTGCTCGATCTCCACATGGCCGACTTCCGCGATCCTAGCGTCTCGTGGGACGAGGAAGAACGCCATTGGCTCATGGCTGTCTCCTTGCCCAAGGAGCACAAGGTCAGGTTCTTTGCCTCTCCCGATCTGAAACAATGGACGCAACTGAGTGACTTCGGTCCAGCGGGCGATGTGGATGGAGATTGGGAATGTCCGGATCTCCTTCGAGTTCCGGCCGATAACGGAACGGGCGATGCGTGGGCATTAAAAGTCGGACTGAATCCTGGCGCGCCTCAGGGCGGTTCCGGCGAGCAGTACTTTCTCGGCAACTTTGACGGAACGCATTTTGTTGCCTCGAACGCTCCCGGCTCGCACGGTTGGACTAATTACGGAAAAGACGATTACTGCGCGATCAGCTTCAACAATCTACCGCCGCGAGACAAGCCCGTACTGGTCGGCTGGATGAACAATTGGCAATACGCAGCGAAGCTGCCAACATCTCCATGGCGAGGGCAGATGAGTCTTCCGCGACGGCTCTCACTGCTTAAAGATCAGGCCGGATTGGCCATCCGGCAGGAACCGATAACTGCCCCACTCCGAAGGCAGCACAGAGCAATTCGTCCAACTGATAGCACCGAGATAAGTCGTGCGGAGGAACCACCGTTCGAACTAGACTTGCAATTTGGAAATCCGTTCGAACAGGTATTAGGTATTCGTCTCTACACTGATGCCGGGCATTGGACCGAGATCGGATTCGATCGCGGGAAGCGAGAGTTCTACACCGATCGCACCCAATCGGGCATCGCAATTACTCCTGACTTTCCTGGTAAGACTATTGCTCCACTAGTTGAAGATCGTCCTTATGATCTCAAGGTGATAGTCGACCGCTCCTCGATCGAGGCCTTTGCCCAGAATGGCACCATCGCCATGACGAACCTTGTGTTTCCTACTTCCGAAAGCAACCGACTTGTGCTCTTCTCGGGCAGCAGGAAGCCAGTCACAGTTACCGGCGAGATCTGGAAGCTTCGCCCGATTTGGAAGTGAGACGTAGGGCAAGGTAGCGAGCAGCGAGTCAGTTCGACGAAGTTCACGCGAAAGTCCCATTCTGAGACGGTCATCCGTGGGGATCTGCTGTTCTTTACGCACGGGTAAAGAAGCAGCGGATCTACCGCTCCCCATTCAAATGGTTGATAGCGAAAGCAGCTTCGTGGCAGAGCCCAGGATGACATTATCTGGACGAGGCGAGTTTGTCCGAGCAAAATAGACACTTACGAAATTACTGTGCTATAGGGACGATCATTCCTAAGCTGACCCAAGATCCGATGCTTCGAGTAAGGGAAATTATGAAAGCACGAAAAATAATCGTCTACATCGCCACCAGTGCGGACGGCTACATCGCGAGACCAGACGGTGATGTGGAATGGCTAAATCGCCGGCCGCACAAAGTCGATTACGGCATGCGCGCGTTCTACTCAACCATCGATACCATTCTGTTAGGACGCAAGACCTACGACTGGTCGCTGGACTACTGCAAGAAGAATGGCATCAAAGGCGGGGTGTTCGACAAGAAGGTCGCCAACTATGTGTTCTCGCGAAATCCTCCGAAGAAGGTCGCACCCGGAGTGCAATTTGTCTCGGAATCCGTGAAAGCCTTCGCAAGGCGTCTGCGAGCAACCTCCGGTAAGCATATCTGGATGATGGGCGGGGGAGAAGTGATCGCCTCCTTTCTGGACGCGGGCGAAATCGACGAGTTCGACATTCACGTCATCCCAACCTTCATCGGCGAGGGCATACCGCTCGTGGCGCCGCGCCATCGGGACATCTCGCTTAACCTACGCTCAGCGCGAAAGTATCCGGACGGCAGCGTTCGATTGCGCTACGAGGTCGCAAGATAGGCACCCAAACTTTAGAAGTGGGAGCAAGAATCTAGAAGTGGGACCAAGAATCGAAACGGGACGGCCGAAGCACCCCGCGTTCGGCAGCCCAACGGCTGGAGACGTTAACCCTTCAGTTCACAACCCCAGGACTTGTTATCCGCTTACCTCTGTTTTCAATTGTCTCCAAGCTACTGAAATGATTTGCATTGCCCTCAAGTCTTATCGTGTCTCCTTCTCGCACTGATTCTGGCGACTGATTTGCAATAAGGCACAAAGGAATCGAACGTGGTTGGAGTGCGAGCATGGTTCTTCCCAAACAGGGAGGCAAGACTCGGCGCTCAGCCGGATCTAGTTGTAAGCGTTGCTGAAGTAAATCTGAATCCGCGGTGCCGGCCCAATCGTTCACTTAACGAACAGGCTGCCGAGTAGCGAGACTCTTCGCAGTCGCTAGATGTAAGGAGAGTGTCATCGTGCCGAATAACATCGTCATTTGCTGTGATGGAACGGGTAACGAGTTTACCGATCAGAACTCGAACGTCGTGAAGCTGTATAGCACGCTGTTGATCAACAAGAACCAGCGTGGGTACTACCTTCCCGGAGTGGGAACCATGGGAGATCCCAGCGCGCGGACCTGGATCGGGAAGAAGTGGAGTGTCTTGATGGGTTTGGCGTTTGGCAGCGGGATACTGAGAAACATCGGCGACGCTTATCGGTACCTCATGAACACCTATCAGGAAGGCGATAGGGTTTTCCTGTTTGGTTTCAGTCGTGGCGCCTACACAGTGCGCGCGTTGGCCGGAGTACTCCACATGTATGGGCTGCTTTCGCCTGGAAACGAAGGCTTGATTCCATACGTTACACAAATGTTTGCGAAAGCGAGCCGGGAAAATAAAGGCCGCAAAGGCACGCTGGCTGTTTCGGAACAATTTAAGCGGACCCTCTCTCGAGAATGCCCACTGCACTTTGTAGGTGTGTGGGACACCGTGAGCTCGATCGGCTGGATTTACGATCCGATCGTTCTTCCGTTCACCGGACAGAACCCTATCATCAAGATCGGACGGCAAGCTCTCGCAATCGATGAGAAGCGTTGCATGTACGAGGACAGGTTGTGGGGAGAAAGGCTCACCGGCCAAGACATCAAGCAAGTGTGGTTCCCAGGCGTTCACTCCGACGTCGGTGGAAGCTATCCCGAAGACGAGAGCCAACTCTCGAAAGGCTCGTTGGAGTGGATGCTCGGAGAGGCGTACGAGGCAGGCTTATTGATCGATGTTGAGAGAGCCAAGATGGTACTCGGCGAGAAAAGGCCACCTCTAAAATGGATGCCTCGCTATGTTGCTCCAGATGCAAAGACGTCCTATCTTCACAATTCCCTAAAAGGCCTCTGGTGGCTTCTGGAGTTCTTGCCGCATCACAACTACGATCGAAGTCTCGGGCGATGCGGTTGGAGTCTGCCTTGCGGGCACCGCAGGTTTATCCCAAAAGGCTCGTTGTTGCATGCCAGCGTTCAAGAACGACGCTCAGCGTCTTTGGGATACGATCCGTCTAATCTTCCAGCGACCTATGGGGTCGACTACACAATACCCTTGCCGGAGCCGCCGCCTCGGCCGTCCCGGAAAAAGCCTGCATCCGTGCTGGTTCCGGATGAAACTGGACAGTCTCTAGCTTGGCAATTGCGATAAGTAGATGCCGCGCAGCACAGGTTACGCATCACTTAAACGACCTGTAGCCTATACTTTTTCGAATGCGTCCTGCCGTTCTTCTCACTCTTGTCTTCGCTACATGCTCTGCTCATGCCCAGTGGCAAATGCAAGACTCTCACCGTCATGCCAGTCTTCGCGGAATTCACTACGTTGGACGCGGAGTAGCGTGGGCAAGTGGAAGCGGCGGCACGGTTCTGCGCACTACTGACGACGGCGAGACGTGGCAAGCATGTTCTATTCCGCCGGGTGGGGAGGCGCTGGACTTTCGCGCAGTGCAGGCCTTCGACGCGAATACCGCCATCGTAATGTCGGCGGGCACGGGTGATCTGTCGCGGCTTTACAAGACGACCGACGGTTGTAAATCGTGGAAGCTGGTGTTCACGAATCCCGATGCGCCGAAAGGCGGATTCTATGATGCTCTCCTCTTCATTACGCCGCAGATGGGTCTTGTGGTTGGGGATCCTGCTCTGGGAAGCATGCGCAATCCGGTGGAAGGAAGCTACTTCATATTTCGCATCCGGGTTACGCACGACGGTGGCGAAACATGGATTCCCATTGTGAGTTTCGGAGAGGCTGGCGTAAACCTGGCGCCGATCGCGAATGAGGGTATGTTTGCAGCCAGCAACAGTTCGGCTGTCGTGCGCGATGGGACTCTTTGGATTGGGACCGGTGGCGGGCGCGTGCTCAAGCGCAAACTCTACGAGACTCCGACTCCGCACGTCGAAACTTTCCAAGCCGGTGGGTGCGCTGGGCAGGCGGATCCGTCCTCCAAAAGCTGTGGCATTCCCTGGATGGACTGGCACAACGTGACGACGCCACTTGCGAGCGAAGGTGGGACTGCGGGTATTTTTTCGCTGGCGTTTCGCAGCTCGCAGATCGGCGTGGCGGTTGGCGGAGATTACAAGAAGCCGAGCGAGAGCGCTAGAACTGCAGCTTTTACGACTGACGGCGGAGCGCACTGGGCGGCTGCGGAGAAGCCTCCGCATGGCTACCGATCAGCTCTGGCTTACGATGATGCGACGAAGACCTGGATCGCTGTTGGTCCGAATGGAACCGATGTCTCCACCGATGACGGTCGCACATGGGCTGCGCTGAAGCCCAAAGCGTGGGAGCCACAAGACGCGGACGAGAATTGGAATGCGCTTTCGTTACCGTTTGTCGTGGGTCAGGATGGTCGGATTGGTCGGCAGCGGTAGCCGCCACGAGCATTTTCCCTCGCTAATGCTCAGACCGGTGGAGCCGACACATCCAGCTCTTCAAAGCCCAACGACAAAAAAAGGCGGGACTTATGCAAGTCCCGCCTGCTGTGGGGATGGACGAACAATCGAATCGTTACTTGGTGTTGGCGGCACTCAGTTTTGCGTTGAGGTCGCCGGTATTGAAGCTCACGATACCGTCATACTGCGTGACAACCAGCAAGGTATTGCCAGCAGGCACAACTTTGTGGACCGCGTAGCTACCTTCATACACCGAAGTCCAGTTCTGGCCATCGGCGCTGGCGAAGACTTCATTCGACGAATCCGAGACCGCGAACATGCGGTGCATATTCTGATCATAGGTCAAGGCCTTGATGCCGCCTTCGGGCAAATTGGTCTTTACTGCTTCCCATCCGCCCTTTGCCTTTTCGTGGAACAAGCCTTGTGGAGAAGAGACCCAGATGCGTCCGTCTTGATCCAGGACCATTCCTGTCATCAGGGAAACCGACGGTGCCGGCATCTTGCCCCAGTTACGGCCAGCGTCATTGGAGGTTAGGAGCGCGTGATATCCGGCGGCGGCGATGCGGCTTCCGCTGCTGCGAACCATCGTGAATGGTTCATTGCTGTTGTTGTGCTGGACTTGGAAGGAGCGTCCGCCATCATGCGAGTAGAGCAGCCCAGTGGTTGTGCCAACGAACCAGGTGTCTCCGTCGATGTGGAGGTCAGTTACGTATGGATGCCATGCGGCAGTCGTGAAGAGGCTCGTCCAGGTCTTGGTCGAGGGTTCCATACGGAAGATTCCGTTATTGGTTCCGGCTACAAGCTGGTTGTTCCCATCCTGCGCCAGAGCGAACACGTCGCTGCCGTTCAATCCTTGGTTGATCTGTGACCAGTGCGAACCACCGTCAGCCGAGACGAAAGCTCCGCCGAATGTTTTGTCATTCACGACACCGGCATACATGGTTTCAGATTGGGATTTGTCGAGCAGTAATGCACGGATCTCACGATGCGAAAATCCGCTGTTCGAGGAAGCGAAGGTCAGACCGCCGTCGTCGCTGGCCATAACGCCGCTACGATCGGTGGCGAGAAGAACGCGCTTCGAGTTGCGGGGATCGATCATCAGGTCATTGATGACCAGGTTAGCTGCGGAGACGCGACGCCACTTCAATCCGCCATCCACGCTCTTCCATAGACCTGTCGTGCTGCCTGCGTAGATCACGCTTAGGTTTTTCGGATCCTGCTTGATCATACGAACACGGCGTGAGTTCACTGGGATCGCTTCGACTTTGGTGAAGAGCTGCCCACCATTCTTGCTCTTGTAGACGCCGGTGCAGGCGCTGGCGTAAATCGTGGACGGAGTCTTCGGATCGATCGCTATTGAGAATACGTCGGAGTCTTCGTCCATGCCCTTGGCGAGCTGCTGCCAGCTTTCCCCGCCGTTGGTGGTCTTGTAAGCCAGACGCCAGGTTCCGGCGTAGATCACATTCGTGTTTGTCGGATCGATTGCGAGCGACTGCACATTATGGATATTGTCGGGAGAGATGCGAGCAAATCTCTTGCCGCCATCATCGCTGCGGTAAACGCCATCCAGAGCGCCAGCGACGATCATCTTGGGATTCGACGGGGCGATTGTCAGTGAGCGAATCGATTTCCCCTTCATGTCCTTCAGCGAGGACCAGCTGCGGCCACCGTCGTCGGTGCGGAACAACTCGCCATTCTGGCCGTTTACGCTCCAGGCGGCGACGTAGATGATGCGCGGATCCAGGGGATGAAAATAGATGTGATCGAGGACATACTCGCTTTCGCCGATGCGGGCGAAGCGCGACCAGGTCTTGCCATTATCGTTCGATGAAAACATCTGGCCAGTGCTGGTGCTGAGCAGAATGTGATCCGGGTTTTGAGGATCGTAAGCGAAGGTGCGGACATCTCCGCCCTCGGGTCCGATCGTCGGTTGCGCTGCGTACATCGAGCTCACTGTGAGTAGGGTCACTACCCCGAGAGCCCACACTGTGAGCATTAACCTTTTTTTAGACGCGAAGTTCATTCTTCCCTCGGTGGCTTGCGAATTGCAATGGACTGCAAGTGCCGAATGTGCCACGGTTCGAATGGGAAAAATAGATGACTAAAGTGCGCTGACTCTCTGGAATAGGGGCAATCGCTGAGGCGAAAGGCCGGCATTTTCGGCACGAACACCGCACTGATAATGATGCGGTGAACCTCGTTATACAACATGGTTGCGATCGTTTAGTCGCGTGGCCTCCTAAAGCAAAACAGCGAGAAATACAGGCGGAAATAATCCATCGTGCAAAAAACGTGATGTTTTCTGGCAAAATCTGCAAGATTTCCCGGGGAGCGGCAGGGAGGCTGCAGGAACCCCGGGAATTGCACTTAACTTACTTGCTGTCTGCACTTTCCAGAAGATTCCGGAAAAACATTTCAAACTCGATCAGGGAAATACCAGGGAATCTCTAGCCACCTTAAGACCCAACTCGGGATCGACGGGCCAGTGTTTCGAAAGGGCATTGGGAATGAGCAATGACGAATCAGGCATGTGTGGCACCCGACACGTCATGGGAAAGCTGGGCACCGTGGATCGCACGGAGGCTGTCAACACCGCCCTGCGTCGCTGCCTTATTCAGCTGTACTGTCACCGTGTCGATGCCGGCTCGCGCCACCCATCCGCGAAGAGTGCGGCACCCCGGTTTAGTGGCGTGGTGATTGCGCGTCGAGATCGAGGTTCAGCTCCAGGACATTCACTCGCGGTTCTCCAAGAAAACCGAGCTGGCGGCCTTCCGTGTGTTTTGCAACGGTGGTTTCTAACTGCTGTTCACTCATGCCCCGCGCTTTTGCTACCCGTGGTATCTGAAACTCGGCTGCTGCAGGTGTGATGTGCGGATCGAGTCCCGAGCCTGAGCTGGTTACGAGGTCAATGGGCACTCGTCTTTCCGGATTCTCCGTTTTGAGTTGCGCAACGTTGGCGTTCACGCGATCGATCAGCACGTGATTGGTGGGACCGAGATTGGAAGCGCTCGAGTTGGCGGCGTCGTATCCATTACCAGCATAAGAAGGACGGGAATGAAAGTAGGCATCGGAAATAAAGGGTTGTCCGATAATGCGCGAGCCTACGAGTTTGCCATTCTGGGAAATAAGCTGGCCGTTGGCTTTGTCGTAGAACAGTATTTGTGCGAGGGCGGTCACGACTAACGGATAGATGATCCCCAATAAAATCGTCGTGACGATCGTCATCAGAGCGGCAGTAATCAAATTCTTCTTCATCGCACTCTCCTATGCCAATCCGATCCGTGTGATGATCACGTCAATCGCCTTGATGCCGATAAACGGGATCATGACTCCACCGACACCATAAATCCACAGGTTGCGTCGCAGCAGTGCAGCCGCTCCCATCGGCCGATACTTCACTCCTCGCAGCGCGAGAGGAATGAGGGCGATGATGATCAGGGCATTGAAGATCACCGCTGAAAGAATTGCCGACTGCGGTGTCTGCAGATGCATGATGTTCAGCGCGTTCAAAACGGGGAACGTTGCCGCGAACATGGCTGGAATGATGGCGAAGTACTTGGCCACATCGTTAGCAATAGAGAACGTCGTCAGCGAACCACGCGTCATCAAAAGCTGCTTGCCGATCTCGACGATTTCGATGAGCTTGGTCGGATTCGAGTCGAGGTCGACCATGTTGCCTGCTTCTTTCGCAGCTTGCGTGCCCGTGTTCATCGCAACGCCGACATCTGCCTGAGCCAATGCAGGCGCATCGTTCGTGCCGTCGCCGGTCATGGCAACGAGCTTGCCGTCTGTTTGTTCGCGACGGATTAGATCCATCTTGTCTTTAGGCGTCGCCTGCGCGAGGAAATCGTCAACACCAGCTTCTCGCGCGATCGCTGCGGCGGTGAGCGGATTATCGCCCGTGATCATGACGGTGCGAATGCCCATGGCGCGCAATTGTGTGAAGCGCTCCCTCATGCCGCCCTTGACGACGTCTTTCAGGTGAATGACGCCCATGGCACGATTGCGCTCTGCGACGACGAGTGGAGTGCCGCCGGAACGAGCGATGGTGTCGACTGAAAGTTGCAGTTCTTTAGGAATCTCGCCGCCGTTCTCTTGAAGGTAGCGCTGGATGGAATCGGCAGCGCCCTTGCGGATCTGTCGTCCATTGAAGTTCACGCCGGACATGCGAGTTTGTGCGGTGAAGGGAACAAACTCGACGCCATGCTCAGACAACTCTCGACCGCGCAGCGCGTACTTCTCTTTAGCGAGCACGACAATCGAGCGGCCCTCGGGAGTCTCGTCGGGCAGGGAAGAGAGTTGCGCGGAGTCTGCAAGCTGTTCGCTAGTGATTCCCGGAGCGGGAATGAACTCCGCCGCCTGGCGATTGCCGAACGTGATAGTTCCGGTTTTATCGAGCAGCAACGTGTTTACATCGCCTGCAGCTTCGACTGCGCGTCCTGACATGGCAAGCACGTTGTGCTGGATGAGACGATCCATGCCCGCAATTCCGATTGCCGAAAGAAGTCCCCCGATCGTGGTTGGAATCAGGCAGACCAGCAGAGAGACCAACACAAAGACTGTTTGCGGACTGCCGGAATAGATTGCGAAGGGCTGCAGCGTGACTACTGCCAGTAAGAAGATGATGGTCAGGCCGGCGAGCAGGATGTTTAGCGCGATTTCGTTCGGTGTCTTTTGCCGCTGGGCGCCTTCGACTAGAGCAATCATGCGATCAAGAAAAGTCTCGCCTGGATTTGAGGTGATCTTGACCTTGATCTTATCGGAGAGAACCCGCGTGCCACCGGTGACAGCCGAGCGGTCTCCGCCTGCTTCGCGGATTACGGGAGCCGATTCACCGGTGATCGCCGACTCATCGACGGAAGCGATACCCTCAATGATTTCACCATCCGATGGAATGAACTCCCCGGCACAGCAAACGACTACATCGTCCGATCGAAGTTTCGAACTAGGAATCGTTTCAATGAGCCCCTCGGGCATAAGGAGATTGGCTTGGGTCTCAGACCGCGCTTTGCGCAGGGTGTCAGCTTGTGCTTTGCCGCGGCCTTCGGCCATAGCTTCCGCGAAGTTCGCGAACAGTACTGTGAACCACAGCCAAAGCGTGATTTGCAGATTGAACTTGAAATTCACGTGACTGCGGAAAAGAAGGATCGTCGTAATCACGCTTCCGACTTCGACTACGAACATGACGGGATTGCCCATCATCTTGCGCGGATTCAGCTTCAGGACTGAGTCCCACAGTGCGCGCCGGACGATTTTCCATTCCCAAACCTTTTTTGATTTAGCCATAAATAACCTCAGAAGGTCTTGCCTGCAAGCATCTGCAGGTGCTCAAGAATTGGCCCCAGGCTCAAGGCTGGGAAGAATGTCAGCGCACCTACAATCAGAATCACTCCCATGAGCAACACACTGAACAGTGGCGTCGTTACGGGAAATGTGCCAAGTGACGGTGGCACATATTTCTTGCGAGCCAGATTCCCTGCAATTCCTAACATGGGAATAATCATTAGAAAGCGGCCGATGAGGGTGTTCAACCCGAGCGTCGCGTTGTAGTACAGCGTATTTACGCTGAGACCGCCAAAGGCCGAGCCGTTATTACCCGCTGTAGAGGTGAAGGCATAAAGGACTTGGGACAGACCATGCGGTCCCGGGTTTGTAATTCCCGCGAGCCCCGATGAATACAGAACGGAAACGGCCGTAAATGCCAGAATGGCGAGAGGGAACACAAGCGAGACCAGCATCGCCATCTTTACGTCATAGGCCTCAATCTTCTTGCCCAGATATTCGGGAGTGCGACCGACCATCAGGCCGGCGATGAAAACCGCCAGCACGATGTAAACGAGAATGCCGTACATACCCGCGCCAACCCCGCCGAAGATAGTCTCGCTGAGCATGATGTTGGTGAGTGGAACCATGCCACCGAGGGGCGTGAAGGAGTCGTGGAAGCCGTTCACCGCACCACAGCTTGTGTCTGTAGTAACTGTGGCCCATAGCGCAGTGTTGGCGATCCCGAAGCGTACCTCCTTGCCTTCCATGTTTCCCCCAGGCTGAAGTGCGCTCACGCGCTGGTCGGCAGCGGCCAGCAGAGGATTACCGCGCGCCTCAGACCAGTACGCAACGGTAATGCCTACGAAGAAGAGGGTGGCCATCGCTCCCCACACAGCCCAACCGTGTCGCTGCGAGCCTGCCATTCGCCCGAGCGTGTATGTCAGTCCAGACGAGATGGCGAAGATCGAAAAGAGCTCAATCAGATTCGAAAGCGGTGTGGGATTCTCAAACGGATGAGCGCTGTTGGAATTAAAGAAGCCACCACCATTGGTTCCAAATTCTTTGATGATTTCCTGTGAAGCGACCGGGCCCTGTGCGATGTTCTGATCGGTGACAGTGTCCATCACCGCCTTGCCATTAGCGTCCACCACCGGCTTGCCGTCGGCTCCAATTTTCTGGACTTGCTGCGGTTCCAACAGCTTCACTGTGTCGTACGGCCTCAGGTTCTGTGGAACTCCCTGCCAGACCAGCAGCAGTGCGCCGAGTACACAGAAGGGAAGAAGAACCCAGAGCGTGCAGCGGACGAGATCGACCCAGAAGTTCCCGAGTGTCTTCTTCTCGCGCCGAACAATCCCGCGGATAAAAGCAATCGCCAGGGCAATACCCACTGCTGCCGAGACGAAGTTGTGATACGCGAGCCCCGTCATCTGCGTGAAGTAGCTCATCGTCGTCTCGCCGCCGTAATCCTGCCAATTCGTGTTCGTAGTAAATGAGGCGGCAGTGTTAAATGCCAAATCGGGAGCTACGCCCGCTAACTTCTGGGGATTCCAAGGCAGATGCAGCTGTAATCGCTGGATCCCATACAGAACCACCATCGAAACCACGCTGAACAACAGCATGGAAACCGCGTATTCGATCCAGCCCATCTCACGGTTCTCGTTAACGCCAGTGCTTCGATAGATGAGTTTCTCGATGGGCCGCAAGACTGGATCCATGAACGTCCGCTCGCCATTGAAGACGCGGGCCATGAAGATCCCGAGCGGCTTGGTCACGAGCACGATCAGTGCGAAGAAGAACAGGATTTGAAACCAGCCATTCGCAGTCATTAGAACTTCTCCGGCCGCAAAAGGGCGTAAAACAGATAGACCGTCATGAGGACGCAAACCACGAGCATCACCGCCGATTCAGCATGCATCAGGTGACCTCACTTCACGCGCGCGCAGAAGTGCGCGTAGGCGATGGAAATGACAAAGAACAGAATGGTGATGCCAATGAAAACAAGATCTTTCATTTAAACCTTCGCTTATCGGCGAGCAGGCCCTTATTTTGTGAATGCCGTCAGCCGATTTCTTCTACTCTGAGTTGATTACGTAGCCTGTAAAGATGGCGTAAAGAACTCGTTAGAGGGGCCTAATTCCAGCCGCCATTTAGACCTTGAAAATCAAACTGATAGCGAAGGAAAAGCTGATCCTAAGCATCAGGAATTCCAATTTCCTTTGAATATCGGTTTGGGGCTACGGTAATGCTCAATAGCGATATTTCGGCTGGGAGGTCTGGAAATGAAAGGACTTGCGTGCGTCCCTCTGGCGCTGCTTTTGTCGGCATCTTCGTTTCTTTGCGCCACGGGCGATAACACACGTCCTCTCAGTGTCCACGCCAGAGGAATCATGCTTTCCGGCAAAGTCTCTGAAGATGGGAAGCAATTCATAGCGGACGACGACAATCGTTGGACCATCGCGAATGCGGATGCCATAAAAGGTCTTGAAGATCGGTATGTAATCCTCAAATGCCGGATGGACGTGGACAAACGTACAATTCGCGTGCTCTCCGCAGAAGATCCCTCCGAGGCGAAGCATACAGCGCATTTAGGCGATGCCGCGTTTCGTCGGTGAAGCTCGCAATTCAGTGAGAAACTCACCATGTTGAAGGGCCCTAGAATTTCACCAACAACGCGATCGTTGCCCTATTTTCAAACTTGCGTAAGTCCGGAGTGAATCCTCCCACCAGGGAGCCGGGAGCACCGGTGTTTCCACCCGGCGGCGTGATGCCACCTGGCCCGGTGAAATAGGGAACGTTCGAACCACGATGTGTGTATTCCCAACGGAAGGTTACGTATTGACTTGGCATGTAATCGAATGTCGTCTGCATATCCCATGCTTTAAAGGGATCGCCAGGGTTCGCTGTGAAATAAGGCGTGCCGGAAAAGGCTGTGGCACCGTTGATCGGCGGCAGCAAGACTAAGTAACGCCCGGGATTGTCGATAGCTCCCCCGCCTAGAGTGAACGCGAATAGGTCCTTGTGGAACCAGAAGCGGTTGTATTCCATGAATCCGAGGAAGCTCTGCTTGGGACCACTCTTGCCGTTCCCGAAACAACTCACGCCGCCACCGCTTTCGCAACCAGCATCGACTGTGAAGGTGAATGCGGCCTTGTCCATCAACCTGGATGGATTGTCGTAGTACTTGACCTGAATGCTGTCATCGGTGTGATAACGGATACGATTCTTGTTGCCCAGCGTGTCGGCCCCTAGGGCATATTGGTTTCCGACGATCGAAAGCCAACCGTTTGGTCGCCAAAGGATTTCCCCTCCAACACCCGGCCTGTTATTGAACTTGCCATAGGATTGCCATCCGTTAATGAACCAGGGCTCAATCTTCAACTTGTCGGTGGGGAATATCTGAACGCGCATGCCGTTGAAGAACCATGGTGTGTTGGAAGAAACGTAAGACGGCTGGTAAGTCCAATTATCGAAGTTATAAAAACTCCAGAGGCCGATGTACGACATGAAAATGCCGGCGTCGACATTGATGCCATGCATTTTATCGAAGTGATATCCGCCATAGGCTTCCGCGAGATATTGATAAGCGTTGTTGAGGTTCCACTGTCCGCGAGCAGTGCTGGCGTCGTTGCGCGGTTGCGTCTGAGAATACATCCCGAATTGGGTCATGAGCCGGCCGCGAACGTTATCGAGGTGAAAGTCGCCGCCAACTCCGAGTTGAGTCAGCTGAAATTCGTTATGGCGAAAGATCTCGCTCGATCCGCCGATCGTGTTGTCGGCTGGATGGTTGAAGTCATAGGTGTAATTGACGTCGAACCTTACTTCGGGAGTGAAGAACTTGGTTGCGAAAGGAGTGTCTTTCGTGCGGGGATTGCCGGAAAGCCAGGTGAAATCGGCAAATGCGAATGGTTCAGACTTTTGATTCCTGGTGCTAGAGGCACCTGGCTCTTGTACCACCGCGACCGCCGGTTCTACGGGCGAGGCGGCTCCAGCAACCTCGTTGCGTGCAATACTCGGCTGTGCCAGCGCTGATGTTGGTTGATTGGCATTGGGCGCCGCAGCCGATTGCGCCTTCAGCTGTGACTCCAGTTCCTGGATCCGAGCCCGCATTCGACTGAGCTCTTCCAATATCGCTGCGTTGCTTTGTCCGCTCGTGTTGGTTGTGTCTGGATTCCCTCCACCATCGGACATCGGACGGCTGTTCTCTGAAGCTGTTTGCGCAAGGATCCTGAGAGGAAGAGTCAGAAGCAGGGCAAGTACGAAGCCCGATGTTGCTCGTTTAGCATTGCTCATGCGAATCCAAATCCTTTCCTGTGCAATCGAGGGCCTTAAATACATAGACCGGGAGATGGCCTTGTAGGTGACAAGATTTTGACTTTGTGTTCCAGAGGAAATGTTTTAGAAACTTGTCCTGAGTGATTCCTGCTTCAGCAACCCCACTCCGCAGTGCCGGGCTTGGCGAAATACCGAGAGCGATCGTCCTTGTGGTTGAGTTCTGAACTGATCTCAAGGAGTGCAAGGCGGGCGGCTGCGACCATTCGCGCTCGCTCCTGCTGTGAAACTTCGTCCCAGGAGTTCGGTTGCGGCTCATTGGAGCAGCCAAAGTCAGGCCCAAGGGCTTCGTGATAGTGGAAAAACGCTTTAGCTAGTAATTCTGGAGATAATTCCTGCATTGACATTTAGTCATTCATCCTTTCAACGCCACGCGGACTGATGTCCTGTTTGCATTTATCCGTGGAAGAGGTGCGACTCCGCGCGTTTGTGAGTTGGCTTCGAGCCGCCAGCGTTAGTCAGACGCGCTCTGAAAGCAAGCACTCTCGGCGATCGACTCGGGGGAGCCAAAGGCCCAAATGTTTCTGAAGTCAGGTTCGTTACTGCTGACTTCTGGCCATGTTTCCGATCGGCGGAGAGCGCAATGAAGACGCGAAGAAAAAAGAAAATGCCAATCAACACCATGCTTAGTATCGCCAACATGCGAACCTCCGCAGTTCGACGCCACGGGAATGCCCCGCTAGTCAAATTAGACAGTTGGCAGGCTAAGGTCTCGCTAAGAGGTTCATAAAGCTTTCGTAAGACGAGAGCTGAATTGATTGAACAGGAGTGGCCCGCGATCGATTACCAGGTTCCTTGTTTGCGGCCCATCCACCACACCAAACCGAGCGTCGCCGTGTTTTGCTCTTTTTTGAGTTTTCCCGCGGAGTCGGTGAAGAAGCTGGGACGATTTGAAAAATCGCGGCGATATTCTGATCGCACCAGGAAACCTTCTCCCAATTTATAGTCCAACGTGAGAGTGTTTTCCTTCATAGCTTGTGTAATGCCGCTGAAGAGTCCACCATGGTCAGCCAGATATTCGGCTCGTGTGGCGAGTGCAATTTTGGGAGTGAGCTGATAACGGGCATAAGCGGCGCCGCCCCAAACTTCGGATGGCTGCGCGGAGTGTCCAGGCGCAGCGAATTGCCACAGCCGCTGAATCACGTAATCTCCTTCGAGCGCGAAGGAAAGTTTAGGGCTGGCTTGCCAGGTTGCGTAGCTGTCGAAGATATGCGTACGGCCGTCGGGAGCAGGCTTAATCGGAGCAAAACTCAGGCCCGGCTGTACCGGAATGGGACCACTCGGCGCAACCGGCGTGCGGTCTGGCTGTTCTTGCCCAAGGTAGTAATTCACGGTCCAGGAGACATTTTTATTGGGCGTAGAGGTGAAACCGAACAGCTCATCTTTGAATCCGTTTGTTGCTTCCGATTGATTTGTGCCGTTTATGAGCCAGTAGTTTAATGCGACGCGCTCGTTCAACTTATAAGCGGCACGCACTCCCATGTGGTAGAACGGCAAAAAGTCGAAGAAAAAGGAACGAGAGTAGTTCATCTGGTCCTTCGTGTAGTTGTTCTCAATACCCAGCGAGCTGCTCCATTTACCAATATCCAGAGAAAGTCCATTCCCAACCGGAAGTATGTAGGTGCCGTAAGCCTGAAGAATGTGCCGGTAAATCTGCGGCCGAGGTTCGTTGGCCGGGTTCCCCTGGAGAGTGTCCGTCGCCTGGCCAAACTGGAGATCGATACGGGCTCCATATCTGCGGCCGTTTTCCAGATCGGGAGCACGCTCGAAGATCACATTCGCTTGATTCAAACTGATGTTGTTGCTTAGAACGTCGTAGGCGCGAAGAGCATTGACTCGTCCTACAGGATGGTTGAAGTTGTAGCCGTAGTATGTATCGATCGCGAAGTTGATGGTGGTTCCACGCAGATAATCCAGAAGTGCGCGGTCTGCAGCCGCAAAAACCTCGGGAGAAGGACTCGACACCGCTGTATCGGAAATTGATGGTTGAGCCAGAGATGATGCCGGTAGACTCGGCTCAGTACCGTTTAAGGAACTCGTCCCAGCCTGCGAGCGCTCCTTCTCTAGTTTTTCAACTCGGGCTCGCAATTCCAGCACGAGAGCTTTGAGCTGTTGAACTTCGTTGTCTGGTGTCGATTGAACCGCTGAGGCAGTTTGGGCGAGCAAGGAAGATGCAAGTCCCAGCAGAAGTAGCGCGGCCAGTCTTATAAGGGCATGTCGGCAGAAAACGAAGCACATAGCGTGGCTCCTGAAATGCCAGCCATGTTAGCGGAGTCAGTGTAAGGAGTTCGTAAAGCGCCTCATTCGCCGGGAGTGAAGCGGTATCCCACCCAGGGTTCGGTAGTGATGTAGTGCTTGTCACCATCGGCTTCGATTTTCTTGCGCAGTTGTCCAATGAAGACACGCAGATACTCGTTCTGATTCACGCTTTGCGGTCCCCAAACCGAACGCAGCAGAACGGCGTGGGTTACGACTTTGTCTGGATGGCGTGCAAAATACACCAAGAGGTCAAACTCCTTTGGCGTGAGCCGCACCTCCTGCCCGCGCACGAAAGCTCGGTGTCCTGGAAGGTCAATTTTGAAATCGCCGACACTGATTTCCTGCTCCTCCGGTTTCGGTGGTGCAAAGCGCCGAAGATTCGCACGCACGCGCGCCAGAAGTTCGTTCATGTTGAAGGGCTTGGTCACATAGTCGTCAGCGCCTGCGTCGAGCGCTTCGACCTTCGAACGCTCTTCTCCGCGCACGGAGAGGACGATGATTGGCACTTCTGACTTTGCCCGCACCTTGCGCGTTAGGTCCACCCCGCTCATCTCCGGCATAGACAGATCGGTGATGATCAGTTCCGGAGGCCAGTCATTGACCACATCCAGGGCGGCCAAGGCATCGTTGGCAACGCGGATTTCATATCCATGGCTGGAGAGCGTAGTGCGGAGTACGCGGGTGATCTGCGGCTCGTCGTCAACCACCAGAATTCGACGTCCGGCCACGATTAGTCGGACCTCTGAGTAACGATGTGCACGTCTACTGGAGGGGCATTGCGAAGGAATCGCTGGATCGCGCCCAGGTACAGGTATTCGCGCCATCCGCTCACGGCTGAGCGGCCGAAGACTACCTGCGTGATGTTTTCTCTTCCGACGAATTTAGCGACTGCTGAGGCAATGTCTTTTCCCTTTAAGCGCACGATTCTGGCAGAAACGTTCTCGGCAAATTGAAAGTTCGCATTGAGACTGCGAGCGCGGTCGGGCTCGCGGTCTCTTTCCTGCTCGACATAAACTGCGAAGAAATCAGCGCCGATGCGGTCTGCGATTCTGGCGCCACGAGCGATCAGTTGCTGGGATTCGGAATGCGAGCTGATGCACACTGCAATGCGTTCGCGGATTCCCCAGTTCTGGTCGATGTTCTTCTTTTTGAGATAAGTCTCCAGGCTGCGATCAACAGCATGAGTTACCTGACGCAAAGCCAGTTCGCGCAACGCCATGAGATTTCCACGGCGAAAGAAGTTCTTGAGCGCCTTTTCCGCGCGATCCAGCGGATAAATGTCGCCGCGCAGCATGCGTGTCTGCAGCGCTTCCGGCGTTAGATCGGCCATGACTATCTCATCCGCGCGTTGCAGAACCCAATCGGGCACCGTTTCCCGCACCTGGATCCCAGTGATGCTTTGTATCGTTGGATTCATGCTTTCGACGTGCTGAATGTTCATCGTGGAAATTACATCGATTTTCGCATCCAGCAGTTCGAGCACGTCTTCGTAACGTTTGCGGTGTTTGCTGCCCTCGACATTCGTGTGAGCAAACTCATCGACTAATGCCACTTGTGGCCTGCGGGCGAGAATGGCGTCCAGATCCATCTCCTCGAAAATTGTGCCTTTGTATTCGATTTTCTTGCGTGGCACCGCCTCCAGCTGTTGCGCGAGTTCGGCCGTCACTTTTCGTCCATGAGTTTCGATTACACCAATGACTACATCTTCTCCGCGACGATGCCGACGGATAGCCTCGCTCAACATGTTGTAGGTTTTTCCCACACCGGGAGCATAACCAAGAATCAGCTTGAAAATGCCTGCGCGTTTCTCGGGCGCAGTTTGCTCCAGCCACTCCTCGGGACTTTTGGGCATTGCGTACATTCTGCGCGAGGAGCCCTGAATTGTCGAACTCGGCTACAATCGCGGCGTGACTCCGCGGCTTAGGAAGACGCTCAGATTCATTGCAGCGACGGCCGTTATCGCCCTGATCGTCGTCCTCTACACGCGCGTGGTAAAGCTCAATCCAACTACAGTAGCCCTAACTTTCCTCCTCGCCGTGTTGATCGTTTCGGCAAATTGGGGACTCACAGTTGCCATCTTCATGTCATTTGTTGCGGCGCTTGCTTTCAACTTCTTTTTTCTACCTCCGATCGGGACGCTCACGATTGCAGACACGCAGAATTGGGTCGCATTATTCGCATTTATTTTTACTGCCGTCGTAGCCAGCAACCTCTCTGAACGAGTGCGGCGTGAAGCGAATGCGGCGGACGAGCGCAGACGCGAAGTCGAGAGACTCTATTCCTTTAGTCAACAACTCTTGGTCACCGAGAACGTAGTCGAATTGCTCAACGCTATCCCCCGTTATCTGATCGAGACGTTTGGCGCGAACCATGCAGCGGTGTATCTGACTGACCGCGATCGCGTATACCGCTCCGCCGCTGACGCCGGCGGTATCAGCAAGGAGGCACTGCGAATTGCCGCTGCCCGTTCTGAGCTTGTGATCGGCCGCGACCACGACACGTGCTTCGTTCCCATCCGCATGGGAATTCGTTCGCTTGGAATATTGGCACTAGGGGGAATCAGTGTCTCGCAGGAAACCCTGGAAGCGGTTGGCAGCCTGATCGCCGTTGCTGTTGAGCGAGCTGCCGCCGTCGAGAAGGTGACACGGACTGAAGCTGCGCGCGAGAGCGAGCGCCTGAGATCCGCACTGCTCGATTCCGTGACCCATGAATTCCGGACTCCGCTCACATCAATCAAAGCGTCTGTGAGCAGCCTGCTTACTCAAGCTCAGCTTGCTTCGAGTGAGCGGCAGGAACTGCTCACAGTCATCGATGAAGAGAGCGACCGGCTTAATCGTCTGGTCGGGGAAGCAGTTGAGATGGCGCAGTTGGATGCGAATGAAGTAAAGCTGGAACTGCATCCTCATCCGATTCAAGAGGTGATCGATGCCGCGCTCGACGAATCGAAGCAGGTCCTCGACGGGTATCCAGTTGAGGTACGCGTTCCAGACCAACTTCCCCAAGCCATGATGGACGCCACGTGGATCACCAAGGTCCTTCGTCACCTCTTGGAAAATGCGGTGAAGTACTCACAGCCGGGTTCGCCGATCTTCGTGAGCTCGGAGGTGAAAGGCGATCGCCTTGTCACCAACGTTGCTGATCGCGGAAGCGGTATCGACGATCTGGAACGATCTCTGATCTTCGACAAGTTCTATCGTGGCCAGAGCCAGCGTTACCGTGTTCAAGGTACCGGAATGGGACTGGCGATCGTAAAAGCGATTGTCGAGGCCCATGGCGGACGCATCAATGTAACGAGCCAGTTGGGGCATGGCTCTGTGTTTTCCTTCGGGTTACCGCTCGCAAAATCAGGCTAGGGTGATTTCCGCATCCTGCTCGAAATTTCAGTGCTGGAAGCATCCGCGACGTTATATATTCAGCTTCCGGTAATTCTTAATCCGAGGTAGGTAATGTCTCGAAGCGTCCGCTGTGGCCTTATTCAAGCCCACAATCCGCTTGGTCCGGATCACGGTATGGCCAAGATCAAGAAGGCGATGATCGACAAGCACCTCAAGTTGATTGAGCAGGCTGCAAAGGAGAAAGTGCAGGTCCTGTGTCTTCAGGAACTTTTTTACGGGCCGTATTTCTGCGCCGAGCAGAATCAGAAATGGTATGAGATGACTGAGCGCGTCCCCGATGGTCCGACGACAAAGCTAATGCAGAAGCTGGCCGCCAAGCACAAGATGGTGATTGTTGTTCCCGTGTACGAAGAGGAGATGACGGGTCTGTATTTCAATACGGCGGCTGTTATTGATTCCGACGGAACTTACCTTGGGAAATACAGGAAGCACCATATTCCGCAAGTAGCTCCGGGATTTTGGGAGAAGTTTTACTTCACACCCGGCGACACTGGCTATCCCAGTTTTCAAACCCGCTACGCCCGGGTTGGCGTTTACATCTGCTACGACCGGCATTTTCCAGAGGGCGCGCGAATTCTCGGACTAAATGGAGCGGAGATTGTGTTTAATCCTTCGGCTACGGTTGCTGGTCTTTCCGAGTATCTATGGGAACTGGAACAACCGGCACATGCGGTCGCAAACGGATACTTTGTGGGAGCGATTAATCGTGTTGGAGTCGAGAAGCCGTGGGCGATCGGTGAGTTCTACGGGAAGAGCTACTTCTGCAATCCGCGTGGCAAGATCATCGCCCAAGCCAGTCGCGATAAAGACGAAGTAGTCGTAGCCGACTTGGATCTCGACATGATCGCGGAAGTCCGTAAGACATGGCAGTTCTTCCGTGATCGGCGTCCGGATTCCTATGAGCCGTTAGTGTCGCAGGCAGGTAAGGTGGC
>Ga0126371_10000944_pt1 | contig 24198 bp, 30 predicted proteins | sample PanSoiMetaPlot_4_FD_110145 | JGI IMG/M metagenome (GOLD analysis project Ga0126371, IMG submission 110145) | Tropical forest soil microbial communities from Panama - MetaG Plot_4 | ecosystem: Environmental > Terrestrial > Soil > Tropical forest > Bulk soil | place: Panama | collected 2016-02-17 | reverse complement strand
TCCACGACCGCTGGTGCATCCTGACGCCGCTCGCCGGCACCGACGCCAAGGCGGTCGCGCGCGTGAAGAAGATGTGGGAAAGCGCCGGCATGAAGGTGGCGACGATGGACTCGGCGCATCACGACATGGTGCTGGCCATCACCTCGCACCTGCCGCATTTGATCGCCTACACCATCGTCGGCACCGCCAACGATCTCGAGGACGCGCTCAAGTCCGAGGTCATCAAGTTCTCGGCCGGTGGCTTCCGCGACTTCACCCGCATCGCCGCGTCCGATCCGGTGTTCTGGCGCGACGTGTTCCTGGCCAACCGCGAGGCCGTGCTCGCCATGCTGCAGCGCTTCACCGAGGATTTGACGGCGATGCAGCGCGCCATCCGCTACGGCGAAGGCGAGACGCTGGAGCGCGTCTTGAGCCGCACCCGCGCCATCCGCAAGTCGATCGTCGACGCGAAACAGGCGTAACGCGTAGCACAGGCCGCAAGGCCGTCGTGCGACGCAAAAGGTCTGGAGTCTCGTCTCTGCCTGTGCGGAAATGACCGCAGAAAGACGGAGGATTTCGATGCACGTCGTCATCTTCGAGGTCGAGCCCAAGCCGGGACACGAAGGCGATTACCTCGACATCGCCGCCGCGCTCAAAAGCGAGCTCGAAAAGATCGACGGTTTCGTCTCGGTCGAGCGCTTCCGGAGCCTGAACAACGAAGGCAAGATCCTGTCGCTGTCGTTCTGGCGCGACGCCGATTCGGTGAAGCGCTGGCGCGAACACGCCAAGCACCGCTTGGCGCAGGCGCAGGGCCGCAATGCGGTCTTCGCCAACTACCGCATCAGCGTCGCTGCGGTCGACCGGCAATACGGCATGTTCGCGCGCGACCAGGCACCGCAAGCGCCGCCTGAATCCGGCAAGCGCTGACGCCGCCGCAGCCGGAGGCTTCGATGGCCGAAAACGGGCTCGTCTCGATCCAAAGCAACGTGTCGGCGAGCACGACGGTCGATCGCCTGCTCGCGGCGCTAGCGGCGCGAAAGCTGACCGTGTTCGCGCGCGTCGATCACGCCGCCGGCGCCGCTTCTGTCGGTCTGAAGCTGCGCCCGACCGAGTTGGTGATCTTCGGCAATCCGCAGGGCGGCACCGCGCTCATGCAGGATCGCCAGACCGCTGGCATCGACCTGCCGCTCAAGGCGCTTGTGTGGGAGGCGGCCGACGGCACGGCCTGGCTCGCCTACAACGATCCAGCCTGGCTCGCGCAGCGTCACGGTCTCGGCGCCGCCAGTGCGCCGGCAATCAAGGCAATCGCCGGGATGCTCGCGGCGGTCGCTCAGGAGGCGACGAAGTAGGGCGTCGGCCTACCGAGGGGGCACTATGATCGAACGCTATAGCGATCACGCCGCGAACGAGCGCACGTTTCTCGCCTGGGTTCGCACCGCCATCGCGGTCATGGCCTTCGGCTTTCTGATCGAGAAATTCGATATCTTCCTGGCGTACATGGTGTCGCAAGCCCAAGCGCGTCCCATACCGCTGCGCGGCCAAGAGTTCGCGAACGAGGCCGGTCTCGCTTTCATCCTGCTCGGCATCGCGATGATCGTCGTCGCCGCGGCGCGGTTTTACCGGACCGCCCGGGACATCGACCGGCGCGACATCGTCGCGCGTTCCGGCTTTCGCGCCGATCTGTTGCTGGCCGGCCTGCTGTTTCTGCTGGGCCTGTCGCTGTTTCTCTATATGTCGCGCGCCGTTCTGCCGTCGTTTTGATCCGGCGACGTCGCGCTAGCGCCAGTCGATCGTCGGAATTTTCGCGATCGCCGCCGGGCCGAGATAGAGCCGGCGGTTTTGCGCGCTGATCGGCAGTTGGATCTGCTTGCGGCCGTCGTTGCCTTGCTGCGCGATCATGTTGAGCACGATGCGCGCCATGCCGGCGTCGTTTTCGGGGAGCGCGCCCACGCTCACCGCCGCGTCGATCATCTCGTTCTGGCCGCGCACCGTCGCGGTCAGTGCCGCCAACGGCTGCAGATCGTCGTCGAGCGCCAGCGTGCCCTGCGCGTTGACGTCGAGATGATCCCACGCCAGATGCGCGCGGCTGAGCTCAATCGCGCCACCCTTTTTGCGCCAGGCGTCGAGCATCTGCGGCAGCGGCGCCGGCGCGATCGTGCCATCGACGGTCGCGGTCGCCGAAATGTCCTGGATGGTGGTGCCGAAGGGCGCCGGCGCGGCGCGCAGATGCGCGCTCTGGATGTCGAAGCTCACCAAGAGCGCCGGATCATGGTCGGTCTGGGGCGGCGATTCGGGCTGGGTCAGCGCGAAGTGTGCCGAGTCGACGCCCAGGCCCTGCGCCGCGCCACGGCCGGTCAGGCCGCTGGCCGTAATGTCGGCGGTGCCGCCGGGCTGGAGGGGCACCGACACCATGCCGTCGAGCGTCTTGGCATCGAATCCGGCCGATTGCAGGATCAGCTCGACGCGCGCGCCGTCGGGCGCGCTGAAATGCCAGTGCCGCAAATCCCACGGCGCCGACGAAAAGGAAATGTCGGCAGCCTGCATCTGATAGGGCATCGGCCGAATGGCGGCGACACCGAAACCGTTGAAGTGCAGGCGCACGGCGAAGGGAAAGCCGCTGATGTCCACCGCCTGCCATTTGATATCGAGGCCCTGGGCGCGCCGCGTCTCGACCCACGGGCCCATCTCTTTTTGGATTACGCCGACGAGATAATACCAATAGCCGGTGTATGCTGCGGCGAGCAAAACCGCCAGACCCCCGACCCACACGGCAACGCGGCGCATGTGCGAATTATAGGGCCGATGCGGCGTGCGGTCGAGCGCGCGAGGGTATCAATGCGCGGCGAGTTGCAGCGCCGGCCGATAGCGCCACACCGTCCGGTCGCGCGATCACAGAACCGTCACGCGATCGACGGTCAGACACTGATATTTTCCCGCCGTATCCGTTTGAGTTAATTCGCTTGTTGGGTTTGTTCGCATGGACGCGACGCGTCGACACTCCGCCGCCCACTGCAAAATCACCGAGCCACGCGCCGCGCCAGGGAGGCGCCGACGACGACGGCGTCATCATACCTAGTCCTACCTCGATGCAAGAGCGGGCGCGCCCGCTGCCGTTTGTCAGAGTGTCGAATGACCGAAACATTGGCTACCACTTTCTATCGCAAGAAAGCGGAACAGCTCCGCGCGATGGCGCAAGGCGCTGCCGACGCGTCGCGCAAGGTCGAGTTGCTTATGCTTGCCCAGGAATTCGAGACGCTTGCCGTGTTCGCTGAGCACAACCCCGCCACACCCAAGCCGTCCTGAGCCACCGCCGCGCCGGACCCCAAATCCGAACCGGAGATACCCGAGGGCCGGAACGCGCGACGCCGCCAGCACGTTTGCTATCTCTGTGTTTCCCATTCAGGAGCTTGCGATGGCGCGTGTCCTGCTGGTCGAAAACAACGAGTTCGTGCGCGACGTTCTCCGCAGCGAGATGGAAGCCGCCGGGCACCGTGTCGACTGCGTCGGTCGGCGGATCGAAGCGGAAGCCGCGCTCGGCCAGGTCGCTTACGATTTGCTGGTCTGCGACATGCGGCTGCCGGATGGCTCGGGCCACGATCTCGTCATGCGCGCCGGCAAGTCCGGCATGCGCGCCTTGACCATAGGCGACGCGCTGGACGACGTCGCCGATGAGCCGGTCGTGGCGCCGTGGGCGACATCCCTGCACAAGCCGTTCGGGCTGACCGATCTGCGGAAGGCGCTTGAGCTGAGTCTCGAAGCCTAGCGTCGGGCAGGCCGGGCCATCGCCACGTCCGATTCGGGCGCGCGGCTATTTGTTCTTGAATTGTTCTCAAAGCTCTGGCAGCCTAATTGGCCTTTGGAAAGAGGCGGAAATGGACGCTTTTACGGCCGTGGATCGGCACTTGGCCGGCCGCTATCAGGTCGGTCTCGAGGATTTGCTGTGTGAAGGCTGCCTGACCGGGCGGCTGCCGACGCTGTTCGCTGGCGAGGCGGCAATTGCGCGAAGCTGCATCCGGATGCACGCCGACGAAGACGGCGGCCAATGCTTCACCTTCGAAGGCGTCTTCACGCTGGCGGACGTGCGCTACAACTTCCGCTGCCACGTCTTCGCCGACGCCGGCGGCCAGCGTTTCGTCTCCGACGTCGCGCTGTTCGAGCCGGTCGCGTGGCAGACGCGGGTGGTGGTGTAGGGCGAGAGCATGCAAGGCGCGGATGCGGTGAAGGTTCTGTTCATCGCCGGCTTTGGTCCGATCGTTCGCGACCCTGCGCCGAGTCGCAAGCTTTATGCCGACGATCTCGGTCTCGCTTTCAAGGAAGAGACCGGCGGCTATCTGCACACCGAGGCGCTTCAAGGCGCCAAGACTTTTGCCCTGTGGCCACTGTCACAGGCGGCGGAGTCCTGTTTCGGCAAGGACTCCTGGCCCGCCGATATTCCGGTCCCGCAAGCATGGCTTGAGTTCGAGGCGGACAGCGTCGAGCACGCGACCGCCGCGCTCGAACGCCGGGGTTATCGGATGCTCGTCCGCCTCCGGATGGAACCGTGGGGTCAAACGGTCAGCCGCTTCCTGTCGCCGGAGGGTCTGCTGATCGGCGTGACGTTCACGCCCGGGATGCGGGAGAAAAAATAGCGCCCAACACGCGGATCTTCCTGCGTGCGCCCGCTCAGTGAACGCTGAGCGGCTCCATGTCGTTCTGAAGAACCGCGACCTGCGCCGCCGCGAACGTCTCCAAGACCGCGAGTTCTGTACCGTTCGCGGCGTGGACCGCCATCGCGGGCTGCCCGTCGATCAGGACAGGCTGGATGTAAGCGAAGTCCTTAATGCCCCAGTACGCGAATTCCGTCGCCGAGCAGGTCTTGAGATGCGCGACTTCCTGGTTGTTCACGGCACCCTCCCTCGCAATGGGTCGGCACGTGTGGTTAGCGCCCCTAATGGGACGAACCCGGTCATCGTCGCGCAAGCGTGACAGCGTCATGCCGCTGCGGCGAAGGACAAATCCATGAAAGCGGTGATCAGGTTGTGAGAATCTGCCCGCAATATGGCGAGCGTGCGTCGGAACCGTGTCCTGTCCCAAGAGTGCCAAATTTCGCTCACGCGGAACGGATCGTTTTTGTCTTCTCGTAACATCGGTGTGACGAAGCTGGCTCACCCGCACTTCGAGTAGTCGCAGCTCGTGCACTGGTCGCAGTTCTCGATGCGGATCAGCGACGCCTGACCGCATTTCGGGCACTGGCGCAAGCCTGCCGTCTGGCCGGGCAGATTGACCACCTGACGCTTCGCCTCCACGGAGGCGGGCGCCGTTTTGGGCTGAATAAATCCGATCTCGATCATGTGCTGCTCGATTATCTCGCCGAGCGCCGCGAGGATCGACGGCACGTAATGGCCTTCCATCCACGCGCCGCCGCGCGGATCGAACACCGCCTTCAACTCCTCGACCACGAACGACACGTCGCCGCCGCGGCGGAACACTGCGCTGATCATGCGCGTTAGCGCCACCGTCCAGGCGTAATGCTCCATGTTCTTGGAGTTGACGAAGATCTCGAACGGCCGGAGCCGTCCGTCCTGCACGATGTCGTTGACGGTGACGTACAGCGCATGCTCCGACAGCGGCCACGCCACCTTATAGGTGCGGCCGGGCAGCGCTTCGGGCCGCGACAACGGCTGCGTCATATAGACCACGCCGCCCGCCTCGAAGACGTCGGCCGGCTTGGTCGGCGGCGATGGCAGCGGCAGCTCGGCCTGCGTCTGCGGCTTGGCCTCTTGCTTCACTTCCAGCACCGCGCCCGTCACCTCGTTCGGCCGATAGGTGGTGCAGCCCTTGCAGCCGAGCTCGTAGGCCTGGAGATAGACGTCCTTGAACTGCTCGAACGGGAAATCCGCCGGCACGTTGATCGTCTTCGAGATCGAGCTGTCGACGTATTTCTGCACCGCCGCCTGCATCACCACATGGTCCGCCGGCGCCAGCGCCTGCGCGTCGACGAAATAATCGGGCAGCGGTGCGCTGTCGCCCTTCAGGCGGCGGAACAGCCGATAGGCGTGGTCCGAAACCTCTTCCTCGCGGCGCGAGCCGTCCGGCATGAGAACGTTGCGCGTGTACTTGAAGCTGAACACCGGCTCGAGGCCCGACGAGACGTTGTCGGCGAAGATTGAGATCGTGCCCGTGGGTGCGATCGACGTGAGGAGCGCGTTGCGGATGCCGTGCGCGGCGATCACATCGCGCACGTCCTTGTCGAGCCGCTTGATGTTCTCGGCGGCGAGATATTTTTCCTTGTCGAACAACGGAAAGGCGCCTTTCTCGCGCGCGAGCTCGGCCGAGGCGAGATAAGCGGCGCGCTCGATCGCCCGCAGCCAGGCTTCGGTCGTCGCCACCGCCTTCGCCGAGCCATAGCGCAGGCCGCACATAATCAGCGCGTCGGCGAGGCCGGTGACGCCGAGGCCGATGCGGCGCTTGGCCTGGGCCTCTTTTGTCTGCTGTTCGAGCGGAAAGCGCGATGCGTCGACGACATTGTCCATCATCCGCACGGCGAGCGGCACGAGGCGGTTGAGCTCGTCCATGTCGAGGCGCGCGTTCTCGGTGAACGGCTCCTTGACCAGCGCCCCGAGATTGATCGAGCCGAGGAGGCACGCGCCATAAGGCGGCAGCGGCTGCTCGCCGCACGGATTGGTCGCGCTGATGGTCTCGGCGTAATAGAGATTGTTCAGCCGGTTGATGCGGTCGATGAAGATTACGCCCGGCTCGGCGTACGCGTAGGTCGCGCGCATGATCTTGTCCCACAGCTCGCGCGCCTGCACGGTCTTGAAATGCGTGCCGCCGAAAGTGAGGTCCCACGGCGCGCCCTCTTTCACCGCCCGCATGAAGGCATCGGTGACCAGGACCGACAGGTTGAACATGCGCAGCCGGCCGGGCTGGCGCTTCGCCTCGATGAAGGCCTCGATGTCGGGATGGTCGCAGCGCATCGTCGCCATCATCGCGCCGCGGCGATAGCCGGCGCTCATGATGGTGCGGCACATCGCGTCCCACACGTCCATGAACGACAGCGGGCCCGACGCGTCGGCGCCGACGCCTTTCACCGGCGCGCCCTTGGGCCGGAGCGTCGAGAAATCGTAGCCGATGCCGCCGCCCTGCTGCATGGTCAGCGCCGCTTCGCGCAGATGCCCGAAGATGCTGCCCATGTCGTCGGCGATCGTGCCCATGACGAAGCAGTTGAACAGTGTGACGTTGCGGCCACTGCCGGCGCCGGCGACGACGCGGCCTGCCGGCAGGAACTTGAAATCGCTCAGCGCTTCGTAGAATCGGTCCGCCCAAACCGCCGGCTCGCGCTCGGGCGCGGCGAGGGCGGTTGCGACTCGCCGCCAAGTATCCTCGATGGTGCGGTCGACCGCGCCGCCTTCCGGTGTTTTGAGGCGGTATTTCATGTCCCAGATCTGCTGCGAGATCGAGGCGACGGTGGGCATGGGCGGCGATTCCTGAAATGACAAAAGCGCCGCGCCAACGGGGCGCGGCTTGCATCGTCAGTATAGCCCATGGCTGGTGGCGGTTCGAGTTCTGTTCTAATTTAGGCGTATAGGCCGCCCAACTTGGCGCTTTTTGGGGTCATCGTCGGCTGTCCTGAAAGCAGGTGGGGAGCGATGCGAACTGAATCCACTGCGCCCGAGGCGCTGCTGATCCAACTGCTCACGTGGATCGCCGCGCGCCCGCGGCGCTACGGCGAGACGATGGAGGCGTGGCGAACCTCGTGCCCGCGCCTGCCGGTCTGGGAAGATGCGGTTGAGGCCGGTTTGGTCGAAATTGTCGCCGGTAGCGAGTCGGGTATGCGCGCCTGCGAAGTTCGCCTGACGGCGGCCGGCCGGGCGCAACTCGGCGTACTGGAACGCTAATCCTTCCGGTGCACAATTATCCCGGCGGACAAGCGCTGTAGCCGGGCGGTTAGGTCCTTATCCACAGATTTATCCCCAAGGCTTTCCCACAACTTATCCCAAGGGTTAGCCCCAGGCGCTCCAAGGACCGTGGTCGCGCGCTCTCCCTTCGGCGACCAGCGCGTCGGTTGCCGATTCGATGCGGCGTTCGAGCTCGGCCATGAACGCCGGCCGCTTCTTGCCGGGCGGGATCGGCGGCAGGATTTCCACCAGCACGGTGCCCGGCCGGCGCAGGAAATGGCGCCGGCCCCAGAACAGTCCGGAGTTGAGCGCCACTGGCGCGACCGGCAGTTTGAGGTGCTGGTAGAGCGCGGCGATGCCCGGCAGGTACGGCTTCTTGGCGTCGACGGCGGTGCGCGTGCCTTGTGGAAAGATGACGATGACGCGCTTGTCGGTTGCGATGCGCTCGGCGCGCTTCACCATGCGCTTGAGCGCACGCGCCGCCGCGCCGCGATCGACGGTGATCGAGCCGGCCTTGACGACGTACCAGCCGTAGAACGGAAGCCAGCCGAGCTCGCGCTTGATCACCACGGCGCAATCGGGAAACAGGATCGTCGCCGCCAGCGTGTCCCACGCCGATTGATGCTTCATCGCAATGATGCATGGGCCCGCGGGCAGGTGATTGCGGCCGCGCACTTCGTAGTCGAGTCCGACGATGACGCGCAGCAGCACGAAAACGCCGCGTGCCCAGAACGTGCCGAAGGCCAGCATGCCGCGCCGCGTGCCGAGCAGGAACGGCAGGCCGGCGAACGCTATCACCGCCGTCCAGCCCCAGAACGCCAGCTGGTACACGAGCGAGCGCAACAGGATCACGAACGCGCCGCGCCGCCTTGCGCCTCGCCGATGAACCAGGGCCGGACGAGCGCGGCGAGATACTTGGTGTATTCGTTGACGATCAGGCTGAGCGTGCCGGGCCATTCCCACCACTGGCCCTGCTTGACGTTGCCGGCGAAGACCGGATTCGGAACGATGGTCATGCCGGGCATGGCGCGCGTGAATTCGAGCAAGCTGCGCGGCATGTGATAGGCCGAGGTTACTAGTCTCAGAGAATGATAGTTCTGCTTGCGCATGAAGGCGGCGGTCTCGATCGCATTGCCGGTGGTGTTGTCGGCGGCATGGCCGAGGACGATGCAGCAGGCGAGAGTGTCGGAAGCGTTGGCGCTGTGCAGCAGCGCCGACACCGACACAGTGGGGAAGACGCCGGTGACGAACAGCGTCTTGCCCATGCCGGCTGACAGCAGTTGTAAGCCGCTTTCGACGCGTAAGCTGCCGCCGGTGAGCACGACGATGGCGTCGGTGCGGGTCGTCGGATCGTCGACCGTGTCGGGAATCTGGTGGGCGAACCAGAACAGCCCCAACAGCCATAGCGCGGCGAGCGCGCCGAGCAGCATGATGAAACGCCTCATGGCAGCCGCCGCAAGGTCGTCAGCACCGTGAGCCGCGCGGTCGCCATAGCGACCAGTCCCGCGATCACGGGTAGCACCGCCAGCACGGCCCAGTTCCAGCCGCGCAGATGCAGCGCCGGCAGCAGCGTCACGCTATCGCCCAAAAATGCGGTGGCGCTGGCCGCCTGGCTCAGCGCCAGCAGCGCCGCTGCCGCGAGCGCCAGCCCAATGGCGCCGCCGATCAAGGCGAGGCGCAGCGCCTGACGCTCGAACTGGCGTGCGACGTAGGAATCGCGCGCGCCCATCAGGTGCAGAAGCTCGATGGTGTCGCGGTGAACCGCTAGGCCGGTGCGCGTGGCAAACGACACGCTGATCACCGCCACGCCGCCGATCAACACCAAGACCGCAATAGCCGTGAGTTCGGCCGAACGGGCGAAGCGCGCCAGGCTGTCTAGCCAGAGCTGATGGTCGTCGAGCGTGGCACCCGGCGCCGCCGTTGCGAGTTGCGCGCGCACGGCGGCAAGGTCGGCGTGGCCGCCGGGATCGAGCCGCACGTCGATCAAGCGCGGCAGCTCGAGATCGGCCGGCGACAGCGCCGCACCGAGCCAGGGCGCGATGAGCTTCATCGTCGTAGCTTCGTCGATCGGCGTCGCGCTCTTGATGCCCGGCGCGGCATGCAGCACCGCCAGCGCCGCATCCAGGCTCTTGTCGTTGGTGGTCGTCGCTGCCGGCAGTTCGACCGTCAGCGTGCCAGTCAAGCTCGCGTCCCAGCGCGCTAGCGCCCGCTCCAGGTCCATCACCGCGGCCAACGCCAGGCCCGCCAGGAACACCATCAGCAGCGTCAGCGCCGGCAGGAAGCGGTTGCTGCCGCCGCGGCCGAAGGGAATGGCGAGGCCCGGCGCATTCACGATGCCGCCCGCGCGGCTTTCGGCGCCGCCAGTTCGCCGTTTTCGAGATGTAGTACCGGCCGGCCGAGCTGCCGCGCCAACGCCGCGTTATGAGTGGCGATGACCAGCGTCGTGCCGAGCTTGTTGAGCTCTTCGAACAGTCGCATGAGGCGCAGCGCCATGACGTCGTCGACATTGCCGGTCGGCTCGTCGGCGACCAGCAGCTTGGGTCGCGCCACCACCGCGCGGGCGATGGCGACGCGCTGCTGCTGCCCGCCCGATAGCATCGGCGGCTTGGCGTCGAGCTTGTCGGCCAAGTCGACCCATTCGAGCATCTCGCGCACGTTGCTGCGCAGCTTGGCTTCGGCGGTGCCGGCGACGCGCAGCGGCAGCGCCACGTTGTCGAACGCCGACAGATGCGGAATAAGGCGGAAATCCTGGAACACGATGCCGATCTTGCGCCGCAGCGGCGCCAGCGCCGCGCGTGTGACGCGCGACAGATCTTCGCCGAACAGCGACACCAAGCCACGCGATGGCCGTTCTGCCAGCGCGATCAGGCGCAGCAGGCTGGTCTTGCCAGCGCCCGACGGGCCGGTGAGGAAATGGAACGAGCCGGCATCGAGTCGCAAGGTGATGTCGTGCAGCACCTCCGGCCCGGTGCCGTAGCGCATGCCGACATTCTCGAACCGCACCATCGCCGCAAGATGGCACGCGGCAACGGCGGCGGTAAAGATGGCCCGCCGCCCGGATGCGCTTCCGTGGCGCAGCGCGGGCAGAGTATAAGAGCGGCGATGATCGTCACCTGTCCCACCTGTGCGACGCGCTACCTCGTCGAGACGCAGAAGCTTGGCGCGCAAGGTCGGATGGTCCGCTGCGGCGGCTGCAGTCACACCTGGTATCAGGCGCCACCCGAGGACCTGGCGCCGCATGTCGAGATCAAAGTACCGGCGCCCGAGTCGGTGGCGGGCGTGGTCGAGCGTGGTGGCCTGCCGGCGATTCCGCGCAAGCGGCGGCGCTGGGGCGCCGTGGTAACTCTGCTGATTCTGCTGCTGGTGTTGGCCGCCGCCGGCGGGAGCGCGATCTTCATGCGCGACCGCGTTATGGCGCTAGTGCCGCAGACCACGAAAATCTACAGTCGCCTCGGCCTTGCCGCCACCCAGCCGGAATTCGGCGCCGGTATCGAGGTGCGCGGCGTAACGCCGCGGCGCACGACCGACAACGACCAATCGGTGCTGGTAATCGACGGACAGATCGTCAACATGTCATCGTCGCCGCGGCGCGTGCCGCCGCTCAAGGCGACGCTGCGTGACGCCAACGACAAGCCGCTCGCCTCGTGGACGTTCTCGGCCGGCGTCTCGACGCTCGCCCCCGGCGCATCGGCGCCGTTCCACACCACTTACGCGCAGCCGATGGCGGAAGCCACCGTCGTCGTCGTCACGCTGCAAAATCCCTGGGAGGCCGGCGCTAGAATTCCTTGAGCAGCCGGTCGATGTAATCGTGCTCGATCGCCGGCCGGTCGGGCTCGCCGGCGCGTCGGCGCAGCTCGTCAAGGATTTGCTTGGCTTTTTCAAGCGCGTAGTCGTTCTGCGCCTTGCCCATGCGGATCGTGCCGCCGTCGTCGGCGCTGCCATTGCCCTCGTCGGTCGGCAGCAGCCGGCCAAACGGATCGCGCCGCATTGGCGGCATCTCGTTTTCGCCCGGATTGCCGAGCGCGCCCATCTGCGGGCCCTGCATCTGCCGCGCCAGCGCTTGTTCCGCCTGTTGCAGCGCGTCGACCGCGTCGCTTTGCGGTCCGACCGCCTGGGCGGGATTGCCGCGCCGCAACGCGTCGGCGGCGTCGCCCATCGCGCGGTCGGCGTGCGCCAGCGGCGCTGGCACCGTGCTGCCGCTCTGGCCGAGCTTGCGCATGAGGTCGCCGAGGTCCTGCCGCAGCGCGTCCTGCGCCGCCGCGTTGCCGCGCTGGCCGTTGCGCATCTGCGATTGCCGGAAGCTCTGGTCGAGCAGTTGCTCCTGCCGGCGCATCAATTGGTGCATCGCGTTGAGCATGCCGACCGAGCCCTGCATCTGCATCGGCCGCGCCGTGCTGAGGTTTTCCAGCAGCTCCTGCAACTCGGCGAGCAGGTCGCGTGCCTGGCCGCGGTCGCCGGTTTGCGCCAGCGCACGCGCGCGGTCGAGGATGCGTTGCAGGTCGTTGCCGGTCAGCGACTGCGACGGATCGGCCGGGATCTGCGCCGCCTCGGGATTCTGTTCCAGCGTCCGCTGCATCAGCGCCTGAAGATACTGCTGGATCTGCAGCTGCAATTGCTGCATCAGCCGGTCGATCTCGGATTGCGGCGCGTTGTGCGCCAACGCGTTCTGTAACGCCTGCATCGACTCGCGCAGCGCCTCGCGGTTCAGCTTGCCGCCGCCGTCCTCGATTCGCACCGCGGTGTCCCACATCAGCCGCTGCACCGACGCGATCGTGTCGGCGTCCTGATCGACCAGCAGGCGGTCGGCGGCGGTGCGCATGCCGAGGAAGGCGACGATATCGTCGTCATAGAGGTCCGGGCGCGACGACAGATCCTCGAGTGCGTCGGCGACTGGCTCGCGGTCGTCCGGATGGTTCGTCAACTCCTTACGTTCGTCGATGATCGCGCGGGCGACCGGCTGGCGGAAAATGCGCTCGGGCAGGACGAACTCGAGGATCTCGCTCGTGCCGGTTTGGCCGAGCGCGTCGGTCGCTTCGAGCTGAATCTGCACCGGCAGGCCTGCCCATGGGCTCGCGGTCAGGTCGGCGAAGCTGGCGCCGCGCGCGTCCTTGAGGTGCTGGTCGGGCAGAGGCAGGTCGATGGTCACTGCCTGGCTGCTCGGGTCGCCGGGCCGGTGGATCGTTGCGGTGACTTTCTCGACGCCGTAATCGTCCTTGGCCTCGTATTCGAGACGGACGGTGGCCTGTGCCGTGCGCTGCGGCGGCTTGGTAAAGGCGATGGTCGGCTGCAGGTCCGGCACGACGCGGATCGGCCACGATCCCAACGTGCTCCAGCCGCGCTCGACTGCCAGCCGGCTGCCCGCCTTGATCGCGATCTCGCCTTTGTAGTCTCCGTCGTCGATCTTGCTCATCTTGGTGGCGTGGCCGTCGAGCACCAACGCTGGCCGGCCGTCGCCGCCATGGACGCGCGCCAACACCGTGCTGCCGACCGGCACCGCGATGGTGCCGCTGGCGCCCGACGCCGACAGAAATTGCGGTGGCAAGCCGGTGTATTGCGGCGGGCTAATCCAGATGTCGAGTGCCACGGCCACGCCGCCGCCGGTGCCGGCGAGCGTCATGGGGGGCGTGAGGGCGCGCGCGATACGCGCCGGTGCGTCGCCGCCGGCGTCGATCGCGCCCAACAGCAGCAACAGGCCGAGCGCGACGCGCAGTGCATAGGGGTCGCGCCGCACCAGGCCGGCGCGTGGCACGCCGATGCGCAGCGTGCGCGCCGCTGCCGCCATGCGCGCCTGATGTTCGTGCCACAACGCGACGGTCGCCGGATCGTCGGCATTGGTGAGCGTATCCTCGAGCGCCGCCAGCGGCCGGTGGGCGAGAGCGCTCGCGGTTTCGAGCCGGCGGCGCGCGTCGTCGCGCGACGGCGGCCGCAATTCGCGCGCGGCGCCAATCAACGTGACGATCAGGACGGCGACGAACACACCGAGCAGCCCCGCCGCCGCGCCGTCGGGCAGCCGCGCCGGAATGCCGAACAACGCCAGGACGAGGAACGCGCCAACGACGAAAATCGTCGGCCACAAAGCCGGCCAGACGCGCTCCCAGGCGAGGGCGAGGCGCGCCAACAGCAGCGGCGCGGTGAAACGCGGCTGCGTTTCGGGTCGTGTGACAAAATCAGGGCGCTGTCGGTCGCGCAAATCCTTTTCCGTCGTCAGCGCCTGGCAAGCCAGGGCGCCATGCGGTCGCGGGCGAGCAGTTCGTCGTAGCTCGGCCGCTCGCGGATCACCGCGAAATCGCTGCCGCGCACCAGAACTTCCGCAGCCGGCGGACGGGTATTGTAGCTTGAACTCATCACCGCGCCATAGGCTCCTGCCGACAGGATCGCCATCAGGTCACCCGGGCGGAACGGCGGCAGCAACCGGTCGAGCGCAAAGGCATCGCCGGTTTCACACACCGGTCCGACGACGCTTTGCGCAACCGCGTGGCCAACGCTCTTGGACGCGTGCGCCGGCACGATCTCGTGCCAGGCGTCGTAAAGCGTCGGCCGCAGCAGATCGTTCATCGCTGCGTCGACGATGACGAAGCGCCGCGTCACGCCGCCCTTCATATAAAGCACCCGCGTCGCCAGCACGCCAGCATTGCCGACGATATAGCGGCCCGGCTCGAAGGCGAGCTCGACGTCGAGGCCACGCGTCATCTGCCGGATGATGCCGGCATATTCCTCAATCGTCGGCGGCATCTCGTCGCGGTAGCGGATGCCGATGCCGCCGCCGAAATCGAGCCGCTCGAGCTGGATACCGCGCGCGGCGAGCGTGCGGAATAGCTCGATGACGCGCGAGAACGCGATCTCGAACGGTCCGAGCGCGGTCAGTTGCGAGCCGATATGGACGGCAAGGCCCTTGAGTGCGATGCCGGGCAGCGAAGCGGCCTCTGCGAACACGTCCGGCGCGTGCACGAGGTCGATGCCGAACTTGTTCTCTTTCTTGCCGGTCGTGATCTTGTGATGCGTGCGCGCGTCGACATCGGGGTTGACGCGGATCGCGACTGCGACAGTGCGCCCGGCGCGTTGCGCGACCGCGCTCAGCACCTCAAGCTCGTCGCGTGATTCGACGTTGATCTGGTAGACGTCGTGCGCGACCGCGAAGGCGAGCTCGGCCGCGGTCTTGCCGATGCCCGAAAAGACAACGCGGTCGCCGGAAATGCCGGCGGCTAAGGCGCGGCGGAATTCGCCTTCCGAGACGACGTCGGCGCCGGCGCCGAGACGCGCCAGCGTTGCGATCACCGACAGATTGGAGTTCGCCTTGACCGAGTAGCACAGCCGCGCCGCGTTGCCGGCGAAGGCGGCCGCGAAACGCCGGTATTGCCGCTCGATGGCGCCGGCCGAATAGGCATAGAATGGCGTGCCGACTGACGCCGCGATGTGCGCCAGCGTGGCGTCCTCGACGCACAACTCGTCGCCGCGATAGGCAATCTCCGGCGTATCGGGATGCAGGGTCGGCGCGCTCACGCGTTGGCCTCAGTCACTTGGATATGTTCCCGGATAGGTTTTCGGTTGGTCGGGCGGCGGCACCGGTGCGTTCCTCTTGCCGCACGCCGCGAGCGGCAGCGTCAACACAGCGGCCAGAAGCAACAGGGCGACCAGTCGGATTCGGTTCATCGCTTGTTCGCCTCCTTCCGCTTGCCGAGGAACCGTGTGCGCGCCGTCTTGGCGGCGGCCGCCACCAGCTTGGGCGCCGTGCCGCCCAGGCTGGTGCGGCTGGCAACCGATTTCTCGACCGTCAGGATGTCGCGTGCGGCCGCGGTGAGGCGCGGCTCGATCTGCTGCATCGCCTTGAGCGGCAGCTCGGCGAGCGTTGTGCCGAGCGCCTCGGCGCATTGGACCAGAGCGCCGGTGACGTGGTGTGCCTCGCGGAACGGCAGCGCCAGGTTGCGCGTCAGCCAGTCGGCGAGGTCGGTCGCGGTGCTGTAGCCGGCCTCGGCGGCGCGGCGCATCGCCGCCTTGTCGACCGTAATATCGCCGACCATGCCCGCCGTCGCAGCGAGGCATAGTTCCAACGTGTCGGCCGCCTCGAACACCGGCACCTTGTCCTCCTGCATATCCTTGGAATAGGCAAGCGGCAGGCCTTTCATCACCGTCAGCAGCGACGTGAAAGCGCCCAGCAGACGGCCGGTCTTGGCGCGCACCAGCTCGGCGGCATCGGGATTGCGCTTCTGCGGCATCATCGAGCTACCGGTGGTATAGGCGTCCGACAGCCGGATGAAGCCGTAGGGCGACGACAGCCAGAGCACGATCTCCTCGGCGAAGCGCGACAGGTGCGCGCCGGCGATCGCACAGCCGGCTAGGAACTCGAGCGCGAAGTCGCGGTCGGAAACCGCATCGAGCGAATTCGCCATCGGCCGGTCGAAGGCGAGCGCCTTGGCCGTCTTGGCGCGGTCGATCGGAAACGATGTGCCCGCCAGTGCGCCCGCACCCAAGGGGCTTTCGTTGAGCCGCCGGCGGCAATCGTGCAGCCGCCCGCGGTCGCGGCCCAGCATCTCGACATAGGCGAGAAGATGGTGGCCGAAGGTCACCGGCTGCGCCGTCTGGAGGTGCGTGAAACCGGGCATCACCGTCGCGGCGTGCGTCTCCGCCTGGTTGATCAACGCCGCCTGGAGCAGCGTCATGTGCCGGTCGAGCTGGTCGATCGCGTCGCGCACCCACAGCCGGAAGTCGGTCGCGACTTGGTCGTTGCGCGAGCGCGCGGTATGCAACCGGCCGGCCGCTAGCCCGATCAACTCGCCGAGCCGCGCCTCGATGTTGAGGTGGATGTCCTCGTGCTCGGCGCGGAACGGAAACTTGCCGGCCTCGATTTCGGCGCGAATTTTCTCTAGACCGCGCGTGATCGCCTCGCCATCCTTCGGCGTGATGATCCGCCGCGCCACCAGCATCGCGCAATGCGCGAGCGAACCGGCGATGTCCTGGGCATAGAGTCGCTTGTCGAAATCGATCGAGACGTTGATGCGCTGCATGATTGCCGCCGGATGGCCGGACAGGCGGCGGCCGCGCGCGGCGTTGCGCGGCTTCGATCCGGTCTGCGGGCGCGCCCGGTTCATGGCGCGACGGCCCGGGGGAAGGCGATGACGAAGGTCATAAAGGCGCTTTCGGTATTGGTCGTCCTGTGCGTGGCGGCGCTGGGCCTGCTGCTCTATTACCGCGCCCAGCATCCGCCCGCCATACCCGTGCCGCTTGCCGCGAACGGGACGCCGGCGGCGCCCGATTTCAAGTTTACCGCGCTCGATCCGCCGCAGCCAGCGCCAGCCTTGGCCTTCATCACCCGCGCTGGCATACCCAAAACGCTGGCCGACTTCCGCGGCCGGCTCGTGCTGGTTAATTTCTGGGCGACCTGGTGCGGTCCCTGCGTCGCCGAAATGCCGTCGCTCGACCGGTTGCAGGCGCGGCTGGGCTCGCGGCTGACCGTGCTGGCGATTTCGGAAGACCGGCGTGACGGCGACGTCGTCGATCCGTTCCTCGCGCGGCTCAAGCTCGCCGATCTCGCGATCTATCTCGACACCAAGAACAGCGCGTTACAGGCGTTCGGCCTGGTCGGCCTGCCGACCAGCGTCCTGATCGACCGCGACGGCCGTATGGTGTGGCGCGTCGAAGGCGGCGTCGACTGGACCAGCGCCGATGCCGCCGCCAAGCTCGCGCCCTATCTCGTGCCCGAGCCGGATGTCCAGCACACGTCACTGACGCGCTAGCGCCACCGTCAGGAACTCGCCGCCGCGCTTCAGGCCTTCCTCGTCGATCGAATGACCGAGGTCGGGTCGCGCCAATGATTCGACTTTCACGCCCGCCGCGGTCAGCGCCTTCACCGCCGCGTCGAGCGCGCTGAACGGCACCATTGGATCGTCTTCGCCGTGCACCAGCAGCACCGGCGGCCGCGAGCGGATCTCTTTCGCCAGCAGCGCCGCGCCCGCCAGGGCGCCGGAATAGCCGACGATGCAGGCGAGCGGCTTCGCCCGACGCAGGCCGGTATAAAGCGACATCATCGTGCCTTGCGAAAATCCGACCAGCGCCAGCCGCGATTCATCGAGACCGCGCGCCGCCAGCAGCTCGTCGAGAAAATGATCGAGGATCGGCGCCGCCGTCTGAACGCCGGCAAGCACGGTGGCCGGCGAGCGGTCCTGCAAGCTGAACCACTGCCGTCCCGACGGCGCCATGTCGAACGGGAAGGGCGCGTGCGGCGAGACGAACTCGGTGTCGGGCAGCGCCGGCGCCCAATACGGCGCCAAGCCAAGCAAATCGTTGCCGTCGGCACCGACGCCGTGCAGCAGCACGACGATGCTTTTCGTCTTGCCCGACTTGGGCGGCAGCGCCAGGCCTTGAAGGTGTTGAGGATGGGCGTGGGAATGCGGATGATCGGGCATCATGTCCTCGGTTTTGACGGCGACAGCGATAAACGAACCGCGCGCCGAAGTCACCGCAATTTCCCCCGACGCCTACCGGCGCGCTAAATTCCCCCGATGTCCGTCGTCACTCGCTTCGCGCCGAGTCCAACCGGCTATTTGCATCTCGGTCATGCCTATGCGGCGCTGGTCGCCTTCAGTCTCGCGCGCGAGCGTGGCGGCCGCTTCCTGTTGCGCATGGAGGACATCGACCGCGGCCGCTGCCGCGTCGAATTCGCCGACGCGATCGAGCACGACCTGTCGTGGCTCGGCATCGCTTGGGACGGTAGCGTGCGTCGGCAATCGGCGCATTTCGACGATTACCGCGCGGCACTGGCGCGGCTCGAGGCAATGGAGCTGATCTATCCCTGCTTTTGCACCCGCGCCGCGATCAAGGCCGAACTCGATGCCGCCGCGGCCGCGCCGCACGATGCGCCGCCGGTCTATCCGGGCACCTGCCGCAATCTGTCCGACGACGAGCGCCGCGCCCGCATCGCCCAGGGCCTGTCCTATGCACTGCGGCTCGACGTTGCCAAAGCGCAGGCCAACACCGGTCCGCTATTCTGGGAGGATGAGGTCAAGGGCTCGGTCGAAGCCGCGCCGACGCGTCACGGCGACATCGTACTGGCGCGCAAGGACACGCCGACCTCGTATCATTTGGCTGTGACGGTGGATGACGCACTTCAAGGCGTAACGCTGGTGACGCGCGGCGAGGATCTGTTCACCGCGACCGACATCCACCGGCTGCTCCAGGCGCTGCTCGGCTATCCGGCGCCGCGCTATCGCCATCACAAGCTGTTGACCGACGCGTCGGGCAAGCGCTTCGCCAAGCGCGACCAGGCGATCACTCTGCGCGGCTTGCGCGCCATCGGCAAGACGCCCGCCAAGGTGCGGGCGATGGCGGGCTTTGCGGATTAGCGTTACGGCCCGCCGCTCGCCCAGATCGTCACGACATAGGCGATCGCTTGCTTCGTGCCCCAATAGCCGTAGCGCACGATCGGATCGAACCATATCGCCACCACGGCGATTAGCGCGGCGTAGATGACCCAGCGCCGCCAGCGCGGATGGGCGAAGAAGCGCGCGCCGCAATGCGGGCAAAAGCGCGCCGTCGTACTCACTTTACCCCGGCACTCGCGGCATTCGATCAGCATGCGAGGCCCCTAGTCGAACGGCCGACGCAAACCGGCGACGAGATCGAGATACGTGGGAGCGTCAGGCCCAATGACGCCGTGGCGCAGCGCGAAATCGATGATCACCAGATTAACGTTGAACTTGAAATCGTCGGTATCCTGCACTCGCGCCAACGCGTCGGCAGCATCCATCAATGCGAAGGACACGATCTCGCCGTCGGTGTTGCGCGGCGTGAAATCCTTTGGCGTCTCGATGTCGTAGACGAACAGCACGTCGTCGCGTACGCCATCTGGCGTGCCCATGCGATAGGAGATCGCGCCCGCCGATACGGCACGCGCGGTCAACGCACGCGGCATCGCCGCTTCTTCCTCGCCTTCCTTGAGCAGCGTTGCGACCACGCTATGGTCGCGGCCGACGCCGCCGGCGACGAGATTGTCGAGCTTGTCGGGCGCAACCAGCTTGTCCGGCGCGCGCCGGCCGATCCATAGCTTCAGCGTGCCGTCGTCGCGTCGCCAGCCGTTGAGATGCACGCCGTACGAGCGCGCGCCGAGGAACGGCACGGCGCCGCGGTCCAGATCGAAACGCGGCGCGGCGCCCCAGCGCGGCGCGATGGCGAAGTATTCGTGCCGGTACTTGCCGACGACACCGTGCGCCACCAGTGCCTCGATCGTCTCGTCGATGCGCGCCGTGAGCTCGGCGCGGCCGCCGTTGGCGACGATCCGCACCGTCGCGTTGCCGACGTCGAACACTTTCGGGAAGCGCCGCAGCTGTTCCGCATTGTCGCGCCGCACCAGGCCGACGCGCGCGCCGTCGTGCAGCAGCGGCAGAAAGTTCGCCGGCTCCCACGCGTTGCACATCCGGATATGGCGCAGCAGACCCATTGTCATGTGAACACACCAAGCCCCGCCCACTGCGGCGTGACAAAAGCAGGGCGTCGCCGTGACATCCGCGGCGGTCCCATTTCCGACACGATTTTTCCTGCGAAGGCCATATTCAGTGCCTACCTACCAGACAGGAGTTTGTACTCATTCGGACGGGGGATGCGATGCGCGCTCTTCTCGTTTGCTTGGGCCTTGCCGCGTCGGCGGCGCTCGTCGGCTGTACGTCGGCCGCACCGTCGGATCCGTCGACGCCGCGCGCGATTGAAAGTGACATCTCGGCTGCGCAACACACCGGTCCGACCGCCGAGCAGGTCGGCCAGGTCCAGATGGTGCCCGACGTGATGGCGCCGCATAATAATACGGTGGTGCCCACGGTGACGGTGCCGCTCAACAACGCGTATTAGCCGCGGGCCGGGCTCAACTCGGTTCGAGTTCGCTGTCCCAGTACAGGAAGTCGCGCCAGGAATGGTGCAGGAAGTTGGGCGGGAAGGCGCGGCCGTTCTCGCGCAGCGCCTGCGTCGTCGGTTGCAGCGGGCGGTGGCGCGGATAGAGCCCGCTTTCGGCCGGAATGCGGTTGCCCTTGCGCAAATTGCAGCCCGAGCAGGCGGTGACGACGTTTTCCCACGTCGTGTGGCCGCCGCGCGAGCGCGGCACGACATGGTCGAAGGTCAGGTCGTGCGACGGAAAACCGTCGCCGCAATATTGGCAGATGAAACGGTCGCGCAGGAAGACGTTGAACCGGGTGAAGGCCGGCCGCCGCGTCAGCGGAATGTATTCCTTGAGCGAGATGACGCTCGGCAGCTTCATCTCGAACGACGGGCTGCGCACGATGCGATCGTACTGGGAGACGATGTTGACGCGTTCGAGGCAGACGGCCTTGATCGTTTCCTGCCACGACCAGAGCGAAAGGGGGAAGTAGCTCAGCGGGCGGAAATCCGCGTTGAGCACGAGCGCCGGACAACTATCGAGCGCGACTGACAACCAGCCTCCAAATCCCGGCGGGCTCGAACCCGCCCTTGTCGGGCATTAAAGCCAAAAAAGTATGACGCTGCAATGTCATCGCGGTGATTAGCGCGTCGGTACCGGCTTATCGCCGCGATAATCGTAGAATCCGCGGCCGGCCTTGCGTCCGAGCCAGCCGGCTTCGACGTATTTGACCAGCAGCGGACAGGGTCGGTACTTCGAATCGGCGAGTCCCTCGTACAGCACCTGCATCACCGCCAGACAGGTGTCGAGGCCGATGAAATCGGCGAGCTCGAGCGGCCCCATCGGATGGTTGGCGCCGAGCTTCATCGCCGTGTCGATCGCCTCGACCGAGCCGACTCCTTCGTAGAGCGTATAGACCGCCTCGTTGATCATCGGCAGCAGGATGCGGTTGACGATGAAGGCGGGGAAGTCCTCCGCTGCAACCGGCGTCTTGCCCAGCTTGATGGCCAGCTCGCGGACCACGGCGAAAGTCGATTCGTCGGTGGCGATGCCGCGGATCAGCTCAACCAGCGTCATCACCGGCACCGGATTCATGAAATGCATGCCGATGAACTTGCCTGGTCGGTCGGTCGTGGCGGCGAGCCGGGTGATCGAGATCGATGAGGTGTTACTGGCGACGATCGCCGACGGCTTCAGGTTGGGCACGAGCTTCTTGTAGATCTCGCGCTTGATCGCCTCGTTCTCGGTCGCGGCTTCGATCACCATGTCGCAATCCCTGAAGCGGTCGAACGCGATGCCAGAGTTGATCCGCTTTTGCGCCGCCGTCTTGTCGGCCTCCTTGATCTTGCCGCTCTTCACCTGGCGCGACAGGTTCTTGTCGATCACGCCGGCGGCGCGGTCGAGCGCCTTCTGGTCGAGATCGGCGAGATAGACGTCGTAACCGGCAAGTGCCGCGACGTGCGCGATGCCGCTGCCCATCTGACCGGCGCCGACGATGCCGATGATCTTGATCGTAGTCGCTGCTTCCGCCATGTCTTGCCCCCGTTTATGCCGCGCCGCGCTTCGCCAGCGCCTGGTCGAGCGCGGGCACGATTTCGAACAGATCGCCGACCAAGCCGTAATCGGCGACCTGGAAGATCGGCGCTTCCTCGTCCTTGTTGATCGCGACGATCACCTTCGAATCCTTCATGCCCGCGAGATGCTGGATCGCGCCGGAAATGCCGACCGCGATGTAAAGCTCGGGCGCGACGATCTTGCCGGTCTGGCCGACCTGATAGTCGTTCGGCACGAAGCCGGCGTCGACCGCGGCGCGCGATGCGCCGACCGCAGCGCCGAGCGTGTCGGCCAGCCGCTCCAGAAGCTTGAAGTTCTCGCCCGATTGCAGGCCGCGTCCACCCGAGACGATGATGCGCGCGGCGGTGAGCTCGGGCCGCTCGCTCTTGGCGATCTCGGCGCCAACATACCGCGCGAGGCCGGTGCCGCCGGCCGCCGGAATTTTTTCGACCGTGGCATTGCCGCCGGTCGGCGCGGCGGCGGGAAAGGCGGTCGCCCGCACGGTGATGACCTTGATCGCGTCCGCCGATTTGACCGTGGCGATTGCGTTGCCGGCATAGATCGGCCGCTCGAACGTGTCGGTCGAGACGACGGCCGAAATGTCCGAAAGCTGCGCCACGTCCAACAATGCCGCCACGCGCGGCATGACGTTCTTGCCGAAGGTCGTCGCGGGCGCGAGCAGGTGCGAATAGGCTTTGGCGTGCGCGACCAGAAGCGTCGCCAGCTCTTCGGCCAGGGGATGCGCATAGATCGCGTCGTCGGCAACCAGCACCTTCGTTACGCCGGCGATCTTGGCGGCTTCGGCCGCGGCCCCGGCACAGCCCGATCCCGCGACCAGGATGTGCACCTCGCCGAGCTTCGCCGCCGCCGCGACCGTGTTGAGCGTCGCCGGCTTCAGCGCCTTGCCATCATGTTCGGCGAGGATCAGGACCGCCATCAGATCACCCGCGCCTCGTTGCGGAGCTTGTCCACCAGCTCGGCGACCGAGCCGAGCTTCTTGCCGGCATGGCGTTTGGGCGGCTCGGTAACCTTGAGTGTCGTGAGCCGCGGCTTCGCATCGACGCCGAGCGCCTCGGGCGTCAATTGCTCGATGGGCTTTTTCTTCGCCTTCATGATGTTCGGCAGCGACGCATAGCGCGGCTCGTTGAGCCGCAGATCGGTGGTCACTACCGCCGGCAGCTTGAGCGTTATGGTTTCGAGGCCCCCATCGACTTCGCGCGTCACCGTCGCGGCGCTGTCGGCGATTTTGACCTTTGATGCGAACGTTGCCTGGCCCCAGCCGAGCAGCGCCGCCAGCATCTGGCCGCTCTGGTTGCAATCGTCGTCGATCGCCTGCTTGCCCATGATGACGAGCTGCGGCTGCTCCTTGGCGACGATCGCCTTGAGCAGCTTCGCCACCGCCAGCGGCTGCAATTCAACGTCGGTCAGGACGTGAAGGCCCCGGTCGGCACCCATGGCGAGCGCGGTGCGGATGGTCTCCTGGCATTGTGCGGCGCCCATCGACACGGCAACGATTTCCTTGACGATGCCGGCTTCCTTGAACCGCACCGCCTCCTCGACCGCGATCTCGTCGAACGGATTCATCGACATCTTGACGTTCGCGGTCTCGACGCCGCTGCCGTCGACCTTGACGCGGATCTTGACGTTGAAGTCGATCACCCGCTTGACGGCGACCAGAACCTTCATGAACGGGGCTTCCCGCTTGCCTTGCTGCAATGCGGGATTGATTTGTGCACGCGCACAAAGCGATGGCAAGCGGTTCGTAACGGAAATTTCACGTGGCGACGCCCGCCGCCGCGCCAAATTCGATCAGCGATTGGCGCCCGGCTGCCACAACACGTCGGCCTGACCCTTGTTGTTGGCGTGCCGCGCCAAGACGAAGAGATGGTCCGACAGCCGGTTGAGATATTTGAGCGCTTCGGGATTGACGCG
>Ga0126371_10000943_pt1 | contig 24208 bp, 18 predicted proteins | sample PanSoiMetaPlot_4_FD_110145 | JGI IMG/M metagenome (GOLD analysis project Ga0126371, IMG submission 110145) | Tropical forest soil microbial communities from Panama - MetaG Plot_4 | ecosystem: Environmental > Terrestrial > Soil > Tropical forest > Bulk soil | place: Panama | collected 2016-02-17 | reverse complement strand
TCTTTGACGCGGCCGTTCTTGAGAATGATGATCTTGATATCCTGGCCGCCGACATCGCAGATCACGTCGACGCCTTCGTAGAAGTGCAGGCCGGCCTCGGTGTGGGCGACGGTTTCAACCAGCGCCGCGTCCGCGCCGATCACGTCTCTCAGAATGTCTTTCGCGTAGCCGGTGGTGCCGACGCCCAGGATCTTCAGCTCCGCGCCCTGGTCGCGAATTTGCCGGTCGAGTTTCTGCAGCACTTCGACCGTGTCCTCGATCGGGTTGCCCTTCGAAAGCTGATACGTCTTGGCGAGGATGCGCCGCTTGTGATCTTTCGAAATCAGCACGGCCTTCGTGGAAGTCGAGCCGCCATCGATGCCGATGAAACCCTCCACCACTTCACCCGCCTGGAAGGTGGTGGGAGTGAACTTCTTGGTGCGGTATTTTTCCTTGAACGCCGCCAGATCCGCTTCGTCTTTTGCCAGCCCGCCGGTGCCGCCGCGCTTCGATTTCTCTTCGTCGCGGCCGGTAGTGATGTACCACTCGAGTTTGTCCCAGCCCACGTACTGGCCGACGCCTTCGTCTTCGGTCTTGCCGAACTCCACGGCGCCGATCGCCGCGAAGTACTGCGCGTTGTCCGGCGTCTTGACCAGGTCTTCCGGCGGCACACCTTCGGGCAGTGGCGTATTGCGCTCTTCCCAAATCTTCGGGATGTTCGCCTTCCAGCAGTCGCGCATGCCCTTGATGTAGCAGTTAGGGCCGCCCAGTAAGAGCACTACCGGCTGCAGCGTGTTGCCGCGCGTCAACACCGACAGGTTCTGCATGACGATGGCTTCGAACAACGAGGCCATCAGTTCGTCCGGCGGCACGCCCATCTTTTGCAGGCCGTTGATATCGGTTTCCGCGAACACGCCGCACTTGCCGGCCACCGGGTGCAGTTTCAGCCCCTTGTAGCCCATCTGGCACAGCTGGTCGGCGGGGATGCGCAGCTTGGCGTTGATCTTGTCGATGACGGCGCCGGTGCCGCCCGCGCACTTGTCGTTCATCGACGGGATCTTTTTCTTCCGGCCGGTTTCGGGATCTTTCTTGAAGATGATGATCTTGGCGTCCTGCCCGCCCAGTTCGATCACCGAACCGCACTCCGGGTACATCTTCTCCACGGCGAGCGAAACGGCATTCACTTCCTGCACGAACTTCGCGCCGAGGAATTTGGTCATCCCGTTGCCGCCCGAGCCGGTGATGAATATGCGCGAGCGGTCTGCGGCGAAACCGTCGACTTCGGTTTCGAAGCGCTTGAGGAACTCCAGCACTTTTTCCGGCTGCTTGGTATCGTGCCGCTGATAGTCCTGCCAGAGAATCTGGTCGGTCGCCGCATCGATCACCACGGATTTCACCGTGGTCGAGCCGACATCCATGCCGATAAGGAAGTTTTTATCCATGTGGATCTCGTAACCTCGGCCTCACGGCCTGGGCTTAATTGCGCTCCGTCTTCATCCGCTCCGCAATATGCATCACGAAATTCGCGGCCTGGCCCACAACGCCCTTGGTGTGCGGCACCTGATACATCGGCCGCTTGGTCTCCGGATGCGCGTCCACCCAGCCCCGGCACTGATCCAGCGTCAGGCCGGTCTTTTGCAGGCACTCCGCGAATTCCTTCTTCGCCTTGTTCTTGGCTTCGCCCAGCGCCATCTGCACGCGGCTGTGCGCGTTGATCTCGCCTTCGCCTGATGTCTCGATCGGCAGGTAGATCATGTCCTTGTAATTGGAAACCACGGCCGACTGTGCGCCGTCCGACTGCGTCGACGGCATACAGCCGAACGGTTTCAGCGACAGCACCATGTGCGCCAGGTCTTTGTTCGAGTAGTAAATGTTCTTGGCGACTTCCAGGTGCCCTTCGCCGCCGCCCGCGCGCGAATTGTAGAAGGGATGCCCGAGCCGCTGCAATTCGTACTGGTCGGCCAGATGATGCGCGATCCCACCCACCGCGTCCACAATCTTGTGATATTCGCTCTTGAAGATCGCCTCGGCCAGCTTTAACTTCGCCACCTTCTGGCGATAGTTCCATTCGATCTTGGTGCGTGTGCCGAGCTTCCAGATCGGCGGCAGCACCGCGCCTTCGTCGAGTCCCTTAAAATCTTTGTACTTCTGAACCACCTGGTGGATCATGTACATGATCCAGGTGCCGATCGGCTCCACAAGCACCTGCGCGCCCTCGCGCTGCAGGAAGTTGAACATGTTAAAGTTGCCGTCGCCTTCGGTAGTCTGCGCCCAGAATTCGCCGGTGATTTTGACAATCGGCTTCACGCGCAGCCGGTCGATGTCCACCTCGTTGAACCGGTCGCGGCAGCGCTCCAGCGAGGGCACGTATTCGTCGCCCTTGAGTTGGTTGACGAACTTGCCGATGTACTCCGCCGTATCCGAGAACCCACCCAGGTACTTGCTCAGGTTTCCTTCGAGCTTCCACGGCTGCTTTTTGCGGAAGACCTCGTGGAGGTAGTCCATCGTTTCGTCCAGAATGCGATCGGTGTCGCCGGCATTCAGCTCGTACGGCCGCAGCGCGTAAGCCACTTCGTTCATCACGTCGCCGCAGTTGAGCGCGTTGAGAATCCCGAGGAAAAAATCGAGATTCATCTCGAGCCCGGCTTCGGCATCCGACTGGCTCAGCCCTCCCGATTGCTGGAACAACAGCACGCGGAAGCCGTCGAAGCCGGCGTTGCGCAGCGCGAGCCGATATTCGGCTTCGTACATGCCAAACCGGCACGGCCCGCAGGCGCCCGCTGTGAAGAACACATAGCGGTCGATAATCTCCTGCTTGCTCAGCCCCTGCTCTTCCAGTGTCTGCAAATACTGAACGAGGTTTCCAACCGTGAAGTAGGTCGGATTGCATTGCCCGTTGTTGCCGTACTCTTTTCCCGTCTGAAAGGCTTTGACGTTGGGAGTCGGCACGGCCTCGGCGCGATAGCCAAGCCCTTCGAGCGCGCCATGCACCAGCTTTTCGTGTTTCCACGTGAGGCCGCCGAACAGCAGCGTGGTGTGGCCGCGCTGCTCCTTGGTGAACGGTTGTTCCTGCGGCCGCTTGAAGTGGTGCACTTCGCGCTTTACCACGCCGGCTTCCCGCTCCAGGCGCGCGCGCTCTTCGGCGAGCCGCTGGTGAATGAGGTCTTCGATAGACGTCCCGATCTGAACCAGCCCCTCGGGCGGCGTCGCTTTCGGTTGGACAGGCTGAGTGCTCATCGTGTCAGAACTCCGGATTTAGGGCCATCTTCCCCGTTTAACCGATTGAAATAAATAGGATTTCATTAAATGGCGTGTTTCCTGGTGGAATGGGGGAATTGGGGGGGTGAGCGGCGGTGTTTTTCGCCGGCCGGTTCGGCCCCACGGGTGCTAGGTTGGTGAACATCCGGACAGTTCCGGGCAAACCGATGGGCGTTAAGATCAAAATCGGGTTACTGGCGGCCGCTGCGCTGGGGTCAGCCTTGCTTCTGCGATCGACTGCAAAACCTGATCCCCTGCCGTCACTTCCGCGCGTGATGCTGTGGGCCTGGGAGCGGCCGGAAGATCTGCGGTTCATCCAGCCCGGTACGGCCGGCATCGCTTTCCTGGCGCGCACCGTGTGGGTGGACGGGAACAACGTGTCGGGGCGTCCACGGCTGCAGCCGCTGCGCTTTCTCCCCGGCACGCCGTTGATGGCCGTCGTACGGATCGAATCGGCTGGACATGGTTTGCCGGACCGGGAGTTGGCGATCCGCGAGATCCAGGAGGCGGCTGCGCTGCCCGGAGTGCGCGCTCTGCAAATCGATTTCGACGCCCGCGAGAGCGAGCGCGCCTGGTACGCCGCGCTGCTCAGAGATTTACACAAGATGCTTCCCGCCTCGCTACCGCTCACCATCACCGCGCTCGAATCGTGGTGTGAGCAGGACGGTTGGATTCGCAACCTGCCGGTCGCCGACGCCTCGCCGATGTTGTTCCGCATGGGGCTGGGCGAGCGCCCGCCGGCCGGAGATTTCGCGGTGCCGCTCTGCCGTTCGAGCATCGGTATCGGCACCGATGAAATGCCGGCGCGGGTTCCGCGCGGGCGTCGACTCTATTTCTTCTATCCGCGCGCCTGGAACCGGCAGGCATACGAAGCCGTGCTCGCGCAGGCAGGAAGGTGGCAATGAAATGAGGGCCCTGAGTTTCGCAGGTGTTTGGGCCGGGATTGTTCTGCTTTTATTTCCGACCGGCTCCGACAGTTGCGGCATCGCGCCGCCGGTGCCGGTGTTTGCGACCGTCCAGCGCCCCGCCGATGTCGACGCGTTTGTGAAAGGCAGAATCGGCGTGATCCGGCCTTCGTACCGGCGCCGCTACTTGATCGGGGCGTACCGCGTGCTTTCCGGAAAACCGCTTTCGCCAACGGATGCCCAGGCTCTGTATGAAGGAAAGGCGCCGGGACAGCCATCGTTCTCCGACCTCAAGTGGCCCGACATCCGCAAGAAGATGGGCGCGAGCGGACCGCTGTTCCTCGGCACTTACCGCAACAAGTCGGACGGCGGTTCGTTTGTGTCTTACCCGAATTGCCTCGACGACGCATTCGATTCCGCCGTCAAAACGTTCAACGCGCGCACGGCGCAGTGGGGCGCTAACGACGAACGGCTGAGGGAGTGGTTCGCGGCGCAGGATAAGGTGTTCGCGAATTGTTCCGGCAAGGATGTGGTCATCCCGGACGCGCCGGCACCCGGCATGGATCCGCTGCTTGCATCGGACCGCCGCTACCAGATCGCGGCCGCCTACTTCTATGCGGCGGACTGGCAGAAGGCGCGCGACTCGTTTCAAGAAGTGGCACAAGACCAGGCTTCTCCGTGGAAGGGCTTCGCTCCTTATCTGATCGCGCGCACCTATATCCGGGAAGGCACAGTCGATGAAAAGCCGGAGGCGCTGCAGCAGGCCGCTGAGCGTCTGCGGGCGATCGTCGACGATCCAGCACAGCAACCATGGCGCGAGGCGAGCCGGAAGCTGCTCGAGTTTGTGCAGTTGCGCATCGATCCCAACCCGCGCCTGAAAGAGCTCGGCGCTGAGCTGACCGGTACGCGGCCGGCGACGGATCTGTCGCAGGCGGCCACCGATTTCCTGTACCTCTCCGGCCGCACCCCGGACGGGCCGGCCGCGGGCGAACTGGCGGATTGGATGGCAACATTCGAGGGCCACGCCGGTGACGAAGCTCACGCGCTGACGCAGTGGAGAAAGACGCGGAATGCCGCTTGGCTGGTCGCGGCCCTCTCGCGCGGATACGATCAAGAAGCGATTCGGGCCGCGCGCGCTGCCGATCCCAATGCGCCCGAATACGAAGCGATCACGTATTACGGCATCCTGGCGGATTCCAACCCCGAGGATGCCCGCGCCTGGGCCGATGAAGCGTTGACCCGCAAACTGCTGCTTTCCACGCGCAACCTGGTCCTTGCTCGGCGGCTCCAACTGGCGCGCGATTGGGGCGAGTTTCTGCGCTTCGCGCCGCGGCAGCCGGAGCCGAAGCTGCAGTCGGTGGACGAGCAGGAGTGGGACGCCGACCGGCCGCCTGTGTCCACGGGAACGGCCGCGCTATTTGATACCGACGCGGCGGGCGCGATCAACCGGAATGCGCCGTTTTCGCTCTGGCAAGATGCGATCCGGAATTCGTTGCTGCCGCCGCAGCTGCAATTGCAGGCGGCCGAGGCCGGGTGGGTGCGCGCCCTGGTGCTTGGGAAGGACGCCGAAGCACGCGATCTGATGCAGCGCATCGTGCAATTGCAGCCGGGGTTCGCTGCGCCCGCGCGGGATGTGCTGGCTGCCTCGGATGTGGAAGCGGCCCGGTTCGCGGGGGTCTTTCTGCTGCTGCGCACTCCCGAGCTTCAGTCCTCCATCCTCGCAGGCCAAGCGGCGGGCGATCTGAATCGAGTCAGTGACCTCGGCACGATTTCGTGGGGCTTCGCGAGCGGTTGTATGTGGCAAGACTATCGGGGCATGCCGGCGGCGCCCGCTTTTCTCAGTCCGACTCAGCGCGCCGAGAATGACGCCGAGTGGAAACAGATGGCGGAAGCGGCTCCGAGCGGCGGCGCTTATCTCGCGGCGCAAGTCATGGCCTGGGCGCGCCGCCACCCGGACGATCCGCGAGTGCCCGAGGCGCTGCACCTCGTTGTGCAGGCCGGCAGGCGGGCCTGTCGTGATATTCAAAAACCGCCTGTCCCCTACGGCCGCGCCGCCTTCGAGCTTCTCCATCAGCGCTATCCAAAATCGGGGTGGACCGAAAAAACCAGATATTGGTATCAGTAAGCCGGCGCTCGCTAATGGCGCTACACTGAGCGCGGAGGCGATATGAGTTCGGCGTTGGCTCCCGCGCTGCAATCGAAACTGAGAAACCAGTTGGCGGATCGCCGCGCCCGCCTGGAATCGAGTATCGCCGAGCTCGATCGCCCCGAAGACCTGCTGCGGCTGCTCACCGAAGTCGATTCCGCGCTCAGCCGCCTCGATGGAGACCGCTACGGCACCTGCGTGGTGTGCGATCTGGAAGTCGGTGAAAGCGATCTGGAAGCCAATCCGATGGCCTCCTATTGCCTCTGCCACTTGACTCCGGAGCGGCAGCGGGCGCTGGAACGCGATCTGGACCTCGCCTGGCACGTGCAGGCGGCGTTGCTTCCGCCGCTCGGGCTTTCCGCGGCCGGATGGAAGACGCATTACCGGTACCTGCCGCACGGTCCAGTAAGCGGCGATTATTGCGACCTGGTGCCGCGCGATGCCGGGGCGGGCTTGTATTTCATGCTGGGGGATGTGTCCGGCAAAGGTGTGGCGGCGTCGCTGCTGATGTCGCACCTCAACGCGCTGCTGCGAGGTTTTGCGCGCAGCGGATTGTCTCCCGAGGATGCTCTCGGCGAAGCACATCGGTTGCTGGCGGCAAGCACGCTCGATTCGCACTACGCCACTCTGGTGTGCGGGCGGGCGCAGGCATCCGGCGAAATCGAAGTCGTCAACGCCGCGCATTGCGCTCCGCTGATCGTTCGCTCCGGCGGATCCGTGGAACGGCTGGAGACCGGAGGCCCGCCGCTCGGGCTCGACGTGGATTCCGGGAGCGGCCGGCGCTATCGACCGGAGACCGCCGTCTTGCGTAATGGCGACGCGCTGGTCCTCTATACCGATGGCCTGACCGAGGCAGTCAACGCTCGCGATGACGAGTACGGCAACCAGCGGCTGGCGCGCGTGCTCGCGCGCTCGGCCGGACAACCCGCGCGCCAACTGGTGGCGCACTGTCTGGCGGATCTCTCCTCATTCCTCGAGGGCGCCGAGTTAAACGACGACCTGACGATCCTGGCGCTCGCGCGCGGGTGAAATGATCCTGACCCTGCTGCGGGCTCTCGGTCTCATCTACCTCATCGCGTTCGTTTCTTTTGGCGTCCAGGCCGCCGGCCTGATCGGCTCGCGCGGCATCCTTCCCTTTGCCGATTACCTGCGCACGGCCCAAACATCGATGGGCGCTTCGGCCTACTGGGCGATCCCAAGCCTGCTGTGGCTGAATTGGCACGACGGCGCACTGACCATGGCCTGGATACTCGGCGCCTCCTTCGCCTTGTTGGCGGCCGCCGGATACCGTCCGCGGATCGCCCTGGCCGCGTGCCTCGTCTTGTGGCTCTCGCTGTGCGCGGTCGGCCAGGACTTCCTCTCCTTTCAGTGGGACGTGCTGCTGCTCGAAGCCGGCTTTCTCGCCTTGTTCGCGGATGACTCGCCCGTTCGGGTTTGGCTCTATCGTTGGCTCATTTTCCGCCTGATGTTTTTCTCCGGCGCGGGCAAGCTGCTAAGCGGCGATCCCTCGTGGCGCGGCCTGACGGCACTCCACTATCACTACGAAACACAACCGCTGCCCACGCCGCTCGCCTGGTACATGTACCAGTTGCCGATGTGGTTTCAGAAAGCCTCGACGGCCTTCGTGCTGGTGGCCGAGGTGATCGTTCCCTTTCTGTTCTTCGCGCCGCGGCGTCTTCGTTTGGCCGGCGCCTGGATCACGATTCTGCTCCAATTGTTGATCCTGTTTACCGGCAATTACACCTTCTTCAATCTGCTGGCGATTGTGCTGGCCTTGTTCTTGTTTGTGGAGCCGAAAAGCGCTCCGCGGGTCGTGCGACATCGCGCGGTCAGTATCGCGCTGGCGTCCTTTATTGGAGTCACTTCCGGGTTGTTGGTGTTGGATCTGTTCTCCCTGAGCCTGCCGCCCGGCGGCTCTGCTCTCTTGCACAAGGTCGCTCCCCTGCGGATCGTCAATACCTACGGGCTGTTCACGGTGATGACCGTCAACCGGCCAGAGATCCAGGTGGAGGGCTCCAACGACGGGGAGCATTGGCTGCCGTACCAATTTCCATTCAAGCCCGGGGATGTAGATCGGATGCCGCCGGTCGTGGCGCCCTACCAGCCTCGGCTCGATTGGCAGATGTGGTTCGCGGCGCTCGGAACGTATCAGGAGAACCGCTGGTTTTCCAATTTCATGATCCGGCTCCTTCAGGGCGAACCCAGCGTGGTCCGACTGCTCCGCAACGATCCCTTCCCCAAGTCCCCGCCGAAGTACATCCGAGCCCGGATCTTCCTTTATCGCTTCACGCATTTCGGCGTGCGCGCATGGTGGCGCCGCGAAGAAGAAGGCCTCTACTTCCCGGCGGTTAGCCTCAAATAAGTCACGGACAAAAATTCTTGCGGAAACGCTAAGAACTGGCGGCCCGGTGCGTCTTATTATGGATATTCGCGAGTTTGACCAGGAGACTCTTCATGAAACGATTTGCCGCTGCAGCGCTTCTTCTCGTGTTTGCCGGGGTTGCTTTCGCTGCCGACGTAGACGGGAAGTGGACGGGCACAATGACCACGCCCAACGGCGATGTGCCGGTCGGCTTCACCTTCATGGCCGATGGCGACAAGCTGAACGGCTCCACCATGGGCCCGGATGGCGCGGAAGTGAAGATCTCCAACGGGAAGATCGACGGCAGCAATATCTCGTTTTCGATCACGTTCGACTTCGGCGGGATGCCGATCACACTGAATTACAAAGGCGCAGTCGCGAAAGACCAGATCAAATTCACCATCGATGTGTTCGGGATGCCGTTAGAACTCCTCGTCAAAAGAGCGAGTTGACGCCAGGTCGCCCGGTCGGCGGGTCAAGCCCCTTTGCTCCGGCGCCACTCCGCCTCGAAGCGATCCCGGGTCACAAACGACATCTGCGTCCCTGCGCTCAACGTCGAAAGCGCAGCATAAACATTGGCTCGCTCTACGGCTTCCCGCTCAGGGTAGCCGCTCAGCAGAAACGCCGCGAAGCTTCCAATGAATGCGTCACCAGCCCCGGTCGTATCCTTCGCCTCCACCGGATACCCGGGAAGGTGGTCGATGCTCTCGCGATCGGCATAGAGCGCGCCATTGGCGCCTAGCGTCACGATCACGCGCGCCACGCCGCGCTTCATAATTTCGCGCGCGCAGGCGCGGGCCTCGTCCACTGTGGTCACCGGCGACCCGGTTAACGCTTCGGCCTCGGTCTCGTTCGGGATCAGATAATCCGCCGCCGCAATTTCCGTCAGATCCAGCGCCTGACCGGGCGCTGGATTCAACACCGCCCGAATGCTATTCCGCCGCGCCAGCCGCAGCGTGTAGTACACGGTTTCCAACGGGATTTCCAGTTGCAGCACTACGCAGTCCGCGTGGCGTAGCAGATCCGCGGCATCATCGATATCGCGCGGCAGCAGATGATCGTTCGCCCCCTTGACCACCAGAATCCGGTTCTGGCCGGCCTCGTCCACGAAGATCGGCGCCACGCCGCTCGCAATACCGGGCGTCACGCGCACATGCGTCGTGTCGATCCCCTGCGCATCGAAATTGGCGATGGTGGCCGGCCCGAACAGATCGTCGCCGACCCGCGCCACCATCGAGACGCGCGCGCCGCACTTCCGCGCCGCCACCGCCTGGTTGGCGCCTTTGCCGCCGAAGCCGAGTTGAAAGAGGCTCCCAAAGACCGTCTCTCCCGGCCGCGGAAACCGGCCGGTGAACGTGGTCAGATCGACATTGGCGCTGCCGACCACCACAATATGAGGCGGCGGAATCATTCAGCGCGCCAACTGAATATCCAAGTCGATCTGAATCTCATCTTTGACTCGCACCGCGCCACCGGCTACTTTGACAGGCTTAATCCCGAATTCAGTCTGCTTCAGATGCACGGTCCCCGTGTAGTGGCCTCCCTGATCCCGGACCTCCGCCGTGACCGGCCGCGTTTCGCCGTGCAGCGTCAATTCGCCGTCCACGTGCCAGGCCCCCGCACCGGCCGTCTTCGCGTTCGACGATCGAAAGACAATTTCCGGGTATCGTTGCGAATCCAGAACCTGGGGACCGAGCATGGTGCTTAGGATTTCGGCACGATCCTTTTCCGAGATCCCGCGATCCCGCACCTCGAGCGCCGCCGAGCGAAATCGCAGCTCCACTTTCCCGCCTGATGGGTCTACGGTGCCCCCGGCCACGGGCGCGGCAATCTCATGGTCATGGCCAAATGCCGAGAGAAGGCCGGCCTTCTTCACCTGGATAGTCACCGCAGATTTCGCGGAATCGATCGGACGGGGCTGGCCCGCCGCGGCTCCGGCGCAGCCGAGAATCAAGACTCTGAACGCGACGCCCTTTCGCCGGCGCCCGTTACTTCTTGGCATACTTCCGTACATCACCCAAGAAGTCGGCGCCGTACACGTTGCCCGCGGCGTCCGCCGTCACGCCTTCCGCCATGCTCGAACCGGCTGCGTACGGATACCCGCATGGATCCGGAATGAAGGATTTCACCGATCCATCCCGCGCGCTTCCGATGCGAATGCCGCGCTGCGCACCCAGGTTGTAGCCATATCCCGTCTGCGGCAGTCCGTATTGTCCGGTGTTGGTCCGCGCGTCCCGCGATTCCGAATCGGCGACGTAGAGGACATCGTTCTTGTCGATGTACATGCCGCTCGGCCTCCCGAATTGCAGCCACTGCGCGAGAAACTTGCCGTTCTGATCAAAAATCTGAATCCGGTTGTTCTGACGGTCTCCCACGAACAGCCGCCCGCGCGAATCGAAGGCCAGCGTGTGGATCACGTCGAATTCTCCCGGCCCCATCCCTTTCTTTCCCCATGTCTTGAGAAACTTGCCGTTCTTATCGAATTTCATGATCCGCGCGTTGCCCGTCGCGGTTCCTCCGCCGCTATGCCCGTCGCCCACGAAGATATCGCCGTTGGGCGCGACGGCGACGTCGGTCGGCGCGTCAAACTCGTCCAGCCCTGGCCCCGCTACCCCCTTCTTCCCCAAGGTCAGCAGCACTTTCCCGTCCGCGCTGAGCTTGAACACCTGGTGGCCGCCATTGTCGGCCAGCCACAGGTAACCTTCTTTATCGACCGACAACTTATGAGGACTGACAAACATGCCTGCGCCGAACGTCTTGAGCATCTTGCCCGATGTGTCGAACTGGAAGATGGGGTTGACGCCTGCACTCGGCCCGCCGCACGTGGTTCCGCCCGCGCCGGAATTGCCGCACCGGTCCGTCACCCAGAGGGTGCCATCGGGCGCCGTCGTCACGCTTGCCGTCGAGCCCCACTTCCTCCCTTCCGGCAATTGCCCCCAACTCTCGCCCGCCTGATACGGATCCGGCAAATCGTTGCGCGCGCCAAGCAGCGACACTGCCGGCAGTTTCACTGGATACTCGCCCGAAGGAAAAACGGGAAGACCACGCCCGCCGCTCGCCCGGCCTCCACCAGCCGCCGGCACCCCGCAGGATTGCGCCAACGGCCCAGCTGACCCGTGGTCGCCCTGCCCCTGCACCAGCGCTGCGCCTGCCGCAAGCAGAGCGATCCAACCGCATCTCACTCGAATGCCTCCCCGCATATCGCCTCCTCGAAGGAATTTGATTGTACATCCGGGTTGGCCCGCTCACCAGGCACTATGATACGGATATGTCTCCGGCGGCCCTTGACGGCATCCGAGTGCTCGACCTCACTCACGCGTTGGCGGGACCTTATTGCACGCTGTTACTGGCCGATTACGGCGCCGTGGTTTACAAGCTCGAATCGCGCGACGGCGATATGGGCCGCGGCTGGGGCCCACCCTTCGCCGGTGGCATGGCCAGTTTTTTCCTCGGCTTGAATCGCGGCAAGCGCGGCATCTCCATCGACCTCAAGCATCCCGAAGGTCTCGAGTTGTGCCTGCGCCTGATTGACCGCATGGACGTGCTGATCGAAAACTTCCGTCCCGGTGCGTTGGATCGCCTCGGGCTGGGATTCGAAGCGTTGCACAAAAGAAATCCGCGCCTGGTGTATTGCTCCATCTCCGGCTACGGCCAGAACGGGCCGTCCCGCGACGAAGCGGCAATGGACCTGGTGATGCAGGCATCCAGCGGCTTGATGAGCATCACCGGAACGGCCGACGGCGAGGCTGTGCGATGCGGCTACGGCGTCACGGATGTCACCGCCGGCCTGTTCGCCGTTATCGGCATTCTCCTGGCCTTGCGCGCCCGGGAACACACAGGCCGCGGCCAGTTTGTCGACGTCTCCATGCTCGACAGCATGATCTCCACGATGAGCTCCAATTACTCGAGCTATCTCGGCTCCGGTATCGTGCCGCGACCTATGGGCACCGCGTTTCCCACTGTGGTTCCGTACAGCGTCTTCCATGCCCAAGACCGCGCGATCGCGATCGCGGTCGGAAGCGAACGGCTTTGGGGCGCGTTCTGCCGCGCCATCGGCCGCTCCGACCTCGAAAAAGATCCCGATTACGAAAGCAACGCCGCCCGCATTCGCAATCGCGCCGTGCTCGAGCCGCTGCTCGACAGCATTTTCCGCCAGCGGCCTGCCGCCGAATGGATCGAAAGGCTGCAGACCGCCGGCATCCCGGCTTCTCTGGTGCGTAGCTTCCAGGATGTGGTCGAACATCCACAATCGGCCGCGCGCGAGATGTTTCCCGTTCTCCAGCACGCCACGGCCGGCGTGCATCGCGTCACGGGCACGCCCATCAAACTCACCGAGACACCCGGCGCGCCTTCATCATCGGCACCGTTGCTGGGGCAACACTCGATCTCGGCCTTGCAAGAGCTTCTCGGCATCGGCGAAGCCGCGCTCGCCGCGCTGGCAGAACGCGGCGTAATCTTCGATGCCGCCGTCTCCCCGCAACGCTCCTGAACCGGCATGCTGGCGCTCCTCGGATTTGCCACCATCGCCCTCGTGCTCGGCTTGATTCTCAGCAAGAAGATGACGCCGCTCGGCGCCCTCATCGCCGTCCCGGTACTTACCTCCCTGGTCGGCGGATTCGGAGTGAAGACGGCTACCTTCATGGTGCGGGGCATTCAAGATGTCGCAGCCGTCGCCGGTATGTTCATCTTCGCCATTCTGTATTTCGGCATCATGACCGACGCCGGATTGCTCGATCCGATCATCGACCGCATTCTCGCCGCCGCCGGCAGTAGTCCGGTCCGGATTGTGATCGGCACAGCCCTGCTCGCACTGCTGGTTCACCTGGATGGCTCCGGAGCTGTCACGTTCCTGGTGACAATCCCCGTCATGCTCCCCCTCTATCAGCGCCTCGGTATGGATCCGCGCGTGCTCGCGTGTGCCGCGTCACTGGCCGCCGGCGTCAATTTCCTCCCTTGGACGGGGCCCATGATCCGCGCAACAGCCTCGCTGCATCTCCAGACCGCGGACATCTTCAACCCGCTGGTTCCGGTGCAGGCCGCCGGTCTTGCCTTTGTCTTCCTGTACGCCTGGTGGATGGGAAAGAGGGAATCGCGGCGGTTAGGAACGCAACTGCCCGGCCGGCAATCTCCGCATCAGCGCCAACTTTCCGAAGAAGAGCGCGTGCTTCGCCGGCCCGGCCGGTTCTGGATCAATCTCATTCTGACGCTGCTGATGATTGCCGGCATGACCGTCGTCAAGCTGGATCCGGTCGCGGCGTTCATGGTGGGTGTCGCCTGCGCGCTCCCCATCAACTATCCGAGCCTGAAGATGCAGCGCGACCGGATTGACGCGCACGCGCGCACCGCGTTGCTGATGGCCGGAATCCTCCTCGCTGCGGGAGCTTTCATGGGCATTCTGAAAGAATCCGGCATGCTCGCCGCTATGGCGCAATCGGCCGTAGCCGCCGCTCCTGTGGGCGCCGCCCGGCATTTCCCCTTCCTTCTCGGACTGCTTTCCATGCCGCTGAGCATGGTATTCGATCCGGATTCGTACTATTTCGGCGTCCTTCCGGTACTGGCCGAGGCCGGCCGCGCCTTCGGAATTCCACCCGTCCAGATGGCGCAGGCTTCGGTCTTGGGCCAGATGACCACGGGTTTTCCAGTAAGCCCGCTAACGCCCGCCACCTTTCTGATCGTCGGTCTGACCGGCATCGAGTTGCGCGAACACCAGAAGTTCGCCTTCCCGTTCCTTTTGTGTGCGTCGGTACTGATGACTATGGTTTCGGTGGCGCTCGGCGTGTTCCCGCTGTAAAACTCCAGTCAAAGCGCAGTCAAATTTTGCATTCCGCACCTTGACGTTTCGTCTGTGTCTGATATAGACTCCCCCCAATACAGGGTTTTTGTCTTTCGTAACATTTGGCTTCTTAAGGGTTCTTCGGCGCCTGCCCTCAGGCGCGTACAGATGACGGGGGAGGTTACGATGCGTTTTTGGAAAGTTGTTTTTTGCCTGTTTGCTCTTGTGCTCGCATCCTGGGCGCAGAGCGATCGCGGCACTATCACAGGCACGATTGCGGATCCGGCGGGAGCCGTGGTTGCCAACGCCGCCGTGGAGGCCAAGAACGTCTCCACTGGCGCAGTATATCCCGTTGCTAGTTCGGGAACCGGCAATTACACCGTCGCGCAGTTGCCGGCCGGGCCTTATGAGCTGGCGGTCACCGTCCCCGGCTTCAAGCGGTATGTACGTGGCGGCCTGCAGGTCGAGGTAGCCGGCACCTTGCGTATCGACGTCACGCTCGAAGTCGGTGGTGCGACCGAGTCCGTCACGGTGGAAGCAGCCGCTTCGCAACTGCAGACCGAGAGCGGCGCTGTCTCCAGCAACGTTCAGACCAATACCTTGAATGACCTGCCGATTCTTACGCTGACAGGTTCGGCGGCCTCCATCGGAAGCACGAATACCCTCGGCAACATCCGGAATCCGCTGTCGGCGGTCCAACTGCTGCCGGGCGCGCGCATGCAAACAGATGCCATCATGCGCATCAACGGCATGCCATCCAACTCCCAATCCATCAACATTGAGGGCCAGGACGCGACCAACGGGTTCGTGAAGCAGCAGAACCAGATCAATCAATCCGGTGTGGAAGCGATTCAGGAAGTGGCGATCCAGACCAGTAACTTCGCCGCCGAATATGGCCAGGCGGGCGGCGGGTACTTCAACTACACCATGAAATCCGGCACCAACCAGCTTCATGGGAGCGGCTATGACTACTTCGTGAATGAGGCCCTGAACGCCGGGCTGCCTTTCACGGACGCCTCTTCGGCCAATGCCAGCAAAGCGGGCCAGCACATCCGAAACGCCCTGCGGCAAAATGATTATGGGTTCACCCTGGGCGGCCCGATCGCCATCCCCAAGATCTATAACGGCCACGACAAGACGTTCTTCTTCTTCAGCTTTGAGCAGTTTCGCCAAAGCGCCGTGACCAGCAATACGGTCGGCATCGTGCCCGATGCGAACCAGCGCAATGGTGATTTCAGCGCAGCCCTCCGTCCCACGTGCAACACCGATCCGGCCGGCCAGCAGGTCTGTCTCAACGAAATCTTCAATCCCACCACGAATCACGTGGTAAATGGCGTCGTTGAACGCGACCCATTTGTGGGCAATGTGGTGCCGAAGAACATGTTCGATCCCACAGCGTTGATCATTCAGAGCATGATTCCGCTGCCAAACGCCCAAGGACTGACAAATTACACCGCGCCGGCCTATTCGAATTTCCGCCACACGACGATTCCTTCGATCAAGATCGATCAAAACCTCAGCGCGAAGATGAAGTTGGCAGGGTATTATTCCGCGACCGAAACCAACTCGCCGCAGACCAACGGCTTCACACAAGCGTACACGGCCTTGCAGCCGCAGGCTGCCTTATCGCAGACGGTTCGCATCAACCTTGACACGACGCTGACTCCCACTCTGCTCCTTCATATCGGCGCGGGTTACCTGGAGACTTCCAATCCTCAGACGGCTCCCACTTACGACCAAACCCAACTGTTTCCGCAAGGCGTTCCCTTCACGGTGAAGAACTACTTCCCCTATATGGCGGGCATGTTCAGCGCAAACGGGGGCGGCTGGAGTGGTGGAACGGGATTCCCGGGACCTGGCAATACGGGTGTGGCGTTCACTCTGACGCCGGTGGCGCACGATTATAAGCCGACCTTCAACACCAACTTGACCTGGGTCAAGGGCAACCACACTTACAAAGTGGGCGCGACGGCGCTGTTTGAGGGCATCCAGAGCCTGAACGAAAGCCGGGCTGACGGACAATTTGGATTTTCGGCCGTACAGACTGCCGATCCCTCTCAAAACGGGTTGGCTTTCGCGAATACCGCAAGCAGCGGATTTGCGTATGCCAGCTTCCTTCTCGGTGTAACGAATAGCGCGTCGTCGGCAGCGCCCGCTGATGTCCGGCTGGGCATGCATTCCTACGGAATCTACATCCAGGACAGTTGGAAGGTCACACGCAAACTGACCCTTGAGTATGGTTTGCGGTGGGATTACGCCACTCTCTGGAAAGAGCAATACGGCCGCATGCAGAGTGCCGCCTTCGACCAGCCCAATTCATTGATCGGCGGACGGCTGGGCACCGTCGAATACGAGGCCACCTGCCACTGCAACTTCGCTCATGCATACCCGTACGCGATCGGACCGCACCTGGGCGTGGCTTACCAGATCACGCCGAAGACGGTGTTCCGCGCTGGCGGTGCCGTTTCCTACGCCGCAACTTCGGATCAAGCCGGGTTGAACAGCAGCGCGGGTGACTTTTATACTATTGGCACCGCGGCCTACGGCGCTTCCGCGCCGCAGCTGAGGTTCGGCGATCCTCTTGGCCCGGGCAACCCCTATGGCAACCCGGTCGTCCATTGGCCGAACTTCAATCCCCAGTTCCCGGTTCCGGCTTCCACGAACCCGTTGGTCATCCCTCCGGCCTCGCCGTTCGTCTCGATTGCTCCCAACGCCGGGCGCCTGCCGCGCACGTTCCAGTGGAGTCTCGGGTTCCAGCGCGAAATAACGAGCAACCTCGTGGTGGAAGCTGCGTATGTAGGCAATCGCGGCGCCTGGTGGGCCGCGCCGTTGCTGGCGGGCCTGAATTACAATGCGCTTACGCCGCAGGGCCTGCTGGCCAACCGGTCGTACGGGGCGACTCAGGGTATCGACATCACGAACCGAACCGACGCGCAACTCCTGAATACACAAATCAATTCGCCCGCAGTTCTCGCCCGTTACCCTGGGCTGGCCAATCCGAACGTCGTCTACCCTGGCTTCCCCGCCACGCAAACTCTGGGCCAGGCGTTGCGGCCGTATCCGCAGTGGAATGGCATCCCGCCGTTCCTCGGACCGCCCATGGGAAATACCTGGTACGACTCGCTCCAGATGAAAATGACCAAGCGTTTTTCGCACGGTCTGAGCGGGCAGGTCGCGTATACGTGGGAGAAGGAACTCACCAATGGCACTAACTCCAACACCAGCTACGTCACGCCCTCGCCACCGCTCATCAACGATGTGTACAACAAGGCGCTGGACAAGCAGATTTCCGGCTTCAGCCTGCCGCAAGAATTGGTGATTGCCTTCAACTACACCACGCCGAAGCTGGCGGGTTCGAGTGGCGGATTCAAGGCCCTGTCTTGGTTCGCGCGAGACTGGACGTATAGCGGTGTTCTCCGCTATCAGAGCGGCCAATTATTACAGACGCCGCCCTCGGCGAATAACCTGCTGGCAAACCTGCAGCGAGGACCGGCCAACAACCCCGCGCTCTGGGGTGGCGGCTACACGTTCATGAACCGTGTACCGGGCCAGCCTCTGTTCCTGGTGAATCCGAACTCGCACTTCGATCCCACCACGCAACTGGTGCTGAATCCGGCTGCGTGGACCGAGCCGGCGTTCGGCACGTTCGGCGCTTCCGCACCCTACTTCAACGACATGCGCTGGCAACGCCAACCGGCCGAAAGCATGGCGATTGGGCGTATCTTCCGCATTAAAGAAAGAGCCCAATTCCAGATTCGGGCGGAGTTTCAGAACATCTTCAACCGCCACTACTATCAGCCGCCTCAGGACGGCTCAGGGTTTGGGCAGGCACCGGTGTTTACGACTTCGCCCACCCTCAAAGCGAACAGTCTGAACGGCGTCGGCGGCCTGTTGTCCGGCGGCTTCGGCTACGTGAACTGGCTAAACGGCGGCTCGCTGGCGCAAGGCTGGATTTCGCCCCGTTCGGGCCAGATCGTGGCGCGCTTCACGTTCTAACCTCAGCAATCGTAACGCCGGTGGCTCTTGCCGCCGGCGTTACACCTTATTCCATTCCTATAATGGAATAGGCCCGTGCTTCGAAATCTTTTCCTGCTCGTTTCTTTTCTCCTCCCGGCTATCGCCGTTGCCGACATTGTTTGCGCCCTCGGTCCCTCTGCGTCTTACAACGGTTACGTAGATGAACGGCCTTCGCCCGATGTCATGCAGTTGGCCGCCCGGGTAAACTCCGCCTTAACCCCGATCTGCACGCCAAGATGCCCGATGATCGCCATTTTCCGCAACGAGACCGCCCCGAATGCCATGCTGGTAGCAACGGCCTCCGGCGACGCGAAAATCGTCTACGCCCCGAAATTTTTCACTTCCATTTACAACAGCGCCGGTGACGGCGCCATCATCGCCGTCATCGCTCATGAGCTCGGTCATGCTCTCAGCGAGACCGCGCCGGTCGCGTGGGTAAAATCAGGCTGGCCGCCGGAACTGAAGGCTGATGCCTGGACCGGTTGCGCTATCGCTAAATCCAATTTACAGGCGCGCGATTTACAGGAGACTCTCGCCACACTCGCAAAGTATCCTTCGCCGGCCCACCCGGCGTGGAATGCGCGTTTGCCGGCGCTGGAGACCGGCTATCGGCAATGTGGAGGAGATGCCGCCCGCTTCACTGCGGCAGCCGCGGCGCGCGGCCGCAAGTAGTCTTGAGGATTACCGTTTCTCCTGCACGTCCACGATGCGGGACGTCGTGACCTGACAGTAGTCTGGATGACCGAACTCAAGGTGCATGCCGCGCCCGATAAAACACTCGCGGATCATGCTGCCGCCCCAGGTCGACCCGTGAATGTCCACCAGCACCGGTTCCGGGCAGAAAACCGGATGCCCCGAGATCCACGCCGTGCCGTCTCGTTCGTTCACAATCCGGTACAAGTGATGCTGCGTTTGAACTTCCAGCACTGCGCCGAGGGGAAGATCGCGAAGGAAGACGCCACCTTCGATTTCCGATTGAATGATGTTCCGGTTGATCTCGTCGCTGAAATTCGGGTGCGTCTCGAACACGACCGGAACTTCCACCTCTGGAATCATCCAGCTGACCTCTACTTTTATTGGAGCACATGGCGTACCCATCGCATTCGCCCAACTTAGGGGGGATCTGGATCTTTAAGTAGGGTAGATTACGCCGGCACCGCTGTTTCGGCCCCGCGGCGCAGACGCCGGGCTTCCCGGCTCAGTACCCGGTTCCACCACATGATCGCCCCGGTAAGAAAAAGCACCATCGGCGTCAGCCCAAACAGCGCCCACACGATTCGCGTACCCAGCCCCGCGAAATTGCCGAAGTGCAGGCTGTAGAACGCGCGGATGATCTTGTCGCCCGCGCTGTAGTGAAAGACCGGACGCCGCCTCTTCCGCGCGGGCCGGTTTCCTTCATCCGCAACCGGCATGATCGGGACAACCACCGCGCGCTGCGAATCGTCCGCCACCAGTTTGTAGTAGTCCAGCGGCAGAAAGCGTTGGATCGTGGTTTGGAACGGCGTCGGAAACACCAGATACACTCCCGTCAGCGACCACATAAACAGGAACGCAAACGTCCAAAAGCCGAAGGCGCTGTGCAGTTCCCAATTGATGCGCTTCCACCCGGCCTTGGGATTCACCGTCAGGCTGCGCCGCCAGTTCTTCACGCCCGGCCACCAGATCACCGCGCCGGTCAGCGCCAGCAGCGTCAGCAGAATCGCTCCGACGCCGTTGATGATCTTTCCCTTCGGCCCGGCCAGCAGATTCACGTGAAGATCGAGCAGCCACGTGAGCGCCTGCAGACTGTACGGCACCGATTCCCCCAGATCCTTGCCGGTGTACGGATCGAAGATCCGTTTCTTCTCGCGGCTGCCGCGCGACAGCCAGATCTCGACTTCCTGCCCCGGGATGCTCCCCTGCCAGACATTACCGATCTGGTAGCCCGGATACGCTTTCAGCGCCGCCGCTCGCAGCTCGTCTTTCGTCAACAGCGGCCCCGAGCCGGCCACTACCCGGCGGCCCGGCGCCATTTCCAGAATCTTGCTGCGAAAGAACAGCGCGCTGCCGCTGACGCTGATCGCAATCACGTACAGCCCGACGGCAATGCCGGTCCACAAGTGAATCTGAAACAGCGCCTTCCGCAGCCACAGGTTTTGCGGACGCCGCCAGAATTGTTCGCGGAAGCTCATAGGCGGGGGCGGCGCGCTAGTGCGTCATCGCGTAGACGACGTAGTTGACGCCGATGCGGATTCCTAGCGCGGAATATTTTTCGGGGTAGGACGGATCGTCGGCCCACTCCCAGGAATCGCCGAGGTCCGAGTTGAAGCACATGGCGACCATGATGCGGCCTTTGTCGTCGAAGATGCCGCGCCAGTGCGCCACCGTGCCGACTGCCCGCTGCGAGTTGATCCCGCCCCGCCCGCTGAGCGCCCATTGCCCAGGAACCTGGTAGCGGTCATCCAGATCGTAGACCGTATGGAAGATCGCGTCGGCGTTCTCAATCTCGACGATCGGCCGATCGGGGAACACGGCTTTCATGCTTTCCTCAAACCGCGCCCACTCGTCTTCGCGCCAGAAATCATCCAGCATCAGAAATCCGCCGCGCAGCAGAAACTCCCGCAGCGTCTTGGCCTGAGCGTCCGTCAGCTTCCAATCGCCCATCTCGCCGGCGCAGAGCCAGGGCCAGTTGTAAATGTCGTCGGCATCGTCCGGATTTACGGGCTGCTCGAGCGACCGCACGTGGATGCGGGTGAGCCGCCGCAGCGCCTGCGCGAAGTGCCGGTCGGCCCGCGGATAATCCTGCGTCCAGCTCGTTCCGCCTTCCCGCCAGTCCAGCCGGCCCCACCGAAACCCATACCGCCCGAAACGCGCATTGGGATGCTGGGGGTACATCAAGCGCCCGAACACGAACTCCGACGCTTCCTGCCAGTCGACGGGCAGCGGGATGTTGTCGTACGGCTCCATACTGATATAGAGCCGCCACGGCTTTTGGAAACCGTATACAGCACCCGCCAGAATGACGCCGCAACCCAGGCAGAGCAGGGTCTTTCGCAACCTAATGCCCTCAGTGTCTTGAGCATAGCATCGAACCGGCATAAATCGCAGCAAGTTCCAGGCGATTTCGTCCCAGAACCGTACTCTTCGCCGGCAGGGCCAGGAGCCTCGGTCTGTTACTCTAGTCCATTGATGACAGTCGACGAGATTCGCGAGCTGATCCAGTTGGCCCTCGATACCGGTATCGCCGAACTGGAAGTGCAGCGCGGCCAGGACCGGGTGCGCATCCGCCGCGCCGGCGCCGACCACAATGTGACCATCGGCGCGCCGGCTGTCCCTGCTGCCGCCCACAACACGACTGGTACCCCGGCCGCCCCGGCCGCTTCGTTCGATCTGGCGCGCGAACGCGCCGAGCCGCCGGCCGACCCTAATCTGATCCTGGTCAAATCGCCCATCGTCGGCACCTTTTATGAAGGTCCCGCGCCCGACGCCGATCCGTTCGTGCGCGTCGGCCAGCGCGTGCAGCCCGGCAATGTTCTCTGCATCATCGAATCGATGAAGCTCATGAACGAAATCGAAGCGGAGCTGGCTGGCGTGGTGGAAAGCCAGTTGGTTCGCAACGGCCAGCCGGTCGAGTACGGGGAGGCCTTGTTTGCCATCCGGGCCGTTTAAGAAAATCCTGATCGCCAACCGTGGCGAAATCGCGATCCGCATCATCAGCGCCTGCAAGGAACTGGGCATTCAGACGGTGGCGGTTTACTCTGAGGCCGACCGCTACAGCTCGCACGTCCGCTTCGCCGATCAGGCCATCTGCATCGGCCCCGCGAAAAGCGCCCGCAGCTACCTCGACCTGCCTTCGATCATCAGCGCCGCCGAAATCACCAACGTCGACGCCATTCATCCCGGCTATGGCTTCCTGAGCGAGAACGCCGGCTTCGCCGAAGTCTGCGAAGCGTCGGGCCTCATATTCATCGGCCCCAAGCCGGAGGTGATCCGCTTGATGGGCGTCAAGGAGCAGGCCCGCGCCTTCATGCGCGAGCAGGGCGTCCCGGTGTTGCCGGGTTCCGAGGGAGTACTGCAGAGCCCGGAAGAGGCGCTCGACGTCGCCGGGCAAATTGGCTATCCGGTAATCCTCAAGGCCTCCGCGGGCGGGGGCGGGCGCGGCATGCGGGTCGTCCAGGAGGCGGCCGATCTGCCGGCTCTCTTCCTGCAGGCCCAGCAGGAGGCCGGCGCGGCTTTCAGCACGCCTGACGTCTACCTGGAAAAATTCATCCCGGCTCCGCGCCACATCGAGTTCCAGGTGCTGGCCGACGAACACGGCGCCATCGAGATCCTGGGCGAGCGCGAGTGCAGCATCCAGCGCCGCCACCAGAAGCTGATCGAAGAATCCCCGTCGCCCGCCATGACCGACAAGCTGCGCGCCGAAATTGCCGGGGCTCTCAAGAACGCGCTAAGCGCGGCCCGCTACACCAACGCCGGCACCATCGAATTTCTCATGGACGAGCGCGGCAAGCTCTACTTCATTGAAGTGAATGCGCGCATCCAGGTGGAGCACCCGGTCACCGAGTTCGTCACCGGCATCGATATGGTGAAAGCGCAGGTCCGCATCGCGCAAGGCGAGCGCCTCTCTTCGATTCTCGGCGGCCCGATCGCCATGCGCGGCCACGCCATCGAATGCCGCATCAACGCCGAAAACCCGGAGACGTTCGCTCCGTCGCCCGGCCGCATCACGGGCTTCCACGTCCCCGGCGGCATCGGAGTCCGCGTGGACACCTGGGCCTACACCGACTGCGTCATCCCGCCGTTCTACGATTCCTTAGTCGCGAAGCTGATTACGTACGGCAACGACCGCGCCGAAGCGATCCGCCGCATGCATCGCGCCCTCGACATGTTCATCATCGAAGGCATCCACACCAGCATCCCCCTGCACCGCCGCATCCTGAACGACCCCGATTTCCAAGCTGGCCGGATGGACACCAACTTCATCAGCCGGTTGCTGGCGCCGGAAAAAGTGCCGGTGTAGCAGCACCTAATTCTCGCCGTAAATGGCAACGCTCACCGATTCCGCCCCGTCTTGCGTCGTGCTGCCCCAGACAGCGGAGTCACCCCACACCGCGCTACTACCCCATACCGCCGAGTCGCCCCATACGGCACTGCTGCCGTTCAGCCACACCGAGTCGCCCCATACGGCGCTCGAACCCCACACTGCGCTCGAACCCCACACAGCCGAATCGCCCCACACGGCGCATTGGGTGCTGACTATATAGACGTCGCCGTTGGTGTCGGGTGCGGTCGCCGTCGGCGAGAGCGCTGGGAGCGTCGCCAGATCCGAGTTGTTCAGCGCCGCCCACACATCCAGGTATCCCGCGCCTACCGTGAAGACGTCATACTGGCTCGTATACACGGCGCCCGTTACCGGGTCTGTCGCTATGCTCGACGCCGGGAAGTTCTTGGTCGCTGTCTTCATCAGGCGTGCCTTCACCTGATCGGGAGTCAGGTTCGGATTCTGCTGCACCAGCAGCGCCGCCGCTCCGCTCACCATCGGCGCCGCCATGCTGGTGCCGCTCTCGATGTAATACTCGTTCGAAAGGGCCCCGCTGCCTGTGTTCTCGTAATTTGTCAGCGGCACAGCATTGTTGTGATATTGGTTCTGGAGCTGTGCCGTACTCGCCAGGAGCGATACGACGCGGTTCCCCGGCGCCACCAAGTCCGGCTTCACAATGTGATCGACCAGAGTCGGCCCTTTGGAGCTGTAACTGGCGATCAGATCGTCCGCGCGCGACGGCGTGCCC
>Ga0126371_10000941_pt1 | contig 24211 bp, 21 predicted proteins | sample PanSoiMetaPlot_4_FD_110145 | JGI IMG/M metagenome (GOLD analysis project Ga0126371, IMG submission 110145) | Tropical forest soil microbial communities from Panama - MetaG Plot_4 | ecosystem: Environmental > Terrestrial > Soil > Tropical forest > Bulk soil | place: Panama | collected 2016-02-17 | reverse complement strand
TGACCGTGCCCGGCGTGGCGCTCGCCGCCCTGGTCAGTCCGCGGGCGCGACACGCGCTGGCGCGATATTGGCCGCCGCCGCCGGGCGGCGGGCGTTGGCACGCGCTTCCGCCGCGTTGCCGGTGATCACGATGGTGGTGTTGCGCGGGCCTTCGCTCTTGACCAGGGCGAACAGCCGGGTTGCATTCTCCCGGTCGAGCCGCACGCAGCCGTGCGAGGCGGGCGTGCCGAGCTGGCGGGCCGCGAAGGTGCCGTGCAGGGCGTGACCCTGATCGGTGAAGAAGATCGAGTGCGGCATCGGCGCATCGTCGTACTTCTTCGAGTGATGGTCGGCGTCGAGATAGAGCGCGTGGAAGGTGCCATTCGGCGTGTCGTGGCCGATGCGGCCGGTCGAGACCTTCCATTGCCAGCGCGTCGCGCCGTCGACCTGGACGGTGACCTGCTGGCTCGACTTGTCGACCGTGATGACCACGTTGGCCTCGGCCGGAACGGCCGCGAGCGCGGCAACCGCAATCCCGCCGGCCAGAAGCATCGCGCGAAGACGCATTGTACCAACCCCGTGCATGTCGGATGTCGTGCCGGCGTCGTGGCGACGCCGTTCCCATCGCTATGTCGGGGGAGCGCGCCCAAAGGTTCAAAATTACCGGGTATTGGCCCATATCCGGGACGCATATCGCCGTGGACGGCGCTCTTCACGCCGCCGTGCCGAATTCCTAGCTCAAGCGCATGACCCAGCCCCTCGTCGTCTCGATTCCGCATCGCCTCGGCCGCGACGAGGCCGTGCGCCGCATCAAATCGGGGCTCGGCGAGGCGCGCGCCCAGTTCGCCCATCTGATCACGATCTCGGAAGGCGCCTGGGAGGGCGATCGCGTGAGCCTGCAGGCGAGCGCGCTCGGCCAGGTCGCCAACGCCGTCATCGACGTGCGCGACGATCACGTGCAGGTCGCCGTGCAGCTGCCCTGGCTGCTCGCCCGCTTCGCGCGCGCCGCCGCTCCGCTGATCGAGCGGCAAGGCACGCTGATGCTGGAGAAGAAGTGATGGTCGCAAGTTCCGACGCTCACCCGACGATGCGTTCTGGCGGCGGCGAGGAACGTGCGCGGCGCGTCATACGTTGCTCTTCACTGGCCTCCGTCGGCAAATCCCGTCAACGAGCATCGCATGTTGAAGGGCTTCAGCATCGGTCTGGCGATTGTGGCGCTCGTTGCCATCGCGTTGAGCACGGTTGCGGTGATCGGTGCCTTCGTAGTGGTGGACGAGCGCGCCGCGCAGATCATCGAGCCTGACTCGTCGGTCGCCCCCGCGGCGAGGAAGAGCACGCCGTCGGCGCGGTCCGGCAGCCGGGCAGCCGCGTACAGCCGGCCACCGCGCACATCGAAGCGCGCGGAGACCGCCGGGAGTGGCGCGGGTGCAAGCACCGGCGAACCGAGCTCGGCCTTCGCCACGATGGACGACAGCCGCCACGAACGACACGGCCAGGCGCATCGACGCCACCGAATGCACCACCGGCATTGACGGTAATGTGGCGAGGCAACAGGGGACGAGCTTCGTCCCATTTCGCCGATCAAGGGCGCGAGGCAACCTGCAAATCGTGCCGCGTGAGCCGTCTCACGCCCGTCTTACGAAGCTGTCCACCACGCGCTTCTCGCCGGCCCTGTCGAACGCGATGGTGAGCTTGTTGCCGTCGACCGCGACCACGTCGCCGTTGCCGAATTTCTGGTGAAACACGCGGTCGCCGATCGCAAACGGCGACACCGTGCCGGTCGATTTCGCCACCAGCTCGCCCTCGATGGTGAGCGGCGGACGCGCCGTGCGCTGCGGCGCGCGGGGCGGGGCCTTCGGCCGCGCCGCGGGCGCGGAGATGTCCTGGTCGAAATCGTGCTCGTCCGCGTCGTCGAAGCCGCCACGGCGGCCGCGTGCCTGCGCGCGCTGCCAGCCCGGCGTCGAATAGGTCGAGCCGAAGCTCTGCATCTGGTCGAAGCGCGAGGCGCCGTAGCCCGTGAACCCGCCGAAGCCGCCTTTCGACTCCTGCACCTCCACATGCGCCTCGGGCAGCTCGTCGATGAAGCGCGACGGGATGGTCGACGACCACGAGCCGTGAATGCGCCGGTTCGACACGAAGTAGATCTTGGCCCGCTTCCTCGCCCGCGTCAGGCCGACATGGGCGAGGCGGCGCTCCTCCTCGAGGCCGGCGCGGCCCTGCTCGTCGAGCGAGCGCTGGTGCGGCAGCAGGCCTTCCTCCCAGCCGGGCAGGAAGACCGTGTCGAACTCGAGCCCCTTGGCGGAATGCAGCGTCATGATCGATACCGCCTCGCGGTTCTCGCCCTTGTCGGTGTCCATGACCAGGGCGATGTGCTCGAGGAAGCCTTGCAGGTTCTCGAACTCCTCCATGGAGCGGATCAGCTCCTTGAGGTTCTCCAGCCGCCCGGCCGCGTCGGCGCTGCGGTCCTTCTGCCACATCTCGGTGTAGCCGGACTCGTCGAGCACGATCTCGGCGAGCTCGTTGTGCGGCAGGGAATCCTTCTGCGCGCGCCAGCGGTCGAAGGCGGCGACGAGGTCGCGCAGCGCCTGGCGCGGCTTGGGCTTGAGCTCGTCGGTAGCGACGATCGCGCGCGTGGCCTCCATCAGGTTCGTGCCGCGCGCGCGGGCATGGTCGTGCAGGAGCTTCACGGTGGCGTCGCCGAGCCCGCGCTTGGGCACATTGACGATGCGCTCGAAGGCGAGGTCGTCGGCCGGCTGGTTGACGAGGCGCAGATACGCGATGGCGTCGCGGATCTCGGCGCGCTCGTAGAAGCGCGGCCCGCCGATCACCGTGTAGTCGAGGCCGATGGTGATGAAGCGGTCCTCGAACTCGCGCATCTGGAACGACGCGCGCACCAGGATGGCGATCTCGTCGAGCGAGTGGCCGGTGCGGCGCAGCTCCTCGATCTCCTCGCCGATGGCGCGCGCCTCCTCCTCCGAGTCCCACGCCGAGATGACCGCGACCTTCTCGCCGGGCGCGTCCTCGGTGCGCAAGGTCTTGCCGAGCCGGCCCTCGTTGTGCGCGATGAGATGCGAGGCGGCCGCCAGGATGTTGGCGGTCGAGCGGTAGTTGCGCTCCAGCCGGATTACTTTCGCGCCCGGAAAGTCGTGCTCGAAGCGCAGGATGTTGTCGACCTCGGCGCCGCGCCAGCCGTAGATCGACTGGTCGTCGTCGCCGACGCAGCAGATGTTCTTCGGCGGTGGGGGCGGCTGCGGCGGCGCCGTGGCCTCGCCCGTCGAGACGCGCGGGCTTCGCTCGCGCTCCTCAGGGTGAGGAGAGCCGTTGGTATTTTCCGCTTGCTCATCCGGGCGCTCCTCATCCTGAGGAGCCGCGCGCAGCGCGGCGTCTCGAAGGACGAGGCCACCAGTGTCGCCGCGCACGGGCTGGGCGAGCAACCTGAGCCACAGATACTGCGCGACGTTCGTGTCCTGGTACTCGTCGACCAAAATGAACCGGAAGCGCCGCTGGTACTCGCGCAGCACCTCGGGGTGCTCGCGGAAGATGCGGATGGTCTCGAGCAGCAGGTCGCCGAAATCGGCGGCGTTGAGGATCTTCAGCCGCGCCTGGAAGTCGGCATAGAGCTTCATGCCACGCCCGCCCGCAAAGCTCGCGGCCTCGCCGGCCGGCACCTGGGCGGGCAGCAGCCCGCGGTTCTTCCAGCCGTCGAGCATGCCGGCGAAGACGCGCGCGGGCCAGCGCTTCTCGTCGATGCCCTCGGCGACGATGAGCTGCTTGAGCAGGCGAATCTGGTCGTCGGCGTCGAGAATGGTGAAGTCGGACTTGAGGCCGGCGAGTTCGGCGTGCCGGCGCAGGATCTTGGCCCCGATCGAGTGGAAGGTGCCGAGCCACGGCATGCCCTCGACGATCTGGCCGACCATCTTGCCGACCCGCTCCTTCATCTCGCGCGCCGCCTTGTTGGTGAAGGTGACCGAGAGGATCTCCGACGGGCGGGCGCGGCCGAGGCTGAGGATGTGGGCGATGCGCGTGGTCAGCACGCGCGTCTTGCCGGTGCCGGCGCCGGCGAGCACCAGCACCGGGCCGTCGAGCGTCTCGACCGCGTCGCGTTGCTCCGGATTGAGGCCCGCCAGATAAGGCGGCGCCGCCGAGGCCCGCGCGCGCGCCGCGATGCCGCCCGCGGCCGGCGCCGGCGCGGCGGGCACGGGCCGCTCGGATTTCAAAGGATCGGCCAAGTTCCGTGGTTCCTGATTCCCTCGCGCCTAAAATGGCATCCGAACCTCGGTTTTACGAGGGCAGGCTGGCTACGGCTGTGGGCACGGCGCCTGCGCTCCCTCGCCCGGCTTGCGGGGAGAGGGTCGGGTGAGGGGGCGTCTCAGCAAAACGTGAGCCAGCGCTGTCCCGGATTTCGCTGCACTCGGGCCACGCGGCCGAGATTGGCCGCTCAGCCCTTCGGCATGGCGATCCGGCGGCCGGCGGCCTCGGGCCGCGGCAGGCGCGCATGCGAGGCCTTCATCTGCGCGAGCCGGTTCGCCACCTCGGGCGGGAACGAGGCGGACTTGCGCGACGTCATGTCCACATGCAGCGACATGTTCTCCGAGGTCGCCGCGACCCAGCCTTCCTCGGCATGGAAGAGCTGCTCGAAGGTGTGCAGACGCTTGCGGTCGTAGGCGAGGAGCTGGAACGTCACCCGCACGAGATCGCCCGCATGCAGCTCGCGCAGATAGCGCAAATGCACTTCCGCGGTGAAGAACGAGTGCTTGCGCTGCGTCACGTAGTCGGTGCCGATGCCGATCAGCTCATAGGCCTCGTCGACCGCGCGGTCGAACAGCACGTTGTAATAGGCCATGTTGAGATGGCCGTTGTAGTCGATCCATGCGTCCTCGACCCGCATCGCCGAGGAGACGAACGGGGCGAAGAACAGCGGCTCAAGGTCGGTGCGATCGAGCATGGCTGAACGATTCCGCGATGCGGCGATAATGCCAGCATCCTCGACGCATGTCTCGGAAATTATTTGTAAAAATCCGGTCCGCGGCGCGGAATTTTCCGCGCTTCCGGGTTTCGCCGCGCGGGCGGTTTGCTACAGCGCATACCCCGGCAAAGTGGACACCGGTTCGCCGGCAAGGATATGCGGAAAGGAAAGCGTTTAGAGCATGGTCCAAACATGCTCTAAACGGCGTTCAAGAAGAAGAACAGGTTTGCATGATGGCTCCAAAACAGAACGGTCCTGCGTCCGCGCGCGACCCCGCCGCGGCCGCGGCCGCGCTCGAGAAGCTCGCCGCCCGGTTCGGCAACCGCCTCGTCACCTCGGCGGCCGTGCGCGAGCAGCACGCCAACACGACCACATGGGTCGCGAACGAGCCGCCCGACGCGGTGGTGTTCCCGCAATCGACGGGCGACGTGCAGGACGTCGTGCGCATCTGCGCCGCGCAAAACCTGCCGGTGATCGCGTTCGGCACCGGAACCTCGCTCGAGGGCCAGGTCAACGCGCCGCGCGGCGGCGTGTGCATCGACTTTCGCGACATGAACCGCGTGCTCGCCGTGCATGCCGAGGACCTCGACTGCGTCATCGAGCCCGGCATCACGCGCAAGGCCTTGAACGAGCAGTTGCGCGACCAGGGCCTGTTCTTTCCGATCGACCCGGGCGCCGATGCCTCGCTCGGCGGCATGGCGTCGACGCGCGCCTCCGGCACCAATGCGGTGCGCTACGGCACCATGAAGGACAATGTGCTGGCGCTCAAAGCCGTGCTGGCGAGCGGCGAGATGATCAAGACGGCGCAGCGCGCGAAAAAGTCATCCGCCGGCTACGACCTGACAAGGCTGTTCGTCGGCGCCGAGGGAACGCTCGGCGTCATCACCGAGCTCACGCTGCGTCTGCACGGCATCCCGGAGGCGATCGCGAGCGGCGTCTGCCCGTTTCCCTCGGTCGAGGCCGCCTGCAATGCGACCATCGCGACCATCCAGACCGGCATCCCGGTCGCCCGCATCGAGCTGCTCGACGAGCTGCAGGTCAAGGCCTGCAATGCCTATTCCAGGCTTGCGCTGCCCGAGCAGCCGATGCTGTTTCTCGAATTCCACGGCTCGCAGGCCTCGGTCGCCGAGCAGTCGGAGCAGTTCGGCGAGATCGCGCGCGAGCACGGCGGCGGGCCGTTCGACTGGGCGACCAGGCCGGAGGATCGCACCCGCCTGTGGCAGGCGCGCCACGACGCCTACTGGGCGGCACGCGGCCTGCGGCCGGGCGCGAGCGCGATTGCGACCGACGTGTGCGTGCCGATCTCGCGGCTCGCCGATTGCCTGACCGCGACGCAGGCGGACATCGCGGCGAACCGGCTGGTCGCGCCGATCCTCGGCCATGTCGGCGACGGCAACTTCCATCTCTCCCTGATGGTCGACCTCGACGACCGCGACGAGGTCGCGCGCGCCGAGGGCCTGTGCACGCGCCTGGTCGAGCGGGCGCTGGCGATGGACGGAACCTGCACGGGCGAGCACGGGGTCGGGCAGGGCAAGATGAAATATCTCCTCGCCGAGCACGGCGAGGGCGCGCTCGCCGCCATGCGGGCGCTCAAGCAGGCGTTCGACCCGCACGGCATCATGAACCCCGGCAAAATTGTCACGGCTGGGTGATTGCCTGGGTGATAGCGATGGCGGCGACATATATTCGCCGCTAAACCGTATATGACCAAGGGGATCGACCGTGGGCCGCCGGCTGGGACAGAAGGCGGCATTGCCATGACGGTCGGCGCCCAGTCGGGCAGGGCGTTTCAGGGCGTTTGCAGGGGAAGAGGCGGGGTTCGGAGCACAGGGTGCAATCGACACTGCTTGGGTTGGCGATCGCGCTTATCGTCGTGCTGGTGACGGCGCTGGTCGGACCGCTGTTCATCGACTGGAGCCGCTGGCGCACCACCTTCGAGGCGGAAGCGACGCGGCTCGTCGGCATGCCGGTGCGGGTGTCCGGCGACATCGACGCGCGCCTCCTGCCGACCCCGTCGCTGCGGCTGAACGGCATCGAGATCGGCGAGCCGGGCCAAGGGCCCGGTCAGGAGCCCGGCCACGAGCCGCGGCTGCGCGCCCGCGCGCTCCGCGTCGAGTTCGCGCTGACGCCGCTGATGCGCGGCGAGTGGCGCGCCTCGCAACTGCATCTCGACACGCCGCAGGTGACGCTCGGGGTCGACGCCGACGGCCGCATCGAGGTGCCGCCAGTGTCCATCGGCTTCGATCCGGACCAGCTCTCGTTCGATCGCATCGACATCGCGAACGGCCGCGCCGTGCTGCTCGATGCCGCGAGCGGCACGCGCACGGTGGTCGATAAGTTTTCCTTCAATGGCGATGTCCGCTCGCTGCTCGGTCCGTTCCGCGGCGACGGCGGCTTCGTCGTGGCGGACCGCCGCTACGGGTATCGCATCGCCGGTGGCCGGCGCGGCGAGGACGGCGGCATGCGGTTGCGCCTCAGCCTCGATCCGGGCGAGCGCGCGCCCTCGGTGGAAAGCGACGGCACCTTGTGGGTCGAGGGCGGCCATCCGCGCTATGAAGGCACGCTGACGCTGGCGAGCGCGGCCGGCCTCGCGCCCTCGAACGGCCAGAAGGCCACGCCATGGCGCGCGACCAGCCGGGTCAAGGCGACGCCCGCGCGGGCGCTGTTCGAGCAGATCGAGTTCCAGTACGGGCCGGACGAGCGTGCGTTGCGGCTCGCCGGCACGGCCGATCTCAGGTTCGGCGCCGAGCCGAGCTTCGAAGCGGTGCTCTCCGCGCGCCAGGTCGACGTCGACCGCGTCCTGCGGCAGCCCGATGCGCCGCCGCGCACGCCGATCGCCCTCCTGCGCGACCTGACCGACACGCTGGCGCAATTCACGCCGCCGCCGCTGCCGGTGAGGATCGGTGTCGGCGTCGATACGGTGACGCTCGGCGGCGCGTCGCTGGTCGGGCTGCATGGCGACATCCATGCCGAGGGCCAGGGCTGGAGCCTCGACGACATCGAGTTCCGTGCGCCCGGCGGAACGCAGGTGCATGCGAGCGGGCTGCTCTCGCTGGCGCCCGGCGCGCCCGAGTTCGCCGGCCCGGCGCGCATCGACTCGGCGGATCCCAAGGCGCTGATCGCCTGGCTCGAAGGCCAGCGCGCGGCGCCGAGCGCGACCATCGGCAGCCTCAGCGCGCGCGGCGACGTCACGCTCGGCGCGACGCGCGTCGCGGTCGAGCGGCTCAGGGCGGAGTTCGACGGCAAGGCAGTCGAAGGCCGGCTCGCCTACGCTTTCGCGGCCGATCGGCGGCCGGCACGGCTCGATGCCGCCCTCAATGCGGCGCAGATCGACCTCGACGGTGCGCTCGCCTTCGCGAGCAACGCGCTCGCCGGCACGACGTTCGAGCTGCCGCGCGAGATCGCGCTGAAGCTCGACTTCGGCCGTGGGACCTATGCGGGCGTCGAGGCCAAGGGCGCGAGCGCCGATCTCAAGTTCGACGCGCGCGGCCTCGACATCCAGCGTCTCGCCATCGCGGATTTCGGCGGCGCGGTGATCAACGGGCAGGGACATATCGACACCAGCTCGTCGTCATGGCGCGGCTCGCTCGCCTTCTCGCTCGAGGCGCAGCAGCTTGCCGGGGTGACGGCGCTCGCCGCGAAGTTCGCGCCCGGCGCCGCCGATCTGCTGCGGGCGACGGCGCCGCGCGCCGCGCCGGCCAAGCTCAACGCCAAGCTCGACGTGGCGCCCGCGACCGACGGCGGCGGCGCCGAGGCCGACAGGACGCAAGCCAAACTCACCCTCGAGGGCGTCGTCGCCGGCGTGCGCGTCAACCTCGCTGCGCAGGGCAACGGCGATCCGGCGTCGCCCGCGGCCGCAGATGTCCGGCTCGACGGCCGCCTCGATGCCGGCGACGGCGCGGCTCTCGCGGCGCTCCTCGGCCTCGATCGGGTTGCCGCCGTCGATCATCGTGCCGCCAGCCTCGTGCTGACGGCGAACGGGCCGGCCAACCGCGACCTGCGCGTCGACGCGACCTTCAGCGGCGGCGGGCTCGATGCCGGCGCGCGCGGCACCTTGCGCCTCGCCGATGCGCGGGCGCAGGGCAGGCTCGACGTGAGCTTTGCGGCGAGCGATGCCCGCCTGCTGCATCGCGACGCGGCGCCCGCGGTGCCGGTCGTGCTCACCACGCGTCTCGCCCTCGACGGCGACCGGATCGAGCTCGCGGCGCTCAACGGCAGGCTCGCGGACGCGAGCGTCAAGGGCGAGCTTGCGCTCGTGCTCGGCCATCCGCTGCGTCTCGACGGCCACCTCGAGGCCGACAGCGTCGATGCGGCCGCCGTGATCGCGGGCGCGATCGGGTCGCCGGCGACGCGGCGTGGGGCGTGGTCGGACGAGCCGTTCCGCGCGGGCCCGCTCGCCGACGTCGACGGTCGGCTCGCCTTCAAGGTGGCCCGCGCCGGCTTCCTCGGCGGCATCACGGGCGAGGCGCTGCAGGGAAGCGTGCGCTTCGAGCCGTCGGCCATCGGGATCGAGAAGATCGACGGCCGCATCGGCGGCGGCCGGTTCACGGCGCGCGCCGATCTGCGCGCCGGGTCGTCGGGCCTCACGGCGAGCCTGCAGGCCTCGCTCGCCGACGCCGACATCGCCGCCTTGCTGCCGCGCGGGGCCGGCGCCTCCGGCCGCCTCTCGTTTCAGTTCGACGCGGCGGGGGCAGGCTTGAGCCCCGCGGCGCTTATCGGCGCGTTGCGCGGCAAGGGCAGCGCGGCAGTCGAGAGCCTGCAGCTCACCGGCCTCGATCCGCGCGCGATCGAAAACGCGTCGGAGGCCGCCGAGCACGGCAGCCTGCTCGATCCGGTGCGGGTCGGCGACGTCGTCCGCACGGCGCTCGTCGGCGGCGGGCTCGACATTCCGAATGTCGGGGGCACCTTCGCGATCAACGATGGGCGGCTGACCTTCGCGCCGCTCGCCGCGCCGGCGCGGAATGCCGACGTGACGATCAGGGGCAGTTACGATCTCGGGCAGGATGCGCTCGATGTCGGCTTCGAGCTTGCCGGCGCGCCGAGCACCGACATGGCGACGCATGCGCGTCCGCAGCTCACGATTTCGTTCAAGGGTCCGTTTGCGGCGCCGCGCCGCAATGTCGACGTGTCGGCTCTCGTGCATTGGCTCACGGAGCGCCGCGTCGAGCGGGAGGCGAAGCGGCTCGAGGCCGCCGAACGGGAGGCGAAGCGCATCCAGGCGCAGGAGGCGGAGGCGCTGCGCCGCGCCCAGGAGGAGGCGCGCAGGGCCGCGCAGAAGGCCGCCGAGCAACGCGCCGCCGCGCAACGCGCGGCCGAGCAGGCGGCCGCCGCGATGCCACCGGCGGCGTCGGGCGCCGACAAGGCGCCCGACCTGCCGCCGGCGATCGAGATTCCGCTGGCGCCGGTAAGTCCGCCGGCGCCAGTGCACCGGCCGAAGCCGCGGCGAGCGTCACCGCCGCACGGCGCCGCCGCGCGCGCGCCGGCCCTGCCGCTGGTGATCACGCCGCCCGTGGTTCGCTAGCGCGTATCCCGGCAAAAGCCGGCCCCGGACTTGATCCGCGGTAGATGCGGATTCGCCGGAAGAAGATGCGCCGAAGTCCAGAGGAGAGCGTAGTGCCGGCCTCGCGGCCGGCACTACGACAAGTTGTGTCTGGACTCGTCCGAAAGTCTGTTTCAGTCCGCCCGCATCGCCGGCTGCGTGCTGCGCACGCTGCCAATGATGTCGCGCGGAGCGTTGTGCTCGGACTGATGCCCGGGAATCTGGGCGCGATAGTAGTCGAGCACGAACAGGCGGATCGCCGACGAGAGATTCCCGTGTCGGCGATCGGAGTCGATCGTGGAGACGAGGTCGGACAGCGTCATGTCGCGTCCCCCCGCGATCTCCTTGAGGCCTTTCCAGAAGGCGTCTTCGAGGCTCACGCTGGTCTTGTGCCCGGCGATGACGATTGAGCGCTTGACGACCGGCGATTTCATCGACCTTCTCCATTTTCGATCCGGTGGCTTTCGACCACGCGCAGGGCCTTGTCCGCCCGTGCCTTGACTAAAAGCCGCTCAGCCTTGGGCACCCCATATTGCGCCCGACGTTCGGCCGCCCGCTGCTCACCCTGCAGTCGTGCGGCACGCTTACGGGCAGCCCGTAGGTTGATGACTTTCCCCATCTGAATGATCGAAGGTGTCCGGATGCTTCTGCGTGGATCGGGACTGATCCACTCATCAGTGCCAATTACGCCGTTACCGTGGCGTTGGATCATTAGGAAATACCCCCGCGGGCAGTTCCCGGCTAGAGTTCAACGCCGGGCGGCTCACCATCGATGGTACAAATGGCCCTGAACCACAAAGCTCAAAGCGCACAAAGGTTCCGGCGCGGTTTGGAAAAGTTTTCATGTTCACTTTGTCTTTGTTATCATTCGATTTTTTTGCCTGACGCGAGAGCCGGCCGGTGCCGAGTTCCGGTCGCGGAACTCATGGTACTTTGACGGGTTCCAACAGGTGATCGCCTCGACATATGCGCTTAACGAAGGGCAGCCCCTCGAAAATTCACGTAACATTTTTGTGGTTTATGTTGGAGTTCCGACCCTCGAGCGAGCAATGGGCACTCGAAGCCGTCGACCGGAGGCAGCGCTCCGCCGGCTGATTCGCCCTACTTCTTTCTGAAGCGGTCGAGCCGGACCACCTCGCCGCCTGTTGCCGGCGCGCCCGCCGGCTTCGCGGCCGGGTCGGTCTTGAGCCCGGTTTTGGGCTCGGTCTTGGGCTTGACCTTGGGCTCCGCCTTGGCGGCGGGATTGGCCGGTGCCGGCATCGCCTGCGGGGCCGGCGCGTGCTCATGGCGGGCCGGCGCACGCGCGGTCTTCTTGTCGGCCTTCTCAGCCACGGCATCGTCGGCTGCGCCTTCCTCGTCTCCCGAGGGGGCGAACTGCAGGCCGAACTGCACCGACGGATCGGCGAACCCGGTGATCGCGCGCAGCGGAACGACCAGGCGCTCCGCGATGCCGCTGAACGACAGGCCCACCTCGAAGCGGTCCTCGGTGACGATCAGGTCCCAGAACTGATGCTGCAGCACGATCGTCATTTCCTTCGGGTACTGCCCCTTGAGGCGCGCCGACAGGACGACGCCGTCCGCCTGCGTGTCGAAGGAAATGAAGAAGTGATGCTCGCCCGGCAGCCCCTTGGTGGCGGCGTCAGTGAGCACGGTGCGCACGACCGAGCGCAGCGCGTCCTGGGTGAGGATGTCGTAGCGGATGTAATCGACCGTCATGGCCCGAAGTCTAGATTGCTTCCTGATTCGATCGAAATGCGGCTCGCGAACTGCTGCTCGCACCTTGCGGGTTCGCTTGCAAAGCCGCCACCCCGCTCGGCGCGCGAAAGAAAGTGGGGGCTTCTGTTGCCAGGTGCCCCCGAACCCCGCCTGACGCTGCTAAGACGCCAGGACTTTAGATCGGTATTTCAAGCCGCGTTACGCGGCCTGAGCAACCGGAGCATAGTTGTCGTTGGCAACTATGAAGATGGCCCGATAACGGCGGAACCATGCCGAGCAAAAGCGCGCCCTTTACGCCCTCGTCGATCCTATTTCGCCCCCGCCGAAGCCCAGCGTCGTGCGCCGGATCTTGCGCCCGCTCTGGGCTCGGGTGGAGGCGCCGGGTACTGCCCCCGGGTCCGAAAGGTTTATTACGACGGCCATTTATCGCCATATCCGGCTTGCGCCGGCACTCCGAATATAGGCGCTAAACGTTGACAAAAAAAGAGCAATCCGGGCCGTCCGCAGCATCGCCGCGGCCGGGCGCGGCCGAGCTGTTCGTGGCCTTCGCGACGATCGCGGCATGCGGCTTCGGCGGCGTGCTCGCCTGGGCGCGGCATGTGATCGTCAAGAAGCGCGGCTGGCTCAGCCCCGAGGAGTTCAACGAGCAGTTCGCGCTCTGCCAGGTTCTGCCCGGCGGCAACATCCTCAACTTCGCCGTCATGTACGGCTGCCGCTGCGCCGGCGCGCTCGGCTCGCTCGCGGCGGTGCTCGGCCTCGTCGGGCCGCCCGTGATTCTGATGATCATCGCCGGGATCCTGTATCGCGGCTCGGGCGATCTGCCGATCCTGCACGGCGTTTTCGCGAGCCTCGCGGCGGCGGCCGCCGGCCTGCTGATCGCGACGGCCGTGCAGATGGTGGCGGCGAGCATCAAATCGCGGCTGCGGCCCGGCCACATTCTCGCGGCCGCGACCTTCCTCGCCGCCGGCGTGCTGCGCCTGCCGCTCGTCTGGGTGATGGCGGTCGCGGCGCCGGTCGGCGTCGCGCTCGCCTGGTGGGAGCAGCGATGAAGGACGATGGCGGCATCTACGTCGCGCTGATCGCGACCTTCGCGATGTGCTCGGTGATCGCGGTCGGCGGCGCCAACTCGACGGTGCCGGAGATGCACCGCCAGGTCGTCGACGTGCACGCCTGGATGGGCGACCGCACCTTCAGCGAGCTCTACGCCATCGCGCAGGCGGCGCCGGGCCCCAACGTCGTCTTCACGTCGCTGCTCGGCCACTACGTCGCCGGCGTCCCGGGCGCGCTCGTCGCGATCGTCGCCATGTGCGCGCCGTCCTGCACGATCGCCTATTGCGCGGCACGCCTCGTCGACCGCTTCCGCGAGGCGCGCTGGCGCATCGTGATTCAGGCCGGCCTCGTCCCGGTGACCATCGGGCTCGTCGCGTCGAGCGCCCTCGTGGTGGCGCGCGCGGCCGATCACGGCATCGCGACCGTCCTGATCACCGCGGCGAGCTTCGCGTTGTGCTATTGGACGCGGATACCGCCGCTCCTCGCCCTCGTGCTGGCCGCGGCCCTTGGCCTGACGGGAGTCGTTTAGCAACGCCGTTTGACGTACTCTTGCGAGCGCGACTCAGGTTCGTGCGCCTCCGCAATCAGGAACCCGACCGAAGACCCATGCGCCAGTATCTCGATCTGATGGACCGCATCCTGTCGACCGGCGTCGAGAAGCGCGACCGCACCGGCACCGGCACGCTGTCCGTCTTCGGCCACCAGATGCGCTTCGACCTTTCGCAGGGCTTTCCGCTTCTCACCACCAAGCGTCTGCACGTCAAGTCGATCATCCACGAGCTGCTCTGGTTTCTCGCCGGCGACACCAACATCAAATATCTCAAGGATCACGGCATCTCGATCTGGGACGAATGGGCCGACGAGCGCGGCGAGCTCGGGCCGGTCTACGGCCATCAGTGGCGCTCGTGGCCGACGCCGGACGGCGGCGCGATCGATCAGATCGCCAATGTGATCAACGCGATCCGGCGCAACCCGGATTCGCGCCGCCTGATCGTCTCGGCGTGGAATCCGGCCGACGTCGACAAGATGGCGCTGCCGCCGTGCCACTGCCTGTTTCAGTTCTACGTCCTGAACGGACGGCTCTCCTGCCAGCTCTACCAGCGATCGGCCGACGTCTTCCTCGGCGTGCCGTTCAACATCGGCTCCTATGCGCTGCTCACCATGATGGTCGCGCAGGTGACCGACCTCGAGCCGGGCGACTTCGTCCATACGCTGGGCGACACGCACCTCTATCTCAACCACCTCGAGCAGGCCCGCGAGCAGCTCGCGCGGCCGCCGCGCAAGCTGCCGACCATGCGGCTTGCGCCGTCCGCCAAGGACCTGTTCGCCTTCCGCTACGAGGATTTCGTTCTCGAAGGCTACGATCCCCATCCGCACATCAAGGCGAAGGTCGCGGTGTGACACGGGCGTCCGGATAGGCGCGATGGCCGTCTCCATCCGTTCCGCGCGGCCCGGCGACGCCGGGCTCGTGCTCGCCTTCGTGCGCGAGCTTGCCGAGTACGAGCGCCTGCTCGATGCGGTCGACGCGACCGAGGCGATGATCGATGCCGCGTTGTTCGCGCCTGACGCGCGCGTCTTCTGCGACATCGCCGAATGGGACGGCGCGCCGGTCGGCTTTGCGCTGTGGTTCGCCAATTTTTCCTCGTTCCGCGGCCGCCACGGCATCTATCTCGAGGACATCTTCGTGCGCCCCGCCTTTCGCCGGCTCGGCATCGGCAAGGCGCTGCTGCGCCATCTCGCGCGCCGCTGCGTCGACGAGGGTTGGACGCGCTTCGAGTGGTCGGTGCTCGACTGGAATGCACCGTCGATCGCGTTCTACAAGTCGCTCGGCGCCGTCCTGATGGACGGGTGGACGACCTGCCGGATCACCGGCGACGCGCTCGTGCGGCTCGCCGGCGTCGGAGCACCTTGATGGAGATCGTTTTCGTCGCGGCCGTGGCCGAGAACGGCGTCATCGGGCGGGCCGGCGGGCTGCCGTGGCGCATCAAGGCCGACATGCAGCGCTTCCGCGCCATCACCTGGGGCCATCCCATGCTCGCCGGGCGCAAGACCTATCTCGGCTTTCCCAAACGACCGCTGGCGGGGCGCACCAACATCATCGTCAGCCGGTCGGCCGGCTTCACGGCGCCCGGCGCGATCGTGGCGCCGTCGCTCGTCGCCGCGCTCGAGGTCGCGCGCGGCGACGCGCTTCGCCGCGGCTGCGACGCCGTCATGGTGGTCGGCGGCGCCGACATCTACGCGCAGGCGATGCCTCTGGCGGACCGGCTGGAGATCACCCATATCCACGCCCGACCCGAGGGGGACGCGATGTTTCCGTCGATCGATGCGGCGATCTGGCGCGAGGCCGCGCGCACCGCGCATGCGCCACAGCCGGGCGATGACGTAGGTTACGATGCCGTAACCTATGTGCGAATTCGCCGCGCCGACGCCGTTCGCAACGCACCATAGGTGAGCGGCGCGTTGAAAGGCTGCTTGGCCTCTCCTATAAACCGCCCCGACCAATGCAACGGGGTTAGGCCGCGCAGGCGGCGTCCCAGGAGGACGTTTTCATGCCCTGGAATAATCAAGGCGGCGGCCCCTGGGGCTCGGGCCCCAAGGGCCCGTGGGGGTCTGGTCCGCAGTCGTCGGGTCCGACGCCGCCCGATCTCGAGGAGTTTCTCCGCCGCGGCCAGGACAAGCTGCGCTCGGTGATGCCGGGCGGCGGGCTCGGCGGCCGCGGCATTCTCCTGATCGTCATCATCGCCGTCGTGTTCTGGTTCGCCACCGGCATCTATTTCGTCCAGCCCGACGAGACCGGCGTCGTGATGCGCTTCGGCGCGCATGTGCGCGACGCGACCTGGGGCATGAACTATCATCTGCCCTATCCGATCGAGACCGCGATCACGCCGAAAGTGACCCACGTCAACCGCATCGACGTCGGCATGCGCGTGGTCGAGGACAGCCGGCGGGGCGGCACCGAGCCGCGCGACGTGCCGGAAGAGAGCCTGATGCTCACCGGCGACGAGAACATCGTCGAGGTCGAGTTCTCGGTGTTCTGGCGGATCAAGCCGGACCAGGGCGCGAGCGAATACCTGTTCAACATCCAGAATCCGGAAGGCACCGTGAAGGCCGTCGCCGAGAGCGCCATGCGCGAGGTCATCGGTCGCTCCAATCTTTCGCCGATCCTCACCACCGCGCGCACGGAGATCGAAAAGGCCGTGCATGACCTGATGCAGACGACCCTCGACCGCTACAAGGCGGGCGTGCTGATCACCGAGGTGCAGATGCAGCGGGTCTATCCGCCGGCCGAGGCGGCGCCGGCGTTCCGCGCCGTGCAGGCCGCGCGCATCGGCTCCGAGAGCGCGCAGAACGAGGCGCAGGTCTACGCCAACAAGAAGATCCCCGAGGCGAAGGGCAACGCGGCGCAGATCACCCAGGCGGCGGAAGCCTACAAGGCGCAGACCGTCGCCGAGGCGAGGGGCCAGGCGGCGCGCTTCCTCAAGGTCTACGAGGAATACAAGAAGGCGCCCGAGGTCACCCGCCGCCGCCTCTATCTCGAGACGATGGAGAGGGTGTTCGGCCGCACCAACAAGATCATCCTCGACGCCAACAGCGCCGGCGGCACCGGCATCGTGCCCTACCTGCCGCTCACCGAGCCGACGCAGCGCGCCGCGCCGGTGCCCACCAACCCGGGAGCTTCGCAATGAGACTGGGATTCGCCGGTGTCGCGGTCATCGTTCTCGCCCTGATCGCGCTGATCGCCGCCTACGGCTCGTTGTTCACCGTCTATCAGACGCGCCAGGCGCTGGTGGTGCGGCTCGGCAAGCCGCTGCGGGTCGAGACGGAGCCGGGACTGCACGTCAAGATGCCGCTGATCGACAGCGTGATCTATATCGACAAGCGCATTCTCGACATCGAGAACTCGCCGCAGGAAATCCTCGCCTCCGACTCCAAGCCGCTCATCGTCGACGCCTTCGCGCGCTATCGCGTGCGCGATCCGCTCCAGTTCTATCAGGCGGTGCGCACGACCGAAGGCGCCAACTCGCTGCTCTCGCAGGTTCTCAACGCGTCGGTGCGGCGCGTGCTCGGCGATGCGACGCTCATCCAGGTGGTGCGCGACCAGCGCGAGGCGCTGATGGGCCGCGTGCGCGAGGAGCTCGAGTCCAAGGCGAAGGAGCTCGGCATCGAGATCGTCGACGTGCGCATCCGCCGCGCCGATCTGCCGTCGCAGAACAGCGAGGCGGTCTACAAGCGCATGCAGACCGATCGCGACCGCGAGGCGCAGGAATGGCGCTCGCAGGGCACCCAGAAGTCGCAGGAGATCCGCGCCAAGGCGGACCGCGACGCGACCGTGATCGTCGCCGAGGCGACCTCGAAGGCCGAGCAGCTGCGCGGCGACGGCGACGCCGAGCGCAATCGCATCTTCGCGGACGCCTACGGCAGGGACCCGGATTTCTTCGCCTTCTATCGTTCGATGCAGGCCTACGAGGCGGGCCTGCAGCAGGGCGATACCCGGCTGGTGGTGCGGCCGGACTCCGAGTTCTTCCGCTACTTCCTCGATCCCAAGGGCAAGGTCAGCGTCCCGGTCGGGGCCTCGGCCGGCCCGCCGGCCGCGAATGCGGCAGCGCCGGCGCCACCGCCGGCCGCGCGCTGAGCGGACCGGCCGGTTGCGCGGGGGCATCGTCTCCATGCGCGACTTCATCGTGGCGCTCGGCCTCGTGTTCGTGCTCGAAGGGGTGCTGTTCGCGGCCTTTCCGGAGACCGCCAAGCGCGCGGTTGCGAGCGTGCTGGAGACGCCCGATGGGCTGCTCCGCGGCATCGGCTTGGCGAGCGCGCTCGTCGGCGTCGTGCTGGTCTGGCTGATCCGCGGCTGAGCCGCGCCCGCGGATCAGCGCGCGTTTCGAGCGTCGGGTTTGCGGCACTGGAGCGAGTTTCGTTCCTGCGGAATCGAAATACGCTCTGCTTTCATTTGTTTGGCGCATATCCTTGTCGGCGAACCGGCGTCCACTTCGCCGGGATATGCGCTAAATCACGCAGCTTTGTTCGCACTGATGGCGCCTTCGCGAATTCTCTCCAAATAGCGGGCAAACCTGCTATTTTGCGCGCTGCGGCGGAGCGCGGTGCTTGCGCCGGGCCGCCGCAAGCCGCTATTCCGCCTCAATATTGCATGACGCCTTGCTGGAGCATGATGCCGAAAAGTGGACACCGGTTTTCGGCAGGGATCATGCTCGAAAGTACGGCTGGGCAAGCGTCGCAACACCGGACCTTGCGAGGAGAGATCAAGATCATGGACGGCGTCATGACCCACCTCGGGACCCGACTCGGACTTTCCTTCGGGCTTTCCCTCGGGGCTTCCCTGCGGCGCGCCGCGCTGGCTGCGGTTGCCGCAACCGTCGTTCTCCTGCCGGTCACCGCCGGCTCGGCCTTCGCGCGCGGCCCGGAAGGCATCTCGGACGTCGCCGAGAAGGTGATCGACGCCGTGGTCAACATCTCGACCTCGCAGAATGTCGGCGGCCACGGCGCCATGCCGAAATTGCCGCCGGGCTCGCCCTACGAGGAGTTCTTCGACGAGTTCTTCAAGCGGCGGCGCCAGGGCGGCGACAATCCCGGCGGCGACCGCGAGCCGCGTCGCGTCAACTCGCTCGGCTCGGGCTTCATCATCGACGCGAGCGGCCTCGTGGTGACCAACAACCACGTGATCGCCGACGCCGACGAGATCAGCGTCATCCTCAATGACGGCACCCGCCTCAAGGCGACGCTCGTCGGCAAGGACCAGAAGACCGACCTCGCGCTGCTGCGCGTCAAGCCCGATCCGAACAAGCCGCTCAAGTTCGTCAAGTTCGGCGACAGCGACAAGCTGCGGCTCGGCGAGTGGGTGGTCGCGATCGGCAACCCGTTCAGCCTCGGTGGCACCGTGACGGCCGGCATCGTTTCGGCGCGCAACCGCGACATCAACTCGGGGCCGTACGACAACTACATCCAGACCGACGCCGCCATCAATCGCGGCAATTCCGGCGGCCCGCTGTTCAACCTCGAGGGCGAGGTGGTCGGGATCAACACCGCGATCATCTCGCCGACCGGCGGCTCGATCGGCATCGGCTTCTCGGTGGCGTCGAAGACCGCGATGCCGATGATCGAGCAACTGCGTCAGTTCGGCGAGACCCGCCGCGGCTGGCTCGGGGTCAAGATCCAGCAGGTGACCGAGGAGATCGCCGAGACGCTCAACGTCCATCCGGCGCGCGGCGCGCTGGTCGCCGGCATCGACGAGCGCGGCCCCGCCAAGCCGGGCGGCATCGAGGCCGGGGACGTGATCATCAAGTTCGACGGCAGGGACATCAAGGAGATGCACGACCTGCCGCGCGTCGTCGCCGACACGCCGGTGGGCAAGCTCGTCGAGGTCGTGGTGCTGCGCAAGGGCCAGGAGATCACCAAGTCGATCAAGCTCGGCCGCCTGGAGGACAACGACCGGGTCGCGGCCGCGACGCCCGACAAGAAGGACGCGCCGCCCGAGCCGAAGACCGTGGTGCAGAAGGCGCTCGGGCTCGACCTCGCCGACATGAGCGCCGACCTGCGCAAGCGCTACAAGATCAAGGACACGGTCAACGGCGTGGTGATCACCGCCGTCGACTCCGCTTCGGCCGCGGCGGAGAAGCGTCTCTCGCCGGGCGACGTCATCGTCGAGGTGGCGCAGGAGGAGGTCAAGACCGCGGCCGATCTGCAGCAGCGGATCGACAAGCTCAAGAAGGAAGGGCGCAACAACGTGCTCGTCCTCATCTCCAACGCGGACGGCGATCTGCGCTTCATCACGCTCAAGCTGAACTGAGCGGCACGATCCGGTGCCGTCGGGTGGGCAAGGGCGCGCAACGCGCCGCGCCCACACCGGCGGCTTTCGGGTAATGCACCGACATTTTTCCCGTCCGAGTCGTAAACCCGACCGACAACGCGCGGGGCTTTACCGACAATTCGCGACGGTATGGGCGTGCAGGGTGGGTGGGATGTTGGATTCCGAAGTCGTTGCGTTGGTGGCCGAGCTGGAGTCGCTCGGCGTCAAGTTCTCCGTCCTTCCCAGGCTGGACGGCTCGTTGCGCTTGAACTGCTGGCGTCTCCACAACGCCTGGGACAACCGCGAGCGCATCAACCGCCTGCTCGCCGAGCGCGTCGACAGCTCGCCGGAGAACGCCGCGCAGATCGCCGAATTCATCAAGAAGCGGGCATCGTCCGCCGCCGGCGCGGGATAGCAATCGTAGGGTGGGCAAAGGCGGCCGGGGTCTCCGGCTATGACACGGCGCCCGATCCGCCGTGCCCACGCGTGATGCATGTCGGCGTGGGCACGGCGGATCGGGCGGGTCTGACGCCGCGCAACCAAGCAGGTGCTTGGGCCGCCTTTGCCCACCCTACGCTTGGAGCTTCGACCTCAATCCAGCACGTGGCTGACCATGCCGTCGGCGAGCTTCGGCTCGAACCAGGTCGACTTCGGCGGCATGATGCCGCCGGCATCCGCCACCGCCATGAGATCGGTCATCTGCGTCGGATGAAGCGCGAAGGCGACCGCCATCTCGCCCGACGCGACGCGGCGCTCGAGCTCGCCGAGCCCGCGCCCGCCGCCGATGAAGTCGATGCGCTTGTCGGTGCGCGGGTCGGTGATGCCGAACAGCGGCTCGATCACGTTGCGGGCGAGCAGCGTGATCGGCAGCCGGCCGATCGGATCGCCGGCCGGCACCGCCTCGGCCGGCAGCTTCAGCCGGTACCAGCGGCCCGCGAGGTGCATGCCGAACTCCGCGGCGCCCGCCGGCGCGACCGGCTTGTCGGACGTCTCGACCGTCATGCGCTTGCGCAATTCGGCGAGAAGCTGCGCCGGCGTCCGGCCGTTGAGATCGCGGATCACGCGGTTGTAGTCCAGAATGGTCATCTCGTGATGGGGAAACAGCACCGCGAGGAAATAGCGGTGCGAGCCCGCGCGCGCGCTTCGCCCCTGTGAGATCCGCGCGGCGGCGGCCGAGCGGTGATGCCCGTCCGCGATGTAGACCGCCGGCAGCTTGTCGAAGCCGCGGGTGAGCCCGCGGATCGCCTCGTCGTCGTCGATCACCCACATCTGGTGGCGCACGCCGCCGTCGGCGGTGACGTCGACCGCGGGGGTGCGCGCCGCCGTGCGGCCCAGGATGGCGTCGATCTCGGGCGCCGCCGGATACGCGATCATCACCGGGCCGGTCTGGGCGTCGACCGCCTCGATCTGGCGGACGCGGTCGTCCTCCTTCTCCGGGGTGGTGAGCTCGTGCTTGCGGATGCGGTTTGAGGCGTAGTCGGCGAGCGACGCGATGGCGGCGAGCCCGGTCTGCTGGCGGTCGCCCCAGGTCAGGCGATAGACGTAGTAGGAGGGCTTGTCGTCACGCATGAGGATGCCCGACGTGATCATGCGCTCGAGGTTCTCGGACGCCTTGGCGTAGACGGCCCGGTCGTGCGGATCGATGCCGGGACCGAGGTCGATCTCGGGCTTGGAGATGTGGAGGAAGCTCCATGGCTTGTCCTTGGCGCGCTCGCGCGCCTCGGCGCTCGAGAGCACGTCATAGGGCGGCGCCAAAACCTCCGCCGCTCGTCCGTCGGCTGGACGCAAGGCGCGGAACGGCTGAATGAGCGGCAAGACCTTCTCTCCACGTGGACGATTGAAGGACGATGGTTTAGCGCATGTACGGCCGCAGTGGCTACGCCCCCCGCCAGAACTTCATGCTTCGGTCGACGGCGAAGGCAGATTGAACATTCCATGCATGCGGTATTCGGAGCCGTGAGATGAATGGCGGGCAGCACCGGGCCGTACTTGTCGCCGGTCCGACCGCGAGCGGCAAATCGGCGCTGGCGCTGGCGCTCGCCGAGCGCATCGGCGGCATCGTCGTCAACGCCGATTCGATGCAGGTCTATGCCGACCTGAGGATCATCACGGCGCGGCCGACGCCGTCCGAGGAGACGCGCGTGCCGCACCGACTCTACGGGCACGTCGACGCGGCGGTGAACTATTCGGTGGGGCAATACGTCGCCGACGCGGCGCGCATTCTCGACGAGGCGCAGCGCGCCGGCAGGCGCGCGATCCTGGTCGGCGGCACCGGGCTCTATTTCAAGGCGCTCACCGCCGGCCTCGCGGCGGTCCCGCCAATTCCCGCCGACGTCCGCGCCGCCGTGCGGGCGCGGCTCGACGCGCACGGCGCGGCGGCGCTGCACGCCGAGCTGGCGCGCCGCGATCCGCGCGCCGCCGGCCGCCTCAATGTCAACGACCGCACCCGGATCGCACGCGCGCTCGAGGTCGTCGCGGCGACCGGACGCTCGCTCATCGACTGGCAGCGCGACGGCCTCCCGCCCGTGCTCGGCCCCGACACGCCGCGGGTCTTCATCGCGCCCGACCGTGCCGCGCTCTATGCCCGCATCGACGCGCGCTTCGACGCCATGCTCGCGGGCGGCGCGCTCGAGGAGGCCCGCGCGCTCGCGGCGCGCGGGCTCGATCCGCTGCTGCCGGCCATGAAGGCGCATGGGATCCCCTGGCTCGTCCGCCATCTCGCCGGCGAAATTCCGCTCGACGAGGCGGCCTGCCACGCCAAGCTCGACACGCGGCACTATGCCAAGCGCCAGTTCACCTGGTTTCGCCATCAGCTCGGCGACTGGCCGCGGCTGCCGCCGGAGGCCGCGCTCGCGGCCCTGCTCGAGGCGGTCGATCACTAACAGGTGGTTAAAAGCGGGCTTGTTACGCATCAAACTCGCCCCAGATCACCGTCTGCGGCCGTTTTTCCCTTGACGCCGCGGTGCAGCATCGGTAGGGTCGCGCAACTTTCGAGCCAGAAGGGCAGTCCGTGCGCAATTTTATTATCGTACTTAGGGAGCGCATCGCCGGGGGCGGCTGAAGCCGTCCGCGAATACTGGCGATGCGCGAACAGGGGCTCTCGGGCCCCTTTTTGATTCCCGAAACACACGGACAGAAGTTCAGACGAGTGGAGCAAGCCATGACAGAGATGACCGGCGCCGAAATGGTGATCCAGGCGCTCGCCGACCAAGGGGTCGAGCATATCTTCGGCTATCCGGGCGGCGCCGTGCTGCCGATCTACGACTCGCTGTTTCAGCAGGACAAGGTCCGCCACATCCTGGTGCGCCACGAGCAGGGCGCCGTGCATGCGGCCGAGGGCTATGCGCGCTCGACCGGCAAGGTCGGCTGCGTGCTGGTGACCTCCGGGCCGGGCGCGACCAATGCGGTCACCGGCCTCACCGACGCGCTGATGGACTCGATTCCGGTGGTCTGCATCACCGGCCAGGTCCCGACGCATCTCATCGGCAACGACGCCTTCCAGGAGTGCGACACGGTCGGCATCACGCGCCCGTGCACCAAGCACAATTATCTGGTCAAGAGCATCGCGGACCTGCCGCGCGTGCTGCACGAGGCGTTCTACGTGGCGAAGAGCGGCCGCCCCGGTCCGGTGGTGGTCGACATCCCGAAGGACATCCAGTTCGCCAAGGGCGACTACTTCAAGCCGAAGGATTTCCCCCATCAGGGCTATCAGCCGCGGCTCAAGGGCGACCTCGCCAAGATCAAGGCCGCGGTCGAGATGATGCGCACCGCCAGGCGCCCGCTGTTCTACACCGGCGGCGGCGTGATCAATTCCGGCCCCGAGGCGAGCCATCTGCTGCGCGAGCTCGTCAAGCTCACCGGCTTTCCGGTCACCTCGACGCTGCTCGGACTCGGCGCCGTCGCGGCCTCCGATCCGCAGTGGCTCGGCATGCTCGGCATGCACGGCACCTACGAGGCCAACATGGCCATGCACGATTGCGATCTGATGATCTGCATCGGCGCGCGCTTCGACGACCGCATCACCGGCCGGGTCGACGCCTTCTCGCCCGGCTCGCGCAAGATCCATGTCGACATCGATCCCTCCTCGATCAACAAGAACGTCAAGGTCGATCTCGGCATCATCGGCGACTGCGCCCACGTGCTCGAGGACATGGTGCGG
>Ga0126371_10000940_pt1 | contig 24212 bp, 14 predicted proteins | sample PanSoiMetaPlot_4_FD_110145 | JGI IMG/M metagenome (GOLD analysis project Ga0126371, IMG submission 110145) | Tropical forest soil microbial communities from Panama - MetaG Plot_4 | ecosystem: Environmental > Terrestrial > Soil > Tropical forest > Bulk soil | place: Panama | collected 2016-02-17 | reverse complement strand
TTGCCATACCGGTCGATGTTGACCACCACGCTTTCCGGCCGCAGTCCCAGCCGATCGGCGGTGGCATTGATAATGCGCAGATTGGCCTGATGCGGAATGAAGACATCGATGTCTGAACCCTTCAGCCCGTTTCTCTCCAGCAGTTTCTGGCACAATTCAGTCTGCTTGCGCACGGCAAACTTGAACACCTGTTGTCCGTCCTGATGCACATAGTGCATCTTCTTCGCGATGGTCTCCTTACTCGTCGGATGCAGGCTTCCGCCACCGGGCATGTAGAGGAATTGCCCCCCTGACCCGTCAACTTCGTGGATGAAGTCAATAAAACCTTCCGAGTCATGCTCCGCGCGTTCGAGAATGGCGGCACCAGCTCCATCCCCGAAGATCACGCAGGTTGCGCGGTCGGTGTAGTCGATGATCGAAGACATTACGTCAGACCCAATCGCCAGTACGCGCTGATGAGAACCGCTGGCGATGAACTGAGCGCCAACCTGCAAAGAGTAAACAAAGGCAGAACACGCAGCCGAAAGGTCAAATCCCCACGCACCTTTTGCCCCGAGTTTGTTCTGCACGATACAGGCAGTCGAGGGGAACAACATGTCAGGCGTGACAGTCCCGACGATGATGGCTTGGATATCAGTCGGTCCCAGTCCGCGCTGCGCGAGCGCCTTTCGTGAAGCCTCGACCGCCAGATCACTGGAAGCAATTCCCTTCTCAGCGATGTGCCGCTCGCGGATCCCGACCCGCGTCATTATCCATTCGTTACTGGTATCGACCATGCGTTCCAGGTCAGCATTAGAAAGAACACGAGGCGGCACATACGTGCCCAGAGCACTAATCTTGGCGCGGATAGGTTTCGTCAATCAGATCCCCTGAGAGAGATGACTTCAATTCTGAAGGATTGCAGAAAGAATGTCTAACATGAGGCAGCGGACGTAAGAAATTTCCCCAATTTGAGTTCTACGGCAATCTCTATCGCGAGGGCCTGACGCCTGACGCCCGACGCCTGACGCCTGCTCTTAAAACGCCCAGCGCATCAGCGTAGCCCCCGAAGTAAACCCCGCTCCCACCGAGGCGATCAACAACAAATCGCCCTTCTTCAATTTCCGTTCCTCGATCGCCGACCGCATTGCGATCGGGATCGTCCCCGCGGTCGTATTCCCAAAGCGATCAATATTGATGATGACTTTTTCTAACGGCATCCCCAGCCGATCCGCCGTCGCGGTAATAATCCGTCGATTCGCCTGGTGTGCAATGAAGCAATCGACATCCCCGCCGGTGAGCTTGTTCCTCTCCAGCACCCGTTCGGTCATTTCCGCCATCTTCTTGACGGCATATTTGAAAACGTTCTTTCCATCTTGATGGATATAGTGCATCTTCCCATCGACCGTCGCGTGCGATGCCGGATTCAGGCTTCCTCCGCCCGGCATGCAGAGAAACTGCCCGCCCACTCCCTCGATTTGGGCAACATGATCGAGCACTCCTTCTCCATCGACACCAGGTTCGAGCAGAACGGCTCCGGCCCCGTCTCCGAAAATGATGCATACCGCGCGATCGGTATAGTCGGTCATCGACGAATTGACGTCCGAACCGATTACCAGCACTTTCTTGTACTGTCCCGACTCAACGAACTTCGCGCCGGCATTCAGCGCATACACAAAACCAGAACATCCTGCAGACACATCGAAGCCCCAGGTCTTCTCAATCCCGAGCTTGTGCTGCACCAGGCACGCGGTCGACGGATACATCATGTCGGGTGTCACCGTACCCACGACGATGAGGTCAACCTCCTGCAAATCGAACGGATGCGACTCGAGCAGATTCTTCACTGCCGCAACTGCCAGATCGCTAGCGGCAACGCCCTTTTCAGCAATATGTCGTTCCCGAATTCCGACCCGCTCAAGAATCCATTCATTCGTGGTATCGACCATTTTTTCCAGATCAGCATTCGTGAGAACGCGCGGCGGGACATACGTCCCGAGCGCCGTGATCTTGGCGCGTGTGGGTATCGTCAATGAGGGCTCCTGAAGATTAGGAAACCTAATATTTTGCAGGATTGAACCCGGAATGTCTAACGCGAAACTTGAGCACCTCGCCCCAATGCGAATCTAGAAAGTGTAATCCGGGGGCTTGATTCCCTTCGCCCTCAGATACACGTCGCACTGCGCGCGATGATGCGCCGTGTGCACAAACATATTCAGGATCATCGCTCGGCCATCCGGGTCATTGCGGCCCTTCCACGAAGGAATGTGCCACGTGCGCTGCAGTTGCTCGGGCATGATGCGGGGCAAAGCATCGATCACATAGTCAAAAGACTGCGTAAGCACTTTCACAACATTCGCCTTGTCCGGACTCATAGGCTTCGCAAGATCGATTGCGAACGGCGCCGCGATATCGGTGATCTCGCGGAACCGATAAACATTCGACGCCGCAATATGCAGCATCTGTTCGCCGAAAGTCATTTCCTCCGGGTTCGGCTTGAAACCATAGTCTTCAGCAGGCATGGCATTGGCGACATCGAGAGTAAACTGCTTGGAAATCTCCCAGTCGTGAATGAACTCCGGCATATCCAGGACAGAATTCATCTTGGATGTCTCAGCGGCCCCACTTGACCCGGCCAGGCTCAACATAACGACCAACAACAACGAACGGACTGCAACCCTCATAGTGTCCTCCAGCTAGAACTGGTCACATCAATAGTCTGTTGGAAAATAGCTTTGCGGTGAAAAACGTTGGGAGGCGCACAGCCTCACAGGCTGCGGAAAACTCAACTCGAGATTGGATTTGTGTGGCGCAGCGCTTGCAGCGCTGCGGTAAGTGCTTTGCTTGCTTCGCGGCTTCAGCCGCTGGGGTGAACCTTTGACGGCGAACAAGAGTTTTTCCGCAATCTTCAACCGAGCCCTTGGAGGCCATACACGTGCTTAGCCCTGAGCTTCACGGCCTTTCCTACAACTATCTAGAGACAGGGTTCTAGACGGGCAGAACGACAATGAGTGAGCGGCAGCACTAAGCAGCCGCAGGCCGCTCTCTTTCGTGGTCCATCCATTCCCGAATAAAGTTAGGACACGAGATGATTCCGAACTGCCGATTCTCGCCGTCGATCAGATACAAGAGTGCGTCGCGGTCCAACTCCTCCAACTGTGAAAGACTCAGTAACGGCCACAACCGGCACTCCGTCGCAGAATTCACAAGTTGATCCAGATACGATAGATGGCCCTGAAACAGTTTTCCAGAGACGCGAATAGTAACGTGATAAGAACGCGAATTAGGAAGGCTCATCGTTCTCCTCGGACATTCAATCTCAACTTCTTATTTCTATAGATGGTCCGTGAAGACAATTCCTGCGAAAAAAGTGGTAAAGGAGTGTAAAAGCCGGTAATCAGAGGTTCGGAAACTACCGAAGGTTTCTTGTTCAAAAATAAGTCAGGTACCGGAACCTCACTGCACACGCAAGAGCCCGTTACCGTTGCTTCCTTCCGGACCTGGCGGGGTTGGCGGGAGTACGTCGCGTGAGACCGATACCTGACCTGGTTCATTCTAGCATTCACAATCGCCCAGAGACGAAACCCGCGATCATGAAAAACCGCGGCAAGCATCAGAATTTCGGACCGCAGCAGAACTTTTACCAGTGCTCCACTCTCATTCCGAGCGGAGCATACTCTCTCAGTTTTTTTGAGAGATCATGCGCAGTCGAGGGACCTAGCGTTTTTGCAGGGTACCAATCAACTGCCAGACCTCCCGCGGATTTTTTTGTCCGATCAGCCATAATCGGACGCTACATCGTTCGCCGTCTTTGTGTTGTTAAGAATATCCTCGCGAAAAACTTTGCCGTATGCCTTGCCATAATGCGACGCCATGCATTATGGTGATGTACTTTGTCGTCACACCCCCTGCCAAGCGGTTCACTTTTTGCTTCTCGTTGAGGTAAGAACCAATGCTGAAGTCTCGTCTGAGGATGAGCTGTGCCTGTACCCTGCCCATTGTCCTTTGCTCGATTGCCGTGACTCAGGAGTTAAATCCTGGACACAAGGAATCGTTGGCGAATAGCCTGCGCCTCGAAAAACGCCTAACGGAAACACAACGGCGTCAACTCTCGGCCACGTCACAGAATCGTTTTGCCCTGGCGCATGAAATCCTCGAGGTAAATCCCCGGCTGGCAAAATTCCGCAATGCTCCGACCGCCACAAGCCAGAACACACAAAACCAGCTACATCCCCGCAACGATGACGGAATCGAGATGGTTCCGATATCGTCACCCGCGTTTGACTACAACCTCAGTCGTGGAGGCGGATTCAGCCAAAGTGACACATCCACCGCGTGGTGTGGCAAGAATATCGTCACTGGCTACAACGACAGCTCCGCAATTTTGATGACGCTGAACATGGCGAGCGGAGGTCTCAGCTTCAGCGGCGTTGCGCATTCCGAAGACGGAGGCAAGACCTTCACGGATCTGGGCTATCTCGATCCCGGCTCATCTCCCTCCAACTTCCTCGTCGGCAATCCATCTGTCGCCTGCGCAAATGAGCACCGCTTCTATTACGCCTCAATGTTCGCGACCACGGTCCAGGTAAGTCCGACACAAGTGCAGCCGCAGGAAGCAATCGGCGTAAACATTTCCAACGATGGCGGCCGTACCTGGTCGACACCTGTCCCGGCAGTCTTGATGAATACCGGACACTTGTTGGAGCGGGAGTCCCTGGCGATTGATCCGTCCGATCCCCGCCGCCTGTTCGTTACTTTTACCGATCTTGATTTCGATACCCCCACCTCGGGTCCATGTGCCGGCCAGATCCAAATGTTGATCGAAATGGTGCGGTCCACCAACGGGGGTCGATCCTGGAGCAAAGCGCAAGCCCTGAAGCGCATCTGCGGCGATACCGGAAATGCCGTGAATGGATCGCGAGTAACCGTAGGACCAACCGGAACCGTATACGTCACCTATCTTTTCTACGACAACGTCAATGGTCGCGAGTTGATCGAGGTCCGCCGATCCGATGATCACGGCGTTACCTTCCGCACTGCGGTCGACGTCAACACGGTTGTTCCGGCGGGCGCCAACAGCATGTTGCAGGGATTGTTCCTGAGCAACGAATATCCCTCCCTCGCCGTGGATCGATCGACAGGCGAGAGCCGCGGAACCATCTATCTCGCATGGACGGATGGGCGAAATCACTCTCAGACTGATTTGTTTTCCGCAACCGGCTTATACAACTTCGCAGATGTTTTACTCGCGAAATCCATCGACCAGGGCCAACACTGGTCGACTCCGATTGCGGTGAGTCTCGCAGCGAGTGACGCCAGACGCGACCAGTTCCTGCCCTGGGTGGCCGTGGATTCCAGCGGCAATGTGGCTGTGTGCTACTCCGACCGGCGCAACAATCCGCAGAACAACGCTATTGACCATTACTGCTCCGTTTCAAAAGATCACGGATCCACATTTCAAGACCTGCGCCTCACGGATCGTAACTGGAGTACCAGCCACTCGAGCGACCTGGCCCTACAGCCCTACTATATGGAGACTTATGACGCAGTAACTCCGGACTGGACGGGTCGCACGACCGGATTCTTCTCCGCATTCCAATTTCAAAACTACGGCAATCCCAATGCCTACGGAGCGAAGCTCTTCCAATGAAGAATATTAATTTTGAGATTTGCCATTTTTCTGTCAGGTTCGCGCTGATTCTGGTGTCGGCGTTCGGCGCCGTTTCCATTAGCGCGCAGGACCACCCCCAATCCGCACCAACGCTGGCAGATGGGACAGCGATGAGCAAAAGAATCGCTGCAGAGCACCGTGGAGTTCTTTCCGCCGCCACCAACAACGTCGTCCATCTTGCAGAAAGCGGTGCGGCCCGCCATATAAACTCGTCACCTTCGAGCAATCGCGCAGCGCAGCAACTGCTCGCAAACAGAACTTCCCGCCTTAGCGATAGCGATGCGAACCTGGTCCCAGTGAACGATACCGGATTTGATTTTGGACTATCCCGGCTTGCAGGCTTCTCACAGAACGGCAGCAGCAATGCCTGGTGCGGCCAGAATATTGTCGCGGGCTATAACGATTCCTTCGCATATCTGTACACATCAGCGACGGGAGCCGGTGGGAGTTTTAGTGGCGTCGCCGTCTCTCATAACGCTGGGGCCACTTTTCAGGCTTCGCCTTCGCTCGATGCGGGGCCGAATCCAAGCGCATTTCTGGCGGGCGAACCTGTGATCGTGTGCTCCGGCAATGATTTCTATTACGCCTCGTTGTTTCAGTTTCAAAATTCATTCGGTCAGTTCGTCAGCGCTGTCGGAGTCAACCGGTCCACCAACGGTGGCGATACGTGGAGCCATCCGATTCCGGCCGTCAGGAAGAGTGCGGATACTCACATCATCGATAAACAGTGGCTGGCCATTGATCCCAATAAGCCCACGACTCTCTATCTCAGCTTCACAGATTTCGATTACACCTTCCATAAGTTGAATGGCTGCGGAGGCGCCATAAGGATCGCGATCGAGCTGACTTCGTCCAACAACAACGGCCTCTCTTGGACCGCGCCCGTAACGGTGGATCAGCTATGCAATCCGGCCAAAGGACATGCGTTGCAAGCCTCCCAAGTGCTGATTGGAAACGCTGGAGAGATCTTCGTCGCCTACGTTGCGGAGACGAGCCTCGACGAACAGATTATTTTCCGCCGTTCCACCGACGGGGGCCTGACTTTTTCGGATTCGACTTCGGTAGCCGGCGCAGTTTTGGCTGGTCTGGGCGGAACCGCGAGACTGCAAAGCCTTATCCAGACAAATTCCTTTCCCTCTCTGTCCATCGACCGTTCTCAAGGCGCATCGCGCGGGACTCTTTATCTCACCTGGACCGATGCGAGTCGTCATCAGATCCACGATTTTTTGGCGCCCACGCAGACCTACGGATTTGGCGAGGTCCTGTTCAGCAAGTCGACCGATCAGGGACGAACCTGGACGCCAGCCGCGCCCGTAAGGTCCACGGCTGCTCATCGCGATCAGTTTTTACCCTCAGCAGCCGTCGATCGCGATGGTACGCTGGCGATCTGCTACTTTGACCGTCGAAACGATCCTGAGAACAACGGAGTGGATCATTACTGCTCAGTCTCGCACGATCAAGGGGCCAGCTTTACGCATCTGCGTAACACTCCGACACCGTTTACTCCGACTCATCTCACCGACGGCCTGATGGATCCGGTCAATTTCGGCGACTACGACGTCGTAAGTAGCGATGCCACTGGCGGGAGTGCTGGCTTCTTCAGCACCTTTCAGACGCAGAGCACCGGTGACGCGAACATTGTCGGCGTGCGGTTCTAGGAAAGATCGTTATTCGGGGGTGGAAGCAGGCGCCTATTTTGTGCCGAGTTTCCACACCCCGTCACTTTGGCGTGACCCATCCAGATACATATATCGCGATACGATGTGACTAAAAAACGCTTCCCGCGCAATTGACATGGAATGCCGCACTTCTTAACATAGAAATCATTCCTCACTATTCCAGTGTGGGTCAGCGGTTGAGTAGCTCACCGTTGTATCGAAAAGTCTCATGATCAAAGTCACACAGCTTACCAAGAAGTATGCGCGGACGACTGCCGTTGACCAGATCTCGTTCGAAGTCGCCAAGGGGCAGATTGTCGGTTTCCTTGGTCCGAACGGCGCTGGCAAGACGACCACCATGCGCATGCTCACCTGCTTTCTTCCTCCTTCCTCCGGAACAGCGACGGTGGCCGGTTTTGACGTGCTGGAACGGCCGCTGGAAGTGAAAAAGCGCATAGGGTACCTCCCCGAAACGCCCCCGATCTATCCGGAGATGGAGACCTCAGAATATTTACAATTCGTCGGCAAGCTAAAAGGACTGTCGGGCGCCGACCTCGCCAAGCGCATCGACTATGTCTGCGGCCGTTGCGCGATCGCCGACGTCAAAAACAAACTCCTGGGGAAGCTTTCCAAGGGCTACCGCCAACGTGTTGGATTGGCCCAAGCCATCATCCACAATCCCGACGTGCTCATTCTCGACGAACCTACCGCGGGACTTGACCCCAAGCAAATTAACGAAACCCGCGATCTGATCAAAGATCTCGCCGGAGAGCACACTATCATTCTCAGCACGCACATCCTTCCGGAAGTCGAACAGACTTGCCAGCAGGTGATCATCATCAACAAAGGGAAATTGGTGGCCACCGATTCAGTCCGCAACCTGCAGGCGCGTGCGCGTGGAGCAGAATCCGTGCTCGTGGAAGTCGCCGGCCGCCAAGGCGGTTTCGAGCCCTCACTCGTTCTGCAGAAACTGGAACAACTCCCCGGAGTCAGCCGCGTTCTCTGTAAAGAGCAAATTGATGCCCGCGCGGTCTTTGAAGTAGAAAGCAAGAAGGAAAGCTTTGTTCGCGGCGACTTGGCCCGCGCCATCGTCGAGTCCGGATGGGACCTGAACGAACTGCGGCCAGCTGCCATGAGCCTGGAGGAAGTCTTCTTGCAACTTACCGGGAGCGAAGCGTCGCCTGCGGAAGAAACGCCAGTCGAGGTGCAAGCCTGATGAGAAACGTCTGGATTATCTGCCGCAAGGAACTCGGCAGCTACTTCGCATCGCCGATTGCTTACATTCTGCTGATCATGTTCGGGCTGATCTTCGGTTATTTCTTCTGGAATGCGCTGGGTGCGTTTGTATTCGAAAGTATCCAATCGCAAATGAGCGGCCAGTCTTTTCCGATGAATCTGAATGAATGGATCATCAGGCCGCTGCTTTCGAATCTTGCCGTGATCAACTTATTCTTTATTCCGCTCATCACGATGCGGCTCTTTGCCGAAGAAAAGCGCACTGGGACCATCGAACTCCTGGCGACATCTCCCGTGCGCGACATCGAGATCATCCTTGGCAAATGGCTCGCAGCCGTGCTGCTTTATGCCTGTCTGCTCCTGTTCACGGCCGTGAATTTCGGGTTCCTCTTTAAATACGGCAATCCTGATTGGAAGCCATTGCTCGTGGGATACCTTGGCGTTTTCCTCCTGGCGGGCGCACTGCTTGCCATTGGGACGTTCATTTCCAGTCTCACGAAAAATCAAATTATCGCCGGCGCCGTTACGTTCGGAATCTGCTTGCTGTTGTATGTATTCGGATGGGTCAGCGGATACGAAACGGCTTCCTGGGCGCGAGTGCTCTCGTACATGTCCGTGGCTACCCATATCGAATCGTTCCAGAAAGGCGTCCTGGATTCGAAAGACGCGATTTTCTATCTCACTGTCATTTTCCTGGGACTATTCTTTACCGCGCGTTCCATGGAGTCGCTGCGCTGGAGGTCCTGATTTAGGAGATTGTGATGGCTAGCCAATGGATTAAAGCCCGACAGACCAAATACGCGGCCTACGCGGCCACATACATTTTGATTGTCATTGCCGCGGTGGTCGTGGCCAACATTCTCGCGGATCGCTACAACAAGTCCTACGACTCCACCGCGAACAAGCGCTACAGCCTCTCCGATCAAACCGCGAAGATCGTTAAAGGCCTGAAGCAGGATGCGACCATCACCTACTTCAATCGAAGCACGCGCTTTCGTGATGGCAAGGATATCCTCGATCAATACGCCAACCTCTCTCCGAAACTGCAGGTGAAGTACGTCGATCCAGACAAAGACCCCGAACTGGCTCGCGAATACGGGATCCGCAGCTTCGGCACTGCGGTCGTTCAGATCGGCTCCAAACGAGAAGAAGCCAAGAGCATGACCGAGGAAGGCATTACGGGAGCTTTCATCCGCAATCTGAAAAGCAATGCCCGTACGGTTTGTTTTACAGCAGGCAGCGGCGAGCACCAACTCGATGACAGCAATCGCGAAGGCATGTCGAAGTTCAAGGAGGTTCTCGCGAAAGACAGCTACGACACCAAGTCAGTCGACCTGCTCTCAAAAGCCGAAGTGCCCGGCGACTGCACGACTCTGGTGATCGCCGGTCCGACAAAAAATTACGAACAGCCCGAAGTGGACGCCATCAAGAAGTACGTGGAAAACGGCGGCCGCGCTCTCTTCATGCTCGATCCTCCCCTAAAGCTAGGTCATGAGGAAGTCGCCGATAACGACGCGCTCACAAACCTGCTGCAAACCTGGGGCGTTACGCTTAACAAGGATCTGATCCTCGATCTCAACCCGCTCGGGCAGATCGCGGGACTCGGTCCTCAGGTCGCTCTCGTTACCACCTACGCCTCGCAGCCGATCGTTGATCAGTTGCGCGGTACGGCCACTGGATTTCCTCTTGCACGTTCGCTGGAAATCAAGAATACCGATAAAACCAGCGTGCAAAAGCTGTTCGACAGTTCCAGCACGAGCCTCGCGACCAGCAATTTGAGCTCTCCGTCAATCAACGTAAACGATCCGAAGAACAAGAAAGGGCCGCTTACGATCGGCGCCGCTGGAACCTACAACACTGGCAAGGAGAATTCGCAAGGGCGATTTGTCGTTGTTGGCAGCTCCACCTGGGCAGCGAATCGCTTCATCGATTTCAACGGCAATGATGATCTCGCTTCCAACACCGTCAACTGGCTCTCGTCCGACGAAGACCTGATTTCCATTCGTCCCAAGGCACCAGAGGACCGCCGCATCACCATGACCGGCCGTCAACTCAGCTGGGTCCGGGCGACGAGCCAGTTCGCGTTACCCTTAGTAGTCGTGATCGTAGGCGTCGGCGTCTGGTGGAAACGAAGATAGTTTCAGCGGATCGAACAATTGCTGGCTTGCAATCGTTTTCTAGAGTAAGGGTAAGGGGGCCCCGAAGGGGCGGGATACGTTTGGCCAGAACGTAAGTCCTGGGAAACCCGCGAAATCGACGCGAGTCCCGTAGGGACGTCACGAGCTCTCAACCAACACTTAGGTAAAGCATGAAGATTCGCGGTCTCCTCATCGCAACGCTGGTATTCGCAGGCTTGGCAGGATTCTTGTATTGGTCCGATCACCACAAACCCAGCGCAGAAGCAGCCAAGCCCGATGCCGACGCAGCTCCGTCGATCCTGAAGCTTGACGAAAACTCCATTACGAAACTCGATTTGAGGAAGAAGGACGCACCCGCGATTTCGCTGACGAAAACCGGCTCCGACTGGAGAATCACCGAACCCAAGCCCTTCGCTGCCGACCAGACCACGGTCACAAGCCTGCTTTCCACGATTTCTTCCCTCGACTCCGAGCGCCTGGTGGAAGACAAAAGCTCGAATCTCGAGCGCTACGGTCTGGCCTCTCCTGCGTTTGAACTCGACATCACTCAGAAAGAGAATAAAACCCAGCGCCTGCTCCTCGGAGACGAAACCCCTGCTGGCAGCGGCGTATACGCGGCCCTCGTTGGCGATTCCCGCGTATTCACCATCGCCGAGCACCGCAAAACGAGCCTTGATAAGACCCTGAATGACCTTCGCGACAAACGCCTTCTGACCGTCAGCCCCGACATGGTGAGCCGGCTCGAGATCGCTGGAAAGAATGGAGAAATCGAATTCGGCCACAACAAAGACGAATGGCAGATCCTGAAGCCGAAGCCGATGCGCGCCGACGCGTTTGCGGTCAACGAACTAGTCCGCAAATTGACCGATGCTCGCATCGACCTCAGTACCTCCGACAAGACCGCGACCGAAACCGACTCCGTATTCGCCAAGGACCCTCCCATCGCGACCATAAAGCTCACCGACGAATCTTCGACCCAGCAGCTTCAAATCCGCAAAGCGAAAGATGTCTATTACGGAAAATCGAATCTGGTCGATGGCGTATACAAAATCGATTCATCCCTGGCTGACGCGATCGAAAAAAAAGTCGACGACTTCCGCAACAAAAAACTATTCGATTTCGGATACTCCGAGCCTAACAAGTTGGAGATTCACACCAGCGCGAAAACGTACTCCCTGATGCGCGGCGGCCAGGATTGGTGGGACAACGGCAAGAAGATGGATGAAGACAGCATGCGCTCCGTCATCTCGACTCTGCGCGACTTGTCCGCCGACAAGTTCGTCGATTCGGGTTTCACGACTCCTGAGGTCGAGGCGACGGTCACCTCTCAAGATGGAAAGCGAGTCGAGAGAGTTCAGGTCTGCAAGTCCGGCGCGAACTATGTCGCAAAGCGCGAGAACGATCCGGCACTGTATCAACTCACTACAACGGCTGTTGACAATCTTAAAAAATCTGTCGACGGCATAAAGGCCGCGATTCCTCCTGCCAAAACCGGGAAATAAAGAGCACTTGGTCGCATTGATCATCTGGCTGTTCTCAAAGACTCCTTGAAACTCATCAGTTCAGGCGTCCCTCGAGGACCCGGCGGTTGAAACGCCGGGCCACCCTTCGGCTCCGTTCAGGGCAAGCTTTCGGTGGGTCACTCCGGAACCTCGCGAGCCAAGGTGATCGAAAACACACTGCAATGTGATCTCAGCCCTTGTGCCCGAAAACCAAGAAAGCAGATCATAACCAAGGCGGAAGCGTTACAATCAGCAGTCGGTAGCCGCGAGCTAACTCCTTGCGGCTCAAGATTTTGCCCCTAAGCGATTGAGCGCCATAGACTTCTTCGAGATTTCCCCCTAAGTTCCTGATGTCAATACATCGGTTGGGAGGGGGATACCGCGATCTCAGTGGCGATTCCCATTTCAGGAAAAGCTCGAACTTCCAACCTCAACTGCGACGCGACCGCCACGTGACTTTCGGTGCAAGATTCTGCTTGCTTGCCCTTCCCTTTCTGGATGGCTTTGTCGAACAATGGAAGGCAAAGACCAATTCCAGGCTGAATGTCCACCGCTGCGAAAAATCCCGGCGTGATTTCGGTGCAGAGGGCGATTGAGCATTACTTCGATCTCGCCCTGTATCTTCTTGTGCTTACTGGATTTGGAACGTTGGCCGGAACGGGAGGACTTGACCTTCCTTCGACGATCTTGGTCTCGATCGCACTTGCGATCCGCGGTTACTTGCTGGCGAAACGGCGGAACTTTGTCATATCCGAGCGCTGGACTACGCCGCTGTCGATTGTTTATTTCGTCTTCTTTGCCATCGATTACTTCGCTGTCTCGCGCAGCTTCCTTCCGGCAACCATCCATCTCGCATTGTTCGGCGTGGTCGTACGAATGTTCTCGCTGCGGCGCGAACGCGATCATATTACTTTGGCAATTCTCGCCTTCCTGATGGTGCTTGCCTCCGCCGTGTTGACGGTCGATAGCACGTTCCTGTTCTGTTTTGCCGGGTTCATGCTGATGGCTGTCGCGACGTTCGTCCTGATGGAGATGCGGCGATCGGGAAGCGCGGCTAACGTTCAGGCGCGGCATTCCAGTGATCCGCACGAACATCGGCATCTCGCATTTGCGCTGGTCCGCTTTCTTCCGGCACTGATGCTGATGATTCTGGTCTGCGCCGCTGGTTTGTTCTTCGTGATGCCGCGAATGTCCGCCGGATATCTCGGGGGCTATTCCTACGGAACTGACTTCTCTTCCGGCTTCAGCGATCACGTGCAGCTTGGGCGGATCGGGCAGATTCAGCAGTCCAACTCCGTCGTCATGCACATCCAGATCGAGGGGGATAAGGCTGGCCTTTACGATCTCCATTGGCGCGGTGTCTCTCTGGCCGACTTCGACGGACACTCATGGTCCAACATGATTGACGCGGCACCTTTGTCGCGAAGGCCGGATACAACTTTCGCACTGCCAAGCGATGGACGCGCACCGCGGTCCTATGCAACTGCCAATCTCCAGCGCGAAAAACTGATTCGCTACAAGGTTCTGATGGAACCAATCGGCACGAACGTTTTCTTCCTCGCGCCTTGGGCATTCAGTTTGCGTGGAGATTACCGGCAGATTCGAGGCGATTCGGGCGGAGCCGTTTACGACTACGACTTCCAGCATGCCATCAGCCGATACGAAGCGACATCGGATATTGCAACGCCGACTCTTGCGGAACTGCGCGCGTCGGGGCGCAACTATCCAGAGGACGTCGCTAGCACTTATCTCCGGCTGCCTGAGCATGGAATTGATTCGCGAATTCCACAGTTGGCCTCGCAGATCACGCGTTCCGCCAAGACCGATTACGACAAAGCTACCGTCGTTGAGAATTACCTTCGGACCCGTTTCGGGTACACGCTGCAGCTGCCTCAGAAGGAAGTAAAGGATCCTATTGCAAACTTCCTGTTCGAGCGCAAACAAGGGCATTGCGAGTATTTTGCTTCATCGATGGCCGTCATGTTGCGTACGTTGGGCATTCCCTCGCGAGTCGTGAATGGGTTCCGGAGCGACGAGTTCAACGACATCACAGGAAGCTACGTGGTGCGCGCGAAAGATGCACACTCCTGGGTTGAAGCGTACTTTCCAGGTTACGGCTGGCAAACGTTTGATCCCACGCCTGCCTCAGGTGGGGGAACTCCGCATGGGTGGGGGCGATTTGAGCTCTACATGGACGCGGCGGCTTCGTTCTGGCGCGACTGGGTCATCACATACGACAGTTCCAATCAGTATGTGCTGACACGAGCCGCGATCAACACGTCACGCGGCGCGTGGGAAGGCGCCCGCACGTGGGCGCGTGAACGTTATGCTTCCATGCTAGTGTGGGCGCGCCGCACGCAGCAACGGGTCCAAGGTTCTCCGCGTGGATGGATGCTTATTGCAGGCGCGATTGTTCTAGCGCTTTTGCTGCTCGCGAATCTCGGCCGCATCGCACGCACGCTCCATGAGAGGTGGCTTGGCGCACATCCGGAACGTTCCCCCGAGCAGGCTGCTTCACTGTGGTATCAACGAATGACTCGCCTGCTCACACGAAATGGATTGGAGAAGAGCGAAGCGGAAACTCCGCAGGAGTTTATCCGCAGAATTCCCGATGCCAAGCTGCGCATGCCTGTCACGCACTTTACTTCGGTGTATGAGTCCGCGAGGTTTGGGAATTCTACGGACGATGCGCGCCGATTGCCGGAACTTTTCGAAGAAGTTCAGGCGGCTACGCGATCCGAATAGCGTTGGGATAGATTTGCGTCGGTTCCACGCGCGACTGTGCGCTTAGTTCCTTCAGGTACTGGTCGACGCAAGCTGCAGCCTTGCGGCCCTCGGAAATTGCCCACACGACCAGCGATTGACCGCGCCTCATGTCTCCGGCGGCAAACACTCCCGGAACACTGGACATGTAATTCTCGTCCGTCGCGACGTTGCTGCGATTATCCAGTTGCACTCCAAGCTGCTCGATCATTCCATTGCGAACGGGTCCCATGAATCCCATTGCGATGAGGACAAGGTCGACGTCTATCGTGAATTCTGTGCCGGGAATTGGTTCAAACTTCGGAGGCGGACCGACCCGCACGGCGTGAAGTTGTTTTACGTTGCCATTTTCATCGCCGGTGAAACTTGTGGTCGCGATGCTCCAGTCGCGGATGCCACCTTCCTCGTGAGCCCCTTCCGTGCGAAGCTGCATGGGCCATAGCGGCCACGGAGTTTGTGCGGAACGCTCCTCCGGCGGCTTCGGCATGATTTCGAACTGTTGCACAGAGATGGGCTTCTGGCGATGGCATGTTCCCAGACAATCCGCACCCGTGTCGCCGCCGCCAATAATCACAACGCGCTTGCCAGTCGCCAGGATATCGAAAGAGGAATCGAACGTGTCACCGTGGCAGCGCTTGTTCTGCTGCGGCAGGAATTCCATCGCGAAGTGAATGCCCTTCAGCTCGCGTCCGGGTATCTTCAGTTCTCGCGGGTGCTCGGCTCCGCCGGCGAGCACGATGGCGTCGAAGTCGCGCTTTAGTTCCTCTACAGCGACGTTTACGCCAACATGAGCATTGGTAACAAACTTCACGCCTTCGGCACTCATCTGCTCTAGCCGGCGATCGATGATGTGCTTCTCTAGCTTGAACTCGGGAATCCCGTAGCGAAGGAGACCGCCAATACGATCGGCTTTTTCATAGACCGTAACTGCATGACCCGCACGGCAGAGTTGCTGGGCGGCCGCAAGACCTGCAGGTCCGGAGCCTACGATCGCTACGGACTTGCCGCTCTTCTGCTTCGCGATGACGGGATGAATCCATCCCTCGAGGAAGCCGCGTTCGACTATGTTCTTTTCGTTCTGCTTGATCGTGACTGCAGGCTCGGTGATTCCCAAAACACAGGAAGCTTCGCAGGGCGCAGGACAAATACGGCCGGTGAATTCCGGGAAATTGTTGGTGGCATGAAGCTGGCGAACAGCTTCTTTCCATTGGCCGCGATAGACATGATCGTTCCAGTCGGGGATGAGATTGTTGACAGGACATCCGGTCTGACAGAAGGGCACGCCGCAGTCCATGCATCGCGCACCCTGCTTACGGAGTTGCTCCTCGGGGAAATCCTGGTAGATCTCGAACCAGTCATTGACGCGCTCGAGCACAGGCCGCCGCGGAGCCAGTTCGCGGGAGTAGTCCATGAATCCGGTGGTTTTACCCATGCTGCACCTGCTCTGCGTTGGCTAGGACCGGGATCGCTACGCCTGGAATGTATGCCTGGTCAACTCTTGGAACGCCCAACACACGCTTGTATTCGTGCGGGAAGACCTTGATGAACCGGGATACCGCTTCGTTCCAGTTTTCAAGGATCCACTTGGCGCGCTCGCTGCCGGTGAACTCCATGTGACGACGAATGAGATCGCGGACGAGTTGCAGATCCTGTACTTCCATGAGCGGTTCGAGATCGACCGACTCGAGATTGCAACGCTGCCCGGTGAAATCGCCTTGTTCGTCGAAGACGTACGCGATGCCGCCGCTCATTCCCGCGGCGAAGTTACGGCCACATGCACCGAGCACGACCACCAAACCATTCGTCATGTATTCGCAGCCGTGATCGCCAACACCCTCGACGACCGCGGTCGATCCGGAATTGCGAACGGCGAAACGCTCTCCGGCAACGCCGTTGAAGAAAGCTTCGCCGCTGGTAGCACCGTAAAGGGCAACATTCCCGATGATGATGTTTTCTTGCGGAGCAAACGTCGAACCACGCGGCGGGTACACAATGATTCGGCCGCCGGACAAGCCCTTTCCGACGTAATCGTTCGCTTCTCCTTCCAGAGTCAACCTCACACCTTTGGCAAGGAAAGCGCCGAAACTCTGGCCGGCTGATCCAGACAGGTGGATCCGAACAGTGTCATCTGGAAGACCCTCGGATCCATATCGGCGGGCGATTTCACCACTGAGCATGGTGCCGACGGAGCGGTGCACGTTGCGCACGGGCAGGTTGATCTCAACCGGACTCAAACTCAGCAGAGCATCAAGGGAATGTTCGACCAACTGGTGGTCGAGAAGATTGTTCAGGCCGTGATCCTGGGAATGCACGCAGCGTCTCGCGACTCTCGAGGGCACGGGCGGATTGTACAGAATGGAGGAGAGATCGATGCCGCGGGCCTTCCAATGGTCTTTCCAGTGTGCGATGGCAGTGTCGACTTCAAGCATGTCGACGCGACCGACCATCTGATCCACCGTGCTGAAGCCCATCTCCGCCATGTAATGCCGGACTTGTTCGGCGATGAAGAAGAAGAAATTAATGACGTGCTCAGGCTGGCCCTGGAATTTCTTGCGCAGTTCCGGATCTTGGGTCGCAATGCCGACCGAGCAGGTATTCAGGTGGCATTTGCGCATCATCACGCAGCCCATGGCAATTAGCGGTGTCGTGGCAAAGCCGAATTCTTCTGCGCCGAGCAGCGCGGCCATTACAACATCGCGGCCGGTCTGCAGCTTGCCGTCGGTCTGCACACGAATGCGGCTGCGCAGGTCGTTGAGCAACAGCACCTGCTGTGTCTCGGCAAGGCCTAGTTCCCATGGAATGCCGGCATGTTTGATGGAACTCAACGGGGATGCGCCGGTTCCTCCGCTGTCACCGCTGATCAGGACCACGTCTGCATGCGCTTTTGCGACCCCAGCGGCAACCGTGCCAACGCCGACTTCAGCCACCAACTTCACCGCGATGCGCGCCCGTGGATTGACGTTCTTCAAATCGTAAATCAGTTGCGCGAGATCCTCGATGGAGTAGATGTCGTGATGCGGAGGCGGAGAAATCAAGCCCACGCCCGGGATGGAATGCCTGAGCCTGGCGATGACGTCATCGACCTTGTGACCAGGAAGCTGACCACCCTCGCCCGGCTTCGCACCCTGCGCCATCTTGATCTGGAGTTCGTCGGCGTTCACCAGATAATTCGCCGTGACGCCAAAGCGAGCCGACGCCACTTGCTTGACTGCGCTGCGGCGCAGATCTCCATTGGGGTCGGGCTTGAAGCGCCCCTCATCTTCCCCGCCCTCGCCCGTGTTCGACTTCCCGCCAATGCGGTTCATGGCGATGGCGAGTGTTTCATGCGCTTCTTTGCTGATAGACCCAAACGACATGGCGCCGGTGGTGAAGCGCTTGACGATTTCTTTCGCGGGCTCGACATCTTCGAGCGGTACGGGTGCGGCGCTCTTTTTGATCTTCATCAAACCACGCAAAGTACAGAGTTGAGCACTCTGCTTGTCGATGAGATCGGTATATTCCTCAAAGGTCTTGAAGCTCTCCTGGCGTACCGCATGTTGAAGCTTGCTGATTGTCTGCGGGTTGAGCAGATGGTATTCGCTGTTGACACGTTGATGATAGTTTCCACCGACCGTCAACTCGGTTTCGAAATCGGTGATCGGGCGGAAAGCATAGTCGTGCTTCAAAGCCGCCTCGGCCGCCAGAACCGAGAGTCCGACTCCCTCAATACGAGAGGTTGTACCGGTAAAGTAGGTGTCGACCAATTCTTTGTTGAGTCCGATCGCCTCGAAGACTTGCGCTCCCTGATAGCTCTGGAGAGTGGAGATCCCCATCTTCGAGAATGTCTTGAGCAGGCCTTTCTTGATCGCTTTGAGAAAGTGCTTAACCGCGACCTCAGGAGTGATACCGTCGCCCAATTCTCCGCGCCAGGCGAGATTTTCCACGCTTTCCACTGCGAGATAGGGGTTGATTGCGCTAGCTCCGTATCCGCTGAGCAGGGCGAAGTGCATGACCTCGCGCGGCTCCCCGGATTCGGTAATCAGCGCGACCTGGGTTCGCGTCTCTTCGCGCACCAGCAGGTTGTGAACGGCGGCCAAGGCGAGCAGGCAGGGAATGGGAGCGTAATCTTTATCGACCCCGCGATCGGAGAGGATCAGCAAGGAATATCCGGCTTTCACTGCGAACGACGCGCGCTGACATAACTCGTCGAGTGCACGTTTCAACCCGGCTTCGCCTTCCTTCGCCCGAAAGAGGCCGGGCAAAGTCGTGGCGAGTAAGTCGCGGTTGGAAACCCGTCGCAGTTTTTCCAGATCACGGTTCGTCAGCAGCGGATGGGCCAACTTCAGCATGTGGCAGTGCTCAGGCGCTTCTTCGAGAATGTTGCGCTCGCTGCCGATGTAGCTGATCAGAGACATCACCATTTCTTCGCGAATGGGATCAATGGGAGGATTGGTGACCTGCGCAAAGAGCTGCTTGAAATAATTGAAGAGCGACTGCGGCTTGTCCGATAGACACGCGAGCGGCGTGTCCGTGCCCATGGAACCAACCGGCTCCTCGCCCTTGGTGGCCATGGCGCCAAGGATCATGCGCAGGTCTTCGTCGCTGTATCCAAAGGCCCGTTGGCGGCGCAGCAGAGTCTCGGCGTCCGGATAGTGCATGCGGGAGGGCTCTGGGATCTGATCAATCGTGATCTGGTTTTCCTTGAGCCATTCTGCATATGGCTGGCGTGAAGCCAGCTTCTGCTTAATCTCTCTATCAGAGATGATGCGGCCTTCGACGGTGTCGACGAGAAACATCTTGCCGGGTTGAAGGCGGCCCTTCCTTTTCACTTGCTCCGCGGGAACATCAAGCACACCTGCCTCGGAAGCCATCACGACCAGATCATCGTGCGTAACGACATAGCGTCCTGGCCGGAGACCGTTGCGATCGAGCGTTGCTCCAATCACGCGCCCGTCGGTGAATGCAATGGCGGCGGGACCATCCCACGGCTCCATGACGCAGGCGTGATATTCGTAGAACGCGCGCTTCTCCGGCCTCATGTGCGGATTGCCGGCCCAGGCTTCGGGTATCAGCATGGCCATGGCGTGGGGAACGCTGCGTCCAGCCTGCACCAGCAGCTCTACCGCGTTGTCAAAGTTGGCAGAGTCACTGCCTTCGGGAGCAATTATGGGGAACAGCTTTTTGATATCGTCGCCGAACAGCGGCGAACTTAGTAGCGACTGCCGGGCGTGCATCCAGTTCACATTGCCGCGTAGAGTGTTGATCTCCCCATTGTGCGCGATATAGCGATAGGGATGCGCGCGCTGCCAGCTTGGAAATGTATTTGTGGAAAAACGCTGGTGCACCAGGCACAACGCGCTCACGACGTCGGGGTCCGCGAGTTCGCGGTAGAAATTTGTGATCTGCTGGGCGAGGAGAAGACCTTTGTAAACGATCGTCCGGCAGGAGAGTGACGGGATGTAGAACATCTCCGCGTCTTCGACCCCGGACTCGCGGATCTCGTTCTCGGCACGCTTGCGGACGACGTACAGCTTCCGCTCAAAGGCGTCTTCATCCATCCCGGGAGCGCAGCCGACAAAGATCTGCTGTATGTAGGGCTGAGAAGCCCGCGCTACGCGGCCGATGGCTGATGCATAGACCGGCGTATCGCGCCATCCGAGAACGGATAATCCTTCCTCTTTGATGATTCGTTCGAGGATCCCTTCGGAGGTGAGGCGCTGGTGTTTTTCTACCGGGAGGAAAGTCATTCCCACGCCGTACATGCCCGGCTTGGGCAGGGTGAAGCCCAATTTATCGCACTCGCGGGCGAAGAATTTGTGGGGAATCTGGATTAGGACGCCGGCACCGTCGCCCGTTTCCGGATCGCATCCGCAAGCGCCGCGATGAGCTAGGTTGAGAAGGACCTGGATGCCCTTCTTGATAATGTCGTGGCTCTTTGTCCCGGAGATGCTCGCGACAAACCCGATTCCGCAGGCGTCATGCTCATGGGCCGGGTGGTAGAGACCCTGAGCAGGGGGCAGACCGGTGGCCGGGTTGAGACGCGTCATCATGGACTCCGTCGCAGAGATTCGTGAAATGTTTGAATCACCTGTACTTAGGCGTACCGGGCGGGCGAACAGGCAACGGCACACTTCCGCGCAGGAATACTGCTGCGACTCTACTTAATACGGGTTATGGGGGGCAAAGTACAATGCAGAATTTTGATGGCTCCGATAAAAATTTCAGTAGGCATAACCTCGTGTGGACGTCCGCTATAATTCCGGCAACTTATGGACTTTGATCAACTCATTACGTTCCTCGAAGTCGCAAGGCAAGGCAGTTTTTCACGCGCCGGAGAAAAGGTGTTTCGCTCGCAATCGGCGGTCAGCGCCCAGATCCGCCAACTTGAGCAGGAGTACGGGGACCGGTTGCTGGACCGCTCCGGCAAGACTGTGAAGCTTACGCCTGCGGGACAGATTTTTTACGAATACGCCGAGCGCCTGAAGAATTTGCGGGACGAGTCGCTCACGGCAGTGGCCGACCATAGCACCACGCCGCGCGGGACGCTGCGCGTAGGGGCAAACGAGGCCACGTGTTTGTATGTATTGCCGGAAGTGTTTGGGGAATATTGCCGGCGGTATCCGCCGGTGCAGATCAGCATCTATCGCAATTTTAGTTACAAGATCGTGGAGAAACTGGAAAACGGGGAGGTGGAAGTAGGGATTTTGACTCTTCCCATTCAGTCGCCCAGCTTGAAGATCCAGCCGATTTTCCGGGATAAGCTGATGCTGATGGTGAGCCCGAAGAATGCGCTGGCAAAGCATAAAGTTGTGCCAGTTAGTGAGATTGTCAAACACCCGCTGCTATTCCCCAAGACAGGGCACACTCGACGGCTTTTGGACAAGCTGTTCCGGCCATATAACGCGGACCTGCAGGTACGAATGGAATTGCCAAGCATTGGGATGATTAAGAGCTTTGTGGCGGCGGATTTGGGAGTATCGCTGATTAGCGCGTCGTTCGCGCGAGATGAGGTCGATTCAGGCCGGGTGAAACTGATCGACCTCGAAGACGCGGAACTTTATCGTGAACTGGGCCTCGCTTACCGGCGGGATCGAACTCTTTCCGTCGCATCCACGGCATTTGTAGCGCTGTTACGACAGTTTGCGACCCAGATGAAGAAAGCCGACGCTTAGCGGCTACCTGAAATTTCGATTCTTATCATCACAATTTTGAATTTAACTCCAATGGTCTGCGTCCGATATCTTGTGTAGCAGTTCTTGGTTTATGAATACCCTCGTCCAGAAGGCGAAGCGAATTACATCGACAAGCACAGGCAGGTCGACACGAATTACGTGTCTTCTGGAGGACGGGAACGGATGAAGTAAAGCAATCCTAAGCAAGATCACCGAACCCACCGCCAGAAGCGATCTGGCGGTGGGTTTTTGCTTTTGGGCGATTTCTGACGAATGGAGTCGACAATATGAGCGGCCTACAGCGACAAAGCAGATTTGAGCGAGGGGAAGATGTAGTCGTGATGAAGTTCGGCGGGACTTCCGTGGAGGATGCTGCAGCTATTCAGCGGGTGATCAGCATTGTAAAAACCCGGCTGAATGCACGGCCGGTGCTTGTGGTCAGCGCGCTGGCGAAAGTAACCGACCAGCTGCTCGACGCAGGAAAAGCTGCAGCGGATGGACACTTGGGGGCGGCGCTTGCGACTGTCCGAGATATTTACGTACGCCATGAACAGCTCGCTGACTCGCTGTTGGGCGCCTCGTCGTATGGCTCGCTTGATCGGCAGTTGCGCAGCGACTTCCAGGCACTGGAGTGTTTGCTGGAGGAATTGGAACTATCCCGGCGTCTGGACGCGAAAGCGCAAGATCTACTGTTGGGTTTTGGGGAGTGTTTTTCCAGCAGGCTTGTTTGCTGGGCCCTGATCGAAGCTGGGCTGCGGGCGTCGCATGTTGATGCGCGCCGTTGCATTGTTACCAATGCTCGCCATGGACAAGCGAATCCGCTTTGGGAGCTGACGAATCAGCGCGTGCAGGAACTGTTGAATCCTCTGCTGCAGGCGGGAAACGTCCCTGTGCTTGGCGGCTTTATTGCGTCCGCGACTGATGGCGTTCCGACGACGCTTGGGCGTGGCGGATCGGATTTCAGTGCGGCCATCGTTGGGGCGGCGGTTGGTGCGGCCCGGGTTGAAATCTGGACCGATGTCGATGGGGTGATGACGACCGATCCTAGGCTTTGCTCTGATGCGCGTGTGATTCGGAAGCTTAGCTTTGACGAGGCGGCGGACTTGGCGCACTTTGGAGCGAAAGTACTGCACCCCGCGACGCTCGCGCCCGCGATGCGGGAGAACATTCCGGTCTATGTTTTGAATTCGCGACGCCCGGAGCGCCAGGGGACGGAGATTACAGCACGGGCTAGCACGGGTAACCGGGTAAGCGCCATTACCGCTAAGCGAAATGTGGTTGTGCTTGAAATCCAGTCGAGGCGCGGAGTGGACGCTGCCTTGTTGAATATCGTATTTGGGGTACTTGAGCAGCATACGTGCGCCGTGGAAGTGATGGGAACCTCGGTTGACCGGATCTCGCTTCTGGTTAGTTCGAACCTGGCGCTACCAAAGATCGTTCAAGATCTTCGGGCAGTTGCGGATGTGCGTTGGGAAAATCATAAGGCTCTGGTTTGTCTTGTCGGGGAGAATATCCGGCGACAACCTGAGGTCGCTAGCCGAGTCTTCGCGGCCGTGTCCGACATGGATGTTCGGGTTTTGTGCCAGGGGGCGTCGGAACGGACTCTGTCGTTCCTGGTGGATGAGTCTAGAGCTGAGGAGTCTGTGCGGCGATTGCACAACATGTTCTTTCCCCGGAAAGAGGCTTCCCCGGATTGGGGAGGGATTTCTAGCGCCTTCTGCCAGGCGGGGTGAGGTTCCCGCGCGGCGGTTGTTGAGGAAGTAGGGATGCTTGGACTCCGCTCAGCATGACAGGGGCGGACGAATGCGTCCGCCGCTACACTAGTCGCCGCACTCTGCTGTGGCCGCTGCTACCTGCACTGGCGCTGCTACCGGCTCTATGATGTGCAGGCCGCATTCGGTTTTGTTGAAACCTGGCCAGCGCCCGGCACGTGGGTCTTCGCCGGGGCTTACTGCGCGGGTGCAGTGCGTGCAGCCGATGCTCGGGAAATCCTGATCATGAAGCGCGTTATAGGGTACGTCATGATCGTGGATGTAGCGCCACACCTGCTTGGACGACCAGTCTACGATCGGGTTCACCTTTATCAGGCCGAACTTCGCATCCCACTCCACTCT
>Ga0126371_10000939_pt1 | contig 24223 bp, 22 predicted proteins | sample PanSoiMetaPlot_4_FD_110145 | JGI IMG/M metagenome (GOLD analysis project Ga0126371, IMG submission 110145) | Tropical forest soil microbial communities from Panama - MetaG Plot_4 | ecosystem: Environmental > Terrestrial > Soil > Tropical forest > Bulk soil | place: Panama | collected 2016-02-17 | reverse complement strand
CGCCGCGGACTGCCCGAAAGCCCCCGCTGGTTAGCTCTTCACGGCCGGCACGATGAGGCCGATCGCATCATGACGGAAATCGAAGATCGCGCCGCGCGCGAAACCGGGGCGTCGCTGCCGCCGCCCAGCCGTGTCGCCGCGACCATCGGCGGCCAGAGCCGCTTCGCCGATATCCTCCGTCCCCCTTACGGAAAACGCACGCTCGTGATGTCGGTCTTCAATCTGATGCAGACCATCGGATTCTATGGCTTCGGCGCCTGGGTGCCCACTCTCCTAATCGCCAAGGGCATTCACATTACCACCAGCCTCGAGTACGCCTTCATCATCGCGATCGCCAATCCCGTTGGGCCCTTGCTCGGCATGCTGATCGCCGACCGCATGGAACGCAAGTGGCAGCTCGTGTGCGCCGGCATCTGCATCGGCGGCTTCATGTTCTTGTTCGCGCAACAGGCTACTCCCGCCGCGATCATCCTGTTCGGTGTCCTCGTGACGATGTCCAACAACTGGCTCTCATTTACGCTGCACAACTACCAGGGTGAGCTGTTTCCCACGCGCGTGAGGGGCCGCGCCGTCGGCTTCGTCTACGCGTGGAGCCGCGTCAGCGCCGCCTTCGCCGGCCTCCTCATCGGCTTCTTCCTGCGGGAAGGCGGAACTACCGGCGTCGCGTCATTTATCGCCGCCGCCATGCTCGTCATGGTGGTCACCATCGGCGGCTTTGGCCCGTTGACGCGCCATCGGACGCTGGAAGAAATCGCGCACTAACGGGCGACGCCGAGCCGCTTGCGGTCCCGGGTGGGCTGCGCGCAGGCCTGCTTACCTTTGGGCGGACTGCGGCGCATGACCAGTCCATGTCTCCTTCACTAGAAGCGGCAGGTCGTGCACCCAATCCTGCTGCTTTACACCGACAGGGTAAAGCACGTGGGCCAAATTGTCGGTGGTGTAGGCGAGCACCCAGGCGGCGTGATTAATCGCATAGCTGCCGTCGCTCAAGGTTCCCGCTTTCTGCGCCGGGTCCACATTCGCCGCAACCTGAGCCGCGTGGATGGCCGCTTTGCTGCCGGTAAGACCTATGAAGCGCTTATCGAAGTGGTCCAGCCATGTTCGCAAGGCTTGCCGGGTATCGCGATCGGGGTCGGTGGTCACGAAGACCACCTTGAACCGGCTCGCCTGGTCCGCCGGCAGAGCCTTCAGAGCGTGCGCGATGGTTGTCATCTGCATCGGACACATGTCCGGACAAAACGTGTACCCGAAGAAGAGCAGCGTTACGTAATTTTGCGTTTTGGTCCGAAAGTCGAAGGGAGCGCCCGACGTGTCGACCAGCGTAAAGTTGGGCTTGGGAAGCGGAGGCGAAACCATTCCGCCCCGGTATTGCTGGGCGGCGCAAAGAGTCGTCAGCGCCAGCCCCACGGCGGTCGTCCCAAATGCCAGATGCGGCAGTCGCATACTCCTTGGGCGCTCCTTTATGGGACCACCTGGACCGTGCCCTTCATACCGGTTGCCGCATGAATCGAACAAAAATACTGATAGGTGCCCGGCTGTGTAAACGTGATCCGGACGCGCGTGGTTCCCAGGGGAGACTGCGCCAACCCCCTCCGGTCTTCTGGTGCGGCTACTAGGATGCCCGAACTCACGGCTGCACTCGTGCTATTGATGGTTGACTCGAGCGACCCGTCTGCCGCCGTCGTGACGCCGACCGGCGCGAAGCTGGGCGGTCCAAACGTGACTGTGTGCGGTTCGGTGGGATCGGTATTCATCCACTCCACGCTATCTCCGACCCGGACCACAATCTTCCCGGGCAGAAAACGGAGAATCGCCAGGTACTGCCGTCCGCCGGTGGTTGCCCGGATTTCGCCATGCATCACCACCGCATTGGCTCCAGCACCAAAATCGTGCGCTTCTTCCATAGCGCCATCGGCATCATTGATCAGATCTCTGGCCTGGTCGCCGGCCTGGGTGTCGTAAAAGCTTTGCGTATGCGGAAGCGACATCGAGGTCGGAAGCACGTGGACGGCGCCATTCATGTTGGCGTGCACCAGGCAAACCATTTTATAGTTCCCAGCCGTTGGAAACGTCACGGTATATTTTGCCCCGTTGGATGACGGTGCGCTGCCGACACAGCTCGTACCATCGAAGCTGCTTCCGCTGGCCGCGACGCAGGCCCCAAACGCCGGGCGTACTTGGCCGGGCGTCAGAAAGGTCACCGTATGAATCTCGTTTACGGGGACGAACGTCCAGGTGATGTTGTCGCCGGCATGAATCCAAATCTCGTTTGACAGGAAAGCGTCCGCCTGCCTGCCCTCGTCGGCGCTTTCGGCCCCCACATTCGCGAGCCATTGGGCCCGCAACGCAAGGGGCGCTGCCACAATCAGTATGGACAACACCGAGGCACGTAACATACCAGGGAACCACGATCGCATCAACGGGTTCATATTATCTTTCTCCGTAGGCCCAATTCTGACCCAAGTGAAAACGGAGGGCAGTGATTTGCCATACACCGGGATGTAAAATTATGAACCTATCGCGCTCGAAGAAATCTCGCGTCTAACGTTCGTCTTCTGCTCTTTCCCGTTGGCGTAGCGCGTACGCAGCCACTTTCGATCGATTGCCGCACAGATTCATACTGCACCACTGCCGCGTCCCCTTCTTGCTGGTATCTAGAAAGTGCAGAACGCAGCTTGTGCACTTTCGGATCCGCGTTCGGTCCGCGTCCGTCAACAGGTCCGCCACTGCCGCCGCCAGCGGCCCGTACAAATCTTCGGGGCGCTGCGGAGAGAATCGCTTCCGCCGCTCCAAACCGGACCCTTCGCTCACGATCTGGTCCGGGTACGGGTGTCTCGCCAACAGCCGGTTGATCTCCTGAATATAGTTCGCTGACGGCGCTTCTCTCCCCTCGATCTGACACACTGTTTTGCGCAGCCGTTCCCGGAACTCCCGCAGCGCCTCGACCGTCTTCGAATGCGGAGCTCGTGCCCAGCGGCGCTCCAACCGCGCCATTTCCGTCTCACCAACCAGACCCGCGGCAGCCAGCCATCGCGCCGCCGCCCCACCGTCAGACAACAACTCCACCGGCGCCCCGTCCACCACCGGCCGCGTATTGAGAAAGTCCAGCGCCAGATTGTTGCCCACGAACAAGAACTCGCCGCGCCAGTCTCGGCTCATTAGTCGCTTCCTGGAAGAGGTATACCGATAAAGAATCTATTTATAGGTTAGCAATGCCTTAGCCCAGCGTGCCAAGGAGAGCGTCAGTTGCCTTCCCGGTACTCTCCGAAGACCCCTTTGAGCCGGCCGGAAATTTCACCGACCGTCGCATAGTTCTCCGCAGCTTTCAGAATGGGCGGCATCAGATTGGCGCCACTGCGCGCTGCTTGTTCCAGCGCGGCAAGACTTTCTTCTACCGCGCCCTGGCTGCGCGAAGTTCGAAGTTGGCGCAGGCGCGCCACCTGCGCTTGCTCGAGCGCGGGGTCTAGACGGAAGGTTGGGATCCCGCCGTCGCCTTCCTGCCGGAATCGATTCACGCCGACGATGATCCGCTCCCCGCTCTCGATCGACCGCTGATACTCATACGCCGCGTTTTGAATCTCGCGCTGGATGAATCCGGCCTCGATGGCGCGGAGCGTGCCACCCATTTCGTCGATCTGCTTCAGGTAGGCGCGCGCACCTTGTTCGATCCTGTCGGTCAAGGCTTCGATGTATTCGCTGCCGCCCATGGGGTCGGCCGTGTTTGTGACGCCGCTTTCGCAGGCGATGATCTGCTGCGTGCGCAGAGCGATGCGCGCCGATTCCTCGGTCGGCAGCGAGAGCGCTTCGTCGCGCGAGTTGGTGTGCAGCGATTGCGCGCCTCCGAGAACGGCGGACATCGCCTCCAGCGCGGTGCGCACGATGTTGACGTCCGGCTGCTGCGCGGTGAGGCTCGAACCGGCGGTCTGCGCATGGAAACGCAGCATGAGCGATCGCGGATCCTTCGCGCCGAAGCGCTCACGCATCAAGCAGGCGTAGAGGCGCCGTGCGGCCCGGTACTTGGCGATCTCCCCCAGAAAGTCGCTGTGCGCGTTGAAGAAGAACGAGAGGCGCGGCGCGAAGGAATCGATCGCCAGACCCGCCGCCAGGGCGGCCTCGATATACGCAATCGCGTTGGCAAAGGTGAAAGCGAGTTCTTGAATGGCTGTCGAGCCGGCTTCGCGAATGTGATACCCGCTGATCGAAATGGTGTTCCACTCGGGCATCTCGCGGCCCGCCCACGCAAACACGTCGGTGATGACGCGCATGGCCGGGCGCGGCGGATAAATATACGTGCCGCGCGCGATGTATTCCTTCAGGATGTCGTTCTGAATGGTGCCGGAAAGCTTTCTGAAGTCCGCGCCCTGCCGCCGCGCAACCAGCGCGTAGAGCGCGAGCAGAATCGCCGCCGTCGAATTAATGGTCATCGACGTGGAAACCTTCTCGAGGGGGATGCCCTGCAGCAACACCTCCATGTCGGCGAGTGAAGAGATCGCGACGCCAACGCGGCCGACTTCCCCGGCCGCCATCGGGTCGTCCGAATCCAGGCCCATTTGCGTCGGCAGGTCAAAGGCGACCGAAAGGCCTGTAGTGCCCTGCGATAACAAAAAATGATATCGGCGGTTACTGTCTTCGGCGGAGCCAAATCCGGCATATTGGCGCATCGTCCACAGACGGCTCCGGTACATGTCCGGGTAGATGCCTCTTGTGTAAGGGAACGTGCCTGGTTTACCCGGTGCGCCGCTCATGACCGGGAGATTTTGCGCGCCCGCAAAAAGGAGGAAATTCCGAACCAGGCCATAATCAACGTCAGCGGCGCGGCGAGCAGCACTTTGGGGGTTTCGGCGTTTAAATATGCGCGCACGCCATTAAAACCGAAGATCACGGCTAGACACAAGAAAAGAAAGCCAATAACCTCATTCCACAGAGTCCTCGCCGGTTTTACAACTGCCGGCACGACGTGGTTGAGAAATTGACGCCCGTGTCGGAGAATATTCACTGCTATTTATCGTAACAAATTGACCGAATCCGCCACTTACAGCTTGGGCCATAAATTGCCGATAGAAAGCTTGTGAACGGGTTCTGGCTCCACTACAATCGAAGCGGGTGGGAGGTCCACCCGTGGAACGAAGTGCGTCGCCGGCACATCCACTACTAAGGGAGAAATCCGTGGACGAACCATTGAAGCACCTCATGCAGGAATTGGGGAACGCGATCAACGATTCCCTTTCCGAATCGGACCGGATCGCGGAAGCGATCGGGGAAATCAAGAGGGCTGGGTACGACGTCTTCCTGGTGTTGGAAGCGACCATCGGATTCAATCGGCGCGATGAGGATGACGAAACCGGGGACGAGGCGGGTCCCGAGATCTCCGAACAGCCCAAACGCGGCTTTGAAGCTGCCGGCAAGATTAAGTTTACCTCGCAGGATCATCGCTTCCTGCGCGCCCTCAAAATCGCCGTTGATGAAGAAAACCGCTGATCAGCGGAGTAGTTCCTGATAAACGTCCCACGTAAGGTGGACGGCTCTTTCCCAAGAAAACAAGGTGGCCCGGTCATGACCGCGTTGCGTCAACTCCTGCCGGAGGTCCGGCTTTTCGATTAATTCCCGGAGTGCCTCGGCAATGGAATCAGTGCGTTCGGGGTCTACCAGCAGAGCGGCCGCGCCCGCGACCTCGGCCAGAGCCGAGCGATTGGAAGTGATGACGGGAACACCGGCGGCCATCGCTTCAATCACCGGAATGCCGAACCCTTCATCCAGCGACGGGAACGCGAAGATCGATGCGCGCGCGTACCACCGGGCCAGTTCCTGGTCGTTAACGTAGCCGGTCGCGTGGATGCGCCCGCGCGCCGGGCTGGCCTGAATCTGATCGCCGATCGTGGCGGCGCCGAAACCTGAGGATCCCGCAAGCACGAGCGTCCAATCGCTCTCCAGGGTCTCGAAAGCGGCCACCAGGCGGCTCAAATTCTTGCGCTTCTGAATCGCCCCCACGCACAAAATCACGTTCTCCCGCGCTGCCGCCGGCAACTGCAAGGCCCGAACCCCGTGATGGATTACCCGCACCTTGGACGGCGGCACCCCGAGCAGACCCGTGACCTGCGACTTCGTGAATTCCGAGACGGCGATGAGCAGATCGGCGCGCTCCGCGGCATCCCGGGCCTGCGCGGCAAAGCGGTCGCGAAACTCGGGCGTCGAGTATTCGCCCGAGAGCACAAACAGATCGTGAAATGTGGCCACCGTTCGTCGCAGCCGCGCTTCGGGCAGCCGCTGGTTGAGGCCGTGGAAGAGTTCCGGACTGGAGAAAAAGGGTCCGGCCAGCAGCCGGCGATGCGCGTTCCGCGGTAGGCGTTCGCGCCATGACGCCAGAAAGCGGTGCGGCCGGTAGTACAGGTCGAAACGCGTTTCGGGGTGAACCTCGGCCAAGCCAGACAACAAACTACGGGAATACATGCCTACGCCGGAGAGGTGATCTCCGACGCTATAGGTTGCGTCGAGCCCTATGGTCACGCGATTCCGTATTCTTTCATCTTTCGGTAAAGTGTGGTGCGGCCGATCCGCAAAACCTTCGCGGCCTGGCCACGCTGGCCGCGCGTTTCCACCAGCGCCCGCATGATGGCGCTTTTTTCAGAATCGGGAATCGAGATCACTGGCGCCTTGGGCGGGTTGGCAAAGCGCGGATACACGTCCTGCCCGGCCTCGGCGATAAACTGCCGCACGTCCTCGGAGATCCGAAGATTCTGCAGTTGCGTCGGCAAGTCCGCCAGATCCAAAACTCCCTCTGAAGACAGTACCGCGATCCGCTCCAAAACGTGCTTGAGTTCGCGGACGTTTCCCGGCCAGTCATAGGCCGTCAGAGTCGCCATCAGTTCGTCACTGGGCCGGAACTCCGGAAGCCCGTCCTTCACCCCCGCCGCGAGAAAATATTCCGACAGAATCGGGATATCCTGCTTGTGATCGCGCAGCGGTGGGAGGTGGATGGCAAAAACGTTGAGCCGGTAGTACAGATCCTGCCGGAAGCGCCCCGCCGCGACTTCCGCCCTCAGGTCGTGGTGTGTAGCGGCGATGATGCGCGGCTCAATCTTGCGCCATTTCAGAGCGCCCACCGGACGCAACTCGTGCTCCTGCACCACGCGCAGTAGCTTTACCTGGATGTCCAGCGGCAGGTCGCCGATCTCATCGAAGAACGCGACGCCGCCGTCGGCCAGTTCCACCAAGCCCTTCTTGTTGTCGACCGCGCCGCTGAACGATCCCTTGACGTGGCCGAACAGCTCGCTCTCCAGCAGCGTGCCGACCAGCGCGCCGCAGTCGATGGGCACGAACTCGCCACGAGGCTTGGCGTTGTAAATCGCTCGGGCCACTACTTCTTTGCCCGTCCCGCTCTCACCCAGCAGCAAAACGGGCAGAAGGTTGCCGGCAGCCTTCGTGATGAGACGCCGGACAGACACGATCTGCGGCGAATCGCCCACCAGCCCGTGGACGGGGCCGCTTACGGATACACTCATACCGCGGTTCGGTTATACCGCATCAAGTCGTACCACGAAGGCACTGATCTTCTCAGGCGAATCGCGGCGGATGCGGCCGGCCAACTCGGCCGCGCCGCTCTCTGTGGGCTCCTGGCCGACCAGGACACGCCAGAGTTTCGGGCTCCCCTCGCGCAGGCACAATTGCGCGGCGCCGTATCGCTGGGCCATCTGGCGGCGGAGGCGCTCTGCGTTTCGCCGGTCCTGGAACGCGCCGACCTGCACGGCGAACAGTGCCGGTCCTGGGGCCTCCGGCAGGCGGATTACTTCAAATCGGACACGAGCGGTCCCTGGACCCAGGAATTGCAGTTCCCGCGCGGCGGCCCGTGACACGTCGATCACCCGGCCATCCACGAATGGGCCCCGGTCGATAATGCGGACATCAGCCGTCCGCCGATTTTCCAGATTCTGCACACGCACCCAGGTGTTGAACGGCAGGGTGCGATGGGCCGCCGTCATCTGCTCCATGTCGTAAATCTCACCATTGGCCGCGCGGCGCCCGTGATAGGGATTCCCATACCAGCTGGCGAGGCCGGTCTCCGAGTATCCGAGACGAACTGCTCCGGGCGGGGGCGGAATGCTCTGGGCACGCTGTTTGTGGGCGCAACCCGCCAGAAACAAGGCGATTAGCACGATAGCGAGAACCGTACGCATCTCCTGTTATTATACCGGGGCTGTCTCTATAGTCCCGCCCGAATTCCGCCGATTGACGAGCATGCAGGAACGGCGATCGGAAGTTCGCATGTTATGCGCAGACCTGGTACGGGTCTGCTGGAAAGATCAACACGGGAAACACCACAGGGCGTCGGCGCTCCTCGAAGACATCGCCAGTTCCGGCGTGTGCTTGCAGACCGAGACCCCCGTCCCGGTCGGCGCACAGGTTCACTGGCGTTCTGCCAAGCACGAGTTCAAAGGCCAAGTCCGCTATTGCGAATACCGGGAGATCGGCTATTTTGTCGGAGTGGAGTTGGACGCCGATTCACGTTGGTCGCGCAAGACCTTTCAGCCCCAACATTTGCTGGATGTGAAGCGCCTGGCCCCCCGGAAGCCCCGCGTTACTTCTGGGCGCGACCCGCAGTCTTGGGTTTCTTGAAGAAGCGGTAGGCGCTATACCCCGCCAGGAAGACCGCGGCGCCGGTGACGGCTCCGAGCCCAATCACCAGGCCCGCGGACAGGGGTGTGGCGCTGCCGAGCGCAGCCAGTTCGAGCACTCCAGCGGAAGCACCGCCAGCGCCGCCAACCCCCGCGCCCACTCCCGCAACGGCCGCCGCTTTTGCTTTCTCTTTTCCGGTTTCCGTCATCGCCGCATCCCCTGAAATTCAGAGCTTGCAATCTCAATTATATCGCGGACCAGTCAAACGGCCAAACGAACCCACATTAACTTCTGGTAACAATCGGACTGCACTCTGCCCTACGATATTCGTATGCACTATCGACGTCTGGGCAAGAGTTCGCTCGTCGTGTCCGCGCAGGGCCTCGGCTGCATGGGCATGTCCGAGTTCTATGGCGAGACCGACGACTCCGAATCCATCGCCACCCTTCATCACGCGATCGATCGCGGCGTCACCTTCTTCGACACCGCCGATATGTACGGCATCGGGCGCAACGAGGAACTGGTTGGGCGCGCCATCGCGTCCCGGCGCCACGAAGTGATCATCGCCACCAAGTTCGGTAACGTGCGCGGGACCGATGGCTCGTTTCAGGGCGTCAACGGCCGCCCCGAATACGTGCAACAGGCCTGCGAAGCCAGTCTGCGCCGCCTGAAGATCTCCACCATCGACTTGTACTACCAGCATCGCGTCGATCCCAAGACTCCGATCGAAGAGACCGTTGGCGCCATGGCGCGGCTCGTCGAGCAGGGCAAGGTGGGTTACCTGGGCCTCTCCGAGGCCGGCGAACAGACCATCCGCCGCGCCCACGCCACGCACCCCATCGCCGCGCTGCAGACCGAATACTCGCTATGGACGCGCGATCCGGAGGAAGGCATCCTCGCGGCCTGCCGCCAGCTCGGCATCGGATTCGTGCCCTACAGCCCGCTCGGTCGCGGCTTTCTGACCGGCCGTTTTCAAAACACCAGCGCCCTCGGCGAGAAAGATTTCCGCAAATTTCATCCGCGCTTCCAGGAAGACACGATGCGGAAGAACCTGCAGATCGTGAAAGGCATCGAGCAGATCGCGAAAGAAAAAGGCTCCACGCCGGCGCAGTTAGCGTTGGCGTGGGTGCTGGCGCAAGGAGAAGATCTCGTTCCGATTCCAGGAACCAAGAGGCGGACGTATCTCGACCAGAACCTCGGCGCACTGGATGTGCGCCTATCCTCCGCCGATTTGCAGCGCCTCGACGAAGCCGCCCCACTCGGCATTACCGCCGGCACGCGCTATCCGGAAGCGCACATGCGCGCCGTCGGCATCTGACCAACACCGGCGGCAAGACCGCCGGGCGTTACGGCAACGCAAATACATAAATCGCGTTGTGCCCGCCCGGGCTTCGTAACTCCGGCACTTCCTTGCTCAGCTCCGGCACCTTCAGGTTGTCTCCCGTCATCACCGCGATGTACTGCTTGCCGTTCACTGCGTAGGTGATCGTGCTGACCGAGACGTTGCCCCCGAGAACCGTCTCCCACAGCTGCTTCCCGGTCGCGGCGTCAAAAGCGCGGAAGCGCCGGCTCATGTCGCCGTGAAACACCAGGTCGCCCGCTGTCGCCAGCAAGGCGCCGTTGCCGGGCGCGCGGCCCACGTCGAACCGCAGAATCTCCCCAGTCGCCAGATTAATCTTCGCCAGCCCGGTCAGTGCGTGCTCGTCAGAGCCTGGCCGCGGCACAACACTCCAGCCGCCTCGTCCTGCCGGCCCGGCGATCGTCAGGTCGCGGCAATTGTCAATGTAGGAACTGTATAGCGAATTGGTATTCGGGCTGTACGCCGTCGGCCAGTAGCTCCTCGTGTTCCAGTAGCAGATCACGTGGTGGTCACCGGCCTGCTTGAAGACCAGGTCCCAATTGATCGACGTCTTTCCGGTTTTGACGTCGATATCGGAAATCACAAACTTCGGATCGTCGAAGGGAAACGGCGTTGCCCACAAGAACTGGCCGTTCGCGCGGTCCAGCACGAAGATGCCGCCAGCTTCGCCGATCGTCACCGCCACATCACGCTCCTGGCCGCGCGGGATGTCGGGGTTGATCCACTTTACCGCCTTCGGATCCGGATTCAAGCGAGTGCGCACCAGCGTCCGCTCATGCGTGTAATCGGAATCCCAATCGTCGGCCGGCAGGTGCTGGTAATACCACGCGAGCTTGCCCGTACTCGGATCGAGCGCAATTGTCGAATTGCTGTAGAGATCAGCCGGCGCCGAGCGCGACACCGCGTCCGGCTTGCCGTCGTGCCGCGCCATGCGCTGATCGGGCATCGGATTCGCGACGCCCCAGTAAATCAGTTTGCGCGCCGGATCGTAAGTGCCGGGCAACCCCCACGTGGACGCCAGCCGCCGTTCCAACGCCGCCCCTCCCCAACTCTCATCGCCGGGCTCGCCGGGCGCCGGCGTGGTGTAAAACCGCCACGCCTCTTTTCCCGTCAACGCATCGCTCGCCAGAAGGAAGCAGTTTTCGCGCTTACCCGCGCAGGCCCCGCCCGAGATCACTTTCCCTTCCACCACCAGCGGCCCCGAGGTATTGCCGCGCCCGTCGGTCTTGGCTTCCCAGCGCTGCTCCCCCGTGCGCGCATCCAGCCCGACCACGGCGTCCGGCGCGGTGTACAGAATCAGATCCTCGTAGATCGCCAGGTTCTTGGTGCGCGCCGAGCTCGCCACGTTGGCGGGAACCTTCCGCTTGTACTCCCACAGCAGGTCGCCGGTCGTCGCGTCGAGCGCATGCACCACCGCGCCGGGTTCCACTACGTACATGACACCGTCGTAGACGATCGGAATGGTTTCGGTCTGCCCCGGCCCCATCCCCCGCACCCACGCCATGCGCAGTTGGCCGACATTCCGTCTGTTGATCTGTTTCAGCGGGCTGAAGCGCTGCGCATCGTACGTGCGGCTGAACATCAGCCAGTCGTCGGAGCTGGGATTCTCCAGCATCTGCCGCGTCACCGGCTTGAAGTTCTGAACCTGCGCCACTGCGGGTCCTGCTGCCTGCAAGACGAAGAAGCCGGCAAGAAATACCGTGCGGAACATGACTGAACGGCAGTATATCGGATCTCCCAGTGGTCTCGCAGACCCGGTCTTTACCCAAGTGCTTGCTCCGATACTACGCGCAGATCACTCAATGTTACTTTCGTTACCATTTGCGCATGAAATGTCTTGTCACACACTCTTGTCCGCCGTAGTATTTCCTTCGGTACAACCCCTGGATCACGACACTCGTAACGAGGAGAGGTGACAAATGATCCCGCGCCTACCGATTTTTCTACCCATTACGCTCCTGACATTCCACGCCGCCCTGTTCGCAGAAGGCTGGCCTCAATGGGGGCAGGACCCTCAACACTCCGGCTCGATCGCCGTTGTAGGGCAAAACCCGAGCCAGAAATTGACCAGCATGATCTACGATCCGTTTGTCGCAAAGGAGCAGGCGGAAAACAGCGGAGAATTGCTGGCACACTATCAAGCGCCGCTGACGCACGGCCAGGACGTGTTCATGGAGTTCATCAGCGGAACCTACGTGAGTTGCAACCCCCCAGGCTCCTATACGCCATTCCCATGCGGCAACGATAACTGGTTCAACCAGGTCTGGAATGAGAAACGACTCCATTGGGAGAACGGCCAATTAGTCGAAAAATGGTCGTTCGCCAGCGACTGGAAGCCGGAACCGGATGCCGGCGGCGAGTTGGGAGGCTGGCAGCCGGTCTTTCACGCCGCCCTGACCGAAGATGCGGTCTGGGTGCCCGGCGCCGGCGGTACCGTGTTCAAACTGGCCAAGGGCTCCGGCAATTTGATCAAGCGCGTCAACCCATTCGGCAACACGATCGATCCCAACACCTTCGTGTCCAGCCCGATCACGGTAGACGAGGAAGGCAACGTCTATTACAACGTTTTGAAATTGAATATCACCAGCGATCCCGCCACCAATGACCCGTGGGCGTTCGGCCCCAACGGCGATGGCAACGGAGTCACGGACATTCCGGACGCCTGGCTGGTTAAGATCTCCGACGAAGGAGATGACGTCCGCAAGGTCAGCTACAAGAGCCTGACCTTTACTCCGGCAGCGCCCACCACGTGCCACGCCGTGTTTGGCCTCAGCCAGCTTCCGTGGCCGCCCTCTCCGACCGCGACTCCCCGAACGGTCCCCTGTCTCTCGCAGCGGCCCGGCGTGAACATCACCCCGGCAATCGCACCTGACGGCACCATTTATTCGGTGACGGTGGCGCATAACGTCTATGCCAGCCGGTATGCCTATATCGTGGCATTCAACCCCAACCTCACGCTGAAGTGGACGGCCTCGCTGCGCGACCGCCTGAACGACGGCTGCGGCGTACTGGTTCCGATCGCGACTGCCAACACTCCGCAAGCCAACTCGTGCACCTTCGGAGCGAATTTCGGCGTCGATCCCGCCACCAATGAAAAGCCCGCGGGCCGGGTCATCGATCAGTCCTCTTCGTCGCCCGTGGTCACCCCGGACGGCGGCGTGATCTATGGTTCTTACACGCGGTACGGCTTCGCCAGGGGCCACATGTTCCGCTTTGATGCCCAGGGTAACTTTAAGGCCGCCTTTAATTTCGGGTGGGACTCGACGCCCGCCATCTACCGGCACGACGGCACCTATTCGGTGGTAATCAAGGACAACCACTACGACGCCGGTAATTTTTGCGAACCGGATCCCTCTGTTCCGGTGTCTCAGACCGTTTGCGTGGACGCGCCCAAAGGTCCCTACTACATTACGCAGTTGAATCCCAGCATGGCCATCGAGTGGCAGTTCCAAAACACGAGCACGGATTCAACCCACCCCAACGGCTTCGAATGGTGTATCAACGCGCCTGCGATCGACGTCTCCGGCAACGTCTACGCCAACAGCGAAGATGGCAGCCTGTTCGTGATCCGGCAAGGCGGTTCTCTCCTCGGAAACATCTTCTTGAACCAGGCGATCGGGGCCGCCTATACACCTCTATCCCTGGGCCCGGATGGGAAAATCTATACGGAAAACGACGGCATTCTGTTCGCCGTCGGCAATTGACCGGCGGCGGGCCGGGCACGCGGCGCCGGAAAAGTAGCGCGCCTCTTATCGGAACGCTTGCTGGGCCTTGCGGCTCTCTTCCTGCTTGATCTCGGGCCCGAACAGCTGCTCGAAGAAGCCGTCGCGCACCAGCCGCTCCACGATGCGGTTGTCGATCACGGTGCGAAAATTGAACTTCTTCAATTGCCCCGCAACTTGCTCGTCCACGGGATGATCGATCATGTATTGCACCGCGGCGTCCGTCACGTACGGCACGCGCTCGAACGTGTTCGTCTTCGCATAGCGTTCGTAAACCCGCGCGAGCTCGGCCGGATCCTCCTGCGTGTATTTGACGTAAGCGGCCAGCGCGAAAGCCCTGTCGTCGTAGAAGCGCTTGATGGCTTCCGTGTGCGCCTTGATCAGGGCTTCCACCAGCTTGGGATTGGCGGCAACCGTGGTCTTCTTGAATAAGTAGACCGTCGGTGCGTAGATATCATCGTAGTCGCTGGTATTGGCCAGGCTCTTGAAGCCTCGCTCCTCGAGCCGGAAATAGACCGGCGCGGTCAGCATGGTGGCGTCCACGCGGCCCGCGGTCAGCGCGGCCGCGCGCCCGTTTACATCGGTGCCGATCGGAACCCACTGAACATCGCGCGGCGTCAGGCCGAATTTGCTTAGCAACGCCACCGCGTAGTTATAGGGCGCATCGCCGAGCTGGCTGACCCCCAGGCGTTTTCCTTTAAGTGCCGGCACGCTGGCCACGCTTTTGCCTGCCATCAGCGCGAACAGGCTCTTGCGGTACGGGCTGCCCACGATTTCGAGCGACCCGTCGCGCGAGACCGCGATCATGGCCTGTTCCAGCGGGTAATTGGTCATTACCGCTTCGCCGCTCACCACCATCGCAATGCCCGCCGGGTGTACGCCGAACACGATATTGGCGTCCAACCCGTATTTCTGGAAATATCCAGCTTCCTTGGCGATATACAGCGGCCACGTGGTGCCCGTGCGCGTCGCGTAGTTGATGGTGACCTTCTGCAGCGAGACAGACTGGGCGAACGCGACAAGCGCGCAAAGGAAAGCGAAGCAGGCAGCCGCGATCCGCATGCTCCTTAGCTTATGCAAAGCATGCGGTGCCCCGCAAACGCGTTCTACGCGCCGCGGGCCGTACCGGTCGTGGGCGTCAGCCGGGTGCGGATCTGGTTCATGACATCGCTCGCCAGGAACGGCTTCCGCAACACCGGAAACTCGTGCTCTTCGCACAGCGCTTCTTCTTCAGCCGGCAGAATCGTACCCGTCATCACGATCACCAGCATGTTGGGAATAACCTGCAGAAACTCGACGCCGAGTTCCACACCGTTGCCATCCGGCAGCATGAAATCGAGCAGCGCCGCATCGGGCTTGTTTTCCTGCATCAGCCGCCGCGCTTCGCCCGCCGATTCGGCGGTGAGCAGGCTCCAGCCCGCGTCGGCCATCAAGCGCTCCAGAAAATGCAAAAGGTCACGGTTGTCGTCCACCAGCAGCACGGTTGGGTTCGCGGGAGCCGGCATCGGGGGCTGCGGGGCCGCGCCCAGGTTCAGACCCTCCCCATCATGGGAGACTTCGATGCGCACACGCGATCCCGGCAGCACCTGGCCCGTGGCCACCAGCGTCGCCAGCGGCTGCGTCAAATGGCGGTGAATGGTGCGGTTCAACTCGCGCGCGCCGTACTCCGCGCTGGTTCCCTTTTTCAGCAGCCACTGCCGCGATTCGAACGGAACCTCCAGCGTGAACGAGCGGTTTCCCAGCCGGGTGTTCACGTGGTTCTGCAAGTCGTTGATCTGATGATCGAGAATCGCCGACAGCGATTCCGACGTCAGCGGCTGGTAGGTGATGATACAGTCGATCCGGTTCACGAACTCCGGAGAAAATCGCTTGCGCACCGCCACCAGCGCGATGTTTTGTAGCTTGCTGGTGAGATCGTCACGCTCCATCCCCTTGACGGACTGGAATCCGAAATCCGGATTGATCTCGCGCATCATTTCGCGCGCGCCCAGGTTGCTCGTGAGAAACACCAGGCTCTTCTCGAAATTCACCTGCGAGTTGTCGCCTAGCCGCAGAATGCCTTTGTCCAGCACGCCCAGTAGCAGCCGCGTCATCGACGGCGCCGCCTTCTCGATTTCATCGAACAGCACCAGCGACAGGTTGCATTTCTCGCTCGTGACCGCGTTCAGCTTCTGCTGTGTCAGCATCGGCTGCGTCTCGCGATGCCCCAGGTAGCCCGGCGGCGCGCCGATCAGCTTCGCCACTTCGTGCTCCATCTGGAACTCGCCGCAATCCACCTTCAGCACGTTCTTTTCGCTGCCGTGCAACACTTCCGCCAGTGCTTCCACGGTTTTGGTCTTGCCGGTCCCCGTGGGACCGAGCAGGAGAAACACGCCGACCGGCCGCCCTTCCGGCGCCAGCCCGGCCTGGAACATCTGAATGTACGGAACAATAACCTTCGTGGCCGTCGGTTGACCAACCACTTTCTGCGATAAAACCGCTGTCAGGTCCTCGCTGACGTCCGATCCCTGTTTCCGGGATCGGTTCTGCGCGCCTTTGGGCTTCTCCACCGCACCCTCCGCCTTGATTATATTCTCGGCGCTCCGGCTGACCCTTGGCCGCCGGCGCTGATCAGGAGGATTGGGGTCTTTCATATTTGTGTTTTCCCTGACTACTTCCAACAATTTACCAGGAGCCGCGCGGCTCGGCAAAAAAGATTTTATACTTCTGTCACCGGCCTGCCACTAGCCAACAGGGTTCCACCGGAGCGATGTGAATTTTCACACCAACCCGGCGCAGGGAGTGTCGAGGATTTCAATAAAATCGACTAACGGTGGCGGAACGTGATTCGGCCTTTGGTCAAATCGTAGGGGGATAGCTCGAGAGTCACTTTGTCGCCTGCCAGGACACGGATGCGATTCCGGCGTAGACGGCCCGCCAGGTGGGCTAACACGACGCGATCATGTTCGAGTTGCACGCTAAACAACCCGCTCGGAAACTTTTCCAGGACGGTGCCTGTTACTTCAATGCTGTCCTCTTTGCTCATACTCCTCTTCTATGCGCAAAGCGGGCCGGCCTCCGATTCGTGAGGCGGCCCGCTCCATCCATCAGGCGGCAGTGACGTTGGTCGCCTGCAGACCCTTGGGGCCTTTCGTCACCTCGAACTCCACCTTGGAGCCCTCATCCAGCGTGCGGTAACCCTCCGTCTGGATAGCTGAGAAGTGTACAAATACGTCCTCCCCGTTCTCTCTTTGAATAAACCCGTAGCCCTTGGCTGCGTTAAACCACTTCACTGTACCTTTTTCTTTCATCTGCCTCGTTCCTTCTGCTGAAAATGCACCCTTCTCGGCCTAACGCCGCAACAAAAAAGGGGTTGCGGTTAACTCACGCAACCCCTCTTGTGTCGAAGCGGAAAACTAGAGTCAAATGCCATACTATTATACAACAGAGGCATACCGCTGCCCGGCAAGTTCCGTGCCAACCCTTGAATTCCATCGGTTTCGGTTCCATTTTCAAGCGCTGGAGCCGTTGCGCCTGCCACCCGGAGGCAGTGCCAATCTGGTGCGCGGAGCCTGCGGTCTCTTTCTTCGGCAACTCGCACCGCCGGATATTTATTCACGAATCTTTGAACCTGGCCGGGATCTCGGACCGGCTCCCAGCGGCTTGGCCGATTGGCCGCGCCCTTTTGTCCTTCGTGTCACGCCGCTGGATGGCATCGATGCGGCGGCGGGCGACGCTTTCTCCTTCGACCTTCACCTATTTGATCTCCGCGAGCCCCTCCTGCCGTATTTTCAACAGGCCTTTGCAGCTTGGGCGGCATCCGGCATCGGACCAGGCCGCCGGCGCGCACGCTTGGATCGCGTCGAGCCGCTCGGCCTCGACGAACAGCCGAACTGCGGCGCCGTCTGCATGCTCCCTTTGGATATCGAACCCGCTTCCGCGGATCGGGTGACAGTCGCCTTCGTGACCGCTACGGAACTCAAAACCGGCGGCCAGGTGATTGACCGGCCTGAATTCGGTGTGCTGTTCGCGCGCCTCCGCGATCGCGTCTGCACACTGCGCGCGCTGTATGGTCCCGGCGCGCTCGCACTCGATTTCCGCGGCATGGGCGAACGCGCCGCCGCAATCCGGCTCATTCATTGCGACTTAACCTGGCAGCAGGAGTCGCGTACTTCCCGCCGCACGGGCCAGACTCATCCGCTTGGCGGTTTCACGGGTGAAGCCGTATACCACGGCGCACTGGCGGAATTCCTCCCATGGCTCCGCGCCGGGCGTTGGACCGGCGTCGGACGCCACACCGTGTGGGGCAAAGGTGAGATCCACATCCGCTGCTGAATCCGTCGATTGATAACTAAATACAGGTTTGAAATGAATGGGGTAGTGTGAACAGGACGCATGCTACACTCGAATGAGTCCCGCTCATGGATTTTCTTAAGGGGCTGAACGCGCAGCAGCGTGAGGCCGTAACTCACACCGAAGGCCTATTGCTGATATTGGCCGGCGCTGGCAGCGGAAAAACGCGCGTCATTACGCACCGAATCGCCCATATCATTACGTCGCGCCATGTGCCGCCATCTGCCATCCTGGCGGTGACTTTCACCAATAAAGCCGCCGGCGAGATGCGCGATCGGGTGGCCGCCCTGCTGGAGGGCGCGAACCTCGATTCTCAACCCAATATTTCCACATTTCATTCTTTTTGCGTGCGCCTATTGCGCCGCGACGGAGATGCCCTCACCGCCATCCGGCCGGGTTTTAGCCGCCGCTTCAGCATCTACGATGATGACGATCAGTTGCTCATCATCAAGGCCGCCTACCGCCACCTGGGTTTCGAGGAAAAGGATTTCCTGCAATACCGCGCGTGCCTTTCGCGCATCAGCCACGCCAAGAACCGCAAGCAGACGCCCGAGGATTTCAGCCGCGCCGCCACCAACCACGAGCAGGAGCAGTTGGCCGCCGTCTTCCAGCAGTACGAGGCCGCCCTGCGCTCCGCCAACGCCTTGGACTTTGACGACCTGCTGCTGGAGGCCGTGCGCCTGCTGCATCACGATCAGGCCACGCGCGAGGCTTGGAACCGCCGCATCAGCTACGTCATGATCGACGAGTACCAGGACACCAACCGCAGCCAGTACGAATTGATGCGCCTGCTCTCGGAATCGCATCAAAACGTCTGCGTGGTGGGCGACGAAGACCAGTCGATCTACAGCTGGCGCGGCGCAGACATCAAGAACATTCTCGATTTCGAGCACGATTTCCCCAAAGCCAAGATCATCCGGCTGGAGCAGAATTATCGTTCCACCAAGAACATCCTGGCCGCCGCCGGCGCAGTAGTCGAGAATAACAAGGCGCGCAAGGGCAAGAAGCTCTGGACCGAATCCGGGGCCGGTGACCTGCTGGGCATCTATCCGGCGTTCGATGCGGAAAACGAGGCGCTGTTCATCGCCGATTCCATCGACAAGCAGCTCGCGTCGCATCCCAACGACCACATTGCAGTTCTCTACCGCACCAACTTCCAGTCGCGACAGATTGAAGAAGCGCTGCGCCGCTACGGCCGCAAATACCACATCGTCGGCGGCTTCAGTTTTTACCAGCGCGCAGAAATCCGCGACACGATCGCCTACCTCAAGCTCTCCCTTTCCAACACCGATTCCGTCAGTCTGCTGCGCGTCATCAACACGCCGGCCCGGGGCATCGGCCGCACGACGGTCGAGCAGATCGAAGCCATGGCGCGCGAAAACGGCATCACGTTTTGGACAGCCATCGAGCGCATCATCGACGGCCAGCAGCTCTCGACCCGCTCACAGTCGTCTCTGGTGACGTTCCGCAACCTGGTTCAGGAACTGCAACTGGTGGCCAACAGCCAGCCGCTGCCGGACTTAATCAAGTTCATTCTCGACCGCACCGGCTACCGCAAGATGCTCGAACAGGAGAAGACGCCGGAAGCCGAGGCGCGCCAGGAGAACCTCGACGAGTTGATTTCTGCCGCCGCCGAAGCCGTCGAGCGCGGCGAAGATATCTGGAATTTTCTCGATCACGTTGCTCTGGTCGCCGAGGCGGACGCCTACGATGAGAAAGCGCCCGTCACCCTGATGACCATGCACAACGCCAAAGGCTTGGAATTCCCCGTGGTCTTCATGGCCGGGATGGAACTCGGCCTGTTTCCGCACAGCCGCTCGATAAATTCCGAAGAGTTACTCGAGGAAGAACGCCGCCTCTGCTACGTCGGCATGACGCGCGCGCAGAAGCGGCTGGTGCTGAGCTGGGCGAAGTATCGCCGGCGCTTCGGCGGCGGCGAGCAGGAGCGCTCCACACCCTCCTGGTTCCTCGGCGAAGTTCCGGAAAAGCTCCTCGTCAACCTCGGCCCCGAGGAGCAGCAGGGAGAAGTCGACCTCACCGGCGAGCGCTACGACGTGCGCCAGGCCGCGCGCCGCAACATGTACACGGGCAGGACTTATAATTCGCTCGAAAACATTTCGCAGTTCTTCAGCGAACGCGGCATTGCGTTCAACTCGCCGCGCCCGGCGCCCCCGCCCAAACCGCTGCCGCGGCAGGCCCCGGTGATTCCGCCGCGGCCCTCCCTGCCCATCAAGCCGCCTCCGGCCGTGGCTCCGCCCCGCCGCATCGCCCGCACCGGCATGACCGTCGAGCACCCGAAATACGGCAAGGGCACGGTGGTGCGCCGCGAAGGCGATGGAGAAAATGCTAAGATCACGGTGAACTTTCCTCATCACGGCCTGAAGAAGCTCGTGGAAAAGTACGCAGGATTAAAAAGAGACTGATGAACACAAAGACTGTCACCGACAAACTCGAACGAAAGAAATTGAAACGCGCCGCGCGCAAGAAGGCCGCTCCCAAAGCCAAGCGAGCCGCCGGCGTGGCCCGCGGCTCTCTGAAGAAGAAGATCCGCCACCAGGCCCAAGGCCAGCGCAAACGGTAGTCGTGGGGTAGGCCTCCGGCCTGCCCGCCACACCTGTGAGCCTCTTCCGCACCAAGAGCATCGACGCCTTAGTCGCCGCGTCCGAAGGTGCGCACAACAGGCTGCGCCGCACGCTCGGTCCCTGGAGCCTTACCGCGTTCGGCATCGGCGCCGTCATCGGCTCCGGTATTTTCATCCTCACCGGCACCGCCGCCGCCGGCGAGATGCGCGGATATGAATCCGTCTTTAACGCCCCGGTCCTCGACCTGATTCTTCACGGAACGCGCGCAATTTCCACCGCCGGCCGTCCCGGCGCGGGTCCCGGCATTTCGCTTTCGTTCCTGCTCACCGCTTTGGCCTGCAGCTTCGCCGCGCTGTGCTACGCCGAACTGGCTTCCATGATCCCGATCGCCGGCAGCGCCTACACCTACGCCTATGCGACCCTCGGCGAAATCATCGCCTGGATCATCGGCTGGGATTTGATCCTTGAGTACGCCGTCTCCAACATGGCCGTCGCCGTCGGCTTCTCCGCCTATCTCAATGACGTCCTGGATAACACATTCGGCATCCACCTGCCGGCGAAGTTCGCGAATCCGCCTTTTGTTGCCGGGCAGTTTACAGGCGCCTGGTTCAACATCTCGGCGCTCATCATCCTGCTGATCCTGACGTATATCCTCGTGATCGGCGTGCGCGAAAGCGCCGGCGCCAACAATGCCATGGTGGCCGTCAAGATCGCCGCCATTCTGATTTTCGTGATCGGCGCCGCGCAAGCGGTCCACACCACTAACTGGCATCCATTCCTGCCAAACGGCTTTCCCGGCGTGATGACCGGCGCTGCGATCGTCTTTTTCACCTACATCGGCTTCGACTCCGTATCGACCGCCGCCGAAGAATGCCGCCGGCCGCAGCGTGACCTCCCCTTTGGCATCATGATGACGCTGGTTGTCTGCGCGATCCTGTATATCGCCGTCTCGCTGGTTTTGACCGGCATCGCCCCGTGGAATACTCTCAACAACGCCGCGCCGGTCGCGAATGCGCTCAAGATGCTCGGCTACAACGGCGTCCGTCAGTGGGTCGATATCGGCGCGCTGATGGGCATGATTTCGTCCCTGCTGGTCTTCCAATACGGCCAGGCCCGGATCTGGTTCGCGATGGCGCGCGACGGCCTGCTCCCCAAATTCTTCGCCAAGGTGCATCCCACGCACAACACTCCGCACGTAAGCACCTGGATCGCGGGCCTGTTCGTCGGCATCCCCGCCGGCCTCTTCGATATCGGCACGCTCGCCGATCTCGCCAACATCGGTACGCTCTTTGCCTTCATCGTGGTATCGGCCGGCGTGATTGTTTTGCGCAAGACCCAACCCGACAGAAAACGGAGTTTCCGCGTTCCCGGCGCGCCGGCTTTGCCGCTGATCTCGATCGCGTTTTGTCTGATCCTGATGGCGGCTCTCCCGCTCGAAACCTGGGTCCGTTTCTTCGTCTGGCTCTTTATCGGTTTCGGCATCTACTTCCCGTTCGGAAGAAAGCGCAGCGCCCTGGCGATGAAGTGATTCGCCAATTCAGGAGGACCCTTAAAGGGCTATATCTTGAAGATGGATATACCCCGGGACATGAGAGTCTATCGGATCCTCTTTCACGTTTTCGTCCTCCATATCCGTCACGGCGCTCGGCGAATCGCTAGCAAGGGCATTTAACCTTTGCCCTCACAATTTTTCAGTCACAGAATTCTGCTGGGAATTTTTCGCTGATTTGACGCCATTTACCACTGTCATTCGATTTTTCCCTTGCACACGTCTGCTACTGTGAAATCGAAAAGAGGCTTGCGGACACCGAGCTGGCCTCGACGGTTTTCTTGCTGGCCAGCAAGCGTTGCATTTCGGTGGTTCTGAGCTTCCCGTAATTGCTCGGGAGTATCGGGGAATCTGTAACTTGCAGATTCCTCAATGAGCATGATCGGCATGTTCGGCCAAAAAGGCACCCATTTGTCACGATTCGGCTCAGCCGCCTTTCCAAGCGTTTGCTATAGCCGGCTTGGAGCGTGGGGTTAAGGTCGTCCAGCACCTGCTTGCGGCTTCAACCACATATCCGATTACCCCGTAAATCGTTCCTTTGGATATTCCACTGGTGTAAAATCACTTGAAATCATGGCGTTGGCCGCGGGAACCAGAGTTGGCCCGTATGAGATCCTCGCACTCATCGGCGCGGGCGGGATGGGGGAGGTTTATCGCGCGCGCGATACAAAGCTGAAGCGCGATGTCGCGTTGAAGGTCTTGCCGGAGGTCTTCTCTCTTGACCCGGAGCGGATGGCTCGCTTTCAACGGGAAGCCGAGTTACTGGCCTCTCTCAACCATCCAAACATCGCCCAAATCTACGGCGTCGAGGAACGCGCCATCGCGATGGAGTTAGTCGAAGGCCAGACCCTCCAGGGACCGGTGCCGATGGAGACCGCGTTGCTCTATGCGAAGCAAATTGCGGATGCGTTGGAATATGCACATGAGCGCGGCGTCATTCATCGTGATCTGAAGCCGGCCAACGTCAAGGTCTCTGCCGACGGTGTGGTGAAGGTGCTCGATTTCGGCCTCGCCAAGGCGGTGGAGGAGCCTGGCCGCGAGGGCGGCGATCCGTCGGTGTCCCCCACGCTCACTCTCGGTCACACCCAGTTGGGCGTGGTCATGGGGACGGCGGCGTACATGGCGCCCGAGCAGGCGGCCGGGGCGAAGGTGGACCGCCGCGCTGACATCTGGTCGTTCGGCGCGGTGCTGTACGAGATGCTGATCGGCAAGCGGGCGTTCGATGGCAGCTCGGTGGCCGACACGCTGGCGACTGTGATGAAAGTAGACCCGAACTGGAACGCACTGCCGGCCGCGACGCCGCCCTCACTCGTCAGGCTGCTGCGCCGCTGCCTCACCAGGGATCGCAAGCAGAGACTGCAAGCCATCGGAGAGGCGCGCATCGCCGTCGAAGCTGCCCTCAGCGGCAAGGAGCCGGAGATTCCCGAACCGAGCATGCGGGCGGCGCGCTGGTATTCCAGCAAGGCCGTCCCGGTCGGGGCGGCCGTTTCCACGCTGGCCATGCTGGTCCTGGCTCTGGTGGCTTACCGCCATCTTACCGAAGAAACACGAACTCTCAAGCTCACGGTACTGCCCCCCGAAAACGCCACTATCATCGGGAACAGTCTCCCGGCGGTTTCGCCCGACGGCCACCGCGTGGCCTTCGCGGCCACCGTGGACCGCAAACGATCGCTGTGGATCCGCGAGCTGGATTCGCTGGCGGCCCATCCGCTCGCCGGGACCGAGGGCGCGACCGATCCCTTCTGGTCTCCGGACAGCCGCTTTCTCGCCTTCTTCGCGGAGGGAAAACTCAAAAAGATCGACCTGAACGGCGGTCCTGCCCTGAACCTGTGCGACGCGGCCGGCTTCCGTGGCGGATCGTGGAGCAATCGGGACGTCATCTTGTTTACCCCCGACCTCGCCGACGGCCTTTTGTCGGTCCCAGCCGCCGGCGGAGACCCAAGCCGAGTAAGCGCGGTTGATCGGGCATCGGGAGAGAACTCTCACCGCTGGCCCTGGTTCCTGCCGGACGGCCACCATTTCTTGTACACAGTCCGAAACAACGACGCCGAAAAGTCCGCCATCTATG
>Ga0126371_10000937_pt1 | contig 24280 bp, 17 predicted proteins | sample PanSoiMetaPlot_4_FD_110145 | JGI IMG/M metagenome (GOLD analysis project Ga0126371, IMG submission 110145) | Tropical forest soil microbial communities from Panama - MetaG Plot_4 | ecosystem: Environmental > Terrestrial > Soil > Tropical forest > Bulk soil | place: Panama | collected 2016-02-17 | reverse complement strand
ATTTTGCTTCGGCCCCAGAAAATGGGGCCGATTTTTTTGGTTGGCGAATCCGTCGTCATGCAGAGAAGAGGGAACCGGATTGCATCAAGCGTTTCGCAGAAAATAGAATTTCGGGAAACTATTTGGCTTGATTAGCTATGCGAGGAGGCGTCATGTCCCCCACTTTTGCGAACGGAAAAATCTGCTACATCGAGATGCCGACTAAAGACGTCTCAGCGTCGGCGGACTTTTACAAAAAAGTATTTGGATGGAATGTGAGAACGCGGAAGGACGGCAGCACCGCGTTTGACGACACGACCGGCGAGGTCAGTGGAAGTTGGATAAAGGGGCGGCCTCCTGCAAGTCAGCCTGGTCTGTTGTTCTACATCATGGTGGATAGTGTTGAAGAAACGGTGAAAACGGTCGTGGCTCACGGTGGCGAGATCGTGCAACCCATTGGCGCCGATGCGCCCGAGATCACCGCGAGATTCAAGGATCCGGGCGGGAATGTGATTGGGTTATATCAAGAGCCAGGCTAAGTGATTACCCTAGTCCGAAGCGAGCACAATCGCCGTGCCCTTGTCGTCGCTGGGGTCAGGCGCCGTTTCTCCTTCGTCGGACCGCTCCCACAATTGCAACGATTCCAGTACCGAGAAGAGCAAGGGTACTAGGTTCCGGGACAGCTGCCGCACTGGCGCTGAAGGTGCCTTTGGTGAAGAGCATATGCCTGGGTTGTCGGGATCAGGAATGAAGTTCAATGTTCATTTGCCATTGGTTGGAAGGATGAGCTTGAACTGCACCAGCTCGTTTGTATCTGAGGCTACGCTTCCTAGTGTTGAAGCAAAGACATTTCCGGTCGTATCGAACAGCGAGTCGAAAGCGGGAGTCGTGCCATCGTACGTTTTCCCTTCGATGGTGACAGGCGAGAAGTTAGAGATAAAAACCTGGCTGGTTATGCCGCTAGGGTCAGCCACCGGCCCCGGGCAGAAATCAAAGCACCCCATGCCACCATATCCAGAAAACGAAATGTTGGGGCCACTAAATTGAAACGCTACGTTGTCGCGGATGGTGTTAGGAAACATCTGCATCGAGATCTGCGTAATCTGATACGTGGGGATACTATCGGCGAAAGCAAAGCTTCCGCAGAGAACAAAGAAAAGGACAATCACTCGGCGGTCGGTCATGACTATCTCCCGAACCGTCAGGCGGGTGGGCCCGAACACAAGGCCGCGAGTTTAACGGTGTCTGCGTGACGACGTAAAGAAAAAAGTGGTGATCTTCTACTACTTTCGGCAGGAGGCTCTATGCATGTGAGTTGATGCTTGAAATTTCGTTTCACTTCACTCAGGTCTTGTGCGGGTTTCTGGCGAAGGTTCTAACTCGAAGAGGCCCTAGTTGAGCGAGCGTATCGAATCTAGTTGGAGGACGTAATGGCCCGAAAGATATTGGATGGGAGTGCTGCTGTTTGCCTGCTGCTGATTTTTCTTGGGTCTAGCTGGACGCAGCGTGCCGACGGCGCTCATATTTCCGAGCAGACACAAGAGAAGCAATCGCAAAGCGTAGCTGAACTGATCCGGCAGGTCGAGGCGCCGCAGGTACCGAACCGGCAGGGACTCGATGGTCTGACGCTGCAGGAGATGATGGCCAAGCTGCACACACCGGGTGTGAGCTTGGCGGTGATCAAAGATTTCAAAGTGCAGTGGGCGAAGGGATATGGCGTCGCCGACGTGAAAACAGGGCGTCCGGTGGAAGTGGACACGTTATTTCAAGCGGCGTCGATCAGCAAGCCTACGACTGCGATGGCGGCGTTGAAATATGTGCAGGACGGCCGGTTTTCGCTGGACGACGATGTGAACAAGTTGCTGAAGTCGTGGCATGTACCTGAGAGCGAGTTCACGCGAGAGCAGCCAGTCACGCCGCGATCGCTCTTCAGTCATACGTCGGGAGCGGATGATGGTTTTGGCTTCCCCGGTTATGCGCCCTCGGCGCCACTGCCAACCATGGTGCAGATTCTGAATGGAGAGAAGCCGTCGAACGTAGGGCCGGTGAAGTTCGTGAGGGTGCCATATCAGGGGTACAAGTATTCCGGTGGTGGCATCGAGATCATGGAGCTGGCGTTGACGGAATTATTGGGAAAGCCGTTCGCCGAGATGATGCAGAGCACGCTGCTGGGGCCGCTTGGAATGACGAACAGCACATATCAGCAGCCGTTGCCGGAAGCGATGGCAGCACACGCGGCACACGCACATGGTGAGAACGGCGAGGCTCTGGATGCGCCATGGCATGTGTACGCGGAACAGGCGGCTGCGGGGTTATGGACGACGCCGTCGGATCTGGCTCAGGTCGCGATCGAGTTGCAACGCGCACTGCAGGGACGTTCGGGAAAGGTGCTGAAACAAGCTACGGCGCGAGAGATGATTGCTCCCACCGGTGCTGGCCCATTCGCAGTGGGATTTCAGATCGAGCAGAAGGGGCAAGGTTGGTACTTCATCCACAGTGGAGGGAACTGGGGATTTCAGTGTCGCTTGTTAGCGCACGTGCGAAAAGGGTACGGAGTGGTAGTGATGACGAACTCGGATAGCGGTGTCAGAGTCGTCGATGAGATCGAGTCGCGTGTCGCTCACGCGTATGGGTGGGATACGCTGGATAAGCCGATCTTCCGGTAGAGACAATGCGGTGTGTAAGACTTCCGTCAAGTAGTGGTTCGTTGCAGCGGAGTGGTACATGACCCACCCGAACCTTGCGGATCAGGCCGAAGCGAGATAACTTTAGAGTTAATTCGGCTCCTGAGGCCTACCATTGCGCCAATCGTCGTTTGACCCGTACATCTTGCCCCTGGTTTCCAATAGTTCTTCTGAATCGAATTGGGACGTGGAGCCTTTAGATTCTTCTTCCCCTTTGGGCGTCGTCGAGAACGGCAAAGCGGACCCACGACTTGCGCCGTGGGCTCTACTCTGTCGTCGCTTCGTGGCTTTTTGTTTCCTCTTTTTCGTCTTCCTTTGCGTGGGAACGCGAGTCTTCGCCCAGAATGCGGCGGCACCCTGGGATGGCGCACATTTTTCGGGCGAGGCGAAAGCCATTTATGACGCGGCGTCGGCGGTGACGGTTCCGATCGGCACGGATGCACTCGTGCTCGAAGAGCAAGAACATTACAGCTTCGATGATCAGGGACGGCAGGTGTACACGCACTATCTCGTGTACAAGATCTTCACGCAAAAGGGAGCGGAAGAGTGGGACAGCGTGATGGTGCACTGGGAGCCCTGGCATCACGACCGGCCTACGATCCAAGCACGCGTCATCAACAAAGACTACGAGATGCATTCGCTCGATCAAAAGGCGATTACTGACGCTCCGGCAAAAGATCAAGAGAACGAGACGTACGGAGATCAACGGGTATTGCGCGCCCCACTGCCAGCCATCGCGCCAGGTGTGGTGGTCGAAGTAGAGCGGACGCTAAAGGAGAACGCGCCGTTCTTCAGCACAGGAAGCGTGGTGCGGACTTATGTCGGACGCGCAGTTCCCGTCCATCACCTACGGCTCGTGATCGATGCACCGTCCTCGTTGCCTTTGCAATACGAGACGCGGTTGTTAAGCAATGCCAAGCCTCAACGTGGGGAGGCCGATGGAAAGGTCACGCTCACTTTCGAATTTGGACCGCTGGAGCCGCTGGAGAACAGCGAGCCGTTTCTGCCCAGCGATGTGGCGGCGTATCCGAGTGTGACGTTGTCGACGGGAAAGTCCTGGCATCAGATCGCCGAGGATTACAGCAATATCGTGGATGGGCAGATCGCCGGCGCCGATGTGAAGGCGCTGGTGGAGAAGCTCATCGCGGGGCAGAAGACGCGGGATGAGAAGGCGGCGGCGATTCTCGATTACCTAAATCACGAGGTGCGATACACGGGAATTGAATTTGGCGAGAACAGCATCGTGCCGCATTCGCCGGCGGACACGATGAAGCAGAAGTACGGCGATTGCAAGGACAAATCGTCGTTGCTGGTGGCGATGCTGCGGGCGGCAGGGATTCCGGCATACGTCGCGTTGCTCGACGCGGGATTTGATGAGGATATTTCGCCGTCGCTGCCCGGCATGGGAATGTTCGATCACGCGATCGTATATGTACCGGGACCTCCAGAGATATGGATAGACGCGACCGACGAATACGCGAGGCTCGGGCAGAGACCGGCCGCAGACCAAGGAAGGCTTGCACTGGTGGCTCGTGCGGGAACGGACGGGCTGGTGAAAACGCCGGAGGCGACGTCGGCAGAGAACCTGGTAGTTGAGAAGCGTGAGTTCTATCTGGCGGAGAACGGGCCGGCGCGAGTGGTAGAGACGACGGAGCCACGTGGAAGTTTCGAGTCGCAATATCGTTCGTACTATGCGGATAAGGACAACGAGGATCGGCGTAAAGGACTCGCGGATTACGTGAAGGAACAGTATCTGAGCGACAAACTGGACCGCGTGGAGCGAAGCGATCCGGGGGACTTCGCGATTCCCTTCCAGATGACTTTGGAGGCGCGTAAGGCGAAGCGCGGATATACCGACCTGCAATCGGCAGTGGCGGCAATCCGCATCGAGTCGTTGTTCGATCGGTTACCGGCACAGCTTCGGCAGCGCGAAGCAGATTCCGATAAGAACGCGGACGCGAATGGGAAGCCCAAGAAGAAACGTACGGAGGATTATCAATTGCGATCGGCTTATAGCACCGAATGGCAGTACACCGTGGTGCCACCGGCGGGATTTCGCCCGAAAGCGTTGCCCCAGAACCTGAAAGCGAATGCGGGACCGGCCATCTTGACGGAGGAGTTTTCGGCGGATGCAAACGGAACTGTCCATGCACTGTTGCGATTCGAGATGGTGAAGTCGCGATTGACATTGGCCGAGGCGACTGAACTGAGAAATCAGATTGCGCAGTGGAGAGATGCGGAGGCGACGCTGGTCCACTTCGAACCGACGGCGCAGGCGTTGCTGAAAGAGGGGAAGATACGCGAAGGAATGCAGGCGTATCGCGAGTTAGTTGCTCTTCATCCGAAGGAAGCGGTTCATCACTTACAGATGGCCGATGCATTACTGCAGGCAGGATTGGGCGAGGCTGCGCGGGAAGAGGCTCGGACCGCCGTGACCTTGGAACCGAAGTCTGCGCTGGCAGAGAAGACGCTAGCGGATGTGCTGGAGTACGACGTGGTGGGGAGAAAGTTTCGTCCAGGCAGCGATTATGCAGGGGCCGAAGCGGCGTTTCGCGAGGCGCAGAAATTGGATCCAGAAGACCACTCGATCACCGGCAACCTCGCGATACTGCTGGAGTACGACCACGACGGTCGACGGTATGGTGAGGGTGCCCCGCTAAAGAAAGCGGTGGAAGCGTATCGCACACTGACCACCGAACAACTTGACCAGCTTGGTCTGAAAAACAATCCTGCGTTTGCGCTGTTTTATGCGCGCGAGTTTGCGGAGGCGGAGAAACAGGGTCGGGCACAGAATCCTCAATTAAACGCGCTGATCGTGGCGTGTGAAGCGGCGCAGAAAGGTTCGGAAGCGGGACTGGCTGAGGCCAACCAGCGCACGTCGGGAGACGAGGACCGCAAGCAGATGCTGAGAACGGCGGGCGAGATGCTGATGAACGCGCGCCAATATCCCGCGGCTGCTGGGGTGATGGCGGCGGGAGCTGCGGGAGATCAAGCGTCGCGCTCGGCGGCAGTCGCGGCAGCTTTGCGCGATGCTCGGCGGCATGAGGGCATTGTGACGGCCAAAGATCCGGCGGGGCTCGCGACACAGCTGATCCTGATGTTGACGAAGCGGGAGATTTCGATAGAGCAAATGAGGAGCATCTCGAGCCGGAATGCGATCAAAGTCACGAACCAAACGGATCCGGACGAACTGGCGAAGGCCATGAACGCGGGACGGGTGTTCCGGAATGCGATGGCGCGGATTGGATCGTCGCCCGATGTGGCTCTCGACTTGTTGATGCAAATGATGGAGACCAAGGTCGAAGGCAACGATGCTTCGGGCTACAGAGTCCATGCCAAGATGCCGGGCGGAAAAAATCTGACGCTGTTTGTCGTGCGAGAAGACGGAAGCTACAAGCTGCTGGACAGCGTGGAGAAACCGAACACGGTTGGATTTGAAGTACTGGATCGAGCGAACGTAGAAGATCTGAATGGCGCGCGTGTGTTGCTCGACTGGATCCGCGACGATCAGCATCTGGCTGGCGGCGACGATCCGCTGGCGGGGCTTGTATTTCCACGACTCTGGACCAAGGGGAAACAGGCGGATTCAGCGGCGATGAAGCTGGCGGCGGCCGGCCTCCTGGTGCAAGCGGATGCGACGGCAAAGGACGGTCTCGCATTGCTGGAGCCTGCGCTGACAACGGCGACGGGCGAGACGGCAAAGCAGAATATTCAGCTGGGACTGCTGGAGGGATACGAAGCTTCACATCAATACGAAAAGGAGTTGAACGTGGCGTCGGAGTTGAGCCAACAGTACCCGGAATCGAGGCGCGTCTTTATGGCGAAGTCCTCTGCATTGCGGGCGCTCGGCAGGTATGGTGAGGCCGATCAAGTCGCACAGGAACGGTTGCACCAGCTGCCAGACGATCTGGATGCGATGCGCGCACTCGTGCAATCCGCAACGGCGAGGGAAGACTACGCGCTAGCGTATGAGCGCGCCCAGGCGGTCGTAAAGCTCGAAAAGAGCGAAGGGTCGGACAAGAACATGCTCGCATGGGCAGCGCTTTTCAAGGGTGGCGTGAGCGGTGAGGATGTGGAAACGGCGCTAGCGGCAGTACAGGCGAATCAGAGTGATGGAAACGTGCTACATACGTTGGGCTGCGTGTATGCGGAAGTCGGAAAGGTCAAAGAGGCCCGGGAAGTATTGGTGCAGGCGATGGATCTTGAGAGCCTGGACGAACCGGATGGTGCCTTCTGGTATGCGTTCGGGCGAGTGGCCGAGCAATATGGCGAGGAATCGGTGGCGCGAGCGGATTACGCGCGTGTGACGAAGCCGAAGATCGCAGTGCAGGTTCCGGCGTCGTCGTATCAGCTGGCACAGATGCGGGTGAAGGCGATGGGCGAGGAGAAGGGCGGCCGGACGAACGTAGCGGCGAAGTAACGTGAGAATTCCCAGCAGAGTCTCCGATTACTGCTGATCATATGGGGTCCTTTCGACTACGTTCGGCTAAAAGCCTCACTTCGCTCAGGATGACAACTTTTTTATCACGGAGGCCTGGATGACGGGCGGGACGGCGAAGAGTGTGCTTAATGAGTTCTTCGAGGTGGAAGACACCGCGAGTGGATTTATCGCGAAGTGTCCGGACTGCGATGTACGTTTCGCAGTGAACGTGAAGGCGGATAAGGTCGCCGATGGTTACGTTCGCCTGCTGATGAGTCATGCTGATCAGGAACATCTGACCTTTGAGAAGGACGAGGGTGTGCAAGTCTGGCTTAGTGAGAGTGCGAATCCATTCCAGAAGGCACTGGCAAAGGCAGGAGCGCTGGCAGATCGGCGAGCCTACAAGATTCTGCGTCCGGCGTTGTTGCAATTGCGAGAGATGGCCAAAGCACGGTGATTCGATGATCGGGAATCCTGAATTGCGACAGTCCCATCTCCACTCAGCCTAGTTTCAATTATTCGAATGCCTTTCGGTGGCTTGGTGGCAACTCCTTCAGACCAGGGATCCTTCGACTTCGTTCGGCAGACGCCTCACTGCTCTCCGGATGACGGGTCGTAAAGAGGACACGCACTTATTGATGCTTTGAGGGCGCTGTAGAGCTTCGCTCCGCACGACAGATGAGTACGTCTCGTCCCACGTAAGTAGGTCTGGGCACAACTACTGCAGCTTCGCGTATTCGGCCTGAGCCTGTTTGAGGATGGGAATATCGGGGTCGGCATTTTTCCAGGCGGCGAAGAAATTCTGATAGGCGGTGCGCGCGTGGGCCGTGTCTTTTTGCAGGACGTAAGCGCGCGCTGCGCCCAGATGGGCGAGAGGATAAAAAGCACTCAGTGGATCGACGCCGCGATGATCAAGAATTTTCTGATATTCGACCAGAGCTTTTGCACCGTCGCCGACCTTGAGGTAAGCAGCGCCCCGGAGGTGAATTGGGAAGTAATTGGCGCCACTGGGTCCGCTGCCGAGATCGTATGTTAATGCTGGTTCCAGCGCCGCAATCGCCTTTTGCGGCTGATTCTTCTGAAGCTCGATGGCTGCCCGATCGACGGCAAGTGCAACCTTGTTAAGAAGCGTGTTGTCGGGAAATTGGCTGGCTATTTCGTCGACGAACGCTTGGGCGCGAGTTGTGTCCCCAAGCGTGGCAAGCGGTTGAGCGGCGATCGACTTGGTGTCTTTATTTTGCGCTAGGGTGAGTGCCTCATTCACCGCGGAACGAGGCTCGCCAACGTATCCCAGTTCGACTTCATACGCCGCCTGAATTGCGCGCACAACGGATGCAAATTCCGGCAGACTATGTTGCCGCGAAAGCTGTACGGCATGATCGAACGTATGACGTGATTCCTGAACCTTGCCGAGAGCCAGCAGGCCACGGCCGCGATGAAAGTTGATTAAAGCTTCATCCAGAGTTCCAGTAGTTTCCGCGACGATCGCCCGCATGGCAGGCTCGTCAGCGCGGATGAAGGCAAGCATGTAACGATTAAAGCGAGTGGCGCGGAGCTCGAGTCTTTGCGCCGACGCCTGATCCGTTACGGCTTTTGCCTCGTCGAAGCGATTGAGGCTCGTGTATGCGTCGGAAAGATTCTGATAGGCGTAGCTGTCTTTGGGATCGAGGCGCATCGACTCGGCGGCGTTTTCCAGCGACTTATCAAACTGCCCCAAGCCTTCGTAGCGGAGAGCTAGATTGTCCCACGGCAGAGTCTCGCGCGGGTAGGTGCGTTTCCACTGCTCGTAGATTTCGATGATTTTGTCGGAATTGCCAGCGACTTCGTCGTAGTAGTGAGCTTCGATGTAGAACCTTTCGTGCTCACTGGCGCGATCTTTCAGATCGAAGCCTTTCTTGATGGCCTCTTCCATCTGGCGGCTCTGACCCGTGTTTCCGGAGGCGACGCCGAGTTCGGTCCACGCGATGGCAAAGTTCGGATCGAGTTCGACCGCTTTCTTGAAATAAGGAATTGCGCCCTCGTCATTGAAGCGCTGGTGGGCGGCGTGACCGAGACTGTAGGCCTGAAGAGCTTCCAACGAAGATGTGGTTGCCTGTTCGAGCGGCGTGGCGAATTTCTGGACTGACGGCAGCGATTCGCCAAGCTTGGTGCGCAGATTAGACGCCGCTTTGTCGAGAACCTTGAGGACCTGCTCCTTGCTTTCGGACTCGGCCTGCTCGGTGGCGAGCGAGTCTTGCGTTTGCGCGTTGACCGCGGAGAGGCTGACGACGTAATGGCTGCCGAGCGAAGCGATCGAGCCGGTGAGCATCGCTTTCACATTCTCGCGGAGACAGATTTCGCGGGCGACGTCGGTGGTGATGCGCTGGTCTTCGGGGCGTCCCATGAGCTTCAGCGCCTCGTGGATACGCGATTCCGGAAGGATGTTCAGATAGGGCGATTGCTCAAGTTGGGTCGCGAGCGCTTGCTTGAGTGTGCCGTCGAAGACGGCATCGCCGGTCGTGTTCACGAAGTCGGTTAGCAGGATGGTGTCTTTTTCTGTGAGCTTGGCGGAGCGGTGTGTGGAGAAATACAGGCCTCCTGCCAGAAGCAGGCCTAGCACGATGACGGCAGCTACCACGTAGATGCCGGTACGCGATTTCTGCGCGGCTGGGGCGGGTGGGGTAGTAACGCTGGCACTGGATGGCGTCGCAGCGACGGCGCGGCCCGATGAGATTACGGCGGACTGAACCGAAGCGGGCTGGGGCGCCGATATTGATGCGGACGGCGCGGATGGAGAACTCCCTGACGATGGCGGGGTCGCGGGAGATTCCTGAGCGACCGGAATCGATCCGGAGCTGATCGCAATCGCACGGCCGGTGTCGGTGTCGCGCTTGAGCCGCTGAAGATCAGTGCGCATGTCAGCGGCATGCTGGTATCGCAGGTTGCGGTCTTTCTCGAGCGCCTTGCTGATGATGTCTTCGAGTTTCGGTGGCAGATCGGGGTTCAGTCGAATCGGCGACGTGGGGGCGCGGTTGAGTATGGCCTGGAAAATCAGCGCGGAGGTGTCGCCGCGAAACGGCAGCTGCCCAGTAGCCATTTCGTAGAGAACAGCACCAAAGGAGAACAGGTCGGAGCGGCCGTCGAGTTCCTTGCCCTTGGCCTGCTCCGGCGACATATAGGCGACGGTGCCGAGCGTGGATCCTGGGCTGGTGAGATGCTCTTCGGCGATCGCGGTCTCCTGCGCCGTGAGACCGTTGGGTTCAGCGGTGAAGGAAGGTCCAGAATTCGCAACCTTGGCGAGGCCGAAGTCGAGGACCTTGGCATGCCCGCGGCTGGTAACGAAGATGTTGGCGGGCTTGATGTCGCGATGGACGATGCCTTTGGAGTGCGCGGCGTCGAGCGCATCGGCGATTTCAACGCTGCTGGTCAGGAGGGTTTCGAGTTCCATTGGACGCGCGGAAATCAGATGTTTGAGCGTGGCGCCCTCGAGGAACTCCATGACAATGTAGGCGCGGCCGTCCTGCTCACCGATGTCGTAAATGGTGCAGATGTTTGGGTGGTTCAAGGCAGAGGCGGCCTGCGCCTCGCGCTGAAAGCGGCTCAGGGCCTGGGGATTTCGGGCGACTTCGTCGGGCAGAAATTTGAGGGCAACGAAGCGATGCAGGCGCGTGTCTTCGGCTTTGTAGACGACACCCATGCCGCCACCGCCGAGCTTTTCAATCACGCGGTAGTGAGAGATGGTTTGCCCGATCATGGTTCGAAACAGGGAGGCTCTGCTGGGCAGCCATCTTATGGAGAGGGGCGGGGCAAGTCAATTGGAACAACGGCAGGTCTCGGGTCTCGGGTCTTGGGTCTTGGGTCTTGGGTATTGGTTGTTTGTATTTGGCTTCGTGGATGATCGTACTTTGGTAGATCAAAGAATGACCACAGTGATGCCACGATTGGAGCGGCCAAGGTCGGGGTCGGATTTGAGTTCGGGGTGGCGCTTTAGGAGATCCCAGGTTTGAGTGTCGGAAGAGGCCCAGTTTTCTCCAAAGATGAAGGATTGGATAGTGCCGTCGTCTTGGAGTTCGCGCAAACGTTTCTGAATGGCGATACGGAGGTCCCCGCCGACTCCGGTGGAACCGTAGCCGTGGATGAGCTTGAGGATCGGAGTTCGTTCGCGTTGGGCGGCGACAAGTTCGCGTCCCAGGTGGGTGAGTGCTTCGTGAACGAGGGGCATGCCTTTTTCGAGGTTGATACTAGGAATCCTGGACTCCGGTGGTTTGCGGGGATTGGACATGATGGCGCAGGTCATCTTAAACGCGGTGGGAGGCGGGTGGGTGGCCGTGGTTCCACGACGTCAGATTTATCAATTGGAATTCCCTTCGGTGTCCATGCCGGTGCGCATAAGCATGAGGTCCTTCGACTGCGCTCGGCTAGCGCCTCGCTTGCTCAGGATGACAGATATTTCGTGACGGTCATTCATGGATGTATTGAGAATGCTGCGGAGCCTCGCTCCGCCGGCCCCTTCGGCTTCGCTCAAGGCAGGCTCCCGAGGGCGTCTGTCACCACGTGGTTCTTTCCCGCTTCCCTCAACAGGAACAATGACGCCAACGAAAGAGGAAAGAACGTACGCGCTAGACGGCACGTTGGCGGAGGTAGTCACGCCAGCTTGCGGGCAGAGCTTCGAGGTGGATGGCGCGCTGCAGGAGATCGGATTCGCCATGCGCGTGGTTGTAATAAAGACGGCCGATGTCGGCAACGGACACTGCTGCCGGATCACGATGGACGATTTCGATCGATGAGCCAGCGGCAAGTTCTCCTTCTTCGACGACGGAAAAGTAGAAGCCCGAAGTGTGACTGTCGATGAAACGTTTGATCATGTCGTCGCGATCGAAGCGGATGGTGAGCTTGTAGCAAGGGATGCGGGGCTGCGCGACCATGAGCAGTGCAGAACCGACACGAAGTTGATCGCCGATGTGGAGTGAGTCCTCAAACAATCCCTCGGTTGTGATGTTCTCACCGAAGACGCCCCATGGGAGGTCCGCGTGCGGGAGTTCTTTGCGCCAATAGCCGTAGTGTTCGGAGGGGTATCCGTAGACGGCTTTGTAGGGACCGCCATGAACGGTGAGATCGGCTTGGCGATCGCCGCGCAGATTGAGCGTGTTTACCTTGACGGGGCCGTCGACCGAATGTTTGAAGATGCCGGTGGAAACGTGAGATCCCTTCCAGAGGACTTCGCGCGGTTCTCCCACGTTGACGGAAATGATCCTGGCCCGAGGCATGATGATGTGATTCGCGAACGCCGGAAAGGATTCGGGGGAGGAAGGGAGTTCTTAGTTCTCAGTCGCAGGTGTCATGCGTCAGTTTTGTACGAGGAGTTCGCGGCGGAGCTTTCCTCCGCTGGACAGACGAGGGCGTCTGTCCCCACGTGACTGTTGGCGATTCGTCAGGCGCGGAGGGAGAATTCCCCGGAAGGCCGCTGGTTGTATTGTGCAAGTAAGGGGTCCTTCGACTGTGCTCGGCAAACGCCTCGCTCCGCTCAGGATGACAGGTATCAGATGAAAAGATCGTTAGTTCATCCCTGAGGCAGCGTAGCGGCGGAAGAAGCTGGCCGACTTCCAGTCGGGGCGGTGGGCATCGTTAGCAACCGTGACCATCAGGCTGCGGATGATTTCTTCGTACTGTGCCGCGGCGCTCAAGTCGACTGGTTGTGCGAGATCGTCGGAGGGCGCGTGGTATCGGTTCGTCAGCCAGTCTTTGTAGAGTTTCTTTTGGTCCGGGGAGTTGGGATCGGGCGCGACCCCCATCGCGAGCGCGGGAATTCCGTGCCGGATGAAGTTGTACTGATCACTGCGGATAAACGCGTTGCGCTGCGGCTCAGGATCGGCTTGTACATTGACGCTTCGCGATTGCGCCGTGCTGCGCGCGAGATCGCCGAGTTCGGATTCGTCGAGCCCATACACCGTGAGCGTCTTCAAGGGAATGAGCGGCAGGAACATGTCGATGTTGATGTCGGCGACCATAGATTTCGGGTCGACGGTCGGGTACTGTGCGAAGTATTTCGAGCCGAGCAGGCCTTTTTCTTCGGCCGTGACGAACAGGAAAAGCAGCGAGCGTTTGAGAGTCTCGGGAGATTTTTTCAGCGACGCGGCGACATCGAGAAGAACGGCGCTGCCGGAGGCGTTGTCCATGGCGCCGTTATAGATGCGGTCGCCGTTGATGGGTTCGCCGATGCCGATATGGTCGATGTGCGCAGAGAGCACGACGTATTCGTTCTTCAGCGTCGGGTCTGAGCCGGGAAGCTGGGCAACAATGTTGGCAGAGTTGATTTCTTTTTTGTCGAGCTTCGCTTTGGCTTTGATGGAGAGGTTCAGAGGGAAGTGCGGCAGCGGTTTGCGATCTTTGCCCAGGGCAGCGAGTTCCTCGAAGGTATGGCCTGTGCCGGCGAAGAGCTTGTCGGTTTTGCCGGGGTTAAACACGAGTGCGAGCTTTTCGCCGCCGGTCTCGTGGAAGACTGGATCGGCGAGGTCCATGCTTGGGTGGGTACGATTGAGAGCGATGCGCGACCATGGAATGTCCATGGAAGCGGGGTTCGGAATGCTGATGATGCCGATGAGGCCGGCGTTGCGAAACGCCTTCCAGCGTTCCGCGGCAGTTTGATAGTGTGAGGCGAGCGGTCCCGGAATTTCTTGCGGCGATCCGCTCAGGATTACGCCGATTTTTCCTTTAAGATCCGCACCAGCAAGGTCATCGTAATTGTTTTCGGGAACAGTCAGGCCGTAGCCCACGAAGACGAGCGAGGCTTCGACCTCGGGCGCAAGGTCGATGCGCGTGTTGAAGATAAAGTCGTCACCCTGGGTGAGGGGCTCTGACTTGCCGTCACGGATCAGCGCGGCGCTCGAGTCGGCTTCGACGATCTGTCGCGAGACCAACTTCACGGGCTGGTAATAGCCGTCTTTCCCGGCGGGTTGCAGTCCGGATTTCTTTAACTGATCGACGACGTAGGCTTCGGCTTTTCGCAGGCCTTCGCTGCCGGTTTCACGGCCTTGCATGTTGTCGTCGGCGAGTACTTTGACGTGATCCCACCAGCTCTGACCGTCAAAATGATTGCCGGATTGCTGTGCCGAGAGAGGAAGAAAGGAGGCCAGGGTCAGAACGAGGGAAAGGGTCTTTCTTGACATGGGCGAGCCTCCGAGACGCCGTCACCGGCAAATTGCACAACTATCGGGTGGCGATCATTTTACATAGCCTGTAACCTCGGCGGGAGAATCGAATCAGACAAGCTGCGGAGGAGGGTTGAGTGAGCGCACCGGAAAAGTACGACGCAATCGTGGTTGGATCAGGACAGGGCGGCACACCGCTGTGCCGTGCTCTCGCCGAGGCGGGAATGCACACCGCCATTGTGGAGCGAGTGCATGTGGGCGGAACATGCGTCAACGAAGGGTGCACTCCAACAAAGACGATGGTGGCGAGCGCACGCGTGGCGTACCTGGCGCGGCGCGGAGCGAATTATGGTGTGAAGACCGGGCCGATCGAAATCGATCTGAAGCGCGTGCGCGAACGCAAGCGAGACATCGTTAACAGTTTCCGGAACGGAAGCCAGAAGGGGATCGAGCAGACGAAGAAACTTGACCTGATTTTCGGGACTGCCAGTTTTACGGCACCCAAGACACTTTCGGTGCGGGCGAAGGATGGCGGCGAGCGGATTCTGTCCGCGCCAAAAATCTTTATCAATGCCGGCACGCGGGCGGGCGTGCCGAAGATCGAGGGGCTCGATAAAGTTCCCTTCCTCGATAACGTTTCAATTATGGAGTTGGAATCGGTACCGGAACACCTCATCGCGATGGGGGGAGGATATATCGGTCTGGAGTTCGGCCAGATGTTCCGCCGGTTCGGAAGCCGCGTCACGATCGTGCAATCGGGCGAGCAATTATTAACGCGGGAAGACCAGGATGTCGCTGAAGAGGTAACGAAGATCCTGCGAGAGGATGGGATCGAGATTCTGCTGAATGCCCGCGCGACGAGGGCCAGCGAGACGAATGGAAAAGTCCGGCTCGAGGTAAGCACCGACGGGCAAACATCGTCTATCGAGGGCTCACATCTGCTGGTTGCCGTGGGACGAAAACCGAACTCAGACACTTTGAATCTGGGGGCGGCGGCTGTGGCCACCGACGAAAGAGGATTCATCAAGGTTAACGAGCGGCTGGAGACGAACGTTGAAGGAATTTATGCGCTCGGGGACATCAAGGGCGGGCCGGCGTTCACCCATATTTCTTACGACGACTTCCGCGTTCTACGGGCGAATGTGATCGAAAAGAAGAACGCGACGATCAAGGGGCGACTCGTGCCTTATACCGTGTTCATTGATCCGCAGCTTGGCCGTGTCGGCATAAGTGAAACGGAGGCGCGCAGTTTGGGACGGATGGTACTGGTCGCGAAAATGCCGATGAGTCATGTGGCGCGCGCACTCGAACTGGATGAGTCGCGCGGGTTTATGAAGGCCATCGTCGATGCGAAAACAGATGAACTTCTCGGAGCGACAGTACTCGGAGTCGAAGGCGGCGAACTGATGGCGGTGCTCGAAATGGCGATGATGGGGAAGGTGAGCTGCAAGGCGCTGCGGGAGGGTATCTTCGCGCACCCGACACTGGCGGAGAGTCTGAATAACTTGTTGGCGACCTTGTAGAAATTCCGGGGGGATTCCGTCAGCTTAAGATTTGTCGAATCTCATAATGCTCTGGCCGTTCTTATGCCATTGCACAATGTCAGAAGTGGATTCGGGCGCGCCGATCAATTCATTCGCGTAGGCCACGCGTACAGCATCGGCAATTTCGGGATCCTCGATTGTGGTAGCAGCCTGCTCTGCCAGGAGCGGCGAAATGCGTGCGCTGAGTTTCACGGAGTCGAGCCACAACGCAGTGGAGGGCCACTCGGCTTTAAAAGCCTGATTGGGATCGTCGGCGTCGGTGTCTTCTTTATAGGTCTGCTCTGCGGCTTTCTGAAGCTCCTCAACGCATTTTTTTGCGCTGTCTATCTCGCCGAGTTTCAGGTAAAGGCGTGCGCTCTCGGAGAGATTTCTTCCCTTTTGAAATGGTTTGAGCGAATCAATGCTTTTTCGTAACTCGTCCAGGGCAGGCTTTGCTATGGCGGGATTTTTATCGACGTTCGCGTTCGCAATATTCATGAGCACGACGACCCGTGGCGACGCAAATCCTGGTGGCCCGGTCGGATTTGAGACAGGAAGACTCATCGCGTCTGAAAGTGCTTGCTTCGGATCACTCGACGCTTCGGAAGAGATCTTGCCGATCTGCCTCTCGATCTGGTCTTCCACGCTTTCTGTCAAAGATTGACCTGGGGCAGGCGTTCCCACGCTGAAGCGCACGCTATGGATCCGGCTCTTCGACAGATCGGACGACTGATCTTGATAAGTCGCAGGATCCAGCGACTGCATGCCGTGTGGATATTGCGTGAGCATGGATTGAACTTCGTTGTTCTCGCGCAGAACAGTCTGAGCTCGCTCATGATCAAGCTCCGCGAGAATGGGGATCATCTCGAAGAGGCGAAGCTGGTATGCAGAATTGAAGGAAACGGATCCGTTGTCGGTTCCAAACGACATGTGGAAAGACTGCGATTTATCGTCTTGGTCTTTAGCTTGCTGCAATAGGTCGTCGACGGCGGAAAGAGCGGTCGCGGGCGGCAGTTGCCGCCATATCCGGAGCAGCATCGTTGAGAAGTCAGTTTGGGGAGCACTGGGACCTGAGCCAAACTGTGCAGAATTCTCCTGCGCTTGCCAGAACAACGTCAGTCGATCAGGCGACTCCTTTGGCAACGCCAGGAAAAGATCTCCGGCCGTGTCGAAGGGATAGTGGTCTTTGTCGGCGATCTGCGTGAGCAACGAGAGAGAGCGGGTGAAATCCTTTTTCTTGATGTAAAGCTTGGCGAGTGCGGCGGTGGCTTGTTTGCGCGGCACCGGGTCGGTTGATGGAAGAAGTTGCGCCACCTGGTCCGGATTTCGCTCCATCATCGCGTTCAGCAAGCTAGTCTGGAGCCAGTTCTTGGTTCGACAGGTGGAGGATGTCTGGCAGGCATCGTCTTCTTCAGGGCCCTGCTCGATGGATTGCGTCGAAAGAAAGGCCTGGTTCAAGACTCGGTCTGACTTCTCGCGATCAATTTTTGAATAGCCGATTGAAACACGCCACAAGACATAGGCGCGCATGTCGGCCTCCAATGAGCCTGCCTGTGCTTCGGCTTGCTTCAGCAGGCGAAGGCCGCGCTGCTGCTCGGCTGTGAGTTTGGGCTTGGCGACGGTGGGTTTTGGGGTTTGAGGCCTCGCGATGGTAGGGCTCTGCGCTTGCGCAAGCAGGCTCGAACAACTGAGAACAACGACCGCGCCGACGCGAACGATCTGTGACGGGCGAGCCATAGGACGTGTTTAGTCAATCACGAAATCGGGACTCCGTCTCGAATCAAGGCTGCTTCTTCTGATTCTGAGCGTTCTGCGCAATGGCTTTCTCGGAGTCCTCGATGGCCTTATGAAATTGTTCGACTGCGGAAAGCGTCGGTGGACGAAGCGCGTCCTTTGCCGTGTATCGCCAGACAGCCGAGTGGTCGAGCGGATAATCGACTCCGCCCCGATAGACCTCGAACGTATCGTCAGACGTTCCGATCTCGGTTTGGGGACGAGGTTCGGGGAGTTGCTGTCCCATGGAAGGCTGTGTGCCTCTGGGAGGCTGACCCTGTTGCGCGCCGATGCGGGTGTCGGTGTCGCCGGGCTGATAGATCACCGGACGATTGTCGATGGGGCTGTTGGCGATGGTCGGAGTTACGAGGTGCCCGCTGCCCTTGCGAACGGTGACGATGAGGTCGGCGCTCGGAACGTCGAGCGCAAGCTTAAAGCGTCCCCACTTCATGAGAGCTCGCTCGACGTCCTCCTGGGCGCGGCGATTGCCGGATGGGTCATCGAAGGTCTCGCCCGCGTCGGGACTGATCATCACGAGGACCGTCTGCGCACGAAGGACCTCGGCGGGGAGAACAGGCTTCTTGTTTTTGTCCTTGGGATAGGCGGATGGAACCAGTAACAGTGTAATCAGGAGCGCGAGGGACGTTCGCGACATGGCTGTCCTCCCGGATTGGGACATTATAGGCCGGATTGTGCGGAAGTTCGCGTGAGGAGGGCCGGAGAGCCATACCACACGATTGGGGCGGAGGGCGAGACGCCCTCCGGACAGCCGGCGGGACGCCGGCGCTACAGTTTGCAGGCGGAGTGACGGCGGGCGCTCAGCGGGACGTTCGTACAGGCAGAAGACGACTTCAGTACAGGCGGAAGACGACTTCGACGCCGATCTGGACGGCAACGGGCCGTCCGTTTTTGAGGCCTGGCTCGAAGCGCCATTTGCTGACCGCTTCGATCGCCTTTTCGTCGAGGCCCATGCCGAGCGAGCGGACGACGTGCACATTGCGTGGATGTCCTTCCGAATCGACGACGAGCGACAGGGTCACGCTCCCCTGATACTTTGCTTTCCGAGCATCCTCGGAGTACTCGGGGTCTGGGTCATAGATGGTGCGCGGGGCGGAGACGCCTCCGCCGACGTGATAGATGCCGCCACCAATGCCGCCGCCGCGACCCTCAGCGACCCCGGGCCCGTTTCCGGCGCCGACTCCTGTGCCTTCTCCGGTGCCGATGCCACTGCCGCTTCCAGTTCCATTCGACGGCGGGGTGAGAATCGCGGCGGTTGGATCGCCAATTTGTCCGAGTTGAGGAAGTTTCACTTCGGGCGGACCAATTACTGCCGGCTCGGCCGACAGCTTCGAAGCTTCGTTTTTTACGATGACTGCCGGCGGAGTCAGCTGTTGATCGGAAAAACGCGGAGCGGATCCACGCGGGGGTGGCATTTTGTCTTGAGTGCCGCCGCCTCCGCCGCCATGGAGTTCACCCGGTGCGGAGGGCAGCAGATAGTCGATCGTGCCCGAAAAGCGAGTCGCGATTTGTTTGCGCACAACGGTACGGTTCTCCACCATCCACCAACCGGAGCTTAAAACGATCGCCAGAGCCGCCACGTGAAGCGCGAAAGAAACGGCGAGATGCGATCCGCGAACGGGAAGCATGGATACACCAGTGCTGAAGAGCGGTGGCAGGACGGAGTCGCGGACGCTACGCGATTTGAGTTGAGCGTGTATCGAAGGCGCGAGCTTCGCGTCGAACACACGGTCGGCAGCAGGCATCGAAGCCTGCGCAAGGAGCTGGTCGCGTAGCCCGGCGCGAAATTCTAAGCGCGGCGTGAGCTGAAGCTGAGAGGCAATCTCGATCATCGGTAGCAGCTCAGGATCGTTGCGCAGAGCCTGTAGAGTCTGACCGGCAAGCAGTGCGTTGAGGGCGGCATCGAGTTGTTCAATTTCGTAGCTAGGCATGGCCGCTCCTTATCTGGTTACGCAAAGTCTCGATCGCGCGGAATTGCAACTGCTTGATTGCACCTTCACTGCGCCCGAGTTCCTGGGCGATCTCGCGAATACTTCTCTGATCGACGAAGCGCCGGCGAATTACAAGGCGCTGGTCGTCCGGTAGACGATCGACCAACTGCGCGAGCACAGCTTGACGCTCGGCGTGATCCGATACTCCGATTGTTTCGAGTTCGTCGGCCGGGACCTCGATGTGACCAGTTGCCCGCTGCCAGCGTCGCGCGATCAGGTGCGACGCGATTCCGATGAGCCAGGCCGCGAACGGAGTGCCCTGCCATTCGAAGCCACCAAGAGAGGCGAGAGCCTGATGAAAAACCTCGGCGGTGAGGTCCTCCGCCTCTTCACGGCTCGGCACGCGGCGCGCGACAAATCCGTAGACCCGGTCGAAATTGGCCTCATAAAGCGCAGCAAAGCAGGTCGCGTCACGTTGAGCGGCCTGGATCAGAAACCGCTCGTCGGTGTCGTGCTCGGTGGCTTTCAAGTAAGGCTCCGAATGATCTGGGCGTCGGTCGTGCGTCTCTTATCCAGTTAATGATGCAAAGAGGCCCAAAGGTTACGGCCTGCGCTCAGAAAATTTTCGCGCTTGGGGCTGCGGCGTACCTTTGGTCGACGGGCTGCTATCCTTGGCGGGCTCAAAATGGCGTATTTTCCTTCGACCGCGCTCTCTGACGCTCGCATCCTTGCGGCGTATTGCATCTTTCTGGCTTCGTACGTGGTGTTTGCGCTGGGTAAGTTTCCGGGCCTGAAGATTGACCGGACTGGGGCGGCGATTGTCGGTGCCGTGGGCATGGTGGCGTTCCGGATCGTACGAGCGCAGGATGCACTGCACTACATCGACTTTCAGACGGTGGTGCTGCTGTTCTCGATGATGCTGATCGTCGGGAACCTGCACCTGGTGGGATTCTTCGAGTGGAATGCCGAGGCGGTGTTGCGGCGATTGAAGCCGCAGCATCTGTTGCCGGCGGTGATCTTCACCTGCGGGTTGCTATCGGCGTTCTTCGTCAACGACATCGTGTGCCTGGTGATGGTGCCGTTCGTTTTGAGCATCACGCGGCGGATGAAACTGCAACCGCTTCCCTACCTGCTGGCGGTGGCAACGGCCTCGAATATCGGAAGCGTGGCGACGATCACGGGGAATCCTCAAAACATGCTGATCGGATCGTTTTCGGGAATTCATTATCGCGATTTCCTGATGCATCTGGCCCCGGTCGCGCTAATCGGATTGTTTATTGATTGGGGAGTGCTGCACTGGGTGCACATGCGAAATGCTCCGGTAGGCCCGGATCGGAAGGATGAAATTCCTCTGCCGGAGTTGGACCTTTCGAAGCTGACCAAGCCGGTCATTGTTGCTTCGGCGGTGGTGGTGGGATTTTTTTTGGGTGTGGATCCGCCTCTAATGGCAGCGCTGGGAGCGGCGCTTCTGCTGATCACACGAACGCTCGAACCGCAGAAACTCTATAAAGAGGTCGACTGGGGACTGCTGGTGTTTTTCGTCGGGCTGTTCTTGATTGTGGGCGGTGCGGAGAATGCCGGAATCACGAACCAGCTGCTCGAGATCGCGCATCACTGGAATGTGCAGAACATCGGGGTGTTCACAGTCACCGTCGCGGCGCTATGCAATATCGTGAACAATGTACCGGCGGTGATGCTGCTGAAGGCGCTGGTGCCAGGATTCACGAATCCGCGGACGGCGTGGATGGTCCTGGCAATGGCGTCGACGCTAGCTGGAAATCTGACGATCACCGGAAGCGTAGCCAACATTATTGTGGTGGAGACCGCGAAACCGGAGATCGAGATACGGTTTCAGGATTATCTGAAAGCGGGTGTGCCCATCACCCTGATGACACTAGTGGTTGGATGGGCGTGGCTAGAGCTAGCTTCGAGCTACTAGCTTCGAGCTACGAGCCAAGATCTGCAGAGTGAAGATACCGGAAACACGAGTGCGGTGAATCGAGGAGTGAGCAAATGATCCGAGTCTCTGTTCTGTTCCTGTTGGGTTTAGGTGTGGCCATCGCGCAGACATCACCGTCGAACGTCGTCCAATATCAGGCGACTCTCGGCAATGTGAAGTATTTGTTTGCTTCGGCGGCGCCGGTAGCGCACCTGAAACCGGGAGATGTGTTGGATACAAACACGCTCGACTGTTTCGGCGATGCGATCAAGAAGCCCGGAGACACGCCCGCTTTGGCGCCGGGAGACAATCCACTGACCGGGCCGTTCTTCATTGAGGGCGCAGAACCTGGGGACACGCTCGTCGTGAAGATTCTGGACCTCGAGGTGAATGGTAATCAGGGAGTGGGGACGATCGATCCGGATTTTGGCGCGCTCACGCGCACGTTCTATACGCCGATGCTGAACCCACGGCTGCCGGAAGGAGTGTGGTTTTATTCGATCGACCACGCCGACAACACGGCAACCTTCCAAGCGCACGATTCGAAATTCACGGTGAAGATTCCTGTGCATCCGTTTTTCGGGTGTATCGGCGTAGCCCCGGCCAATGGAGAGGCACGGAGTTCGATTGTCCCGGCGGAGTTCGGCGGCAACATGGATTCGCCTGAGGCGAGTGTCGGGAATACGGTGTATTTTCCGGTGAACGTGAAAGGTGGGTTGCTGTATCTCGGCGACGGCCATGCCGCGATGGGGGACGGCGAGGTGGCGGGCGCGGCGATCGAGGTTCCGCTAAAGGCACGAGTGCAGGTAAACGTCATCAAGGGGCAGACGATCCGCTGGCCACGGTTCGAGAATGACCAGGCGATCATGACCGTGGGGGCTTATCGACCGGTGGATGACGCGCTACGGATCGCGTTCACGGAACTGGTGCACTGGATTCACCAGGATTACGGACTGTCAGAAATGGACGCGTACGAGTTGCTGGGCAAGGTGGCAAAGATCCGGCTTTCGGAGATGGTCGATCCGAACTACGTAGTAGTGGCGTCGATCGAGAAGAAGTATTTGCCCGACAAAAAGAAATAATGTTCCGGGGAGCTTTTTTCAGAGACTCGCCAGTGACCGCCGAGCTTGACACTCCAGTGCGCGGAGGAACAAGCTTAGGAAGCAGTGCTTTTTAGGACGAAGGCACACCGCCATTATTTGCCCCCGTCGGCAGGGCTTTCGTCGGATGTAGGGCTCCCAGGCCGCACCGCAAGCACGCGCGAAAACTGCACATGGATCCGCACTCCATTTTCGAAGGACTCTCCCGTCCTGATGTATCGCCGGCAGAATCGGCGCAGCGCGGATGGCCAGGCACGAGGGCAGCGGAAACAAAGCCGGAGGAGGTGCGATTCCCGGGAGAAGATGGGGGGAGGTCGCTTGCGGAGATTGCGCATCGGGACCTCGACGCAGCGTTGCAACTGCTGGCAGCACAGGCTCAATACATCACAGGCGCCACCGGTGCTGCGATTGCGTTGCGGGATCATGAAACGATGCTGTGCCGTGCGAGCGCTGGACATTCCGCGCCGGAAGTTGGGTCACAGTTGCAGGTGAACTCCGGATTGTCCGGTGAGAGCGTGCGCACCCGCGAGACGCTGCGTTGCGACGATGCCGCCACCGATCCGCGAGTGAACCGGGAAAGCTGTGAAGCACTGGGAATTGCCTCGGTGGTCGTGATGCCACTGGTCCACGGGGACGAGGTTATCGGCGTCTTCGAATTGTTCTCAGACAAGACCAATGCGTTTGAGACCCGTGACCTCGTGGCGCTGGAACGCATGGGGAAGATGGTCTTCACCGCGCTGGGCCACGGGGAAACTCACGATGTGGTCGGCGAGGAACAGCAGTCGCAAGTCGAGGCTCAAACAAGAGTTGAGAGTTCGGCAGCTCCGGGTTCTGCGGTGGATGCCGGCTCGGCCGCAACGTTGTTGAACGACTCTGCCAACGATGCGACCGCGCCAACTGGACACGCGGAGCCGTCCGCTACGCCTGCCACAGAGGTGAGTGCTCCTCACGAGGAAGCGGAATCGGTTCTCGAAGCCTCGGAAACGTTTTCGGGAGTCGTGTTGCACGGCAACGGCTCGACGGGTGCAACGACGGCGGGCTCAGCATCGGATACGAAATCAGGGACATTCGTGCCTCCTGACGACAACGATGACATTCTCGCGGATGTACCCCAGATTGTGGGCATGCCCCAAGTGGGGTCAACAACCACGCAAGAGGGCGTTGAAGGGGTTCAAGAGGAAGCTGGGGTGTCGAATATAGACCCGCTGGAGCATGCAGCGATCAAAGTTGCAGATGCAACATCGGAAGCGCCAGCCTCTCGAAGCCTGGTGGCGGGACTAAAGCGCTGCGAGGCGTGCGGTTTCCCAATCTCGGAGGGGCGTCAGTTCTGCCTGGACTGCGAAAAGAAAAAGGGGCTGGAGGCGCCTGCGACCTCGAACGAGAGGGTAGCATTTGCGACCAAGAGCGTAGAGCCTCAGCCCACGAACGCGCCTCCCGCGTCGTCAGCGTTCGCTGACGCGGACGAAACGCCGCAGCTCTTCAGCGATGGATCGGATGAAAGGTCATGGGTGGCGAGCCACAAGTACATGATCGTGGCCGTCGCCATTGCGGTCCTTTTGATTGTTCTATTTCTGCTCGCGCGCTGATCGAGCTATCAGTGCGATGTGTGATTTTCTTCACTTACTTGGGCATAGTTTTTCACAGCGGTGCCTGACGGGACACCTTCTAGATGCTTGACAAACAAGGGTACCGTGCCTAGAGTGCGAATCAGAGCTGGATCCCAAACGACGTCAACAGGTGCCCAGGATATGAAGAATGTGTATGAGGTTTTGAGGCAGAAAGAGCT
>Ga0126371_10000936_pt1 | contig 24301 bp, 57 predicted proteins | sample PanSoiMetaPlot_4_FD_110145 | JGI IMG/M metagenome (GOLD analysis project Ga0126371, IMG submission 110145) | Tropical forest soil microbial communities from Panama - MetaG Plot_4 | ecosystem: Environmental > Terrestrial > Soil > Tropical forest > Bulk soil | place: Panama | collected 2016-02-17 | reverse complement strand
TCCGGTTTGGATTCCGGGGCCGCTGACCTACTCAGCGGTTCCGGGTCGGACGTTCATGACCGTCTCTCCCGGACTGCAATCTCCCCGGCAAACCGAACAACGACAGTGACAGTGTAGCTTTTAACGTGTGAAACGCAAGTTGTTCTTCGAGGGCGAGCCGCCCGCCGACTATCCGTTCGCGCCGCCGGTCCTCAGGCGGGCCGTGGCGAAGATGCTGGCCGCAGAGCGGGGCGGGGAAGGGGAGGCGTGCAAAGATGCGCCGAACGAACCGCAAATCTTTGCACCCCCACCGATCACCCCGCCGCCCTGCGCTTCTTCGGAGGCGTGCCGCGCAAACCCCAGACGTCCGGGTCGAAGTAAGCGGTGAGCGGGCGCGTGGGGTCGCGGCGCGTGATGTCGGTATCGCCGAACTCCCTCCACGCCTTCAGGCCTTCTTTCGTGACGCGGAATCCTTCGTTCGGCACATACTCGATCCACTCCCGGATGAGCATCGACCGGAAGGGCCGCTGATCCCACTGCTGCGCTTCATCGATGGTCATGAACCCGCGCTTGTCATGCAGTTCGATGAACATGAACAGCATCGGATACTGGCGATTAGACAGCGTGGTCATTGGTGGCGTCCACGATTTCGGCATAGCGGAAGCGAACCAGATAGATCCGCTTCCCGTAGCCATCGGTCTGCCGCTGGAGCATCGGTTTCAGCTTCTCGACCTTGCTGCGGTCGATGGCGACGAGCGGGATCATACCGGCCGGAACGTGCCCCTGCTTGATTCCGATTTCACCGCTGCCGTGTTCGTCTTCGCCCACCCATGCGTACAGTTCGAGCGCCTGTAAGACGATCTCGGTCAGCCGGTGCAGCCGGGCGTCACTCATGCGGCCATTGCCTCACGCGGCGTGGCCGCTTTTTTTTTGGCTGTAGCCCGCGCTGGCTTCGCCTTCGCCGCCGCCCGTTTGCGGCCTTCCTGAATCGCCTTCATCCAGGCTTTCTTCTGCTTCGCGGTGCGGTTTTGCCAGCCGTTACCGGTGCGCTTCGGTTTGGCGTTCTTCGTGGCCACGGCGCGCCGCCGCGCCATTTCGGCTTTGCGCTCCTCCGGGTCGGATGACCAACTGCTTTTTTTGGCCTGAACTTTCTTCGGTCGGCCCGGCCGCCGTTTATCGTTGATCGCCGCCCTCTCGGCTTCGAATTTGGCGATGGCGTTGCCCAATATCCTGTGGGCGACGACCATGCCCGGTATCAGCGCCGACAGCCCGATTCCGTCGAGGCGGATGTCTATCGGCAGGCCCTGTAGTTCGTCCTTCATTTCGTTGTTCTCCCGGTTGGTTGTGGTGGCGTTTCAGTTATCCGCCGCTTTCCGGCGCGCGACCGTAATGGCTTCACGCGCCAGATGGTTTTCGGCTTCAAGTTGTTTCAGAGCGGGTTGAGCCTCTTCCATCGTCCGGTACTTCGTGATGCCGTCTTCCCAATGCCAGTCATCCACCTTCGCTCCGCACAATCCGCACCAGGGGTCGATCACGCCCGATGCGACCATCATGGCCAGTTGTTCGGCGACATGCCGCTTGATCTCTTCCGTTGATGTGCCGGGGGCTTCCGGATCATAAGCCGCGCCCACAACGGCATGGCGGGCGGGGCAGAGGCATTGCAGGATACGGATCATAGTTTCAGCTTTTCCGTCAGCTGCATCTGGCCTGACGGCAGAATCGTCCAGTGGTCTTTGCAGTAATCGACGTTCGGGCCAACGTGCATCCGGCATTTGGAGCAGCACGGCTTGTCGCAGGTCTTACCGCCGCCGGTCGGCCAGTCGCAGAGCGCGTCTGCATCCCGCCCGCAGTGAACGCATTTTTTCGGGCGCGCCCGGCCACCGCAGATGACGCCGGAAAATCCGTGGCCCTGAAAAGTCCTGCAAGGCATGGTTCAGATCTTTGCAAACCGGATCAATTCACCTGCTCTCTGGCTTTGGTCCGGTTCGGCAGGTGGATTTCGCCACCGCCCTGAAGCTGCGCTTCAAGGTTCAGTCGCGCCATCATTTCCCAGAATTTCTTTTCGGACTCTGCGGCCTCTTTCATCGCCTTCTCGACATTTACGCGGCGCCGGAGCGCCCGCTCCATCAGAACGACCACCGCAATATTGGCGGCGGCGATGATATACATCACCATCGTGTTCATCGTCGTTTCTCCTTCATGACGATCTCCGGCGCGATATACGTGCCGTTGACCATCGGGTTACGCGGACAATGACCCCAGTTGGCGTCCTCGCCGTCAGCTTCCATCATGCAGGGCGAATGCCGGTTGGGCCAGATCAGGGCGCACTGGTTCCCGCCGTTCTGCATGAAGACCGGCACCATCGTTATCATGTGCATCGACACGCCGAAGAACGGACAGTTCCTCATGCGCCGTTCTCGCTCGCGGGCGGCAGCAGCTTCATGTCGCTTTCGAGCATGACCTCGTAGAGCGTGCGGTGCTCCGGTCCGGGCTGCAACCGGTACGGGGTGAATACTTCGATATTCGCCACCATGCCCGTGTCGATCAGGGCGCATTGCGCCTCGACCCACCTGAATAGCTGCCGCCACGCCACGCGCTCCGCCTGCGCACGCCTCCGGGCGTAGTCGTAACGGAGGTTCGGGGCGAACCGGTCGTTCTTCACCAGCGCCTCGATCCGCGCCGGGACGGCGAACGGAAGTTCGAGCCGACCAAAGACCAGCGTGAAGTCCACACCCGACAATCGCTGCTTTTCATCGAAGGTCATGGACACGCGGCGGGCGCCTATCGCGATCAGCTTCTGAGTGATCTCCGAAGCTGATTTCTCCGGCGCGATCTCAGTCGTCTCCATGAACATCGTCTTGCGCTTGCTCATAGCTTGATCACCACTTCCCTTTCCGGCGGCGACTTCACGCCGCCCTTCACCGTGCCGCGCACGGTTTGCGGTATCCAGTAGCGGCCGTGGAATTTCCCGAACAGGCCGCGCCCCTGGGTGTAGTCCGCGAAGTGCCCCCGGCAGATGTGCAAAGCCCTTTGCAGGCCTGTGCTCTCGGCTTTGCCTTCGCGCCTGAGCACCTGCTTCATCGGCTCGATTACGAGCGTCTTCCATGCGGCGGGCTGCAAAGATTTGTTGCCATGCTTTGCACGGAATTTCTTCACGAGCGGCGCGGGCATCTCGTGGTCTTCCATCACCACGTTTTTGCAATGGGAAAAGCACATCGCGAGCAGCGGCGGGTAGAGGAAGGACTGAAACCCCTGCATGTATTCGTTCTGATCCGGCGCCGTCCACGTCTGAATGAACGGCGTACCAGCCGCCCGGCCGTCCGCGTCGACCCGCAGCGACCATGGCCCGGACGCGCCCTCAATGGAATCGGGGCGGCCGTAAAAATCCATGAACATCTCGACGCGGATAATCCATCGCGTGCCCGGAGGCCAGCCGGGCTGGTCCGGCCATGAGCCTCCGTTGTCCGCCAGGTCGCCTTCTTCCTGCGCGAACATCAGAAATCCGACGCGGCCCTTGGGCGCGATGCTGTCAATCGTCCCGAATTCCTCTGAGCGGATCTGACGCGGCATCCGGTGCTCGAACCACGCGGTGCGCCACGGCGGCGCGATGTTGGGGAAGTGATCCCGAAGATCCCAGTTCTCCTGATCGGTGCCGGAATAGAAGTAGTCCGCGACGTTGTCGATGAGAATTACAGGGAAGTCCCGGCGCATGTACAGCGGCCGCAGCCGCGCCTGATGTTCGAACCACGCCTTATGCTTGGCCCTCCCCACGTACCACGGCATATTGAGCCGGTCGGTTGCTCTCAGGTCGTCAATCAGCCGCGCCATCGCTCTCCTTCTGCGGCAGCACACGTATGCGCCGCTTCGGCTGCTTTGCTTTCAGTTCCGCGACGACCCGCTGGTGCTGCGCTTCGGCTTCGGCCCATGTCGAGCAGCGGTACTGATCGACGGCTTCGGCGTCCGCGAACACCATCGTTTCGAACAGAATGGGCGGGCCGTCGCCGAAGAAATTGTGGTCGAGGCCAAGGAACACGGTCGAGACGACGCAGCCTGGAAGTTCATCTTTCGCCACGCGGCGGCCGTCATTGCGGCAGGAATTCTCAAACCAGAACGCCCATTTCATGAGGTTCGGTTCGGGCACGGGCGTCTGCCCCACGAGGACATAGCGACCGTTGTGCGTGCCCCAGTCCGGATTCAGGAGGTCAGTTAATCGGGTCAGTCGCGCCATGTTGTTCGTTGTTCGCCCGGCGGAAGCTGTGGTGGAAGCCGGTCATTGGAATCCCTTTACCTTACCGAATGTTCTCCTCGCGGCAGTCGCCGTACATCTTCTGCCGCCCGAAGAATGTCTCCTGCGAATCGAACTCACAGTCCGGTTCGCTGTACGAAATCACCTTGCCGGTTTCTTCATCGCGCCGGAATGCCTGCTTCAGATACAGCACGTATTCGGCGGTCTGCGCCGTCACCATGATGACTTCGATCTGTTCGCACAGGCCTTCGGCGGCCAGCGCTTCGACGTTTTTATAGCGATGCCGTTCCCGGTATGCTTCGTATCCGATCTCTGCCAGTTGCGCCAGTCCAAGCGCGGTCGGCGGCCCGAACCATGCCTCGGTCGCGAAGATGACGGCAGTCAGGCCCTCCTCCTGCACCTTGCGCCGGATGAATCCGAAGATCGCATCCTTCGCATTGCCGTTGTTCATCAGACCGGCGGCATAGGCCGGGAACCGCAGATGATGAACGGTGTTATCCGCGCGGCGGAAAACGATAATCGGCGTGATCTGCTTCGTCTTTTCGAGGTCGGCGCGGCCGATCTTCAGCGCGATGTCGGCCAAATCCCGCAGTTCCTGTTGTTCGGTTGTGGTGGTCATAACTCAATTATTAGCGGCTCGGCGCGCGGCCCGCGCGAAGTGGATCGCCGTCGACAGCATCGCGATCATCGCTTTGAATTTCGGGGAGCGTTCGAGCCTGCGCCGCTCCTGACGCGAGAGCGGGCGCAGCCGGTTATTTTCCAGCGTCGTGACGAGTCCACAGTTCGCGCACAGAATCGGATCGCCCGGTTTCGGCGCCGGACGTTTCTCATACAGCGCGGAGCGTATCGGGCCATTGATGCCAGTCGAGGCCACGCCGCCGGATACGGTGTCCACTTTGATTCCGCATTCCGGACACTGGTGATCCTCAATCGCTAAGAACGTCGGGTCTTCGATGCGGTACTCGCCGGGCTTCTCGCCTCTGTTTTTCATCGTCATGGTTTCCTCCGTCGATAAACAGCGATCAGATCGACCGTATGACCGATGAAAAATACTATGAGGGGCAGGGAACAGAGCGCGATGGTTTTCATATTGATTCGATACAGACCGTGAATGCGGTCATGGGGCGGTTCGGTTTGCCGTCCGGGCGCAGGCCGTTCTGCTGTCCGTAGCATTCCAGCGCCTCCTGCTGCGTGGCGAACTTCTTTGCGCGCCTGAGTTCGGGCGTCGTTATCAGGTAACCGGATATGAGCCCGTCGTTTTGCGGGCCAACATGCGCGTCGTAGGACATCACCCACTGGCCGTCGCACTCGCTCGGCGTTTCATCGGCCTTGCTGATAATGCGGATCACGTAAGCCATCAGTCCTTCCGCCCGTGCATTCCGATGAACCGGTCCATATCGACCGGAAGCGGGATAATCATCCCGTTCGGATCGGTCCCGAAGCGGATGAACCGCTCGGCCACCGGCTCATCGAGAAATTCCATCTCGATCATGTGCGGCTTCGCGATCATGCGCTCTTTGAACCGCCCGACATGCTCAATGAAGCCCCGCTCGTGGTCATCGTCTTCGCCGATGTCCCACTGGTGGATCAGCGCGCCGTCGATGTAGATGCGGCCGCGCGCTATGAGGCGGCCCTTCACTGCCGCACACCGACCAGAATGCTGACCAGCTCATCTTCGTAATCGCCATCTTCGCCGCACTCTTTACAGATCACCCGCAGCGTGCCATCGGCTTTGTGATAACCGACGACCAGATGACCGCGAGGATGCTCCGGACAGTGGATAAAAATCACGTCATGGTTTTTCGTGCAGCCCGGAGCGCCGCACTGTTTCTGATTGAGATCGGTCTGCGTAAGGCTCATGCCGGTAATACTCCTAATACGACGCCGCAGTTCGGACAGAAGCACACGCCGGGCGCTCCGTCCGATTTCCACATACCCATCTGTTCGATGGTCGAATCGCACGCGCCGCACTTCGGGCGCTTCGCCTGAGCCTTCGGCGTCCGCTCATCGAGCACGACATCGGCTTTCTTCGCGAACTCCTTCGCGTCCGCTATCGGCGTCTCGCTGAAGGCGATCACGATCTCGCAGCGGAAGCCCTGCGGCAGATCCATGAACATGTCTTCGAGGCGCACCATGATGGGCTTCCCCTCGCGCAGCCGCTTCAGGTTGCCCGGTTCGAGCACGAGCATCATGAACCGCGACCCGTCGTCTTTGCGTCCTGCCAACTGATTCACTGAACTGCTCCTTCCGCTTCGGCAATCATTGCGAGGATGGCGCAGCCGGGCTTGTGCTGAGTCGCCCCGCCCATCAGCACGACGCCGCACCACGCGCAGGTTTCCGGCAGCGTGTATACGCCTTCGGCTTCGTCCGCTTTGTTGTTCAGCAGCCGCGCCAGATTCCGCGCCTGGTCCGGCGAGAACACGAGATAGCCCGCGCCGTTCTCATCCGTTTCGAGTTGCGGGTGATTGATGACCACTTCGTGGCGGTCGTTCACGCCCACTTCGAGCCAGCCCGCGATCTTATCCGGCATGTTGCTGAAGCCTCCATATTTCGAGACACTCCACGCAGCACGGCGTGCTGTCACCATGCGGCGGAATGATCCACACGGCGGAGTGCCCGCATTCGTAGGTCACATCCGCCGTACCGTCGATGTTCAGCGTCTTCGACACGATACGCCGCTCGAAGAAGCTCTCCGATTCTCCGCCGTTTCCGCCGTTCACTAAAGCCCTCCGCCTGGATTCCTCAACGCGTCAAAATCTTTGCGGTGCACCCGCCATGTGGCCCGGCGCTTGCCGAGGCCGATGTTACGCCCCCTGATCGTGCCGGACTTAATCATTCCCAGAGCGGTCTGATACGTGATCTGAAGCTCGCGGGCCACATCATCGACAGTCATCCAAAGCGGTTTGTGGCCGTTCGGCGCCGTGCCGGAACCGTCACTTCCCGGCATGTTTCACGTGGAACAGAAGGCGAAAAGATTGATGGTTTATTAGTGGTGATTGATGATGGACGATGACCGGGAATGGTCTGTATATGCACATGATTGATTTTGGTGGCGGTTACACTCTACCATTAGCCTTAGAAGGGAGTCAATTATGGCTTCTCCCGTTCAGACGCTTCCGGAGCGGATCGCCGTTCGGTACAACCTGACCGAACGGCTGACGCCCCATGCGCCTCGCGAGATTACCATCGAGGTCACCGCAAAAAATCAGGCCACGGCGGGCGCGCACTGCCGCATGTGCCGCGCGGCGGCGCCGCTGCACAGGTCCGGCTGCCCGGAGGAAGGGTAGGGAAGTGCCTGAGGCGGGACCGGTGTGCCCGGCATGCGGCTCACCGTCGAAGCTGGTCGGCCTCGATGCGGTCTATGGCCCGAAATACGCAGGGCGGGGAAATGCGTGGGCCTGCGAAAGATACCCGGAGTGCGATACCTATGTGCGCGCCGTCGACGGCGGCGCGTTTCCGTTTCCCGCCGGGACGATGGCCGGGCGACGGCTGCGCGGCCTGCGCATGCACGTCCAGCGCGCCCTGGCAGGGCTGCGCCTGTCGCTTCCGAAGCAGCGCTCCAGAATCGCGCAGATCCTTCGGCGGCGGCCCGGCGACATCAGCGTATCGCGACTGAATGAGGACGAATGCCTCGCGATTCTGCGCGTGCTCGCCCCGGAGAACATGACGGCGGCGGGAGCGAAGGAATGGGTGCTGTAAACTGCGCGGTTTCGCGCGGTTTTCGATAATATTGAACATCGCCACCACGACAATGCCCGACGACCATGTTTTAGTCTGCGCCCCGGCGGATACCGATTACGTCGTGGAAGGCGCGAAGTTCGACCGCCGATGCGATGAGTGCGGCGCCCTCGTCGTGACGAGCCCGACCGGCCAGAAACTGATCGCGCGTGAACCCGGACTTGCCGCCGGATCGGTTGAAGATGCCATCGCCGAACTGAAAACCTACCGGCCCAACATGCGAAGGCGGCGCAACTGATGGACGAATTGCCTTTTCTGCTCAGCATATTCGTCTGCGCGGATGCCGATGGCGATTCCGTCTTCGCCTGTATAAACTGCCCGCGCAAAGTCGAAGTTTCGCAGGCCACTGCGGATAAGCTGCGCCGCTCGCGGAACTCCGCCCTTTTGTGCGTCTCCTGCGTACGCCAGTTGTTCCCCGCTTTTTTCCGGGAGCGGGCTAACTAATGCTTCACCATCACCCACATCACCATGCCCATCCCCGCTGATATACGAAGACTTTTCTATGGTCTGCCGTGGCTGAGATACCGCGCCCGCATGATCGAACTTCGCGGAACATCCTGCGCCCTTTGTGGCCGTACGGTGGAACGCTACCTCAACTTCGCCCACGTCACCGGAGATCGGGTCCACTCGGACGTAATACGCATGTGCGCTTCGTGCCACACGCGGCACGATGCCCGGCGGCGGCTCGCCTCGGCCCGCAGGACACGCGCGGCGCGGAGCGGGCAAATGTGGCTGTGGCCCGAAGTCCAGTGGGCCGCGACGCCGCAATGGCTCCTTCCGGCCGCGATCCGCGCATGGATGGCGGGCCGCTCTCAGATGAGGCTTTTCCCGTGATTATCGATCTCAGCGTTTTACCGGCGCCCGGCACGCCCGGCGCTCCGAACTACTGGCAGCAGGAAACCAGCGGCGTGCTCGCGCCCGCCATCGAACGTCTGATCAAACGCCCGGTCGAACTGACCGTGCGCGATATCAGTCTGATCCGCAGCTATTTCATGCAGTGGATCGAGGCTTCCGCATGGGATCTTAATCCGACTATGAACAGCAAAGGCCGCGCCGAACTCCGCGCCCTGCGTATCGCGGCCCGCGAGATTACGACGGTCGCCGATATCAGTAACTGGCTCGATAAAGCCGGACCGGGATACGACCCGCTGTGAGGATATTACATGAGCGTAGAAATAACCCACCCACAACCCAAAAAATCCAGACGCCCGCCCTGCGAAGCAGGGCGAGGATCAGCTGAAGCGGAGATCCGACGCGCAGGCGTTCATGGAAGACCTGATCCGCCGGGGAGCGAAACGCAGGTGAAAGGCTACATCGGATGCGATGCGGTCCTCGCGCCGGGCACGGTGATTCAGACCGGGCACGCTCTTGAACTGCGGGTGGTAATCGTCAGGGCCGTAACCGAAGACGAGGCGCGGGAGAGCGCGGCGGCGATGGGAATGCCGCTCGATGACGTGGCGCCGGGTGAGAAATTCTACGAGGTCGAAACAACCATCGCGCCCGTGAGCGGCGCGAACTGAACCGGCCCTGCAAACATTTGCGGCGCGGGTTGCAAGTGTTTGCAGGCCATAAAATCAACAATGAACCACCACCATGTTCGCGGACGAACTGAATAGACGCGACCGGCGGGCGGCCCTCGATGCGCGGCCGCACGATCCGGACCGATATGACGACGCCTTCCTGGAAAATCTTCTGATGCGAAGTTTTGAAATGCGGTGGGGGCGGGGAAGGCGACCGGAGATACTGCCGCTGAAATGGCTGCGCCAGCCCGTTTACGTCGGCCTTGCGCCCGGCGAACGAATTCTGCTCCGCATCGACCCGGCCGATGATCGCGCCATGCACGTCGAGGATTACGAGCCTGACGAAGCCGAATGGGAGGCGATGGCGCGGCGGGCGTTCAGGCGCCACCGGCAGGCGGAGCGGGCGGAAGTCCAACGGGAAGCCGAACGCCTGCTGGAAGAAGAACTGGAACAGAAACGGCGAGAGGAACAGCGGCGGCTGCTCGATCCGGTCCGCCCGCCTCGCCGTCCAGCGCGCACGCGCCGAACTCGACCGCAGGGACGCGGAAGCGAAGCAGCAGCGGAAGGCTGCGCGGGCGGCGGCGGGGGCGGGGAAGGGCAACCGGCTCTCGGCAGGCGAGGAAACCGCGCTCTGGAATCGCACAGCAATGGAAGGCTCCCTCGCGGAGCGGGAAGCCGAACAGTTGCGCCTTGCCCGTTGGAACGACCCGGCCTATCAGGCCGCGATGTGGGCTTTGCCCGCCGTGCGCCACATGGTCCGCGAGGCCGCCCGGAATCCGGCGACCGACAAATATCTGTGGAAGATGGGGATTCAGCTGACCCCGCCCGTGCCCAAGGGGGAGAAGCCAGCTTTCGAACGGCTGTCGTGCATTTGCCTGTGGTGTCATGAATCCATCGACCCGGACGCGGCCGATCCCGCCGACCGGCCCGTCGCCACGAAGACCGGCCTGATGCACGAGGCGTGCAGCCTGCGCGAGGGCACGGCGGCGCGGTACGTTCTCCCGGATGGCCTCACGAGGCGGCAGGACGCGCGCGCTGCGTGGGATACCTTTTACGCATGATGAGCGATGAACAATGCGCCTGCGGTATGCCGCTCCACTATGGCAACCCGGATAATCGCCGGGCGGTCGAGGCGTGTGTTGCCCGGCTCGGCCCCGACGTGAAGGTGACAACGCCGGACGGCTCGTGGATGGTGCCTCGGCATTTCATCGCGCTACACGGGATCAAGTCCGTCGAACTGCCCGCGCTCGCCGGGCTGTACGGATTCAGAAGGGTATCATCGTCACCACCATCACCATGAAACACCAACAATCGTTTGAGCGGCTTCAAGAGCATCCATTCGCCGCGCTCTGCCAAGCATTTCTGCCATACAACGACCCCGGCGACAAGCGCGAATGGACCCAAAAAGTGGACGAGTTTACTGTTTTCCACGCATCCGCCGGACTCGCGCCCGGAGCGTCTCGCGATTTCGTCAAGCTCGGCCTTCCATTCGGGCCGGTCGTCCGCACGCTTTTTCTGCACATAAACCGGATGGCTTTAGAGCAGCACCATCCCGTTATTGAGAGCAGGGAGTTGCTGGCGAACTTCGGACAGAACTATGACGACGCAGTCCAAGCCGCAAAGGAGCAACTCGCCCGGATTTGCGCCACTTCTATCGAGATCTGGACCACCCGTCATGGAGCATGGCTATGCAACATCACCACACACAAACATTTCCTGCATAGCTTTTCATCAGTATGCCCGGTGACATTTCGCCTCTCGGGTGAATATTGGGAGAATCTTCGGAAGCACGCCGCACCATTCGAGGAGATCCCACATCCCTTTGGCGAGGGTTTCATGGACGAGTTTCTGGCCGCAATCGAAATATGAGCGACCTAACCCGCGCCGCTGATCTGCTCCCGGCGGCCGTCAAGAAAAAGATTAAGACCACCCCGCTCCAGTTGCGCCTGATGGAAGCCACAGCGATCAATGGCCCGCCGCGCGACATCCTCTACCTACATACGGTGATGTGCCAAACGTGCCTGCCGTACCGCGACCCCGGCGATGCCGTGCGGACGTGGGAACGCACAAATGGGGAGGTGCACCTGAAAATCAATGCTGGCGAGGCTTACCATCCAAGGCTCAAGCGTTTCGTACCGGTGGCGCTGCCATTCGGTCCCAAGGCGCGCCTGATCCTGATGCACATAAATCAAATGGCGCTGAGGAATGACTCGCCCGTGGTCGAAGTCGGGGATTCGCTGTACAAGTTCGTGCGCAACACGCTGCGCATTGATTCAAACGGGCGAAATATGGCCGTGGTCAATGACCAACTGTTTCGGCTCTCGACTGCGCTGATCCGGCTCGCGGTAGGCGACCAGCATAACGCCAATCACGCCTCTCAGGTGGACGGAAAGATTATCGAGGAATACGACATCTGGGCCGGGGATGACAAGCAGAGCACATTGTGGTCATCCGAGGTTCGGCTTTCCCACCGGTATTGGGAAAACCTCAAGAACGATTTGGCCGTCCCGCTGGATGATCGCCACATCAGGGAACTCACGCACAGCGCGATGGCGTTGGATATTTATAGCTGGCTGGCGCAGCGCCTTTGGCGTATCCCGGTCAACAAACCCGCGCAGGTTTCATGGGGGGCACTTTATGAGCAGTTCGGGCAAGGCTACAACCGCGCCCGGCTCGATAAATTCCGGCAGGTCTTCCGCGTGGCCCTCAAGGAAGTTCTCGCGGTTTATAAGGCGGCCTCGGTCGAAGATGCAGCGCGCCAAAGGCCGCATCGCGTTCCGGCAGGAGACGGCGGCGGCGGCTTCGTTATTCGCGAGGAACCGGCGAAGGGGCTGCTGCTGCGGAGCAGCCCGCCACCCGTCCCACGCCGGATTTTTCCAGCCTCCTAAAAACAAGCCCCACCAAACTGCCCGGAAATTTCACGGAAGGTGGGGCGGCGGCCCGGCGCGCAACCCGATTTAAGCCGGATGCGCGGAAATCCCGACCTTTTCTACGGGCAGTTTGGTGGTGGATCTCCGGGCAGTTTGGTGGTGAAAGCCCCGAAAAGTCCGGGCAGTTTGGTGGAGCAACCGTTAGTTAAGACCGATAGGTTCCCGGTAGTCGTCGCGCCCGGCCTACGGAAAACGGCGGACGATTGCGCGGCTAACGCCGCGCCGACCTGGAAAGGCGAAAAACCAAATCGGGGCGGGGAATTGCCAGCCGTGTGACAAAACAATTGCCAGCCGTGTGACAAAACGTGTGACAAAAAAATGGTCGGGCCAACCCAATGAGACACCTAACCAATTGATACCGCATGACTTCCGAAATGCTGCGGAGAGTGCAAATCAAACACCCGCAACCGAAGGGTTGTAGACCCTCGGGCGGCCGTAAGAATGGACTCCAGAAAAATGCCGACAACCGGATTGTTTTCAGCGAATTAGCGTGCTCCAGGCGGGTGACAACGGGCCGCCGCCCCGCGAATTCATTGCAGGCCGAAAACCGCAAAAGAACCCCTGTTTTACCCTCCAAAACCGGCATTTCGACACCGAAAACGGCGTTTTGACCGTTTTTTGAATTCCCGTTAGCGAGCAAGAGGTCTGCCCCCGGAAAATCCCACCGAAAAGACTTGCTTACAAAACAACCTCAAGATAACTCTGGGTCATGCCAACCACCACCACGAAGAACAGCGCGCACAGCGTTGCCCAATTGACCGCCGCCCCGAAGGCCGAATACCGGCTCATGCGGCAGTTTCTCGAAAGCCTCATGAACGACCTCGAAGTCCTGGCGGGCGACCGGATGGGACCGGCGGACGCCACCGTAAGCCAGATGGCATGGAGCGCGAGCACCAACGCCTATTGCCTCGCCCGCCAGCTTCGGGCGGCGGCCGAGGGTAAGGCCGAATCCTTCGTGGCCTTTCCAAGCCCGGCGGAGTGCATGGAAGCGATTGAGAACGATGGCAAGTACGACGCGGGCGACCGCGTCAACGGCGGCGACCCCGCCTGCCCGGCGATAGACTAGAAGGAGCCACCACCACCTAATGGAACAGAACGTAATCACCACACTTATAAGCACTTCCGGCGCGGTCATTGTCGGGCTTGGCGGGATGTGGATCGCCACCAACCAGACGGGCAAGCGGATCGATGATCTGGTTCGCCGCATCGAGCGCCTCGAAGACGAAATGAAGCGCCGCATGGATCGCCTCGAAGAAGAGTTCCGCACGTTCAAAGAAGTCGTGAACGGCAAGCTCGCTCAGATTGATTCCGATATCGCCCGCCTCATGGACAAGCCCCGGTGACGCCCACGGACTACGCGCGCGAGCGCGGCTCGAAGCGCGGCATCACGCCCGACGAGGGCGATCTCATGACGCACGTGTCCATGTTCGGGGCCGAAGGCTACCCGATCAGAAAGTACGGCCGGAAATGGTCGTGGGGCACGGACCGCGTGAAGGGGCCGCCGGTCCTGTTCCGGACCAAAGCCGAGGCGGTCGCCTCATTCGAGGCGTTCATGGCCGTCCTGCGCGACGCCTATGCCGGACGCGTGTAAAAAAAGACTTGCTTACAAAACAACAGAGCGGTAACTGTTGGACATGGAAACCACCACAATGACGCCCGTGACAGACAGACAAATCGACGTACTGCTGGACCTCGCCCTGCGCAACGGCAGCCCGCGCGGTACTGATTCCGATGGCTCGGTTCTTCAGGCCCTCGACAAAAAAGGGCTGGTGATCTGCGGCCAGATCAACTACCCTGGCTATTTCGCAAAATACTGGAACCTCACGGCCGAAGGCCGCCGCATAGGCAACGAGTTGCTTGCGGCCCGCCGCCAGAAGGCGGCCCGGTAAATGGCGGTCCCGGCCCTGCCCACGCGGCTGCGCTATTGCCCCGCGCCATGCGATTGCAGGACGCGGCAGACCGCCACCAGCCAGCTTACGGATAAGGGCTTCGTTCCTGTGTGGGAATGCGGCAACTGCGGCCGGACAACGCCCCGCAAGGTGAAGAAATGACGATGGAGGAATTAAAGGCGCTGCCGCCCGGCACGCGCCTGATCTGGCAGAAGGACGACAACACGCGGTTCCGGCCGCAGCCAAAAATGAACATTTCCGTTACCCTGCTGCGCGTCACCGCCTCGCGCGGCGTGGTGGCCACAGGGGCCGGGGACCGTGAGCACATGGCCGCGCCGGAGTGGCTGTCGCCCGATCCCGGTAATCCCGGCATCAATCCGAAGTGGGAGATTATCGCGAAGTTTGCGCGGCAGTAGCTCTTGAGTCATGATTGCACACGAAATGACCGCCGCCATGATAACCGCCCGCCGGTTGAACGAGATCGCCGCCACCTGCGCCGCCTTTGCCCTCGACCAGCAGGCCAATGAGAACACCGAGGGAGTGGTCGACGCCGACCAGGCATGGGCAGATTATCGCGACGCCGCCAACAGCGCCGTCCCGGCCGCCGCGCCCCTGCAATTCGCCCGCCTGTACTCAAAAGCGATTGTCGCGGAACGGGCCGCCCGCATGGCGAAAGCCGCCGAAGGGGCGGGCACCATGCAGCACGAAATCAGGCGCGCCATTCAGACCTGCGACGCTACCCTGACATCTATCCGCCGGGCCACGGCGGTCGCGCACACGGCCCGCGAGTATCAGGTATCGGGCACCTTGGCGGACGCCGCCCGGATGATCGCCGAAGCCACCCGCATGCTGCGCGAATTGGAGTAAAACGCGGGAAAAAGTTGCTTACAAAACAACAGCAAGGTAACTCAGAGACATGAACACCACCACGAAGCAGGACGAGAAAGATTTTCAGGCGGCGATTGAGCTTCTTCAATCCCGGCGGCCGGTTACGACCACGCGGTATCTGAGCAGGAATTACTTCCGCGACCGGATTCTGGCGAGCGCCCTCAACCACCTTTGGCGCGGGCAGGGAATCAGCCTCTGCCTCCAGCCGTTCAACTCGGTAGAGCATTATGTCCGGGTCACGGAGCAGCAGTAATGAGCCACTTTTCACCCGCGAGCAACGCGGCCCACGAGCGCGGCAACGCCGGTTACGACGTGCCCGACTACTGCCGCAATTGCGGCCAGCCGTTCATGGCCCACGCCAACGGGGCCTGCCCCGAAGAAACCCCGGAGCCGGTGACGCGATGACGACTACGAAAAGCGGTATCCGCGTCTTTGGCAAAGTGCCCGAGACGCTTCTTGCGGGCGCGGAGAAGTACGCCGCCCGCGTAGACGAAGTCAACGGCAAGGGCGTCATGTTCGACGACGAGTACGAAGTCGGCTATAAGCTCGGCTTCAAAAGTTCGACCGACTATATGGGCGCGGTTCACAGCGACTCGGCGCGGACGGCCCGCGAACTTATCCGCTATATGCGCGACGCCATTCCCTGCGACTGCGACGAATGCGTCGCGGATATCAAGGCCCCGGAGCCGAACGCATGACCATAGACGAACGCATCGAGGCCCTCGTCATAACCGCCGAATTGCAGGAACATCGCCTGCAGAAGGAACAGCGCAGACTGAAGGCGGCGATCCGCGCCGCCCTCGAAGCGTGGGTACAGTTCGACGAGAACGGAGACACGCCCCGATGAAGAACGGAATCGAGCAGGATTACATTACCATCGGCGGCTGGTCGATGGAGGGAAATGAACCGAAGGAGATCATTCACAAGCGCGGGAATCGCTACGGTGAGAGGACGGTGAAAATCCTCCGGAGCCTGCCGCGCGAGGCCAGCTACGACGAAGCGCGGGCGGCGGCGCAGGCCGCCTCGCAGGAAACCGGCTTTCGGGTCGGCCGCGATTTCACCGAGGACGAATGGGCCGGAAAGGTGAAAGCGCAATGAAGGACCGCATGAACGTCCGGATGACCGGATCGAATGGCGCCATCGCCGACGTGCGCGAGCACCTGTCGGGTGATTTCGGCGTCCTGCTCACATTCCCGGACGGCTCCATGCGCGGGGCCGGTTCCGCCTACTTCACCCTCGGCGAAGCCCTTCTGGCCGCCGCCGCATGGATGGAGCAGCAGCTTTCCCCGGCCACGGAGGACATCACCGGATGAATTACCGCGACACCATCGACCCGGCCACGATCCCTATGGACGTGCTGCGGTCCGAACTCGGCCGCCGCATGAACGCCATGCGGAAGACCAGGGGGGCAGGGACCGGACGGCCCCGCATCGTGCGCCCCTGCCCCGGCTGCAACGCCCCGTTCGCCGCGCGGGAAATGCAGCGGCACCAGCCGCATTGCCCCGGCCCGGCCCGCGAATGACGCGGGCGCTCGGCAAGACGCAGAAGGACGTCCTCGAATGGATGGCCGTCGACCACCGGGGATTCTGGCACACGTACTGCGGCTGGACGTGGAACACCGACGCGGGCACGCGCAGAATCATGGAATCACTGGCGCGGCGCGGCCTCGTGGAGCGCGAAACGTTCCGGACCGGCATGGGCGCTGCGCCGGGATTCCGGCTGACCGCCGCCGGGCTGAAAGCAGGGCGACAGTCATAAAGCATTCGTCTGGGCCTGATATTGCCGAATCGAAGCAGAACTACTTTACGCGCCCTGGCCGTTTTCCCTCCGTGATCAGCCGGATGCGATTCCCCCACTTAACTTCCGGCTCGTCGGCGCGGGGCAGTTCATCCCACGGGAGGTAATACTTCGCGAAGAGCTTGCCCAGATTCTGTTTCAGTTCGACGTAGCTGCTCTGAAGATCCCACACCTCGGCGATGAGGGCCTCGACGGCCTCCGACGTCATGTGGACTTTCCGGACGAGCCAGCCGAGGAGCCCGGCGATGACCGCGAGCAGGATGATGATGGTGGTTGTGGCCATGCCCGCCATTGTCCGCCAAAACCGCCGCGCCAAATCGGCCCGCCCATTTCTACATTGTCTTTATTAATATGTGCCCGGCCGCACGTATTGATGGCGCTCTGCGGCACTGTCCGGCACAAATCCGGGCCGTACCGTAACTGGTCAATCCGGCCCCAATCCCCGCATGCTTGCACACATGTGCGATGAATGCCGCCGCCAGCGGCTGGAATTCGAAGAGGACACCCGCTGGTATATCGCGGCAGTCGCGCAGATGGCCGCCACCGTGGAGACGGCGGATTACTGGCTGGCCTGGAAGATCGCATACCGCGCCCTGAAACGGTGCGACCGGGCGCGGCAGGCCCTCAACCGCCACCTTGGCGGAGGAATGCGTGCGGCGGCCGCTGCCCGCGAAGGCGGCCGACTGATTCAGAGCCAGACGAGCGTGCGCAGCCGCCAGAACATCCAGAAGCTGTGCGGGACCACGAGCAGCAGCCCGGCCCAGACGAGCGCGTTGACCTGCCCGCAGACGCCGATTACGACCAGCGCCAGCACCGGGCGCGGGCTGGTGAGCAGCCGGTCGGTGAGGATGAAGACCCGGAGGATCATGCCGGGTCCGGGATGATGATGTCAAAAAATTCGGCGGCCAGCGCCTGGCAGCGCTCGATGTACAGATTGAACGCGCGCGTCGAGAGCGTGGCCGTGGATTTGACCGAGAAGTGCCGCTTGAGCGCCTCGTGGACCTCGCGCGGCGTATGGCCGGATTTGTCGGCGATCATTTTGCAGATCACTCCGTGATAGTAAGCGTTCTGATGGAGGGTCCGGACATAGCGGCGCGGGCCGAGCGTGATGGTGATGTCGCAGTCTTCGAGTCGGTACAGGAGGTCCGAGAAGGCCTCGCGGCGGTCGAGGGAAATCTTATGGCCTTCGACGCGGCCGTGGAAGACCTGGACGGATTCCGGCTCGGTCTGAATCGTTACCGTGCCCACCGGGCGTGCCCCTTCTGCTATTATCGTGTTGACTGACCCGGTGCAATGCCGGGCTTTCGTTGTTCAACAGGTGTGGCAGTACCGGGGCGGGTTCGTGGTGGTTCCCGCCCCAATCACCTTATCCGGGACAGAATTTTACATAACGTCCATTATCGGAAACGCCGTTTCCGCTTTAGCACTCCCGCCCGCCGACTGCTGAAAATTGCGGTACTGTCCGTACTGCTTAACGATTTTTCCGTATCGGCTCGCGCAGCCGCACCAGCGTTCCGCGCGTGAAATGCAGCGGCGCGGGCGACGACGCCTGCACCTCCGGTTCCGACGCGGGCGTCAGCTGATCCAGCCGCACAGTCCCGGCCACGCCCTGGAGCCGCAGTACCGGCGTCGTTCCGTTCACCCATGCCGCCGTCGCGGTGACCGCGTACTGCGTGAATGCCCCGCCCGTGATTCCCCGGTTCCATGCCACCGAGCCGCCCACCGGCACCAGCGCGTTGAAGCGGTTGCAGTCATCCTGAGCGCTCATTCTTTTTCGACCGGAGTGATCTTCTGAATTTCCGGATCACAGTTGCATTCGTCGCCGCTGACGAGCAGAGCGCACCAGTCATCATGCCGGATGATGACGTTGTGAATTTCTCCTGCGCCGGTCGGGAGTTCGCCCGCTTTTTCCATTGCGAGCAGTTTCTTCAGATGATTACCAGGCATTTTCCCCCTTTTTTACAGTCTGCTTTCCACGCGCCCGCCGGGCGAGAATTCATCGGTCGCCGGGATCGCCAGCCACTCCGCCGACAGCAGCGCGATTTCGTCATCGCTCAGACCACGCCTGTGATGCAGGATGGCGTTGATCGGCTCCTCGACCGTCTCGCCGCGCCCCACGCCTTCGAGCGTCTCGCGCAGCAACTGCCGGGCGCGGTTCCACACGCCCGCGCCCCAACGTTCCATCGGGACCGGCGGGCGGCGCTTGTTCGTCGTATAGCTGATGGAGGCATGCCACACGGGCCGCCCGGAATTTACGGTGAGTCACTTGTTTACCGTGAGGATGATCGCCCACGGGTAATCCAGTCTCAGGAACTTCGAATCGAACGCGAGCTTCGCGCCCGCCAGCGGATTCGTGATCGCCGTAATTTGCTGTTTTGTCATAAATTCGCTGATTTTATAAGGGCGCGGCGCTTATAAAATTACTACCTCCTGCGCCCCAGTCCCGGCAATCCGCCCTGCATCGGACGCTGGCGCATGATGTCATCTTCCGGCCTGCCGTCACTGAGCGCCATGTGTTCCCGCGCGTTATAAACCTCGTCGTGGATCTCCGGCGCTTCGGCTTTGATCCATCCCTCGATCTCACGGTCCCTGTCCGCTTCCGCTATCAGTTCCCGGCACTTCCGCCGGTGTTCGGCGTGCTCTGCGTCCGACAATATCCGCGTCCTCACCAGCCCTTTTCCTCCGCAGCGGCCCGCTTCTCTTCCGGCGACAGCGGCAGGTCCGGCTCGAACGTCCGCCGATACCACGGCAGGAACGGCTTCTTTCCCACGGCGAACGAGTCGAAATATTCGGCGGGCGTTCCCATTGCCCGCCTGCGCCGCAGCCACTCCAGCTGATGCGGCTCGGGCTTCCGGCCCGGCGCCTTGAACTCGATATACCCAAGCTGGTGCAGCGGACCGACCTGATGGCGTTCGAAGCGCCAGTCGGCGTCCCCTTCCCTGCCGACGCGGACGATGTTGCGTTTGGCCGATTCGATCTCGTTCCACACGTCGCCGCGCGTGCAGGTGGCGATACGCATGAGCACCCGGTAGGGCACGTATGTCCCGACATGCTGCCGGGTCATCGTGAAGCCGCGCGAGCGCATGAAATCCGTGACCTGCCCGACGAGTATATTTTCGGGCAGTTCCCATTTCTCTTTTTTGACGCGCGGTTTTCCCGCGCCCGCCGGGAGTTTTTTCTTTCCCGCCCGGTCCATGAGCAGCGAATATTGCGCCTCGGATACGCGCAGCATAATTCCATCGTCCCTCAATCCGCGCCTTCCGGCGGGATCAGCCACTCGCCCCGGCCGAGTCTGGCGCCGCGCCAGATGCCGGGCCATTCCGCTCTGCCCGCGCCGCACGATATGCAGACAGCAACCGATGCCATGATTCCGAGCGGCGCGTCACCGCCGCAGGCCGGACACCGGTAACCGTTCCAGTACGGCATGCGGCCGTCGTCTTCGAGCGCCAATCAGTTAACCCCAGCCGTCACCAGAACAACCTTGTCTGCCGCAGGATTTTCTTTCGCCCGCGCGAGCAGGATACTCAGCGCACGCGCCACACCGTCCGGCGGCATGTTGCTGACCATGACGGCGCTGCCGTGCGGAGCGCTCACGGCCACGATCCATTCGTAATCGTCCGGAACCGCTTCCATGAGCATCTCCGCGATGGCATCGCACGCGAACCGCACCTTTTCATCGATCTCCACAATTCACTCTCTTTCAGTCCGAATCGCAGCCGCAGCCCACGCCTAACATAGCCCGGAATGTCGCCGACAACATCCCGTTCACCCACGGCTTTTCCGCAAGGCCGGGGATGTAGTGGTTCGGGCGCAGGACCAGCCCGCAGCGGTAACGGTCGCCGTGCCACTCAAGCGCCGGGCACGGGCACCTGATATCGGCGCCAATAAGATCGAGCGCGAGCGCGCACGGCTGCGCCTGGCAGCAGTGGCCGCATCCGTTGCACGGCAGCCCGTAAGCGGGTTTCTGCGGCGTGAGAATTACAAAGTCAGCCGTCATGGCAGGGCGTACCGCGCCACCACGTACGTCATAACCAGCAGCATCACGAGCACGACGATCCATGCGATCTGATCCGACCTGCGATAGGGCGGTGGCGGCCGGTAGCTCATGCGGCCCACATTTTCGCCGACTGCCTGCGGCGAAGCGCGGCCCGCACTTCGCGCATCTCCCCGCTCCGCAGATATTCTTCGTCATCAATTCCGAACATGCGCCCGACGTCCGCGAGGTCGATGCAGAATCCAACCGGCCCGGCCGCGCTGAGTGCTTCCCGCATCACGTTCTCGCGGGCGACGATTCTGAGCCGGTCCGTATAGAGCAGAAATCCGGTCCACCCGCTGCCCTTCACATGCGCCCGCACCAGCCGCAGGACAGCGCGCGCGAAAGGCCGGGCGAGCCATTTACCGGTGGCGGCCCGTTCCGTGCGCGCCGACGCCTCGCTCGCCACCCCGCGATCCCGCAGCGCCTGGAGCAGCGCCATTTCGCGGGCTGCCTCAACGGTAAATACCCGCCAGTTCCCGAACATCGCGGGCTGAATCAGCCGGTCTTCGCACCAGATCTGGAGCGAGCGCGCGGTGAGGTTTTTGATGCGGTGGAGAATACTGAACGTGAAATAGCCGTCGCAGGGCGGCTCGTCTTCAGACAATTTCTTCATTCGGTCGGCGGCTCCGTTCCGGCGGCCTCGGCGGCGGCTTTGGTTTCCTCGCGCGTTTTGGCGGCCCTGTGTTCTTCCACGGCTTTGTCGATGTCGGCCTGCGTAATGCGGTTTTTGTCGGTAATCTGCACGACCGGCAGATCGCGCACTTTTGGCGGCGACGCGCTTTTGCCCGGCGGCGGCAGGCTTCTGATGACCACCCGGTTCAGGTCTTTCAGAACCACGAGATCGGCCACGGTATTGCGCACCGATTCCGCCGCGCTTACCGGCTGCTCGACTCCTTCCGGCAGCCGCTTCGTATCCGGCGCGGGCAGCCACCTGGCGTCGTCGTTGCCCTTTTCGCTCGGGATGCCATCCAGGTAGACATCCGAATACGCGTCGAAGTGATCGGCCGGGCTGAACTTCGAACAGAACACCGCGCGTATTTCAAGCATGCCGGGCCAGTCGCGGTAGAGCTTCGGCGCCCGGCTGACCAGCCACTCGACCTGCCCGATGTCCGCCGCCATCGACACGATCTCGTCGGCGATTCCGTAACGCGCCGCCGGGTCCGGCGGGAAGTATTGCAGCGTGCCGCCCCACGCTCCGATGCGCAGAAGAACTTCATTGCGGTTGTGATTGCGGTCGCCCTGCACGACGATCACGAGGGCTTCCTGAGCCGTTCGCGCCGCTCCATCGCGGCCGCGAATTTCAGCGACCCTTCCGTCGCGCCTATCCGGTGCGTGGCCTTCTGCTCTTTCCTGTCCCTGTCCCTGACAAGGCGGCACCGGTTGCGCCATGTGGCCAGCCAGTCGAGCTTTATGCCATCCCGGCCCGGCAGGGCTATCCAGTAGTCATGGAATTCCTCCCAGACCTCCCTGATTTTCTCCGGATTCCAGCCGAGTTCCCGCGCGTAGTCCCGCCATTCGTCCGGCAGCGTTTCGAACGACAGCCGCGTTGCCCGGTTGAGTTTCGGCCGCATGACCACCACGGCCGTGGTGGCCGGTGGCTTCGGGTCATCCGCCGCCGCAGGAGGGGAGTCGTGGGCGTCCGCAGCGTCCGCCGCAGGCGGCGCTTTCTTTGCATCGTCCGAAGGACGATGTTTCTTTTTATCTGTATCTGAGTCTGAGTCTGGGGGTGTTGCATGTACGGCCGATGTAACGTTACGTTTGCCCGCCCGCAAATTCGCAACTCGTTGATTTACATCGTCCGAAGGGAAGTTCCAGTCGCTCCAGTCCCGCATCTGCCACGCGCCGCCGACGCGAGTAAGTAGCGAGTTACTCGCGAGCTTCTCGCGACTTGCCCGCGTGTAGCTCACGCTCCTGCCCATCCGGATCGCTATCGTCTGGTCGTCCGGCAGGAAGCCGCGCGGGTCGTTTTCCGACGCGATTACGAGGCAGTTCACCCAGAACCGGAACAGCCGATCCGGGAGCTTTCGGATTTTCGGGCTGATCAGAATTGAGTGATACAGACGGCACCACTTCATCATTTACGCAAAAGTCCTTTTTAGTGCGGACCCCGGTGGTTGTTATCAAGGATTCTGCTAACTCATTGCCATCCTCGCAGCATGCAGTTATGTGCCTTTCTGTGCCGAATTAAACACTTTTCGGCATAAATACAATAATGACTCCGGTGGTTCACAGAAAGAGTACACCCGGCGCAAGTCGGGTGGCAATCCCCGACCAAAGTAAACCAGAAAATTACCGAGCGAACAAGAGGCGAACAAAACGGATTGCGCGCTGGCCATGTTAGGTTTATAATACGAACCAACGTACAAACGTCCGCATGCCCAAACCACTCCACGCCAGCCCGCCGCTCCCTGAGCCGGTCTATCGCGCTCTCGGCCTGAGAATGGAAGCAATACGCCTGACGCTCGGACTCACACAGCGCGAAATAGCCGACAGGGTCGGACTTTCACGCGCCAGCATTACAAACATTGAGGCGGGAAAGCAAAGGATTTTACTGGATGATGTCCCGCGTTTGGCGAAAGCGCTCGGCACCTCCCCGGAGCATTTATTGAAAGGAGTGTTTCTGAATCATGACAAACATCGCCCTGCCGCCACCCCGCAAAAATACGGGTCGGGCGGCCGGGGAAAAATACGGGCCGGAGCCTGAATAAATGCCCCACCCGCTCGCGCACCTTCATCCGGTCGCCACACGCGGCCTGCATATCGGCGGCTCGGACATAGCCGGAATCTGCGGGATCAGCCCGTGGAGTTCGCCGCTGGACGTTTACCGCAGCATCACCGAGGGCCGGGATTATGCGGCCGGGGATCAGCGGAAGAAATGGGGCCGCCGCCTGGAGCGCGTGATTGCCGACGCCTATGGCGAGGACAATGGCGTCGAGGTCGAATGGGTGGACCGGACGTATGCCCGCCCGGACCGCCCCTGGCAGACGGCCACGCCGGATTTCCTGATTGACCCCTGGCATGACCCGAAGGGCGGCGACGCGAAGAACGTCGCGCTCGACCGGGCATGGACCTTCGGCGAGGCGGGCACCGATGACGTGCCGTTGTATTACGCGGTCCAGATGATGTGGTACTGCGATGTGCTCGATCTGCCGGAATGGATCATCGCCACGCTGTTCGGCGGCTCTGCCGTTTCCTCATATCCGATCCGCGCCTCGGAGGAAATGGCGGGTATTCTTCGCGAGGAAGCCGAGAAATTCATTCAGGACCACATCATGCCG
>Ga0126371_10000935_pt1 | contig 24308 bp, 19 predicted proteins | sample PanSoiMetaPlot_4_FD_110145 | JGI IMG/M metagenome (GOLD analysis project Ga0126371, IMG submission 110145) | Tropical forest soil microbial communities from Panama - MetaG Plot_4 | ecosystem: Environmental > Terrestrial > Soil > Tropical forest > Bulk soil | place: Panama | collected 2016-02-17 | reverse complement strand
GGCTCCCTGGGTACACACATCGCCAGATAAGTTCCGAATGTACATGGAGTTTCTGAAGGAACAGAATTACCGGGTGATCGCCCTGCAGGACGTTCAGCCGTACCTGAATCGCCAAGAAACGCCAGCGGATCCCAACGTGCGGGTGCGGTCTCCTGAGCCAAGCTACGGGTATGTTCAGCTGCCGGATGAAGTCGAGGCGACCCGGGCCGACATGGATTATTGGCTTAGGAACATGTTGGATTACCATCACTACACCCTTGCTGAGGCATCCTTAGTTTGCGGCCTGACGGAGAAGGAAATCCCACACAGGGTTGCTCACCCGGGCAAAAAGCAGAAGAACCAATTACCCACGTCGAAAAATCATTTCCCAGCATTGCTACCTTACCCTGGGGGAAGACATCCACGGATTGGATTTTTAGAAGGTGCGCTCGACCCAAAGAGGGGAACGAAGGCCAGCGTTTTTTTGCCTTGGGATCCCACCAGCTATTTGGTCGTGGACCTCCCGGAGGCGATATTCTCCAACCTGGGGTTAATCTTTCTGGCGCACACACACGTTCCTACCGTATGGAACGATCAGAATGAAGTCTTGACCAATGTTGATTGGTCTCTCAAAGACGAAGGCAGCATGGCCTTCAGATTCACGCTGCCAAACGGAATCGTGTTTGGAGCTTCCATTCGCCTTGTGGACGAACAGGTCGAAATGGAACTGTGGTTAAGAAATGTCACGGATCAAGATCTAACTGAACTTACTGCGCAGATTTGTGTTTTGCTCAAAGGTGCAGCCGAGTTCAACGGTCAAACGAACGAAAACAAAGTCTTCGGGAAATCAGTCGCAGCGGTCAGATCACTTACTGGGCAGCGTTGGGTGCTAACAACGTGGCAACGTGCCGAGCATGTGTGGGGCAATCCTGAATGTCCATGCATGCACTCAGACCCAACTTTGCCACCATGCCCTTCTGGTCAAACGGTTCGTGTGCTCGGTCGACTTTGGTTTCACGAGGGTCCGAATATTGACCGCGAACTGGGGCGAGCCCTGCTTTGGTCAAAATTGAACGACAAAAGCTGATTTTGGCCGTGTTATCACCTTTTCGTGTTCACGCAAGTCTCCATTACTTACGCCTTGACAGGGCGATTACACTCAAATGCGATAGCTTGGGCTCGTCTCGCCAGCCGGCCCCAGTCCCCGCGGACTTCTGCGGCAGACTTATTCGGCATGCGATCGATTGCTGCGGACCGGCCTTCGCTGCTAACGTCCTCAGTATTTTAACTTTGACGTACGCCGGACTCGCACAAAGGAACCGGAATGCTCCGCCGCGTTTGCTTGCTGCTTTTCGTCGTCTCCTTACTTTTGGCATCCGGGTCAGTGAATGCGGGTGACTTGCCCGCGGAAGAGTCTCTATACACAGAATTCCTGAATCCTCCGAGAGAATACTCGCCCATGCCGTTCTGGTTCTGGAATGGCGAACTGGACGGCAAGCAGGTCCAGGAACAGATCCGGCAAATGGTAGATCAACACGTTTATGGCGCATTCCTGCACGCGCGCGACGGCCTGCGGACGCCGTATCTTTCCGAACCATGGTGGAAGGCCATGGATGCCGGCCTGCAGGAAGCAAGGCGCAGTGGATTCCTCCTCAATTTCGTGGACGAATACGACTGGCCGTCAGGCGAGGTTCGGAATATCTGGATGGTGGGTAATCATCAGAGCGAGGTTTTGAAGCGGGATCCCAACTTCCGCATGAAGAGCCTTGCCTACAAGGAGCAGATCGTTCATGGTCCGCGCTCTGTGACGCTGGCTGAAGTTCCCGAACAGCAAGCGGTCCTGGTGGCGCATTGGATGGGTGGGGGAAGGCTGGAGCGTGAGACCTTACGCAGGATCGATCTCCAGAAAACCTCGGGTCCAGCGCAGTGGGATGCCCCCGAAGGCGACTGGCTGATCATGCAGTTTTATCTGGAGCCATCTGTCGGATTTGATGGCGGCGTGGTGGACCTGATGAATCCCGACGCCATGAAAGTGTACTTCGATCTTTCTTACGGCGAATATTACCGGCGCTTCCGGTCATACTTCGGCAACACGATTCGCTACTCCTTCTCCGACCACGAAGGTGTATTCGGGTATCGCATTGCCTGGACCCCGGCCCTTTATGACACTTTTCAGAAGCGTGCAGGCTACGATTTGCGCAGCGTCCTTCCCCTCCTCGTTTATGACGGCGGGAACGCCTCGCGCAAAACCCGACAAGATTATCTGGCGACCGTGACGCAACTCTACCAGGATTCCTACTGGACCGGCATTACGCAGCGCGCGAAGGCGCTGGGGATCGGCCGCAGCGGACATGCCTGGGAAGAGGCGCTGCAGTCCGCGACAGCATTTGAGGGGAGTTTGTTCGCCCTGGAGCGCGGGTTGAATCCGGTCGGCGTGGACTCTTTGGTTGACTTTGGCCGGCAACCGCTGAATTTCAAAGTCGCACAATCCGTTGCCGATTTCGAAGGACGCCGTTTCGCCTGTGAGAACCAGGGGGTTCAGGGCACCGATTCCTATCTCGACATGCAGGGCCTGCGCAAGGCAACGAATGCCATCGGCGCTTGGGGCGTCAACTTATTTATCCCGCACGCCTTTGATTACGACCCGACGCGTGCGAATTATCCCCCGGATTGGCTGCATCAGCCTTATTGGCCGTACTTCTCGCAGTACGCCGATTACACCCGGCGGATCAGCTTCATGAATTCAGAGAAGAGCGACCACGCCGTCAATGTGCTGCTCTATTATCCGATCTCGTCAGTGTGGGCGGAATCGGATCCCGTTTTCTCCAGCAAGACGGAGTATCAGCACCTCATCGATCCGCCATCCTGGAAAAACGGGACGGTATTGATCAATGACTACTATGACCGGATGATTCTACGTCTCGCCGAGCGCCAGTGGGATTACAACATCGCGGACGATTATTATTTCGAACGATCGCGGGTGGAAGGTAACGAACTGGTGATTGGCCCGCAACGCTTTCGGGCCGTTGTGCTTCCTCCAATTACCACCATCAGCAACAAGACTCTGCAAAAGCTGGTGGAGTTCTATGCGGCTGGAGGCACGATTCTTGGTATCCGGCAACTGCCCGATTCAGCCGACGAGGCTGACGGTGGCGCCGAAGTGATCCAGCGCGGGATCGAAGAGCTTTTTGGCTCCGGTGCGGCGAACACTCCGCGGCCATTCACCGAGAACCACAACTCCGCCGATGGCCACTCTTTCTACGTGGCTGAGAATGTGGAAACACTGATTGACCTGCTTGATTCGCACGTGCCTAAAGATGTGAGAGTCGTTTCCAGTTCGCCCGAGAAGCTGTTCTTCCAGCATCGAGCCAGGAATGGCCGGGCCTACTACTGGGTGGTAAATGACAGCAATCGAACACGCACAAGCCGCTTGCTGTTCTCCACTTCAGGGATTCCTGAAAAATGGGACGCGCTGACCGGACAGCGCTCGCCGGTGTTCTATGTCAGCCGCCCGACGGGTACGGAAGTCTTGTTGAATTTTGACCCTTGGGATGCCTATTACATCGTGTTCCAACCGCTGCACGGCTCACCCCAGCAAGCCGAATTGATCAGCACGAACGCGGAGACAATGCAACCGGTTTCGCAGGTTAACAACTCGTTTGTTGTGCGAGCCACCGTTTCGGCCGAGCAGCAGAGCATGGAAGTCTCGCTGCGCGCGAACGGGAAAGATCTTCACGCGCGCACTGCGCTCCCTTCCGTCAAACCTGTGGCTCTGGACGGCTTATGGGATTTTCGCCCAGAACCGGACCGCGTCGCTGCGCCGTACGCTCGCGTGAAGGATGCACTGGAAGGGGAGGGAGATCGGCTTGGTTTCGGTCAGAGAGAATTCGACGATAGTTCCTGGCCTTCGCTGTGGTTAACGGAAGCGCAGAACACCCTTCGCAACTGGAATGTCATTGGCCCTTTTCCCAATCACGATGATGCCGGTTTTGAGACAGTCTATCCGCCTGAAACCGACTACGCACCGCAAGGCCGCTACGTCGGCAATGACGACGTAGTCGTTAAGTGGCAGAGCTACTTTGGCGACGAGCCCTATCTTTCCGGGGCACTGATCTGGATGGAAACTTCCGGCGGCCCCTTTGACGATGATGGGCCGGTCGTGGATCTCAACCGCGTATTCCGCCTGACGGACGATTCATGGAAGGTGGGTTACGCACGTTCGTACTTGTATTCCCCCGAGGAGCAGACGGCGTCATTTGTGATCGCAGCTGACAATTGGGCGAGGGTCTGGCTGAATCACAAGCTGACATTTGGAGCGCTTCGCCATCCGCTCTGGTACCAGCTCGATGACAATTGGGCCGACCGGTTTCCGGTGACGCTTCAGAAAGGTTGGAACGAAGTTCTGGTGAAGGTGGGGGTGGGACGCTATGGCGCGTTCGGCTTCACATTCCGCGTCGCCGACGCGCAAGGAAAAACGCTTTCCAACCTCACCAGCAGTCTGGCTCCCTACTCCCCGCAAGGTGTTCCCGCGGCCAGCGAAACGCGGTGGTATCGCGTGGATGTGCCCCCCGGAACAACCGCTCTCGTTCCCCCTGCTTTCGCCAAGCCCTATCGCCTCCTCCTCAATGGGCAGGAAGTCAAGCCCCTGGGTCTTTCCCCGATCAGTTTCAAGAGCCTCCTTCAACCCGGGAAAAATGTTCTCGTCATCGCCGCGAAGAAAGAAGACCGGCTGACTTCTCCCATTGTCTTCGTGAGTGATTCCACCCCGGTTCAGCTGCAGTCGTGGACAAAGACAGGTCTCGCGTATTTTTCCGGAACGGCTATTTACGAAAAGACCTTTTCCCTGCCCCAGACATTCAGCGTTGGGCGCGTTGTCCTGGACCTAGGCAAAGTCAGTTCGGTCGCGAAGGTACAAATCAACGGCAGCGAGGCCGGAACGTTGATCTGGAGTCCTTACCGCCTCGATATCACCAAGTTGCTAAAACCCGGCGAAAATCGGGTGCGCATTTGGGTGACGAACACAGAAGCCAATGCCCGCGCCGTCGGAGCATCGCACAATATCCTATCGAAGATAGATTTATGCGGGCTGGAAGGCCCCGTTTCTTTAATTCCCTACGTCGAAAAGACACTCACCCTAACACCAGAATAGGTCGCAATGGCCACTTCCGGCAGGAATGCCACTGAGCCCTTTCTGAATGGCAATAACCTGTTGGTTTTTGTGTGGCCTGTTCATCGCCTTTTTAGCGATGCTGAGAGCGTCCTTTAACTTTTCGAGTTTGACACCTGAGCTGCCAGCTGCCATCTTGTGCAGAGCTGGTGTATTTTGTGGCAGTCTCTCGGCTCACGAAAAACTTTCCAGGATGGGTGTGATGGCTCTTACTAGACGTGACGTATTTGCTTTGTTTCCTGCGCTTGTGCCACTCGCAGCGGCTATGCCCGCAGTGACGGATGCGGGGACCCCGCTTTCTTCGGCGGCCTTCGAATTTAGCAAGCTGCCGGTTGAGGCGAGCGACCATGCCGAAATCCGCCCCATCATGAAAGGGAAGCTAGCAACAGGAGAGTCGGTGGAGGTGCACGAATCGACGCTGCCCCCGAACGGGTATCCCCATGCTCCCCATCATCATGTGCATTCGGAAATGTGGCTGGTGCGGGAGGGTACGGTCCAACTCACGATCAACGGAACGGTGCACATGATTGGTCCTGGCGGATTGGGCTTCGTGCGGTCCAACGAAGAGCACGGCATTAAGAATGCTGGCAGCATCCCTGCCAACTACTTCGTCGTCGCGATTGGACCGGGAGCTGACACCCAGGCGTGAGCCGCCCCCGCGCGAATGACTTCTCAACCAGCAAATGAGATCGCGGCGAAGCACGAGCATGGCCTTGCGACAATTCTGGCGCAGGAACCAGGCGACCGCCAGGGCGCAAGGTTCGCCGCAATCACAGGCTTTTTCGTCCTGTTTTCGGTAGTGGGCATCGCGCTCTGGGGCCTTCCTTATTACTACGACTTCATGGTGCGGGAGTTTGGCTGGACGCGAGCACAGGTGGCATCCGGCAACGCTTTCAGCAAACTGATGATAGGTCCCCTGTTCGGTTTCCTGGCGGGGTGGATGGTCGATCGTTTTGGGCCTCGCAAACTGCTCATTGTCGGCGTCTTGCTGGCCGGTCTCGCGGTGTCAGGATTAGGAAGCATTTCGAGCCTGCGCGGCTTCTACTTCTTCTATCTGCTGAACGCTCTCGGATATGTATGCGGCGGACCGCTTCCATGCCAGGTATTAGTATCGCGATGGTTCGTGAAAGCGCGCGGCAAGGCGATGGGCTTCGCATATCTGGGAATCGGTGTCGGTGGCGCCGCCGTGCCCTGGATCTCACGTTTCCTGGTGGACCGATTCGGATGGCAGGTCGCGCTGAAGGTTTTGGGACTTCTTATCATCGTTATTACGCTGCCATTTGCAGCCTTGGTCAAGGACGCCCCGGCGCCTGGTGTGCCGACCAAGAGCCGCACATTCTCGGACCTCTCGGACCTCAAGCGAGCGTTTAAGAGTTTTTCATTTGTGCTCCTCATCCTTGGGAGTATGTGCTCGGTTGGGGCGGTGAGCGGAACCCAGCAGAGTCTCAAGCTTTTCCTCGCTCTTGACCTGCATTACACGCAAACGCAGGCTGCCAAGGTCTTATCGCTTGTGCTGGGATTCAGCATTGTGGGCAGGTTGCTGATGGGCTGGCTCGCTGATCGTTTTGCGAAGAAATACGTGATGCTTCTGATCTACCTGCTGGTCGCGGTTGCTATTCCCTTGATCTTCCTGGCCACTCGACCGTGGATGACGTCTTTTGCGGCAGCGGCCTTCGGCATAGCGTTGGGGGGCGATTATATGATCATCCCCCTAATGACGGCGGAGATTTTCGGTGTGCAGATCCTAGGACGACTGATGGGGGTGCTTCTGACCGCCGGCGGCGTTGCCGAGGCACTCGCGCCGTGGTGGGTCGGACACCTGCGAGACACCAGCGGCAGCTATGGGCTGGGATGTGTCGTGCTCGTGGGAATGGCACTGCTGGGGGCCGTCGCGGTCATGTTCTTGCCAGAAACAAGGAGAGATGGATGAGCGGCGGGACGATTGTGCGCGTGCCGAGTCTGAAGAATGCTGCCAAATTCAAGGAACAGGTGCATTCGCTCGGAGTGGTGATTCCTTGCGATGAAGAGCTTCTTACTGGCGAAAACTCGCCGCTGCGGCAACCCCTCGTACGTGGCGGGTACAGAATCGCGAACCGCATCGCGGTTCAACCGATGGAGGGGTGGGACGGAACGAAGGACGGGAATCCGTCAGAAGCAACCATCCGACGCTGGCGGCGCTTTGGGTTAAGTGGAGCTGGGCTTATCTGGGGGGGAGAGGCGGTTGCGGTTTCGCACGAAGGCCGCGCCAATCCCAACCAGTTGGTAATTGCAAACCACACCAAGAAAGGACTTGCCCAGCTTCGGGAGTCCTTGATCGAGGGATATCACCTGGCGACTGCATCCGATGGCGAGCCGCTCATAGGTCTGCAGCTCACGCATTCCGGACGTTACTGCAAACCAAACCTTCACAGCAGGAATGAGCCACAAATCGCACACCGGCATCCTATTCTGGACAAGCGTCTTCGGCTGGCGCCGTCGTACCCGGTGCTGACGGATGGCGAAATCAGGGAGATCATCGAGAGTTTTCATCGCGCGGCTACGCTGGCATACGACCTGGGTTTCGATTTCGTGGATATTAAGCACTGTCATGGCTATCTCGCGCATGAACTGCTTGGAGCTCACACGCGCGAAGGAGACTACGGCGGCAGCTTTGAAAACCGCACGAGGTTCTTGCGAGAAGTAGTGCAAGGCGTGAGGTCCGCTGCGCCGAAGCTGGATATCGGAGTGAGGCTGTCGGCGTTTGACATGGTCCCGTTCCAACCAGATCCGGTTCAGTCGTCGGGAATGAAGCTTGGGCCCGGCGTCCCCGAGATCACTGACGCAGTGATCCCTTATCGCTGGGGATTTGGCGTGAACACGGAATCCCCAACTGAGATGGAACTGCGGGAACCGGCGAGCTTCCTGGCCCTTTTGCACGAACTCAACATCACGCTCGTGAACCTGACCGCCGGCAGTCCTTATTATTCGCCACACATCCAGCGCCCCGCATTGTATCCCCCGTCGGACGGATATCAGCCGCCGGAAGATCCGCTGGTGGGAGTAGCGCGGCAGCTGGAGGCTACGCGGAAATTGAAGTCGCAGTTCCCTGGACTGATCATCATGGGCACGGCGTACAGCTATCTTCAGGAATTTCTCCCTCAGGTTGCGCAGGCGGCCGTTCGCGAGGGCTGGGTAGACCTCATTGGACTGGGCAGGATGGTGCTCACGTATCCGGAGATTCTGTGGCATGCGACCTCGGGACAAATGCTGGAACGAAAGCGTATCTGCCGGACATTCAGCGATTGCACCACCGCACCGCGAAATGGACTGCCTTCCGGTTGCTTCCCGCTCGATGGCTATTACAAAAATTCGGAGCTGGCCAAGAAGCTTGAGCTAGCCAAGGGAATCAAGCCACGGGAGTCGGCTGAGATCATTGCGCAACCATGAGCTGAGAAAGAAATGGGACAAACCATCGAGACGATAATCGCCGACAAGAGACCCCGTCGGCGGGTGCAAGGCATAGCGGCGGCCCTTCTGCCTTATGAAGAAAACGGCACGATCGCGGTCGAAGCCTTCCAGCAGCATCTTGTCGCTACCCGCGAGTCGGGCCTGTTGAATGCTGTCAACATGGATACTGGCTATGTGAACTATTTGACGCGCGATGAAAAGCGGGATGTATTGCGCTGGACGCGGGCGGCTTTAGGGCCGGATGTGCCATTCGTTGCTGGAGCCTTCATCGAACATGAGACTGGCGACGACACTGCGCTCTACCGTCGCGAGATGGATGCGATCGCGAGTGCGGGCGGAGTTCCCATCATATTCCAAACCGCCCGCCTACACGGCAAGTCCTCTGCGGAGAAAGCGCGCGTATATCAGGAAGCCAGCCGCGACCATCCGCAAGTGCTGGCCTTCGAACTCAGCCCACGCTTTGCGCCAAGTGGGGAGATGTTTGAGGACGAGATGTTCAAACGGCTTCTTGATATTCCCGCGATCGTGGGAATGAAGCACTCCTCCCTGGACCGCATGTTGGAACTGGAGCGTTTGCGTGTCCGAGACCGGCACCGGCCTGAATTCCGCATTTACACGGGCAACGATCTCGGAATCGACATGATCGAGTATGGCTCGGACTACCTGCTGGGCTTAGCCACGTTTGCGCCAGAGAAGTTTGCGGAACGAGATCGATTCTGGGAGGCGGGAGATCCGGCGTACTATCCGCTCTCGGATGCCCTGCAATACCTGGGAAACATCGCGTTCAGGGAGCCACTTCCGGCGTACAAAGCCTCAGCCGCAATGTTCTTACAGCTGACCGGAAGAATTCCAAGCGCGCGAACTCATGTCGAAAACCCCAAACGGCCCAGGTGGGAAGGCGAGATGCTGGCGGATTGCGCCCTGCGACTGCAATTGGAATTGAAGCCGTGGCCGCGGCCCCCCTATAGGTGATTCGCCAGATCGAACCTGATCCGTCGTCGGGGACCAGCAAAACACCGTCCTTTGAAGGGCGATTTCAGAAAATTTTCAAGATCATTGGTGATCACAGACACAAATTTGGTCTAAAATCTCGATCGTGCACTCCTGGTGATCACACAATTTGGTTCGTAGGAAGAAGGCATCGGGAGGTTTGCACGACTCACGACAGGAGCCGGTATGGCAGAAAACGAGCAATCCATACAGCAAATGTCTGATGCGGCGGCGCGACGAATTAGCAGGCGCAACTTCATCAAAGGCGTCATTGGGAGTGGCGTCGCGGTTTCTTCGGCGACCTACTTATTCCGCACTTCGCGCGTGCTCGGAAACGGTGGTGGAGATCGGCTTCTCACGCTGAACGTCAACGGCCAACAGCGCCGGGTGGACGTGATGAAGCAGGAGACGCTGGCATGGACCTTGCGTTACAAGCTAGGGCTCACCGGTACCAAGTTGGGCTGCGACCGCGCCGAGTGCGGATCCTGTACCGTTCTGATCGACGACGTCCCACACTACTCGTGTTCGGTCCTGACGCATACGATTCGCAATAAGAAAGTCTTGACCATTGAAGGACTGGCCGGTCCCGATGGCAAGCTGCATCCGGTCCAGCAGGGCGTCATCGACGAGCAAGGCTTCCAATGCGCGTTCTGCATGTCGGGATTCATCATGTCGGCGGTCGGGTTTCTCAAGGTAAATCCCAATCCCACACGTCTTGAAATGGCGCACGGCGTGTCTGGAAATCTCTGCCGGTGTCAGGACTACGATAAGATTCTCACCGCGCTCATGCGCGGGGCCGACAACATGCGGAAGGTGAGCCATGCCTAGGGAATGGAAACCGAATCAGCAACGGTTCGGGGCCAAATACAAAGTGCTGGGGAAGGACTACACCACGCCTGATCTCTACGCCAAGGTGGTGGGACAGGCGAAATACGCAGAAGACTTTCGAGCCGAGGGAATGCTCTTCTGCAAGTTGCTGTTGAGCCCCGTGCCCCACGGCCGCGTGAAACACCTCGATTTGGGCAAGGCGCTTGCGATGCCGGGAGTGAAGGCGATCCTGACGGCAGATGATCTGCCCGCGCCGGCGGACAGCGTGTCTGACCTCGGCGTGGTCACCAAGGCAAATCAGCAGGGCGAAAAAGCCCTGACCATGGAACCGCTTTATCAGGGAGAACCAATCCTAGCAGTGGCCGCTGTCGATGAATACACCGCGGCCGAAGCGATTGAGGCCATTGACATCGAATTCGAGCACCTGCCCTTTGCTATTGACCCTCTGGACACCTTGCGCCCAACTGGACCGAACCCGCGAGTCGAAGGCAATGTCTGGGTGAAACAGCCGGTCCCTTCCCCGAAAACAGGGGAGAAGCCACAGGGACCTCCGCCACCCCAAGTAGGCAAGTTGAAATGGACAGACGCGGACTTCGCTGAAGCCAAGGAAGGGCGACTCCCCATGGGCAAGCCGCAACAGGAGTGGAGCTACGGAGACGTCGAGGCCGGCTTCCGCAATGCGGCGCTAGTGCTGGATGAAACCTTTGTTACCCCCGACACCAGCCATCAGACACTGGAGACCCGCAGCACTCTTGCCTACTGGCAGAACGGGAAGGTGTTCGTGCACATGGGCACGCAGAGCACGGTGCAGACCTTGGCAGGGTTGGGACGCTGGTTGAACATCGATCCAGGGCAGATCGTGCTCATCAGCGAATACACCGGCGGTGGGTTTGGCAGCAAGGCAACTGGATACATCTTCGCGATCATCCCGGCGCTCTTGTCGAAGAAGGCTGGCGCTCCGGTGATGATGCGCATCAGTCGCGAAGAAGAAACTTTTATCGGCCGCGCGCGCCCCGGATTTCAGGGACGCATGAAGGTGGGCTTCGCGAAAGATGGCCGCATCACCGCGCTGGACATGTACGTCATCTGTAACAACGGGCCTTACGATGCCGGGGGAGATGCTGGAGCATCCGGCAACATCGTTTCGCTGTTGTATCAGCCGGCCGCGATGCGCTGGCGCGGAGTGACTGTGCTCACCAACACTCCCCCGCGCGGGCCGCAAAGCGCGCCGGGAGGTATGCAAGGCATCGTAATGACGGAGCCGCTGTTGTCGAAGGCGGCGCGCAAATTGTCGCTCGACCAGGTCGAGATCCGAAAGATGAACTGCCCCGAAGGAAAATCTCTTTTCGGTCCTCCGCGCGATGGTCAGCGCGGGCACTCCACCAGCGCGTTTCTGAAAGAAGCATTCGATCAAGGTGCGCAGCAGTTTCGCTGGAAGGAGCGTATCGCCCAGCCGAAACGAAGTGGGACCAAGGTGCGTGGGCTGGGGGTCTCGTCCAGCGCATTCTACGCAGGTTCCGTTGGATATGACGGCCTGTTCCTGATCAAGCCCGACGGACGCATTTCCATACAATCCGGTATCGGAAATCTCGGTACAGAATCCATCAGCGACGTGCATCGAGTGGTGGCGGAAGAGTTAGGAGTTCCATGGGAGAAGTGCGAGGTGATTTGGGGTAACACGGCGAAGAATCTCCCTTGGACTTGTGTCTCGGGCGGCAGTCAGACGACCCATGCCATGAGTCGCGCAGCTTACGCGGCTGCTCTCGACGCCAAGCAGAAGCTGCGGGAGATCGCGGCCAAGACGTATGGCGGCACGCCAGAGCAGTATGAAGTCGCCAACGAGCGCGTCTTTCGCAAGGGCGGCGAAAGCATGACGTTGGCGCAGGCCGCACAACATGCAATCCGACTCGGCGGAATTTACGACGGGCACGAAGCTCCAGCCGACGTCAATAAAGTAACCAAAGCTTCGATCTCTGCATTGGCAGGACAGGGCCTGGTGGCATCCGCGAAAGACACGTTCCCTCATGACGGACAGAGCTTCTCCTACGTTGCTTGCTTCGCAGAGGTCGAGGTGGACGTGGAAACGGGAAAGTATCACATTACGGACTATCTGGCAGTTGCAGACGTTGGCACAGTGATTCACCCCAAGGCACTGGGGGGACAGATTACCGGACGTTCAGTGCTCGGCATCGGACATGCGATTGGGCAGAAGTGGGTCTTCGATCCGCAATACGGGCATTTTGTATCCCGGCGTTTTTATCACACGAAGCCGCCCACGATTCTCGATGTTCCGGTGAACATGCAGTGGGCAGCGCTGGACATACCTGATCCAGAGACGCCCATTGGCGCGCGTGGGATTGGTGAGCCTCCGGTTGGCGGCGGTTGCGGCGCCGTTCTCAACGCATTGTCGGATGCGCTGGGGGATGAAGTTTATCGTCGAGCTCCCGTCAACTTGGACACGATTCTGGCGTCGCTTGAAGCCGGACGTCCCATGCAGGATCCATTGACGGCACATGTATGAGCGGCAATGTCATGACATGGGGTGAAATATGGCAGTAATTCGTGACGTGATGCCCGCATTTCAATTGCTGCAGCCCACGTCCATCGCGGAGGCACAGAAGTTGCTCGAACAGCAGGGACACGACGCGATGGTGCTTGCGGGCGGCATGGACGCATTCGATTGGCTTAAGGATCGAATCCGCAAGCCGAAGAGCGTTGTGGACCTCAGCGGAGTCGAGGAACTGCGCGGCGTTCGGACAACGAGTGACGGACTTGAGATTGGCGCAATGACGACGCTGACCGAGATCGTGAATCATCCGGTCGTCAAGCAGCAGTATGGACTGCTCGCGCAAGCAGCATCTCTGGTCGCCTCCCCGCAGATCCGCAACCAGGGAACCATCGGCGGGAACGTCTCGCAAGACACCCGCTGCTGGTACTACCGGGCAGGATGGCCTTGTTACCGTGCCGGCGGCAATGTCTGTTACGCGGACACGCCGGTCGGCCGGAATCGTGAACATGCCATCCTGCACGCAGAGCGTTGCGTTGCAGTTAATCCTTCCGATACCGCTCCCGCCTTGATTGCGCTGGATGCCAAATTCATAATCCGGACTTCCCAAGGTGAGCGCGCCACGAACGCCGAAGATTACTTCGTGGGGCCCGACATTGACATCACGCGGATGAACATTCTGAACCCGGGTGATTTGCTCGCTTCCATACGAATTCCATCCACTTGGGCAGGCACACAGTTTTATTTCGAAAAAGTGCGCGACCGGAATGTGTGGGATTTTCCGCTTTTAAATGTTGCTTCCGCGATCAAACTCTCCGGTAACACGATTGAAGACATTCGCATTGTGGTGAATGCGGCAGCGGCACGCCCCCTGCGGATGAAAGCCGTCGAAGACGCGGTGCGCGGCCAAGCCCGGAACGCTTCCACAGCGGAAATGGTGGGGAGGCTTGCCGTTCAGGGTGCGATCCCGTTGCGATTCAACGCCTACAAGGTGCCGTTGATGCGAAACCTTGTGAAGCGTTCTATCTCCGGCGTGCAGGAGGCATCATGGGCATAGTGCAGTGGGCCACCAGCCCATTCGGACAGCAGGTTCCGATTCACATCGCATGGTTTCTCCTTTGGGTCGCGCTGATCGCCGGAATGGCCTTCCTGATCGTGCATGCGATCTACATGCGTTTTTTTGCGAAGGAGAAGGAGTTCGCGGCAGATCCTGCTTTCTTTGATACGGCCAAATTGCCTGATCGTATTCCACGCCACTCGCTGATGGCGCGACTGTTTCACTGGGTGATGGCTGCATCTATGCTGACGCTCCTCGTCACGGCTTTTCTGCCTAAGGTGGGTGTGCGATTTGATTGGGTCGAGTACCACTGGATCGCGGGCACGGTCCTGACGATCTCAATCCTGTTCCATATTGTCCATGCCACGGTGTTTCTGGATTTCTGGTCCATCTGGCCGGACGGTACAGACATTCAGGATGCATGGAACCGCGTCCAACGATTCTTCGGCAGGCTGGCGCCATTGCCGCGCAAGTTCGCCAAGTATCCCCTGGAGAACAAGCTGTATCATGCAGCCGTGATGCTCACAGGCTTGGCGGTCGTGATTACCGGAATCTGCATGATGTTCCGCGTGCGTACCATCTTTTTCGTGCGCAATCCCTACCTTTTCGGCGACATGACTTGGGGGGTGATGTATATACTTCATGGACTGGCCGGAGTAGGGTTCATCACGCTCACGATCGTGCATATCTATTTTGCGATTCGTCCGGAGAAACTGCCCATTACCGCCGGCATGCTGGTGGGGACCATGAGCCGCGAGTTTTATCTGAAGGAACATGATCCTTCTCGCTGGGTAATCAAAGGCTTGAGCGAACCGCAACGGGGCGCAGCCGATGGCGACTGACCTCCTGGACCGGTGCGATGCCATCGAGGAGTGTTACGAGTTCATGCTCGGTTATGCCGGGAAGGGGGTCCCTGGGGATCAGGGAAGCGACCTTCGCAGGCAGCTGGGGCGCGCCTCGGCGGCGCTCGAAGGAATTGGCGCTGCGTGCCTGGTGGCGTTGGGTGGCGCCGATGTCGAGTCGCTAGAAAGATCTCGGAACTTCCTTTCCGTGTTGGAGCGGGATGCAAGCAGTTCGCTTGCCGCAATTCAAATGGTGCTGGCGCAGCCTTCGATCAGCTCGCAACTGATCGATAATCTGAATGCTTCCATTCACCTTCGCGCGCTGCTGACCGATCTCTTCCTGATCAGTGAAGTTGTAAAGCGCAAGCACGCCTGCATTGACTAACAAGCCGTAGAATGTGTTTTTGTCTGTGTTTCTGTATCGGGGCTTTCTGTCGAATGGCGCTGCCAAGGAGCGGAAAATAGCCCGTCACTATACGTTGATAGCTCATCAACGCAAGGAACTGCTCCAAGTGGGTTAGAGGTTCCAGCCATCCGAAGTGTGCATGACTTCACAGCGCCGCAGCACTTAACGCAGCCAGAGTATCGGAGCATAAGGCAGTCAATGGATCAGAGCAGAGCAGCAGTGCGGCAGAAGAAACCAATACGCTCGCCAGGCACTTGCGCCAAGAAGCTGGAGGGGAACCAGCATTACGCTTAAAGGCACGGTTGAACGCTGCTTCTGACTCGTAGCCCACGCGAGTCGCAATTTCTGCAATTCCGTCATTACCATCCCGCAACATCTGCTTTGCCAGATGTACCCGCCAACCTGCGAGGTATCTCATTGGAGACTCACCGACCAGGTGTGTAAAGCGCTCCGCAAGGGCGGAGCGGGAAATCGCGGCTTCGCGCGCCAGCTGCGACACCGTCCAGCTCCGCGCTGGATTGGCGTGCATCAGACGGAGCACCTTGCCGATATGGACGTCATTTAACCCCGCCAACCAGCCCCGCTCGCCGGGACCTGACTGTTGCATATACTGACGCAGGATTTCTACGAACATCAGTTCTGTCAACCGGCCAAGCATAGCTCCATTACCCGGGCGGGCCGCCTTGGCTTCGTTAATCGTGAACTTCAACGTAGTACCCAGCCAACTTCCAGAAACCTGGGAGACATGCGCAGGGCGAGTTCCCTTCTCGTCTACGGCTTCTACCATCGCATAGTCATTGCTACTGCGCACGACCAGCATAGTCGGCAGAGCGCCGATCAGGGGGTTAAAGTGCTGATCGCAGTTCAGGTAACCGCAAATGAATCGAGCCTTTCTGCCTCCGCCTCCAAAGCTCACAAGCGGTGTGGCATCCGGTGAGCTTTGCGAAAACACAGCATCAAGGCGCGAGGGTTTTACTCCAACGTGGCTGCACATCGTGTGCGGCTCGCCATGGGGAAAGATAATCACGTCTCCCGCTTTCATCTTGACGGCCGGGTGTGTGTTGCAGAAAACGAAACATTCACCTTCCGTAAGGATGTGAAAAAGCACAATGCATTCTGCATGCGGCAGCACGAAGGAGGCGAGTAGCTCCGCATTGGGAGATTCGATTGCCCAGGGCGAAGAGAATTCGGCGCTAAAAAAAACCGCGCCAGACAGCCGTACGACCCGCAAAACGTCGGACAGTATGTCCATGGATTTTCTCCGCACCCATCGAAAGGTGCACGAACGTTTTGGATTCTTGAGCAAGAATTTCAGAGCTTCGGTCAACGTGTCAAGTAAACCTGGCGCTTTGAGCAAGAGGAATGGAGTCCCGGTTATGGACGCGCTCGAGGGAACTGAGGGAAACTCGCCCTTGTGAAACACCCAGCAAACCGAGCACTAATCAGGGTGCCCATTCTGGCCTGCCGTAAACAACAGCGCTGGTCGGGCACGCCGTAGTCCTTAACTTCTTGACCTTAATAGTGCGTCTTGCTTGGGTGCCATCAAAGGAGAACCAGATGGATCGCTACCTTATCGAGACACCCCACACCAGCTCGGAATGTCTTGGAATCATCACAGAGCTGAACGCGCAAGGCTATCTCCGGAATTTTGATTGGGGATGCAAAGCCGGGATCCACATCGGATGGGCCATCATAGGAGCAGAAAACGAAGTACAGGCTCGGCTGGCGGTTCCTCCCCTGGTGCGTAGTCGGGCGCGCGTGATCAAGCTGAACAAGTTTGATGCCAAAGACATTGAATTCTACGAGCAGGAAGAGACGGTGGTTCCTTCTCGGGCCTAGCTTTTGCGAAGGATGCACAGTCAAAAGAAAAGGTGAAAAAATGCCACTCTTAAAACCGGATCCAACTTTTTACCCTTCGCCGAAAATGGCTCTGCAATCGCCGCCGGAGCGTCTGGCGTATGTTGCCCTGATCAACGCGACCAAGGATTCACGGCCGGACGCCATAGGTGTCGTGGACGTGGACCCCAATTCCAAAAGCTACGGGCGTCTTGTCGGACAGACGGACATGCCGCATGCCGGTGATGAACTCCATCACTTTGGCTGGAATGCGTGCAGCTCATGTCTGTGTCCTTATGCCCCGCATCCCCACATGGAGCGACGCTACCTTATTGTGCCTGGCATAAATTCGTCGCGCATTCACATTCTCGACATTAAGCCCGACCCGCGGCAGCCTAAGCTGGTGAAGGTGATTGAGCCAGAGAGTCTAGCCAACCGCACCAGTTACGCCGCGCCGCATACCGTGCATTGCGGACCGGAAGGCATTTACTTGACCGCACTAGGTGCGCCTGATGGGAACGGGCCCGGGGGCACTTTCATCATGGATCCAGAGACTTTCGATATTCGCGGGAGGTGGGAGATTGAGCGCGGCCCGCAGGAATTGGCTTACGACATGTGGTGGCACTTGGGGCTGGACACGATGGTGACTAGCACGTGGGGAACGCCCAATATGGTTAAGGACGGGGTGAATCCGGAGCTGTTGCTGGCTGGCAAGTATGGTAACAAACTGCATATCTGGGATCTGCGTAGACGGTGCCACGTACAGGAACTGGAACTTGGCCCCGAGCAGCAGATGGTGCTAGAACTCCGCCCTGCCCACGATCCCCGCAAGGCTTATGGATTCGCCAGCGTTGTAGTTTCTCTAAAGGATCTTTCCGCGTCTGTCTGGCTGTGGTATCGGCAGGCTGGCAAGAATGGTTCAAAGGAGCAGTGGGCGATTAAGAAGGTGATCGAGATTCCTTCCGAGCCCGCAGACCCAGCCCAACTGCCTCCCATTCTGCAGGGGTTTAAGGCGGTGCCGCCCTTTATCACCGATATCAACCTTTCCGTGGACGACCGCTACCTGTATGTCTCTTGTTGGGGTACGGGCGAATTCATTCAGTATGATGTTAGTGACCCCTTCCATCCGAAGAGGCTCAGTTCCTTCCGGCTCGGTGGCATCGTCGGCCGAACAGCCCATCCAAGCAAGCCGGGGCAGCAAGTCAACGGCGGGCCGCAGATGGTTGAACTCAGCCGCGACGGCAAGCGAGTTTACTTCACAAATGCCCTGTACACGCCTTGGGATGATCAATTTTATCCAGGCGGCGTGCGCGGGTGGATTGCGAAGGCCAACGTAAACGGCAAGATGGAGCTCGATCCCAAATTCTTTGTCGAGGCAGACGGTATGCGAACTCACCAGTTGCGACTCGAGGGCGGGGACGCCTCCTCAGACTCATATTGTTATGCCTGAGCCGCGAAAGTCGAGCAAGAGGACATGGAATGGAATGCGGTGCTGTTTCTAGGTGCCTATCACGGCATTAACCCGGGAATGGGATGGCTGTTTGCGGTGGCGTTAGGGATGCAGCAAGGCAGCGCCCGCGGCGTCTGGCGGGCCCTTGCCCCCATCGCACTGGGGCACGCAGCGGCAGTCGGCAGCGTTCTGCTAATTGCGGGATTGGCACAGGCAATCGTGCCACTTTCAACGATGAAAGTGATTGTCGCATGCCTACTGGTTGGGTTCGGTCTTTATCGCCTTTGGCGGCATAGCCACCCAAAGTTCGTGGGAATGCGAGTCGGCTTTCGCGATCTCACGCTGTGGTCATTCTTGATGGCATCGGCACATGGAGCAGGCTTAATGCTGTTGCCGTTTGTCATAAATATGTCTGATCACGTGTTTGCTTCGGCTGGAAGCCATCTACATCACAGCGCGGTGATGACTAATACCGCTGTCCCCTGGGTAGGCGCGCTGGCTCTCGGGTTACATACGGCCGCCTATTTGCTTGTCTTAGCTGGCGTAGCCTGGATTGTGTACCGGAAGCTCGGATTAGAGTTGCTGAGAACTGCTTGGTTGAACCTTGATCTGATTTGGTCCTGTGCACTGGTGGGCACGGGTCTCTTTGTTCTTTGTTTTTGAATCCACCGAAATCAGAAATGCCTGAGATGGAGCTTACTAATGAAAACGGGAATGATGCTAAATACCGACACGTTACGAGACAAAATCAAGGGCACGATAATTCTGCCGGATGACTCTGCATATGACGACGCCCGCCGTATTTGGAATGCAATGATCGACCGACGGCCGGCGCTAATCATCCGCTGCGCTGAGGCTGCCGATGTGCCCCCGGCTATTGCCTTTGCACGGGAACACAATCTCGAAATTTCGATTCGCGGGGGCGGGCACCATATTGGCGGGCACTCGGTTTGCGATGGTGGCCTCGTTATTGATTTCTCCGAGATGAAGAAGGTGCGTGTCGACCCGGCTACCCGGCGAGCTTACGTCCAACCTGGTGCCACGCTTAGGGACTTCGATCAAGCGGTTCAGATCCACGGCTTGGCGACACCGGTTGGGATCAATTCAACCACCGGTATAGCAGGTCTGACTCTGGGCGGTGGCTTCGGTTGGCTCACGCGCGAGTACGGAATGACAATTGACAATTTGGTCGCTGCTCAGGTGGTCACGGCAGAGGGAAAGATGTGGCACACCAGCGCGGACGAGAACGAGGACCTATTCTGGGCGATTCGAGGTGGGGGTGGCAATTTTGGCGTCGTCACACAATTCGAGTTCCAACTACATCCAGTAGGCCCAAACGTATTCGCCGGACTGATGGTGTTCCCTTTCCAACAAGCGCAGCAGGTTTTAACTCGATACACAGAATTTATTGAATCCGCGCCAGAGAAATTGAACGTATGGGTGGTCCTGCGGCAAGCGCCACCGCTACCGTTTCTTTCAACCGATGTACATGGTAAAGAAGTGGTCATACTGGCAGTCTTTTTTGCGGGAAACCCGGCAGAGGGAGAAACATTCCTTCCGCCGTTGCGCGGGTTTGGAGATGTCCTTGGTGAGCATGTGGGGTCGGTGCCCTACACCCAATGGCAGCAAGCTTTCGATCCGTTGTTAACGCCTGGAGCGCGAAATTACTGGAAATCGCATAACTTTGCTGAAATCAACAATAATGTACTGGACACGATGATCGAATACGCCGGCAAGCTTCCTTCTTCCGAGTGCGAGATCTTCCTTGGCCTCTTGGCGGGGGTGGCTAACAACATCCCCCCTGGCGCCACAGCCTACAGCGCTCGCGATGCCAAGTTCGTGATCAACGTGCATGGGCGCTGGCAAACTCCCGCCCAGGACGATGAGTGCATCGGCTGGTCACGCGCATTCTTCAATGCTGCAGCGCCTTACGCCTCCTCAGGTGCGTACACAAATTTTATGACTGCCGATGAGGGCGAGCGCGTTGCTGCGGCCTACGGAGCAAACTATGCGCGCTTATTGGAGATTAAGCGGCGCTATGATCCACGAAACATCTTCCATCTGAACCAGAACATTCGAACTTCCGAACCGATCCATGGAGACATTGCCCAACGACGCAGCGCCTAATAGAAAAGACACGATCGCGCAATTTCACTTCTGTATGAAGCCGGCAGCGACGCTGGCTTCCCCCGCCAACTGAACGCCGCGATCGTTCATCAGAACCCAATGCTCTCGAGTGTGCCCACGATTGCAGACACCGGAGGCGGCACTGGGAAGTGCTAATGCGTCAAATTGAATATCTCTGAAAGCGTGCCACCCATAACTAGTTTCTGCGTACGTTCGGGAACTCCACAGGCTTGAAACAACGATCGATACTGGCCGATCACGTGTTCAATTGCGTCGACTGGCGTATCCGACCCGAAAACCAATTTGCTGAATGCGCTGGGGTCGTTATGGGGTGTTTTGGTTCCCTCGTCAGTTCCCGACCACCAAAAAATCTTCTGGAATTCACCTAATCGGTCAGCCATCTTGTGCAGAGTGGATCCGCTCAAGTCGAAAAATATATTCGGATTCCAGCGGGCGACTTCTGCTGCCCACTGGTATTCCGGATTTCCGCAATGCGCCCCGAGCACGGTCAATCGCGGATAACGTCGAGCAATTTCTTCCAGGTAAAAGGCGCGCATACGATGCGAGGCTACATCTTCCGGCTCGTCAAAATTACGTCTCAGGACGATTCCGGTGTGGAACAGAAGAACCCACCTGTATTCATTGGCCTGTTCGTACACTGGCTGGTATGCGGGATCGGTGTAGGGCTTCTTCACGAATTCCAGCTCTCCCAGACCGCGATAGCCGAGCTTGTGAAACTCCTGCGCCTGTGCCACGGCATCTTTGGCGTCGAGATCAAGGAAGCCGATGGGCACGATCTCTGCCGGATGCCGCTGGGCGGCATCCGCGACGATGTGCCGGCTCGCATAGGGCGTGAGCAAGCATGCAGTCAGATTGAGGCGATTGCATACCTTCACGAGATCTTCGATGAAATTTGTGTTCTTATCATCGAAGTGAACGTGACAGTCAACGATTCGAGTGGCGCTCCTCGAATCTGCCGAACCTTGCGGAACTAGCGCGTTCAACAAGGGCGAAGAGAAGGGGTTTGCCAAGGCAGCGGCACCAGCAGCATTAGCCAGAAAATCCCTGCGCGTAATGTGGTTTCTCACAGATTCCTCTTTTTTCGCATATCTTACACCTCGCACTGTGCAAGTCTCGGAATCGTCCTAAACACGTGTTGGAATGTTTGCGTCCTTCTCAGCGGCAATGTTCTTACAGCTGACGGGAAGAATTCCAAGCCCAGGCGGGAGGGCGAGATGCTGGCGGATTGCGCTCTCAGACTGCAATTGGAATGGAAGCCGTGGCCGTGGCCTCTTGCAGCGAGCAAAAACCCTCGCTGAACCTTACTTACTGATATACCTGATTCGCCAGATACGCCGCACGAGAACGGAGGTAAGTCCGCACTACTCGAGAAGTGGCCCCGTCCTCACCAGCCCATTGCTGAATCACGATTTGATCCCTATCGCCAGCGCCACCCAGGGAACGAAACCGCCTCCAGTTGAATCAATCGTCGCTACGCTCTGAGTGGCGGCGAACGAAGTGCTCGCATCTTCCACGAGCACTGACGTGGTTGAGGAGGGATGTGGAGTTAGACCGGCCGCCGCAGTGATCTGAGTGCTCTGCGCGGCGAAGATGACGACGTACGCGAAGTCTCCGGCTTGGGCGAGAGTCACGGTAATACCTTGCACGTTTTCGAGTCCTGCCGTTCCGGCCGATAGAGAAGCTTTGGTGGAGAATCCATACACCGCGGCGGAGGTCGGGTCGGCACCGGAATATTCGGAGACGCACATCGCACACGGCCCGGCTGCGCCACCTGCTCCAGTAGCGGTAATGGTGACGTTACCTCCGGGAATGTTCGGCAGAAAGAGGATGCGTGACTGACGGTACCATGGGCTGTTGCCCGCAAGAGTGAAGCCATTGCCGAGATTGTCAGAGACGCTGACGCTGCCGGCAGGAGGACCGCCGTAAGCAACGGCCGCAATCAGGAGATTTCCAGCCATGGTGTTGCTCAAGCTAACCGACAAGGGGGGACTTGTCGCCTTCGAAGTCGACTGGGTTTGCACGAAACCGAGAGCCACGTATTGAAATGGTTGAGGGACAAGGGTCCCGTCCGAATCACTGCTTCGGCTAACTGAAACATCCACCTCGCCGACCGTCGGGGAGGGGGGACTGACGACGTCAATTTCCTTATCGCTCATCACCGAAAAACTTGGGGCGTTGATGGTACCGAAGGTGACTTGATCAGCACCGGTGAAATTCGAGCCGAAGATCCGAACTTGGGTTCCACCGACCCGCGGGCCGGTGTTGGGGACGAGCTGATCGACTGAAATACCGAGCTTGGTGTCATGAAGTCCGAGCACCGGGTTGCACCCAATGAAAGCAAAGAGGGCGACGACGGCCAGAATTAACAACGGAGTGAGGATCAGGAACCAGTCGAACATTTCGCGTTACTCCTCTGTGCGGTACAAAACCTTCGCCGCCGGTAAATCGACCTTGCAAACTAGACGTGTTTCAGCGCCACGGCAAACAGATACCAGCGGGAGGTGGCGGTGCCGCTTGCATCGGTTGCGGTCACACTGATTTGCCCGGAGTCAATATCGGACTGCTGCAGAGTGTAGGTCTCGAGCAAGAGATAGCCATTTTGCCCCGCCTCGCCAGCAAATCCGGAACCGGGAGACCACGATCCGGCCAGCACTGACCCCGCGCGAGCGATGGCGACGGCGTAGATGAGGTCCCCGGGTGATAATGCGGATGTTTGAAATGTGAGCGACGGGCCGGGGCTGATGCCAACTCCCTGCCGGCTCACCGGCGAAGCGGGAGCACTGGCCAAATCGGCATTGTCGTAAGCGGAAAGAAGCAGATTGAACTCGGTATCGGAAGCCGCGGTCAAGGTGGCCGTAACCGAAAGTCCAGAGGTGAGATCTGCGACAGCGTAGAAGGTTTCGACCTGTTGGGGATTCAGTACATCGGTTGTACCGACTTGGGTAAAGCTGACTCCCGGCGCCGACAAAGAGCCTAGCGCCGCTCCGGTGCCGGCGCCCCATTGAACGGTAGCTACTACAAGCTTTGATCCCGGGAATGCCGGCAGCGCCGCGGTGTTGATAGCTCCATTTTTTCGCGAGAGCACGAGAGGCTGAAGCGGGACCACATTTGCGTAAAAAAGAAACAGGGATGGAAATGCCGTCACTCCGTGGACGTGGGGGCCATCCGGAATGTCATATTCGACGGAAAAGGGAACGGCGCCCGCTGCGTGAGCAGGTGTGACCACAGTGACCAGGCTCGCACTGACGAAGGTAGCCGGCGCATCAATGTTATTCGGCGGATCATCAAACCGGGCGATTGTGTTCGTCGCGAAGTTTTGTTCGCCGGTTATGGTCACAAGTGTGCCTCCAGCGGTTGGGCCGGAAGCGGGTGTGATGTTGATGGGAGAATTTATCAGGGTTGGCGTCTGATAGCAGCCAATGAATCCGAATAATGCAACGATCCCGAGAACCAAGCACGGAGTGAGAATCAGAACAAAATCCGACATTGCGCTTGCTCCTTTTGACTACTCACCCTATGAAAACCGTGTCCCGTCCACCCTCCGCACTTCGAGGCTCTTGCCAGGCCGTTGCCTAGCGTAACCTCAGGGCTTTTGCGACTTCGAATCAGGCTGCGCCCGTTGGGACTGGCGTGCGCTGTGCCGCGACGTATC
>Ga0126371_10000934_pt1 | contig 24319 bp, 17 predicted proteins | sample PanSoiMetaPlot_4_FD_110145 | JGI IMG/M metagenome (GOLD analysis project Ga0126371, IMG submission 110145) | Tropical forest soil microbial communities from Panama - MetaG Plot_4 | ecosystem: Environmental > Terrestrial > Soil > Tropical forest > Bulk soil | place: Panama | collected 2016-02-17 | reverse complement strand
CTCGACCATCCGCGTGATCTCGAAAGCCTCGCCTTGCGATTTTCCGACCCCCACCACGCCGTACATATGAATGCGATCCATCGGCATTTCTTCGACCGCAACGATATTGGCATCGTCGGGGAGCCGTCGGCAGGCATCCAGCATTTGTGTCAGGCAGCTGCGCTGCGCCTGCACCAGCACATCAGGCAGCATCAGGGCGAACGGCTCGTTGCCGACGAGTTCGCGCGCGCACCATACCGCATGGCCGAGCCCCAGCGGCTGTTGCTGGCGGGTGAAGCTGGTCTGTCCGGCGCCCGGCAAATCGCCCGCCAAAAGTTCCAGCTCGGCGCGGCGATTGCGCTCCGTCAGGGTCAATTCGAGCTCGAACTGCCGGTCGAAATGGTCCTCGATGACGCCTTTGTTGCGGCCGGTGACGAAAATGAAGTGCTCGATGCCGGCCTGACGGGCTTCATCCACCACGTGCTGAATCAGCGGACGGTCGACGACCGGCAGCATTTCCTTCGGCATCGCCTTCGTGGCGGGCAGAAAACGTGTACCAAGGCCGGCGACCGGCAGGATGGCTTTACGGATGGGCTTCATAAGGGCTGTGCGGGGAATACGGAGGTTGATCGGACTTGCAATTGCAGCAACGGTCACTTGCGTGGTCAAATGGGAATAACAAGTGGGAATAATTGTGGCATACCTGAAGCAACGGCGAAAAACATCCTGATCGGTAGCACATTTGGAATCGGATACATAGAACTAGAACGAGATTCGATGCGTTAGACCCCCGTCAACCAAATTTAGGGGTTGATACGCCATTGTCTTGACGAATTGGGGCGTTCGGTTGGCGGCTGTTGCGGGGGGAGAAATGGCGATGGTCGGCTCGAAATCGCTGTTGGGCATCATATGTGTGGCTGGCGCCTTGGCGGGCGCGACAGGCGATGCGAGCGCGCAGATCATTGAACGGCTGTTTCCGTTTCTGGCCCCGGCCGCCCCCGCCACCGCGACCGATTCGGTTACAAAAGTCCCCGGTGCCTCCGACTGGAGCGGGCAATCCGGCAGTTCCGGCCATCCGCTCATGACCGCCGAGGCGATCCTTGCGGCCGCGGCGAATTTCAACAATTGCCTGGAAAGCCTGTGGCCGGACGCTGCACGACGTGGCATCACGCGCGAAACCTTTGATACACATACACGCGATCTCACGCCCGATCTGCGCATCATGGACCTGATAGATGCGCAGCCGGAATTCACCAAGGCTATCTGGGACTATCTCGACTTACTGGTGAATGACAGCCGGATTATGCGCGGGCGCGAGATTCTGGCACAACATCGTCACGTGTTCGATGCGATGGAGAAGGCCTACGGCGTCGACCGCCATATCGTGACGGCGATCTGGGGTGTCGAGTCGAATTTCGGCACGTCGGGAGGCGACCGTCCGGTCGTCCGCTCGACCGCGACTCTTGCATGCGTGGGCCGGCGCCAAGCCTATTTCCGGGATGAGTTCCTCGCCGCGCTGGAAATCCTCGAGCGCGGCGATATCAGTCCGGATCGTCTCAAGGGCTCGTGGGCGGGCGCGTTCGGTCCGACGCAGTTCATGCCGACCTCCTTCAAGCGCTTCGCGGTCGATTTCGACGGCGATGGACGCCGCGATGTGGTCGATTCGCCTGCCGATCTCATCGCCTCTACGGCCAACAATCTCAAGGCAGACGGATGGATTCCGGCCCAGGCCTGGGGCTACGAGGTGACGCTGCCGGCCGACTTCAACTACCTTCTGGCAGACAGCGCCAATGCCATGACGATGCGAGAATGGGAACGGCTGCGTGTGGTCAGAACCGGCGGCAGAGGTTATCTGCGCCCGACCGACCGCGCCTATCTGCTGGTTCCGGCTGGCGCGAGCGGGCCGGCCTTTCTGATGCTCAACAACTTCCGGGTGTTGATGAAATACAACCCGGCGGAGGCGTATGCCTTGGCGATCGGGCATCTGGCCGACCGATTGCGAGGTGACGGGCCGATCGTCACCGCTTGGCCGCGACACGAAAGGGTGCTCACCAACGCCGAGCGTTACGAGCTGCAGCAACATCTGGTACGCCGCGGCTTCGACATCGGAGGTGAGCCGAACGGTCGCATAAATGCCAAATCTCGTAGTGCGATCAAGAGCTTTCAAGTTTCGCTAGGCGTCATCCCGGATGGCTTCGCATCGGCCGATTTGTTGGAGCAGTTGCGTCAGCCATAAGACATCGCGATGCCCGCGGGAAATCCAACCCTGACATTCCCGCTGCGGCCTTCAATCCGACCCGATGTCTGTGGTAGTAATGGTATATTGAGGACGGATGACTTGCGGCCCGGGGGTGGCCCCGTGGCGCTAAGTGAGGCCGAGGTCGCGCCCCCACGACTCCCTCCCCGTTGTGGGGGAGGATTGGGGTAGGGGTCGGCAGGTTGTGGCGCAGCATTGCCCCACTCCTCGACCCCCACCCGACCCCTCCCCACAAGGGGGGAGGAGAGGAGTTCGCGGCGCTGCCAGCGTAGCGTAGCGCCTTTGGAGGCGGCCCTCAGACCGCGACACGGTCAGGAAATTCGAGATGGTCCGCAGCGGCTGCTTACGGTTTTTGATTGCCATCGCCCTGCTTGCCGCGGAAGCGGTTTTGGCAACGACGTTACTGGTGCTCGCGCCAACGCCGTCCGATGCACAGTTTTTCTTTGGGTTCCCGAGCCGCCGCCAGCGCGGACCGTTCGATTGGTTCGAACCATCCGCCCCGTCGCCTGCGCCGCAGCAACAACAAATAGAGCGATCGTCTCCGCCAGCTGATTATTCCAGGGCGCCTGCACCCAAGAAAGCGGATCCCAAGGTTGAAAGCACCGTCACTACACCGATCCTGGTGCTCGGTGATGCGATGGCGGACTGGCTGGCCTATGGTCTTGAGCTTGCGTATGCGGACTCGCCCGAGATCGGGATATTGCGGCGACATCGTACGAGTTCGGGCTTGATCCGCACCGAGGTCCGCAGCGATCCGCGCGGCGAATATCCCGATTGGCCGCAGGCAGCGCGTGAACTGATAGCGTCGCAAAAACCGAAATTCGTGTTGATGATGATCGGCATCAACGACCGCCGGCAGATCCGCGAAACTGCTCAGGCCACGCCCGCCCCACGCACCGTGAAACCGCCGCAGCGGGCCGAGGATTCAGCCGCTTTGGAGCTCGACAAGCCGGCGCCGGACAAGGCCAACGAAACGCCGGCCGTCGCGGCGCCAGATCCGTCCGCCCCCGCCGGCAACAGGACTTTGGAATTTCGCACCGATGCGTGGAGTGAAGCCTATGTCCGGCGCATCGACGATACCATCACGGCCCTCAAGACCTCGGGGGTACCGGTGTTTTGGGTGGGGCTGCCGCCATTGCGCGGGCAGAAAGCCGGTGCCGATATCCCGTTTCTCAACGACCTCTACCGCAGCCGGGCCGATAAGGCGGGCATCATTTATATCGATGTATGGGACGGCTTCGTCGATGAAGACGGCCGCTACGCTCAGTCTGGCCCCGATGTCGAAGGTCAAACCCGGCGATTGCGCAGCGGCGACGGCATGTACTTCACCCAGGCCGGGGCTCGAAAGCTCGCCCATTATGTCGAGCGCGAGGTCCAGCGTTGGTTGAATGCACGGACGGCTCCAATGGCCGTCGCGGTCCCGGAAGAACCGAAGGCCGAAGCAGTAGACCCCGCTGCCAGCCGGTCGGGCCTGCATGCGCGGCCTTTGGCCGGGCCCGCTGTACGGTTGATCGCAGGGCGGGGCAGTGAAACTGACGATCTTCTGGGCGGCGGCAATACCCGCCAGGCGTCAAGCGACGCGATGGCAACGAAGGTGCTGGTGAGGGGCGAGCCAATACGTGCACCGGCCGGCCGCGCTGACGACTTTACTTGGCCGCGGCGCGGTGTCGCTCCGGTTGGGAGCGATCCCGTAGTTGCAACGACCGACTTGCCGATGACCCCGATGGTCGCGGAACGGGGTGCTACAACTACGGTCGCAGCGGCAGCATCAATAGAAGCGGGTGCCGCGACCTCGCAGCCCGCGCGCCCGGTTGTCCGCCGCCCGCGTCCGGCTTTTGCAGACGCACAGTCGATTTATCGGCCCGACTACCGACGGCCGCCGGTCTTGCCGCAATTCAATTTTCAATCCTTGTTCGGTGGGTCTTTCTTTGGCGGTCGATGAGAAACGGCTTTGTGCCACGACACAAGTTTTATTTCGGCAATGTGGTGGTACCCATCAGGAACTTGTCGACCGCATGAGCGGCTTGTCGGCCCTCTCGTATAGCCCACACCACAAGCGACTGGCCACGACGCATGTCTCCGGCGGCAAATATCTTGCTGACCGAACTCACGTAATGAATTGTATCGGCCTTGACGTTGCCGCGCGGATCGAGCGTGAGCCCGAGTTCTTTGATCATGCCCTCGTGAGTCGGGTGCAGGAATCCCATTGCAAGCAGCACGAGGTCGGCCGGCAGCTCGAATTCCGTGCCTGGAATCGGCGCATACTTTGAGTCGCAACGCACACAGCGCAATTGCTTCACGTTGCCGCCGTCACCGATGAATTCCACCGTCATCACCGCGAAATCGCGTTCTGCTCCCTCCTCGTGGCTCGATGACGTGCGCAGCTTGAGCGGCCAATCGGGCCAGGTGAGCGCTTTGTTTTCCCGCTCGGGCGGCTTTGGCATGATTTCGAAATTGGTGACCGAAAGTGCGCCCTGGCGGATCGACGTGCCGATGCAGTCTGATCCGGTGTCGCCACCGCCGATCACCACCACGTGCTTGCCGTTCGCCAGGATCGGCTCGACGCCCCCTTGTGGCTCGTTAGCAATGCGCCGGTTCTGCTGCGGCAGAAAGTCCATCGCGAAGTGGATGCCCTTCAGATCGCGGCCGGGAATGGAAAGGTCGCGCCCTTTTTCCGCGCCACCCGCCAGCACCACGGCGTCGTGCAGGGCGACAAGCTCCGCTGCCGCCAAATCACAGCCGACATGAACGCCGCAATGGAAATGCACGCCCTCGGCCTCCATTTGGGCGACCCGGCGATCGACGAGATATTTCTCCATCTTGAAATCCGGGATGCCGTAGCGCAGCAGCCCACCGGGCTTCTCATGCTTTTCATAGACGTGGACATCATGGCCGACGCGCGCCAGTTGCTGGGCGCAGGCGAGGCCGGCCGGCCCGGACCCCACCACCGCGACCGATTTGCCGGTTCTCTCAGACGCCGGCTCCGGCTGCACCCAGCCCTCCTCGAAGGCACGATCCACGATGGCGCATTCGATGGTCTTAATGGTAACGGGATTGTCGTCGATGTTGAGCGTACACGAGGCCTCACAGGGCGCCGGACAGACGCGGCCGGTGAACTCGGGAAAATTGTTGGTCGAGTGCAGATTGCGGGACGCCTCCCGCCAGTCGCCCGTATAGACGAGATCGTTCCAATCCGGAATCTGATTGTTGACCGGGCACCCGGTGTGACAATAAGGGATCCCGCAGTTCATGCAGCGCGCGGCTTGCTGACGGGTTTCGGCTTCCGGCAGCGGCCGCACGAATTCGCGCCAATGACGAATGCGCTCCTCAACCGGCTCATAGTCGCGGTCGTTACGCTCGAACTCTAGAAAGCCAGTAACTTTACCCATTCCATCCAAACTCAAGAAAGCGGCACGTTCCGTCCCACGCTCCGCAAGGGAGACGGCGCCCTGGCATCATTCCGCCGCCTGCATTTTGGCGGCCTTTTCCTTGGCGAGGTCCGCCAGCGCGCGCCGGTACTCCACCGGCATCACCTTCCGAAACCGCGGCAGGTACGCTTCCCAATTCGCGATAATCTGCGCTGCCCGGCGCGAGCCGGCGAACCGGGCATGGCGCGAGATCAAAAGGTGAAGCCGTGCCGCATCGTAACGGGTGAAGTCCGACATGACGTCGACGCGACCATGGCCGTCGAGATCGCCGGCGTGATGATACGCCTTGGCGTTGATGTCCTCCTCCTCGAGCAAGGGCTCAAGCTCGACCATCGCCAGGTTGCACAGCGTCGGGAATCCACCGTCCAGATCGAGTACATAGGCAATCCCGCCCGACATGCCGGCCGCGAAATTTCGCCCGGTCTTGCCGAGCACGACCACGATGCCGCCCGTCATATATTCGCAGCAGTGGTCACCGGCGCCCTCGACGACCGCTATGGCACCGGAATTGCGCACCGCGAAACGCTCGCCCGCAATGCCCCGAAAATAGCATTCGCCCGAAATCGCTCCGTAAAGCACAGTGTTGCCGACGATTATCGCCTCTTCGGGGTTGATGCCTGAATTGACAGGCGGACGGACGATGATGCGCCCTCCCGATAAACCCTTGCCGACATAATCGTTGCCTTCGCCTTCAAGTTCGAGGGTGATACCGCGGGCGAGCCAGGCGCCGAAGCTCTGCCCGGCGGTTCCAGTCAGCTTGATGTGAATGGTATCGTCGGGCAGGCCGGCGTGACCGTAGCGCTTGGCGATTTCGCCCGACAGCATCGCGCCGGTGGCACGATCGGTATTCTTGATCGTGGTCACGATCCGGACCGGGGCGCCGCGGTCCAGCGCCGGCACTGATTCGGCGATGAGCCGACGATCCAATATGTTGTGGATTTTGTGGTCCTGCGGGTCGCATTTGAAAATCTTAACGTCGGCAGGGGCATCCGGCTTGTAGAACAGCCTGGAAAAATCGAGCCCATTCGCCTTCCAATGAGCGATGACGCGGTGCTGATCGAGCATTTGCATTTGCCCAATCATGTCATCAAACTTGCGGAAACCCAGCTCGGCCATCAACTCACGCACTTCCTCGGCGACAAAAAAGAAGAAGTTGATGACGTACTCGGGCTGCCCGGTGAACCGCCTGCGCAGCACCGGGTCCTGTGTGGCAACCCCCACCGGGCAGGTGTTGAGATGGCACTTGCGCATCATGATGCAGCCCGCTGCAATGAGGGGCGCGGTGGCGAAGCCGAATTCGTCGGCGCCGAGCAGGGCGCCAACCACGACGTCGCGGCCGGTACGAATGCCGCCGTCGACCTGCACGGCAATACGGCTGCGCAGGCGGTTGGCGACCAGCGTCTGATGGGTCTCAGCAAGGCCGATCTCCCACGGCGATCCGGCGTGCTTGATTGATGTAAGCGGCGACGCTCCGGTGCCGCCTTCAAAGCCCGCAATGGTAACGTGATCAGCGCGCGCCTTGGAGACGCCAGCCGCTACGGTACCAACGCCGACTTCGGACACCAGCTTGACCGATACATCGCCCGCAGGGTTGACGTTCTTGAGGTCGAAGATGAGCTGCGCAAGGTCTTCGATCGAATAGATGTCGTGATGCGGCGGCGGTGAGATCAGCCCGACGCCGGGTGTCGAATGGCGCACCTTGGCGATGGTACGATCGACCTTGTGGCCAGGAAGCTGGCCGCCCTCGCCGGGCTTGGCGCCCTGGGCCATCTTGATCTGCATCACGTCGGAATTGACAAGATACTCGGCAGTGACGCCGAACCGACCCGAGGCGACCTGCTTGATGGCCGAACGCATGGAGTCGCCATTCGGGAGCGGCTTGTAGCGATCCGACTCCTCGCCGCCTTCGCCGGTATTCGACTTGCCGCCGATGCGATTCATTGCAATTGCCAGCGTGGTGTGCGCTTCGCGCGAAATCGAACCGAAGGACATGGCGCCTGTAGAGAAGCGTCGCACGATGTTCTTGGCGGGCTCGACCTCATCGAGCGGAACCGGCGTGCGACCATCTTCCCCGGCGGCCTTGAGGCGGAACATGCCGCGGATGGTGAGCAACCGCTCGGATTGCTCGTTGCAGGCTTTGGCGTAGGACCGGTACCTATCGCGCGAATTGCCGCGCACCGCGTGTTGGAGCGCCGCGACCGTGGTGGCGGTCCAGACATGGTCTTCACCTCGAATCCTGTAGGCATACTCGCCACCGACATCGAGGGCGTTGCGGTAGACCGGTGAGTCGCCGAAGGCATCGCGATGGCGCCGCACCGCCTCTTCGGCAATCTCGTCGAGGCCTACGCCCTCGATCCGTGTTGCCGTGCCGGTGAAGAACGTCCTGACGAAATCCGACCGCAGCCCGACCGCATCGAAAATTTGCGCGCCGCAATAGGACTGGTAAGTCGAGATGCCCATCTTGGACATCACTTTATACAGCCCCTTGTCGATCGATTTGATGTAGCGTTTGACGATTTCCCTATCTTCGAGCTTCTGTGGCAGATCGCCCTTCATGGCGATGAGGGTTTCAAACGCGAGATACGGATTGATCGCCTCCGCGCCATAGCCGGCGAGGCAGCAGAAGTGATGCACCTCGCGTGGCTCACCGGATTCGACGACCAGGCCGACCGAAGTGCGGAGCCCCTCGCGAATCAGGTGATGGTGAACGGCCGCGCAGGTTAGCAGCGACGGAATCGGGATGAAGTCGGAACCAGCATTGCGATCCGACAGAATGATGATGTTGATACCGTCCCGAACCGCTCTTTCGGCCTGACGGCAAAGCTCTGAGAGTGCAGGTTCAAGTCCGGCAGCGCCATGATCGGCTAACCACACGGCATCAAGCGTCAGCGACTTGAAATGGGAATCGCTGACATCCGAAATCGAGCGGATCTTCTCCAGATCCTCGTTGGTAAGGATGGGCTGGCGCACTTCCAGGCGTTTGGTGGTCGAAATGCCTTGGAGATCGAACAGATTCGGCCGCGGCCCAATGATCGACACCAGGCTCATGACGATCTCCTCGCGAATCGGGTCGATCGGGGGATTCGTCACCTGAGCGAAATTCTGCTTGAAATACGTGAACAGGAGCTTCGGCCGGTTGGACAGAGCCGAGATGGGCGTATCGTTGCCCATGGAGCCGACCGCCTCTTCGCCGACCGTCCCCATCGGAGACATCAGGATTTTAATGTCTTCCTGGGTGTATCCGAATGCCTGCTGGCGATCCAACAGCGCGAGATTGGACAAAGGCGGTCGTGTCTGCGACCGTGGCAGGTCCTCGAGCACAAGCTGGGTATTGCGCAACCAGTCCTCGTAGGGATGGCTGCCGGCAAGCATCGCCTTGATTTCCTCGTCCGGAATGAGGCGGCCTTCTTCAAGATCGACCAGCAGCATCTTGCCGGGCTGCAGGCGCCACTTGGTGACAATTTCTTCTTCCGGAATCGGCAGCACGCCCATTTCGGATGCCATGACGATGCGATCGTCACGCGTGACCAGATATCGCGCGGGGCGCAGACCATTGCGGTCGAGCGTCGCACCAATCTTATGGCCATCGGTGAACGCGATTGCGGCCGGGCCGTCCCACGGCTCCATCAATGCGGCATTGTACTCGTAAAAGGCGCGTCGCTCGTCACTCATCAGAGAATTGCCGGCCCAAGCCTCCGGGATCATCATCATGACGGCGTGCGCCAGCGGGTAGCCGCCCTGCGCCAGGAATTCGAGCGCATTGTCGAAGCAAGCCGTGTCGGACTGGCCCTCATAGGAGATCGGCCAAAGCTTGTGAATGTCCTCGCCATAGAACGGCGATCGGGCGGAGGATTGCCGCGCTGCCATCCAGTTGAGATTGCCGCGCAGCGTGTTGATCTCGCCGTTATGGGCGATCATCCGGTATGGATGTGCGAGCGACCAGGTGGGGAATGTGTTGGTGGAGAAACGCTGGTGCACCAGGGCGAGGGCGCTCTCGAAATCCGGATCGCGAAGATCAGGATAATAGCGGCTGAGCTGGTCCGCCAGGAACATGCCCTTATAGATGATGGTGCGGCTCGAGAGCGAAACCGGATAATAGTCGGAATGGCGCCGTTCGCGCATTTCATGGAGCCTGCCCGAGACGGCCTTGCGCAAGATGTAAAGCCGGCGCTCGAATTCGTCGGCATCGAAACTGCGAGCGCCCTTGCCTATAAATACCTGCTGATGGAATGGTTCGGTCGGCTTTACGGATTGACCGAGACATGAATTGTCGGTCGGCATATTGCGCCAGCCGATAAGCTGCATACCTTCGTGCGCAATCTCTTCCGCGAAGACATCATGGATATCTCTGCGCGAAGCGGCTTCGTGCGGCATGAACAACCCGCCGACCGCATACTCGCCCGGAGCGGGCAGCGAGAAGCCGAGCGTGGCAGCGTTCTTGACAAAGAACTTGTGAGGAATCTGCACCAGAATGCCGGCACCGTCTCCGGCGCGCGGATCAGCACCGACCGCACCGCGATGCTCAAGGTTCAACAGGATGGTCAGCGCATCCGCGACAATTTTACGGGAGCGCCGTCCCTTGATGTCAGCGATGAAACCGACGCCGCAAGAATCCTTGTCGAGGGCCGGATCATAAAGGCCTCGTGCCGCCGCACCGATTGGGTCGGCGGTATTGCCCGTGGCCCTGACATCGACTTGTTCCATCACTCCTACCCTATCGGACACTCCTACCCTATCGGAAGCATCGTGATTGGAAGCATCCGAACCCAATCGTTCTCGCGAGCCTTGCTGCTCAAACGATGTTGTCGCGCTCATCGCTTTTCCGCCTCGCTCTCCGGCAGCCTTGGCCGGCCGGCATACATCCCCCCGCCGTCGCCCCAGAGTCGGCGCTGCAATTCTAAGGCTTAACTATGTCAAGCAGACGGCCTGCTCGCCAGCCGAATTTCACGCCGGGCATGCTGCTTGTCGGCCATAGCGTAATCCGTTCCGACGGCAGCAAAACCTCTCCGCCGGCAGCTTCCTTCTGCCGCCAAGCCATGCTCGCTAAAGTAAGACAGCATTACTGTCCTAACGAAACATGCCAAAATTCTGGCAGGGATTCAAGGCTGTGCACAGTAAATTCCAGCCTGACGGAATTTTCTTTGCGTGGTGAGTTGGCGTGGTGAGGTGGCGGGGTATTGGTTCAGGGCGAATAGCCCAACAGTGAGGAGTACATATGGAATTCGCAAGCGATAACGCTGCCGGAGTGGCGCCCGCCATTTTGGACGCCGTGGCTCGTGCCAATGCAGGATTTGCAATTGCTTATGGGGACGATGCCACGACCCAACGGCTCGAACGTCGGTTCTCGGAATTGTTCGAGCGCGATGTGGCGATATTTCTGGTGACCACCGGCACAGCGGCGAATGCATTGGCGCTCGCGCATGTGTCACCGCCCTGGGGGGCGGTGCTATGTCACACCGAGGCACACGCCATGGTGCACGAATGCGGCGCGCCTGAGTTTTTCGGGGGCGGGCTGCGACTCATTGGTATCGAAGGCGACGGCGGCAAGCTGAAGCCGCAGGCAGTGGAGGCTGTACTGGACCGGCACTTCGGACTCCGCCCGCACCAACTGGTGCCCGCGGCGCTGTCGCTCACTCAGGCAAGTGAATTCGGCACCATTTATCGCACCAATGAGATCGAGGCGCTCGCGGCGCTGGCCCACAGGCGCGGCATGATGGTCCATATGGACGGCGCGCGGTTCGCGAATGCGGTCACACGGCTCGGCGTGACGCCAGCTGAGGCAAGCTGGCGCGCAGGCATCGATGTGCTCTCCTTCGGCGCCACCAAAGGCGGAGCGCTTGCCGCCGAGGCCGTAGTGTTCTTCGATCCGACACGCGCCGACGCGATGGCCGAGCGACGCAAGCGCGGCGGTCATCTGATCTCCAAACACCGCTTCATCGCGACACAGTTCGAGGCATTTCTGGCAGACCGCGAGTGGCTCAGGCTCGCCGCCCATGCCAATCGCATGGCGGATCGTCTGGCAGCGTATCTTGCCAGCGTCAATGTCGTGCCGATTTGGCCGGTCGAGGCCAACATCGTATTCGTGGTGCTGCCTCAAGCTTTGCATGAGCGCCTGCAGGCCGCGGGCGCGCACTATTACGTGATCCATACCGACCGCAGCGATCCTGCGACGGTGCCATCTGGCTACGTTCTGGTTCGTCTGGTGACGTCTTTTGCGACGACAGAATCCGACGTCGATAAATTCATCAGCCTCGTAAATCTGACGTGATGATGCCCAAGGTCCGCCTGAATCGAGCGTTCCGATGAAGCATTCGGGTCACCCGACAAAACGATGGTGACATGAGACGGCTCTGCAGGTTGGAATGGCCCGGAGGGAGCAATATGAAGGCAATAAAGCGCGTTCTGAAGCCGGCTATCGTACTTGTTGCTACGATTCCGCCGGTATGGGCCGGGGGGCCGCCAGATCGCGCGGCGCCCGACATAATGGCTCAGGCTGTCACGGGCAGATTGCTACGCTATGACCGTCCGCCGGTGCCGCCTGCCGACATACCGAACGTGGGCTCAACACCGAACATGGGACCAACGAGGTACAACGCGTCCACACGGCGTTTTCCGCTGCTTCCGCTGCCGCGCGCCCGCCCCGGCGATCTCGCCGCCGGCGTGGCAAGAAAAACGCACCCGGAAACGCAACCCGAACCGCATGCCGCCGCGGTGCCGGAGGGGTCAGGCGTCGTGCCGGCCGCAACGCCCCCCGCGATGCCGACCATGGTTCCGGTCGCGCCGTTGGAGTAAACCCGCAACTGGATTTTTTGCCGCCCAACACAGATAGCGCCCCGGAAGGTCCGGGGCGCCTCGTTCACTGTGCGCCGTTGCGTCAGATCACGCTGCCGCCTTGGCGTCAACAACCCTGCCGTTTGAAACCGCGTTGATGCGGATTGTGCGCGGTTTCATGGCTTCGGGAATCTCACGCACCAAATCGATGTGCAAGAGGCCGTTCTCCAATTTCGCAGCCTTCACCTCGACAAAGTCGGCGAGTCGGAATACGCGCTCGAACGCCCGGGCAGCGATACCCTGATAGAGAACTTCCGCCCTCTGTGCATCAGTTGCGGGCTGCTTTTCACCCTTCACGGTCAGCACGTTTTCCTTCGCCTCGATGGAAAGCTCAGGCTCAGCGAATCCTGCAACCGCGATCGTGACGCGATATGAATTCTCACCCGTCCGTTCAATGTTGTAGGGCGGATAGGGTGAACCACCTTCGAAGCCCGTCGTCTTGTCAAGCATCGAGAACAACCGGTCAAAGCCGACGGTGGAGCGATAAAGCGGGGAAAGATCGAATGTACGCATGGCATATCCTCCTTTGAAGCGACATGCATAGGGTCCGCTCAGCGAGCCGGACCGGGTTTATGCAGCCGGATGGCCTGCACGTCACGTATATGGGAAGCGCTATCTTGGCTTCAAGGGTGCGCAAGGGCCGCAGTCGTGCGCGCCGGCGGTGCCGTAACAAAGATTCTCCCGCGCTTACATTGAGTGCCGCCGGCGTTTCCGATAAGCGATGCAGTACCAAGCCATCCTTTGTGATCGCCGACCGGCAACCAGTCGTTTAGGGCGTGTGTCCCGATGAAACTGATCCACCCATCATCCACAGGCTGGACTCACGGGTCCATCTTCTTGGCACGAAGATGGATTGCCGGGTCAATCCCCGGATCAAGTCCGGGGACAGCAATGATGTTGGACCAATGTCAACCGGACGGTTCTGGCGCGCCGAATTGCGGAAATACGCTGCGATGAAACTCGTTTCTATTCCGGCCAATCCGGTGCCCGAAGGTGCCGTCGTAGGAGTTCTGAAGACGCGCGACGGCGTCTCGATCCGGTTCACGCGCTGGCCGGGTCGCAGGGGCACAGTGTGTATTTTTCAAGGACGTACCGAATTCATTGAAAAATACTTCGAAGTGGTACGCGATCTCAATGCGCGCGGCTTTGCAGTGGCAACGCTCGACTGGCGCGGCCAAGGCCTATCCGACCGTTTGCTTCGACACCCGTACAAGGGGCACATCTCGAATTTCGCCAAATATGGCATTGATCTTGAGACTTTCATGCGGGAAGTCGTGTTGCCCGATTGTCCGCCGCCACTGTTCGGGCTCGCAAATTCCATGGGGGCTGCAGTTCTGATACGCGCTGCGGCCCAGGGGCACCGCTGGTTCGAACGGCTGGTGTTGTGCGCCCCTATGATCAAGCTCACCAGCATTCCGCTGCTCCCCATCGTCCCAGCATTCATAAGGACGATGCGGATGGCGGGTTTCGGCAGCACATTCGTTCCAGGTGGCGGGCCGATCTGCAAGGCCAGCGGTCCGTTTCTCGACAATCCGGTGACATCGGATCCCATACGTCACGCCCGCACCGCCGCCATTATCGAGGCTGAGCCGGCCCTCGCGCTCGGAGCGCCGACGGTCGCCTGGCTCGACTCCGCATTCCGCGTCATGACGGAATTTGCCAGTCCCGCTTTTCCGGCAAAGCTGCGACAGCCGATGCTGATTATCGCTTGCGGTCGCGACCAGTTGGTTTCGACCGCAGCGATCGAAGATTTTGGCAGTCGCCTGCGGGTCAGTTCACACCTTGTCGTGCCGGGCTCCAAGCACGAAGTGCTGATGGAGCAGGATATGTTTCGCGACCAATTCTGGGCGGCCTTTGACGCTTTCGTACCCGGGACCCCGGCATTCTGATGCGATAACACTCCTCGGATTGAGCGTAAGCGCTCCTCAGGTGTTCAGCAACGCCAGAGCGGCCGCGTGGGTACGGCGATCGCCCGCCGCTACGATACGCCCTCCCGATTCCGGCTCCTTTCCATTCCAGGTGGTGACAATGCCACCGGCACCGGAAATGATGGGGATAAGCGCGGCTACGTCGTGAGGCTTGAGCTCAGTCTCTATGACGAGGTCCACGTGGCCGGCCGCGAGCATGCAGTAGGAATAGCAGTCGCCGCCGTAGCGGGACAGACGTACCAATTCTTCAACCCTGGCGAAGATCGTACGGTCGGTGGCGTTCATAAGCCGCGGGCTTGTGGTATACAGCACGGCCTCCGCTAACGCTCGGCAAGGCCGCGCCATCAGGGCGCGATTGCCCGCTGGCCCCCGGTAGGTAGCGGCAAGGCCGTCGCTCGAAAAGCGCTCACCGATGAATGGCTGATGCACCATTCCGAATACAGGACGTCCCGAACGGGTGAGGGCGATCAAAGTGCCCCAAGCCAGCATGCCGGAGATGAACGATTTGGTGCCGTCAATCGGATCGAGTACCCACACGAATTCGGCGTCGACTCGCTCGGCGCCGAACTCCTCGCCGATGATCCCGTGAGCCGGGAACTTGTCCCGGATCAATGCGCGCATCGCCAGTTCGGCTGCACGATCGGCGGCCGTTACCGGATCGAATACACCACCTCGGCTCTTGTCCTCGACGCCCAGCGAAGTGCGGAAGAAAGGCCTGATGGCATCCCCCGATACGGTCGCGAGCTCGTCGATGAAAGCTCCGAAATCTACCGCGGTCATCTCTGCGCCCCCTCCAAGCGTTTCGTGATGACCTCCTACCTAAGCGTTTCTGTTCGAGCAATCCGTCGGCCGTTGTCGCGATTTTTGAGCGCTGCGCTTTGCTGAAGCAACCGTGCCGTCATCAGCCGGTCGCGATCGGTACGAATCCCTGCTTTTGCGGGCTCCTAAAAGAGGTTCCCCTAATCATTAACAATCTCTGATTTTGCCTCTTGCATTTTGTGCGTCGCGATGACATGTTCCGTCCGTGCGGCAGCGCGCTCTCGTGCTGCCGCCGCCCTCCTTGGGCGTTTCCTCCCTAGACTTGGGCCGCTAGCAAGCTAGCGGCCCCTTTTTATACCGGCCTGACCGGCTTCTTGATCAGACGCGAAAGCAACGGCGGTAGTACGCCTGCATGGTTGCGATCATTTACCTCTTGAATTTTGTGCAGCGCAGTGACACATCAGCTGCGCCGCGGCATGCATTCTCGCATTGCCGCCGCGTTTCCTCCCTAGACTGGGGTCACTGGCCACGCTAGTGACCCTTTTTCTACAATATTTGATGATTGCGTACTAAATTATGTTTAGCTGATGACCAGCTTGCCGCAATGTTGATTGTTGCGGCGCCTATTCGGCAGCAGAGCGATAAGGTTGCAGTTCTTGCACTGCAAGCTCGTTGACCCGGTCTGAAACCGCCTCCAAATCCCGGGCAACCGCGGAAAATGACGGCAATCGTTCGAAGTTACGCTCGTCCATGTACAATGCTCGATTGATCTCAAGCTGAACTGAATGAAGCCCGGCGGCAGGGTTGCCGTAGTGCTCCGTGATGAAACCGCCGGCATAAGGCTTATTGCGGCTCACTGAATAGCCACGTTCCCGCAATACGGCCTCGATCGCGTCTGGAACGACGCTCAGGCAGCTAGTGCCATAGCGATCGCCGATCACGATATCGGCGCGGGGGCGCTCGTCCTTCAGCCCGGCAGCCGACGGCATGGAGTGGCAATCCACCAGGACAGCAGTCCCGAACTCGCGGTGGATCCGGGTCATGAGTTTGCGCAACGCCCGATGATAGGGCTTGTAAAGTCCCTCGATCCGGCGCAGCGCATCGTCGACCGGAATCCGTTGGTCGTAGATTTCCTGGGAGTCTCCCACCACGCGGTCGACAGTACCTAAACCGCCGGCCACTCGCATCGAACGCGTGTTGGCAAACGACGGCAACCGGCCGTCGAACATGCGGGGATCAAGCTCGTAGGGCTCGCGGTTAACGTCGACGAAGCAGCGCGGAAAGTGCGCCCGCATCAGTGGATGGCCGCGTGGAACGACCCCGACCAGCAATTCATCTACAAAACAGTCCTCAGAACGCCTCAGGATCGCAAGGTCGAGACGCGCCGCCGCCAGGAATGCACGGGGATAGATGCAGCCGCTGTGGGGCGAGTTGAAAGCCACCGGCCCGCGCCACTCGGCGGGTTCGAGGACTTCAAACGGCGGGTCGAGTTCGTCGGAATGCACGCTCATGGATCATCAAGCACCGGATCTCGTTGGTAGGCGCGCCGTTGCTGCAACGCAAGCCATAAAGTTCTCTCTGGCAAGCGGTAGATGTTGTTTTCAATTCACCTCATATTTACCAAGAGTGGGCCTTATGGAAAGCTCTGAATTGGGGGAGGGGTCAGGCATGGGATGGGACCGATCCCCGCAGACACCTAGCTGGCGAATCGCATGACAACCAAGATCTTACTGGCCGAAGATGATACCGATATGAGGCGTTTCCTCGTCAAGGCGCTACAAACGGCCGGTTACCATGTCATTTCTTATGACAACGGGTTGTCAGCTTATCAGCGTTTGCGGGAAGAACCCTTCGAGCTGCTGCTGACCGATATCGTGATGCCAGAAATGGATGGAATCGAGCTGGCACGGCGGGCGGCGGAGCTCGACCCTGACATCAAGATCATGTTCATAACGGGATTTGCCGCCGTAGCACTCAACCCAGATTCCTCGGCGCCCAAGCAGGCGAAGGTCCTGTCCAAGCCATTCCATTTGCGCGACCTCGTCAGCGAAGTCGGCAAGATGCTGGCGGCATAGTCCCCCTCGCGGCGATAGTTTCATGAAATCGACCTCCTCCCACGAGCCGCTTGCCGGCGCGGGTGCGAGCCGATATAGCATCGGCCCATCCCATCCGGGCGCGTAGCTCAGCGGTAGAGCACTACCTCGACACGGTAGGGGTCACAGGTTCAATCCCTGTCGCGCCCACCATTCTGGCAACCTTCAAAGATTTTTCTGGCACGAATTTGCGTTAGCCGCGCGACAGCGTCGCGTATTTTTTATCCGGTTCCGGCAAGCAATCGGATAAAGGCCGTCTAACGGGATATGGTAATGACAGGAGTGCCCATGACCCGCATCGTGATCGAAGAGGACCATTTCCTGAAGATCGTGCCGGTCGTTCTTGATCCCGCCATACCGGAGGCGCATCGGCGGGCGGTTGCGGATTTCTTCGTCCATGACGAACCGGATTTTCTCGGTTGGTGTAGCCGGCTGCAACAACGGCTGCCAGGGCTCTACCCGGCCCAGGTGGCATTCGCCGCCAATGAGGCCGATCTGGCAGCCAAGATCACCGATGCCGACGGCGTCGTGGTGGAAAGCTTCCGCATCGGCGACGACGTCCTGTCCGCAGCACCGCGGCTCGCCATTGTACACAAGTTCGGCACCATCACCGCCAACATCGATCTCGTGGCTTGCGCTCAGCGTGGCATCGCGGTCGCAACCTTGCGCCGGATGGTGAACGTCGCAGTGGCCGAGCAGGCCTGCGCGCTCATGTTGGCGCTTGCCAAGCGCATCGGCGAATTCAATGGCGTGGTGGAAGAGGCAACGCTGCTGAACGCGGGATTGCGGGTGCGGCCACGGCAAACGCGCTACATCGGGTATTCGAATTTCGCCGGCATCACCGGACTCAAGACCATGCTGGGCGCGATGCTGGGTATCGTCGGCTTTGGTGAGATTGGTCGCGAGGTCGCCCGTCGCGCTCGCGCCTTCGAGATGGAGGTGGTGTATTTCCAGCGCACACGGCTCACCGCAAGTGTCGAGCAGAAATTTGGGGCACGCTACCTGCCGCTGAACGACCTGATGGCGCAAGCGGACTACATTTTAGTCCAACTGCCGTCCAATGATTCGACCCGCGGCCTGATTGGGCGCGATGCGCTCAGCCGCATCAAGCCGGGCGCCATATTGATCGACGTCGCCCGGCCGGATTTGATCGACCACGACGCCCTCGTTGAGGCGCTTGAATCCGACCGTCTCGGCGGGCTCGGGCTCGATGTTCTCTACAGCGAGCCCGCCGATCCGTCGGAGCCGCTGCTGCGCTATCGCGACCGCAACGTGATCCTCATGCCGCATACCGCCATCGGGGCACGGGCGAATGCACTGCACGATGTTCAAGCCCTGTGCGTGAACTTGTGGCGGGCGATCGCTTCACCAACTGATCCGCCGCACGCCCGATAGTGCATCAAAGTGCTCGTCGCGACTAAGAATTGGCAACCGGTGCTGCATGGCAAGGCGCGCGATCCACGCATCGTTCGCGGAGATCGGCCGACCCGACCGTTTTAACGCGGCGCGCACCGACGCATAGAGTAAGGTTGTTTCAATGGTAATCACCAGGAGATTGAAATGATGAAGATTGATCTCGAGCCAATCTGCAAGCCCAAGATCGCTCCGATCTCTGCCTTACCATCGACAAATGCCGAAAGCGCATTTGTATCGAGAATCAACGCCGATCCTCAGGTTCGACAACCTCGAACTCTTGATGATGGAGTCGCCTTGGCTTTGCGGAAAAGCTGATCGGGAAGTTCAAGAGTTGTCTTCACAGGCCATATTTATAGAATCTTTATAGACCCATATTTATCTTTGCGAAGCCCCTAAAAGACGGCAATATTGATCTACGCACAACATTACCCTATTGAAAACCGCATGGCGTGTATGCGTGCGGTGGCCATCCCATCGACGCATATCCCATCGGAATCGATTGCATGTCGCGATCGCGCGGCCGGGAAGTTTATGTTACGGAAGCGATCAAACAGATGGCAATAATTTCCTTATGGTGCATCGCAGTGTAACAAAATCTTTCTCCGCCCACGAAAAGTCGCATTAATTTTTGCTGTATGCTACTAAGTGTCTATATGCGCGATGCTTTCCAGAACAATTTCGTGATGATCCCGTGATGGGCCGGTATCTTGTGCGATGCAAGATACAGCCTAGGTAAGGGGGGCCGGGTGAGAACCCGAGATAGACATGAGGTTGAACATGAGAACGAACCTGAAAGTGGTCCTGGCGGCGGTTGGCGTAGCTGCACTGCTGGCGTCTCCGGCGGTGGCAAGGACGGTGCGACACCACAACCCGTCGTCCGTCTATATCCCGAACGACGCGCGCGCGTCTGTCGCCCCCTTTGGATACGGAGTGCGCGGCGAAGGTGGGCCCTACACGCCGAGTGGGCCGTCTCCGGAATACGGTAGGAGCCGCGACTTCCAGGCTCCAGAACGGTAGCAGGGGTTAGTCTCCGCTGCGTCTATTCGCCGGGCGCTCGCCGCCCGGCGAATATTTTTTTGATGGCTGAGTATTTGCCACAGGTGTTGAATCGCAAGGGCTGTGATCCGGAAACCGTCGCGAACAGCGATAGTGGACAGGTTACTTCGTCGATGGCCGTGCTTTGATTTGCCGTGTTGCGCATCTGGACCTGATTGTGCGCCAGCATCGTGCAAGAGCCGTGGCGCGTTTCCGCGGGAGTCCGCAGGCCGAATTGGGAAAGTCCCGCCCAAACCAGTGCGGTCGCGGCTCGGCTAGGTGGCGGCACTTTGGTCAGTGCTGCCGTCGTCAGCAAGCTATGTCGTGGCGAGCGTTGCAACAGCCAACAGGGCGAACCGGATGGTGGGGTGCTTGACCACCAAAGGTGCTACGCCGCCTTCCTTTCAAGGTCGGACTTCCATTGGCCAAGGGTCGCAAGGCCGTTCATCCGCGCCCGGTGCGAGAAAGCGCGTTGCGCGGCAGCGACATTCTCGGACCGGCCGGACCACGCTTTCTGCGGGGCATGCTGGAGTGCGCGGCCATATGAGAACGTGAGTTTCCACGGCAGAGTGCCAATGCGATTCATGGCGTCGAGATGAGCGGTCGCCTCCTCGTCCGATTGTCCGCCCGACAGGAAGGCGATGCCCGGAACCGCGGCTGGAACGCATGCCTTCAACAGCCGAACGGTTTTCTCCGCAACCTCGTCGGTGCCGGCACGTTTGCTGCTCTTCTTGCCGGCAATTGCCATGTTGGGTTTGAGTACCATGCCTTCGAGCGCAACGCGATTATGGTACAGCTCCTGGAAAGTTTCCTTGAGCACCCACTCGGTGACTTCGTAACAACGGTCGATGTCGTGGTCGCCGTCCATTAGCACTTCGGGTTCCACGATCGGCACGATCTCGGCCGCCTGGCACAAAGCCGCATAACGCGCCAGCGCATGGGCGTTGGCGTGAATGGCGCTGTATGTCGGGATGCCGGCCCCGATGTCGATCACGGCACGCCATTTGGCGAAGCGCGCACCCTGCTCGAAATATTTCACCAAGCGGTCAGCGAGCTTATCGAGGCCAACGGTGACGACCTCGTCACGACAGCCGGGCAATGGCTTGGTTCCCTCGTCGACCTTTATGCCTGGAATCGAACCGGCCGCGAGGATCAACTTGACCAGCGGCGTGCCGTCCCGTGCCTTTTGCCAGATCGTTTCGTCATACAGAATGACGCCCGAGATGCAGTCGCGCATGGCATCGGTCGAACGGAACAACAGCTCACGGTAGTCGCGCCGGTTATCCTCGGTGTTCTCAACGCCGATCGTATCGAAACGTCGCTTGATCGTGCCGGTTGACTCGTCCGCCGCCAAAATGCCCTTGCCAGGCGCCACCATTGCGTTTGCGACCTTGTTCAATTGAGCGAGTTTCATGGCATTTTCTCCGTCTTGGATTTCTAGCTCCACGGCGATCTAACGCACTCGTAAGACCTCGATGCCCGGCAGCGCCTTGCCTTCCATCCACTCCAGGAATGCACCACCAGCCGTCGATACATACGTAAAGCGACCCGCGACACCGGCCGCATTGAGCGCCGCCACGGTATCGCCGCCGCCGGCGACCGATACCAGCTTGCCGGCCGTCGTTAATTCGGCCGCCGCCTCCGCGGCCTCAACGGTGCCGTTATCGAACGGTTCCATCTCGAAGACGCCGAAGGGACCGTTCCAGACCAGCGTCTTCATGCGAGCCAGCACGGAAACAACGTGCTCGACGGTGCGAGGTCCAATGTCGAGGATCATCTCGTCCACCGCCACAGCATCGATCGCCGACACCCGCGACGCCGCATGGGCCTTGAACTCCTTTGCCACGACCGCATCCACCGGAAGCACGATTTCGCAATCCTGCGCCATTGCTTTTGAGAGAATCTGGCGCGCCGTTTCGGCGAGATCATGTTCGCACAGCGATTTGCCGACTGACTGCCCCTGCGCCGCGAGGAACGTATTGGCCATGCCGCCGCCGATGATCAACGCGTCCACTTTGCCGACGAGATTACCGAGCAGATCGAGCTTGGTGGATACCTTGGCACCGCCAACGATGGCAGCCGCCGGACGCTGCGGCGATTCAAGAGCCCGGGCGAGCGCGTCAAGTTCCGCCTGCATGGCGCGGCCCGCATAGGCCGGGAGCTTGTGACCGAGCCCTTCGGTCGAGGCATGCGCGCGGTGCGCGGCCGAGAAAGCATCGTTGACCCAGATGTCGCCGAGCGCCGAAAGCGCCTCAGTGAATGTGGGATCGTTCTTTTCTTCGCCGCGGTGAAATCGGGTGTTTTCGAGGCAGACGATATCGCCGCTCTTCATCGCGGCGACCGCCGCTTCGGCCGCCGGACCGATGCAGTCGTCGGCGAAACCGATCGGACGTTTGACGATAGAAGCCAAGGCATCGGCGACGGGCTTGAGCGAGTCCTTAGGGTCGCGTGCCTTAGGGCGGCCGAAATGCGACAACAGGATCACCTTGCCGCCCTTGTCTGCAATCTCCACGATTGTTGGCGCGACACGCGCGAGTCGCGTCAGATCGCTGATCTTGCCATTTTCCGTCGGGACGTTGAGATCGACCCGGAGCAGCACGCGCTTGCCCAGCAGGTCAGCCTCATCGAGTGTTCGAAACGCGCTCACGATCGCGGCGACGTCGTCAGATGAGCTTGCCCATGGCGACGGCCGTGTCGGCCATGCGATTGGAGAAACCCCATTCGTTGTCGTACCATGACATCACCCGCACCAGTGTGCCATCCATGACCTTGGTCTGGTCCATATGGAAGATCGACGAGCGCGCATCATGATTGAAGTCGATCGAGACATTCGGCCGCTCGGTGTAACCGAGAATGCCCTTGAGCTGCTGTTCGGCGGCGCGCTTTACGGCGCCGTTGATTTCGTCCTTTGACGTCGCGCGTCTGGCAACGAATTTGAAATCCACCACCGAGACATTCGGGGTCGGCACACGGATGGCGACGCCGTCGAGCTTGCCGTTGAGTTCCGGTAGCACCAGGCCGACCGCTTTGGCAGCGCCGGTCGAGGTCGGGATCATGGACAGCGCTGCCGCGCGGGCGCGATATAGGTCTTTGTGCACCTGATCGAGTGAGGGTTGATCGTTGGTGTAGGAGTGGATCGTCGTCATGAAGCCCTTCTCGATGCCGATCGCGTCGTTCATGACTTTGGCAAGCGGCGCCAGACAGTTCGTCGTGCATGAGGCATTCGAGACGACCAAGTGGCTCTCGGCGAGCTTATCGTGGTTGACACCGTAAACCACCGTGAGGTCCGCATTGTCTGCCGGTGCCGAAATCAGCACGCGCTTCGCGCCGGCGTCGAGATGCGCCTTCGCCTTGTCCTTGGACGTAAAGATGCCGGTACATTCGAGGGCGATGTCGATGCCCAGCGCCTTCCATGGCAACTCGGCTGGATTCTTGATCGCCGTAACCTTAATGGGACCGATGCCGCAATCGATGGTGTCGCCCGCGACCTTGACGTCGCCATGGAAGCGCCCGTGAATGGAATCGAAGCGAAAGAGATGTGCATTGGTTTCGGGCGGAGCAAGATCGTTGAGCGCCACGACCTCGATGTCTTTACGTCCGGCCTCCGCAATGGCGCGCAATACGTTGCGGCCGATGCGGCCAAATCCGTTAATGGCGACGCGAACTGACATTTCCGGCTCCCTCTGTTCAAAATCATTATTGCGCGATGGATCGCTCTGGCTCCAGCGTCAGGCGGGCCGCATGGGTGGAGGTCAAAGACGTGATGGGCCCGGTACCGTCTCGTGCCCAAATTTTGCGGCGTTGATAACACAAGCGCGCGTCGTTGCCAGCGCTCATTTCAACAATTGGAATGTTTAGTCGATGCCGCCATGGCCATTTCCACGCAGCGCTCTGCGGTAATCCCGAAGTGGCGGTAAAGTTCCTTGGCGGACGCCCTTGCCCCAACCCAGGCCTTGCCGACGAACTGTCCCATTGGAATCGTTTCCAGCACTCATTTCAACGATTGCAACGTTTGGTCAATTCCGCCATGGCCACCTCCGCGCAGCGCTCTGCTGTAATCCCGAAATGGCGAAAAAGATCTTTAGCGGGCGCGCTTGCGCCGAAGCCGGTCATGCCGACGAACGCCCCGTCGGAACCGATGATGGCGTCCCAACCCTGTCGAACCGCGGCTTCGATGCCGATCCGAACCGGTGCAGCTCCGATGATGGCTGCCCTTGTGTCGGCAGGTGCGCTTGCGAACAGCTCGAAGCAGGGCACCGACACCACCCGGGCGGTGACGCCGCGCGCCGCCAGCAACAGGCGCGCCTCGGCCGCGACCGCAACCTCCGATCCGGCAGCAAAGAACGATACCTGCGCCTCCCCGCCTTCCGCCGGCATAAGCTCATATGCGCCAGCGGCACACCAGTTCTGCGGCGTGAAGCCGGTGCGCAACTGGGACAGGTTTTGCCGCGTCAGCACCAGCGCACTTGGCGACGTGCGCGAGCGCAGCGCGAGTTCCCAGCATTCCACTGTCTCCACCGCGTCGCAGGGCCGAAACACCAGCAGGTTCGGGATCGCCCGCAGAGCCGCGAGGTGCTCGACCGGCTGATGCGT
>Ga0126371_10000933_pt1 | contig 24321 bp, 18 predicted proteins | sample PanSoiMetaPlot_4_FD_110145 | JGI IMG/M metagenome (GOLD analysis project Ga0126371, IMG submission 110145) | Tropical forest soil microbial communities from Panama - MetaG Plot_4 | ecosystem: Environmental > Terrestrial > Soil > Tropical forest > Bulk soil | place: Panama | collected 2016-02-17 | reverse complement strand
TTCAAGACTTAAAACTCACTGGGACTCAATCACTTGCCGGGACGGCCCGCCTTCGCGCCCTCGTCCTGGCTTCGGACAAGCAAATGCATTAATCAAAGGCCGAGGGGCGACCGCGAGGAGCGTCCAGACGCAAGTCGCAGTCAATGGGCCTAAGCCTCTGAGAGTTTATGTAACGCGTTGCAAACATCATGGAGGTCTTAAATTTTATGAAGAGAACGATCCTAGTTGTAATGTTCGTCCTCGCAGTCGCCGGGTTGATGATGGCGCAGAACTGGTCGTCGACAGTCGACGTTCTGGGCGCGCATAACAACAACGGCCGTGGCTGCGCGGGATGCCATCAGCCGCACAGCGGCTCGTTTGGATCCGGCCAAAAAGGCGGCGCGGATGCGGGCAGCTATGCATTGTGGGGCCAGGATGCCAGCCCACTCTATGGAAAGACAATTAACTTCGGTGACAGCGGCACCTTTGCGGAAGTTCTGCCAAGCTCCATCCAGTCCGGAAGCGAGGAAGTCGGCGGAATTCTGCTCTGCCTCAGCTGCCATGACGGCAATGTCACGGCGAAGAACATGATGGCCAATCAGTCGTACGAGCAGCGTATTGGCCTTCTCACGAACACAGCGTACGGCAGCAACCCGATCCCGACCCTACTCGGCAACGACGGATCGAGCGCCGGAAACTACAACAACGATCACCCGGTGGGCCAGATGGCTACCATCCGGTCCGGCAATGGCCTGGTGTTCGCTAACGGCGTCTTCACAGTTACAGCGGGAACGCCTTATGCCCAGTTCGTGGCGAACTATGGCTGGCCATCCCTCGCACCTGGAAAGTGGTCGAATCCATATGCTGTGACTGCTGGCGGCCAACCATACGTGCTTTGCACGACCTGCCATAACCAGCACGTAATGACTGTGTACGCTTCCACGGCGAAGAGTCCGATCGCAAATGATGGTGGCGGAAAATACTATGCGACCTTCTTCTTCGTGAACGGTCCATACAACCCGAACATCAACAACGTAGCCAGCACGAATGCGCCATCGACGACACAGTTCTGCCGTCAATGCCATTTTGCCGAGGCGAACGAAGCGAACAATACAAACAACATCACGACTGTATTCCAGTAAACCTGAGTTGATTTGCCAAGGGGAGAGTCTGTCTCTCCCCTTTTTTACGAACTTAGAACGAGGCACTTATGAAATACCAACTCCCAATCTGGTTGCTCGTAACAGCGGCGGTATCGGGCGCCTTCGGCCAGGTGGCATCTCACGCCCCCACGATAGGAGCGAAGAGCGATACGACTCCCGTGTTGCAGGCGAGCGACAAGCCTGTCGCTCGCGTGAATGGAGTGATCCTGACGAACCGGGATCTGCTGCGCGAGATGTACGCGATCTTCCCCTACGCACAGCAGCACAATGGATTCCCCAAAGGCCAGGAAGCAACGATTCGGCAAGGCGCGCTGGAGATGATCATCTTCGAGGAGCTCGTCTTTCAGGAAGCGGGACGCCGAAACCTGGCCGTTCCTATGGAGAAGTTAAATCGTGCAATTGGGGACTTTCGTAAACAGTTTTCGAGTCCAGACCAGTATGAAACCTATTTGAAGAACGAGATGCAGGGCTCCGAACAAAAACTGCGGCAACAGATCCGCCGGTCGTTGCTGATCGAGCAGGTGCTGCAGAGCGATGTGGAGGCCAAGTCAGCAGTTTCTGCTGCCGAGGTGCAAGCGTACTACCACAAGAATCCAGCGAGGTTTCAGCAGGCGGAGACGTTCGCGTTTCAGACCATCTCGATTCTGCCTCCGCAAAAGCCGACTCCAGAACAAGCCATGGAAGCCCAGAAAAAAGCGGACGAGGCTCTAAAACAAGCGAAGGCGACCAAGAGCTATCAGGACTTCGGTCTTTTGGCAGAAAAAATTTCCGAAGATGACTTCCGCGTGAACATGGGAGACCACAAAGCGGTAAACCGGGACAAGCTTCCGCCGCAAGTGGTGAAAGCGATGCTGGCTATGCAGCCAGGTCAAACCAGTGGACTGATCCAAATTGAGAGCGCATACGCAATTGTTCGCCTGAACGCGCACAATCTTGGCCGCAAGCAGAAACTGGAAGAAGTGAAGGGCGATCTAAAAACAGAGCTGCAAAAAATGAAATACGAACGCCTACGTTCCAGCCTGGCGAAACAGTTGAGGGCGAAGGCCAGGATCGAAGTGGGTTAGACCAGTCAGTCCCAGCCATTGGGCGCAGGGGTTTCCTGCGCCCATTTCTTCTTACGCGACACCCTTCAAATCCATTGAGTCATTCAACCCTGAGGCGCGTCATATGCCGCACAAAACGGAGTAGCGCGCTTCGTACAGACTCTTGAAATAGCACTAAGCCTCATTTTTTCAGTCACTTCCATAAGCCCCTCGGGCGTCGCTTTTGGCAATCGTTGTGCCCTCCTCTTAGTAGGCGCTTTTGGGCCCAGGACCCGATACGGAAGGCATTCATTTTATGAAGGCAATCAATCGCATCATCGTCCTGTTGGTTCTGGTGGCGATCACGCAGGTGGCCTTTGCCCAGCTCAGCGTCGGTGACAACACCAAACTGAACGCTGGGGCGCTCTTCACGTTTGGGTACTCCGGCGACTATGGCGACCAGATCCCATCCCAACACGGCCTTGATTTTGGACTCGACGGCAGGCTGTCTGGCTATTACTACAATCCTAACTTCATCTCCTTCACGGCAACCCCCTACTTCAACCAGTCGCGCGCGAATTCAAGCTACCAATCGCTCACCGGTGCAAGTGGAATCAATGGAACTGCGAACTTCTTTTCTGGAAGCAAATTCCCAGGATCGGTGAGCTACCACTATGACGCCAACAGCACCGGAACCTTCGGATTGGTGGGGCAACCGAACTTCACGACCGTGGGTCGGAGCCAAGGCTTCAGCGTGAATTGGAGCGAATTGCTTCCCAATTTGCCTTCGGTAACGGTCGGATATTCACAGGGCGTCGGTCACAGCACGATTTACGGAACCAACGATGAGGCGAACTCGGACACCAAGCTCTTCAATGTGCACTCCACGTATGACCTCGCCGGCTTCCGACTTCGCGGGTACTACGACCATAACAACCTGGACTCCACATTTCCGCAGTTCCTAGCCGGACAGGAGTCGATCCAGGATTCAGCAGGGAGTGATTTCGGATTTGGAGCGCAGCACGACCTTCCATTTCATGGCTCGATGTACGCGACCTACAACCGTGCGAGCGCCAGCAGCAACTTCGTCTCGACTCAGCCCCAGGGTTCGAGTAACAACGGGAGCCCCAACAGCACCAGCAGCTACACGACTGACAATGAAACGCTCTCGGCGAGCTTTCACCCCACGGAAAAGTTGACCCTGAATGCTACGCAGAACTACACCGACAATCTGACGGGATATTTCACACAGAATCTCACTGGCGGCGGGGTAATCGTACCGGGCCTCAATCTTGGGTCCGGATCTCACTCGTACACCGTTGGTGGGGGAGCAACCTATCAAGTCACTCACTACCTCTCCACCTCGGCGCAGGCCACGTATTACGACCAATACTACTTCGGCAAAAGCTACACCGGCTCTTACCTCAGCGGCACGGTGAACTACGGGAAACGCCTGTGGGATATGTTCACGTTCACCGGTTCGGTGATTGACAGCAACAACGGCCAAGGTACCAACGCCCTGGGCTTCATCGGCACAGTGAACTTCTTCCGTCGATTCGCTGGATGGCAGACCTCGGGCTCATTCAGCTACGCGCAAAACGTGCAAACACTACTGGTGACGTACACGACGTCCTATTACAACTACACCGCAAATGTGCGCCGCAGATTGCCCGGGGGCCTCGCGTGGACAGCGGCTTTCAACGGATCGCACAGCGGCCTCACGAACTATCAGGGAACGAGCAGCAGCAGCCAGAGTTATTCGACCTCGCTGAGTTCCCATCGGTTCACGATTGACGGTAACTTCGTAAAGGCTGACGGAGTCTCGCTTCTTGGGGCCAGTGGACCGGTGGGCATTCCTCCAACGCCCGGTGTGAATGACTTCATTCTGTTCTCGGGAAATAGTTACGGTGGCGGTCTCTCGTTTACCCCGATCAAGAGGCTGGTGATCGCGGGCAGCTTCAATCGCGCGATCAGTCATACGATCGGCAATACGTCCTCTCACAACAATACTGAGATCGCCAACGCGCAGTTGCAGTATCACCTGCGCAAGATAGGGCTACAGGCTGGATATACGCGGTTCACACAGGGGATCAGCGCGGTGGGTACTCCCGCGAATACGACATCGTTTTTCGTTGGGGTCACACGATGGTTCGACTTCTTCTAAGCAAGCGTGGAGGAGTGGTCATACTTGGCTTTGCTGTGGTCGGTCTGGCGCTCGCACTGGCGGCGCCCGCAGCAGCAGCGAAGAAATCCAAGGACTCTATCGCGCCGCCACCACCGCCGGACCTGCTACTAGATGGCGGCCGCAAGCTCTCATTCGAGAGAGCTTTCAGCCTGGAGCGCGAGGTTAAGCCCAAAAGAAGTTTCTGGACGAAGATGGTCGACGCGATCGCCGGCGAGCCCGACTTCCACCACCTGGTCAGTCCATATAGCGTGGCGACTGATTCGCGCGGACGAATTCTGGTGACCGACACCGGAGCCACTGGTCTGCACATCTTCGACTTCGGACAACAGAAATATAAGTTCGTTTCGCGCCGAGACACGGGCAAAGATCCGATGCTGAACCCGCAATGCGTGGCGGTCGATGCACAAGACAACATTTACGTAACCGACTCGCGGGTCGGAAAGATCTTTGTGTTCGATCCGAGCGGCAAATTTCGGAGAGCGATCGGGAGCATTAAAGGTGGCGAAGGATATTTCAAGCGTCCCACAGGGATTGCGGTGGATTCGTCCGCACAGAGAATCTACGTAACTGATACGTTGCGCAACCAGATCTTCATGATGGATATGCAAGGAAGTGTTTTGCAGAAGATTGGCAAGACAGGGACGGGAGATGGGGAGTTCAACTATCCGACCGAGCTACGGTTACATGGCCAAGACCTGGTGGTGGTCGACGCGATGAATTTCCGGGTGCAAGTGCTCGACCGGTCGGGATCGTTTCGCTACTCGATCGGCAAGGTTGGAGATGGAGCCGGATGGATGTTTCGTCCGAAGGGAATCGGAGTCGACTCTGAGGGCCACCTGTACGTGGTCGATGGGCAATGGAACGTGGTCCAGGTATTCGATCAGGAAGGACGCCTGCTCTATTACTTCGGAAAAGGCGGGACTGCCCTGGGCGAATTCCAGTTGCCGACCGGCTTGGTGATCGACAGCAAAGATCAGATTTACGTGGTGGACTCGTTCAACCGGCGCGTCCAGGTATTTCAGTACTACGCGCTCAATCAGGCACAAGACAAGGGGAAGCCATGAAAAGAGCCTCTGTCCTTTACGCCGCGAGTGTCGCAATTTTCTTGTCGATCACTGCGAGTGCACAGATCAACGCGGACGTCCTCGGACAGCACAACCTGAGCGTGGCGAGCGGTGCGTCGGTCACGTCACAAGGCAGTCTCGGCTGCACTTTCTGCCATGCACCGCATAGCGGGATTGGCGCAAACACTCCGCTGTGGAATCAGAAGCTGTCACAGCAAACGTACACGCCTTACAACAGCACGACGTATCACCAACAAGGCAACACTCAGCCGACACTAGGGGTGACGACCAGCTTGTGCCTGAGCTGTCACGATGGAACAGTCGCGGTCGGCCAATCCGCCGCCTACGGTCCGTTGCCAACGACCGGGCAGTTGAGAAGCGCGGATTCATTCGGAACTACGTTGACGGGCTCACATCCGTTCAGCCTGGTAACTCCGATCAAGGATGCTCCGAGCCTCGCGGCTTCGCTGGCTGCGCAAGGCAAGACCGCCGATCCAACCGGTGCGGTCAAACTGGTGAACGGGAGCATCGAGTGCACCAGCTGCCATGATCCTCACATTCAAAATATCGACAAGGTCGCGCAGAATTTCCTGATCCGCGACAGCTCGAACGCGCAAATGTGCCTTGCCTGCCATGATCCGAACCGAGCAGTGCAAGGGCAGGGGAATCCCCTCGCGGGATGGGCCAACAATATTCATTCGACGGCGACGAACGAAGTGTCACCAGATGCGCATGCCGGCTCTTACCCGACGGTGGGCGTGAATGCTTGCACCTCTTGCCACATGTCGCACCAGGCTGTCTCATCGGCTCGGCTGTTGCGGCCGGCAACTCCTGCAGCTCCGGGGAACGACCCAGCCACGCAAGACTGCATGACGTGTCACAACGGCGGCACGCTGTTATCGCCGGCGGCACCCAATGTGATGTCGGAGATCGCAGGAACGGCAAAGATCGGCCACCTGCTGCCCGCAGGGAACAATTTTCACGATGCCACCGAAGCCGCCGTTCTCAATAACAATCGTCATGCGACATGCGTGGATTGCCACAACGCGCACGCCTCGAATCAGGTAACGGCGTTTGCTGCTCCTCCGTTGTTGCGGCCTTCACAGGCAAGTACAACCGGGGTGAGTGCATTGGACGGAACGACCGTCGTAACGCCGGCTGTGAATCAGTACGAAACCTGCCTGCGTTGCCATGGAACCAGCATCGGAAAGCAACGACTGATCAGCTACGGATACGCCCCCATGAGGGTGGTGACCGCCCCCGATGCTCTCAACATCATTCCTGAGTTTGCTTCGACGGCAACGTCGAGTCACCCTGTGACCCACGATCGAACGAGTCCGTTCCCGCAGCCGAGCCTGCTCGTCAACATGCTGAATCTGAATGGCACACCTTCGGCACGACTGGTGGGCAATCGAATCTTCTGCACCGATTGCCATAACAGCGATGACAATCGCGAGTTCGGCGGTACAGGCCCGAACGGACCGCACGGATCCATTTATCCGCACGTTCTCGAGCGCAATTATCAGTTCAGCCAGGCAGCAACGCCAGGTGGAACAGTTACGAACTTGTTTCCGAATCCGGATCTGACGGTCACGGGGCCATATTCACTCTGCGCGAAGTGTCACGACCTGACCCAGATTCTCGCGAACACCAGCTTCCAGCGGCACAGCCTCCACGTGGCGGATAAGGGATTCAGCTGTTCTGTTTGCCACACTTCGCATGGGATGGGGGCGGTCTCTCCGAGTGTTACCGGGGAGCGCATGGTGAACTTCGACACGAATGTTGTGGGGCAGAACGGCGCGGCTCCGATCTCTTATAACCACACGATGCAAACGTGCACACTGACGTGTCACGGTGTTGCGCACGGGGCTGGCGGTGTAGGAAACGTAGCCGCGAGTGCAGTGAAGATGAAGTAGTGGTCGGCGCGCAGTCGAGCCGCGATCGAATGACTTTAATTTCTCTCGGCACGAAAGCGATCGCTTCCGGAGCGGTCAAAATCGCGCACGGGGAACTGTCAGGGCTGGATGAAGGGCGATTTGATGCTGCGGTTAGGCCCACAGTATCAGGTCAAATCCGGCCCTGTATCGTGAGCGCCAGAAACGGGAACTTCGTGAGACCGAAACATGGCCGAGATGATTGAGACCGAGAGTCGCACTACGGCTTCGCGAAACTGGTTGCCGAAGATTGCAGCTGCAGTGATCAGTCCTATTGTGCTTGTTGCGATTCTCGAGCTGGGACTGCGCTTGGCGAGTGTGGGATTTCCGACGGAACTGACCGTCCCCTGCACGATCCGAGGCCAGAAAGCTGCTTGCTACAACCTCTTCTTTCCGGCTCCCTTTTTTCCTCCCGGAATGATCAAGACGCCGCAAGCCTACGCCATTCCGGCTGAGAAGCCGCAGGGAACCTACCGAATTTTCGTGCTCGGCGAGTCGGCGGCGATGGGCGATCCCGATCCCGCTTACGGATTCAGCCGGTACCTCGAAGTGATGTTGCGACAGCGGTATCCCTCGATGAAGTTCGAGGTCGTGAATACAGGGAGTGTGGCGATCAATTCTCACGTGTTGCTGCCGATCGCAAAAGGCTTGGCGAAACAGAAGCCCGATCTCTTCATTATTTATTCAGGGAACAACGAGGTAGTCGGACCCTATGGTCCGGGAACGGCATTGACGTCGTCGAGCATGTTCCTGCCGTTTATTCGCGCCAGCATCTTCGCAAATTCGACTCGTATCGGCCAACTAGTTACCCGTGTGGGCGAGCAGAAGAAAGAATGGCGCGGGATGGAGATGTTCCTCGACAAACAGGTGCCTGCCTCCTCACCGCTGATGAGGTATTCCTATGAGAACTTTGAGCGCAATTTGCGGGACACGGTGGCTGTCGCTCGTGCGTCGGGAGCGAGGGTGATCGTCAGCACGGTCGCTACCAATCTGAAGGACTGCGCGCCGTTTGCGTCGTTACATCGTGAGGATATCTCGGAGAACGAACTTCGGTCGTGGAACAACCTGGTACGAGAAGGCGCAGATCTGGAAAATGCCCGTTCGTACGAGGAAGCTTTGACGCCTTATCAATCAGCGATTCAGATTGATCCCCAGTACGCCGAACTCGAGTTCCGGATTGCACGCGTGGAATGGATGCGTGGAAACTATGCGGGCGCAAAAGAGCACTTCCAGCGCGCTCGCGACCTCGATACATTGCGGTTTCGTGCCGACAGCAGCATCAACGATATCAATCGATCGGTTACAACTTCATCAGGTGCAGAGCTTGTCGACGCGGATGCGATCTTCTCCAGCGACAGCCTAAACGGAATCACGGGAAGCGAACTTGTCTACGAACACGTCCACATGACTCCTCTGGGAAACTACACGCTGGCACGCGCGATGTTCCGTCAGATCGCGAGCCAATTGAAGAGTGAAAGCGGTCAGGCCTTGCAGGATGTGGACATTCCGTCGGAAGCCAACTGCGAACGCACGCTGGCTCTCACTACTCATGATCAGACGCGTATCGCTGCGGAAATGCTCCAGCGGCTGGAGCGGCCACCCTTCACGAATCAACTGAATCACTCCGACCAGGTATTGCGCCTCGCGATCAGGGCGCAAGTGCCCGATGAGAATCCCTCGCAAACCGCGGACGAGTATCAGTGGGCGATTTCACAAAAGCCTGACGATAGGATTCTTCACTACAACTACGGGCTGTTTCTTTATGCGTATAACCCCAAGGCGGGGGCACGGGAGTTGAGGCAGTCGCGGCCCTGGGATGGATTTCCGGTAATCGCGCCGGACGGCACGCCGCTCGACTGAAAATCGACGGCTCAGAAGTTGCGGTACATGAATTGCGCGGTTGCGGTGCCGCGCGCAATGGTGACCATCAGCGCGAAGAACAAAGTCACGCTGTAGAGAGGAGGAATCCAGTACCAGCGCGTGCGGGCAGCGAGTGCGGCGAATCCGGAACGCTCGAGGTTTTGTGTGACGACTGGCTCTTCAAGATGAGCGCTGAGGATGTCAATAGCGAGAAGAACGAGAGCATATCCGATCGCGAACAACCCGACGAGGAGATAAAGACTCCCGCTCAGGGAATGCGATGCGTAGGTGGCGGGCGTTAGCAGCGACGAAAACATTTGTCGGGCCTGAGCTGGCGAATTCGCACGAAACAGGATCCAGGCAATGCTGACACAACTGATTGTCACAAACCACGAGACTGCGTTCCACCAGGTTGTCGAGGGATTCCAGTTGAGTTTGCGTTGCATTTGTTGGATGTGGCGATGGCCGACGAGCAAGAGTCCGTGATACATCCCCCACAGCAGAAACAGAACCGACGCTTTGTGCCACAGGCCGAACAGCACCATCGAGATCACGAGGGCCAAATTGCGCCACCATATTTCACGGCGCAGTGTAGCGAGAGGCAGGAACACGTAGTCGCGAATCCAGAACGACAACGAGATATGCCAACGAGTCCAGAAGATGGATACGGTTGTCGATTGAAAGGGTCGCGCAAAGTTCTCAGGAATGCTGAAACCGAGCGCTTGGGCAGCGCCGATCGCAATATGCGAGTAGCCGGCGAAGTCGAAGAACAACTGCAGTCCATAACCGAAGGCGAGACACCAAACGTCCGGACCGTTCCAATGACTCGCGCGATCAAAGCCGCTGTTAATGCCGTCGCCGGCGAGAATTCCCTGCCCGAGAACCCTGGCCAAGGTCATCGTCAGGACGCCGACCGCGATGCGCTTAAAACCTTGGCCAATGTTTGTCCATGGAATCAGTTCGCCGGATCGAAATTGCGGAAGCATTTCGGGCATACGGCAGATTGGCCCGGAGATTGTCACTGGGAAGAAGGCGATGTACAACGCGAACTCAGCAAAAGACGGATCGAGTTCGTCGCCGCGATATAGGTCGAAAAGGTAGCTCATCGCTTGAAAGGTCCAGAACGATATCCCGAGCGGCAAGGCGAGGTGTGCGAATTTTTGCAAAGATGAAAACGGCATGAGCACTGCGATCGGTGGGAGGTACTTGAACGCGCTGAGCAAAGAGAGATTGAGAAGAATGCCTATCGCCAATACTGCGCCCGACGGTTTTCTCCGGAGCAACCGACCGAAGAAGTAATTGAAGACCGTGGAGGTTAGAAGAACCGCGGTGAACCAGCGGGCCCAGGCGACGTAAAGCCCGTAGCTGGCGATCAAGAGAACGATTTGACGGAATTTCGCGGAACGCACATTCGTGACAATCGCGACCCAAATCAAGAACGTCAGAGCGTACGAAATGCCGCGCAGAAACATGCTTCATTGTATCCAGAGCGTCGTGCTTCACTTACTTTGTAATCGCAATTAACCAAGCTTGTGAACCAATTTGGCAATCTGATCAACGCGCTCGAAACGGCCCCGGCTGAAAGGCCGTTCATCACATATTGGGTCGACGAAGACGAGCAGACAACTATCACCTTCGGAGAGTTTCGGGCAAAGGCTCGCGCTCATGCCGATGTCCTTCGCGTGCAGGGTGTGATGGCAGGAGATCGGGTCGTCGTCATCATGCCGCAGGGCATTCTCGCGATGACCGCGTTCGTCGGTGCGATGATGTTGGGGGCTGTTCCTGCGTTCCTCGCGTATCCCAACTTCAAGATTGAACCGACAAAGTACAGCTCAGGGCTGCGCGGGGTCACCGCAAATCTTCGAGCGCGGCTGGTCGTCATTGACGAGCAATTCCCCGACGAAATACTTGGTCACATAGCTCTCGCTGACGATACGACGCTGTTACGTATAGGGGATGTCCAGCCTCGAGTTGTAGCGGCCTTTCAACCACGCGAAATCGCGGGTGGCACCCTGGCATTCATTCAACACTCCGCTGGAACGACTGGGCTGCAAAAGGGTGTGGCTTTAACCCATGATGCGGTGTTGCGACAGATTGGGTACGTGTCTGAGGCTCTGAAGATCGATGCAGAGAGAGATTGCGTCTACAGCTGGCTACCGCTTTACCACGACATGGGTTTGATTGCCTGTTTCATGTTGCCAATGGTCTGTCATCTGCACGTGGTCATGCAGTCGCCGCTCGATTGGGTGATGTATCCGGGGAGCATGCTTGAGATCGTGAGCAAGTACAGGTGCACGCTAGTATGGCAACCGAACTTTGCGTTCCAGTTCATCCCGCGGCGCACGCCGGAAAACCGCAGACAGGGCTGCGATCTGTCGTCGTTGCGAGCGTTAATCAATTGCTCTGAACCGGTACGAACGGCGAGCATGGAGGAATTCGAACGAGCGTTCTCGCCGAGCGGATTGAGGCCTGGAGGTGTGCAAAGTTCTTATGCCATGGCAGAGAACGTTTTCGCAGCGACGCAGTCGGACGTCTATGACTCGTCGGGACCACGACGCATCTGGGCGGATGGTCGTGAATTTCGAAGCCGGCATCGAATTGTGCCGGTAGCGGAATGTCAGGGTGCCCTCTCGTTTACGTCGTCGGGCAGACTGTTACCGAACCACGAGATTCGCATCGTCTCCGAATCGAATGTGGAGCTACACGACGGCGAGGTCGGGGAGATTTTGTTGAAGAGCGACTGCCTTTTCCAGGGTTATTACAACCGGCCGGATCTCACAGCGGACGGGTTTGTCGATGGATGGTATCGAACAGGAGATCTTGGATTCCTACTGGAGGGTGAACTCTACGTTGTAGGCCGCAGGAAAGACCTTTTAATCGTTGGCGGCGAGAATCTTTATCCGCAGGACATCGAAGAAATTGTGGCGGGTCATCCAGCAATCCACGACGGGCGTGCAGTCGCTCTGGGCATTTACGATCACAGCCTGGGCACGGAAGAAATTGTCCTGGTGGCAGAAGTCGAGCGCAAAGAACTGATCGCTGATCGCGAACAACTTGAGCGAGACATTCGTGGCCGGGTGGTTGCGGGACTGGGTGTTGCAGTGAAGAGAATTTTTCTGAAGCCACCGAAGTGGATTGTGAAAAGCACGGCTGGAAAGCCGGCACGGACGGCCAGTCGCGAAAAGCTTTTGCAGGAGCATCCGGAACTGTGCAACGAGACTTAAGAGAGGAGTCCGCATGACTTCAGCGGAACAGCAGATGGTCGAACACATCGTTCGCCTGATCCGAAAACCGGCCATCTCCATAGACGAGAATACAGCCTTAGTGTCCTCAGGATTGATCGACTCAATGGAACTTGTAGATCTGCTGTTGAAACTTGAAGACATCACCAACCTGCGCATTCCGGCCGGCAAAGTTCAACCGAAAGACATGGACACGGTCGTGAAAATGTTCGCGACGGCTCAACGTGTTGGGAAGGCGCGTAAATCATGATCAGCAGGTTGGAAATCACGCTTGCCCACGATTCAACCCGCTTGCGCTTTGATCAGATTTCACACCTGCATTACCATCGCCTTGAATGTTCATAAACGTTCGTAAGTGGCTGCGCGATCCGGTTTTTCTACTCGTTCTCGCGTCAGCCTTGCTGGCCTGCGTCGTTCAATCGGGCGACCTGGGATCCGTTGACACACTAAGGCGTCTGCAAACCACTCACTCATTCTGGACATCCGATCCGCCGGTACTCGCGGGGGATTATCCGGATTTCGGCTTGCGCGGCAAGGACGGACGAATCTATGCGTGGTACGGCATCGGTCAATCACTTCTGATGCTGCCTACCGATATCGCCGGTACTTATCTGGAAAAGCTTCACATCTTCTCGGATTACAACGGCAACGATCCGCGTGTTCGCGACATGGTTGTTTCGTACGTAACGAACACACTCATCAATGTGCTTACGGTATTTGTCTGCCTACGCTTTCTAGCGTTGCTTGGTCTTTCGAGGAACGAATCGATCGCCGGTGTTCTGGCTCTGCTTCTGTGCACAACCCATCTCCATTACACGCAGAACATGATGGAGAACAATTACATCCTGCTTCTGACGCTGGTAGGATTCACATTTCAGTATGAGTGGCTGAGGACTGGAAATCGCCGCGCATTAGTGATCGGTTCAACGGCTCTCGGACTGAACTTGCTGACGCGCCTCACGACCGGCCTCGACTTGATGGCGGCCGCTGGGTTTCTGTTGGTTGTGGTCTGGCTCGAAGGGATGCGGGGAACACAATTGTGGAAGAAGGCCTTCGAGTATGCGATAACGACGGCGCCGATCTACGCAGTCTTTCTTCTCGCCGATCGCGCTTACCAGTTCTACCGGTTTGGGTCCTTCCTTAACACGTACATGACAGTCTTCGGTGAGCAGCAGAGGGCGATGCATCCCGAACTTCCAGCGAACTACCCTTTTGAAGTGCCGTTCCACGTCGGATTTCTCGGTGCACTGTTTACACCGGAGAAGTCGATCTTCCTTTTCGACCCGCTCTTGTTGTTGACGATCTTGCTTGCCGTTCTGTTTTGGAAAAAGTTCAACTCGACCGTGAAGGCCTACCTGATCACAGGGTTCGTGCTCTTGCTTGCTTACACCTGCTTCTATGCGCGATACACGGTCTGGAGCGGCGACTCTGCGTGGGGAGATCGCTACGTTTCGAGCGCAGTTCAACTCGTCGCCTTCATCTCGGTTCCATTGCTGATGCACTATCGCGAAACGGTGGGAACGTTGGTTCTGCGGTTGAGTGTTGTGCTCATCGCCGTGAGCCTGGCGGTACAGCTTGCGTCCGTTGCCTTCTGGCTTCCTCTCGAGATTTATCAAATGACCACACTCGGCCATCCGTCATGCGTTGTCTGCGTGCGATTTGAAAACATCGTTGCGTTCAGCCTCGGAAAGATGGACCAGTGGGGGCTAACGAACTCCGACATGACTACCGATCCGTGGGACTACCTCCACATCACGACGTGGAATTTTCTTCCCTTCGTGCTGCGGCGAGTCGGTGTCGCCCATGGGTGGGTGGTGCGCCTGGTCTTCGTCCTCTGGTGGACCGCGCTGGCGGCGCTCGCGTGGACGCTTTGGCGGCTGCGGAACGCCTTAAGAGTGAGCAGCCCGTAATTTTCGAGACCAGGCCAAGCCTACCGAAGACCTCTATTGCGGCAGCGCCTTCGCCTGGGTTCCGGGTTTCAGTCCGGAATGCTTCTTCACCTGGGCCATGAGTTCCAGCAACTTGTCTTTGTTCTCGTAGTTCGGATTACTTTCGAGCAACTGCTGCCAACTGGCCAACGCGGCCTCCACGTCCATCTTTCCTTGCCATTGCACTACGCCGAGATTGAAAAGAGCATTAGCCTTGTTGGGCTCGTCGCTGAGCGCTTGGTTGAACTCGGCAATCGCCGTATCAGCATTGCCCACATACCAGTAGGCGGTCGCCATGTCGGTTCGGACCGACGCGTCCTTCGGCTTCGACTGCAGAGCACGTTCGTAGTATTCGATAGCGACAGGGAATTGCTGCGCGTCGTAGTAGACGTTTCCGATGCTGGCGAGCAACTCAGCACTCTTGGGTTCCGATTGCAGCTTTGCGAGCAACGGTTCGGCCTGCTTGTCGGCCATCCGCCGCATTTCTTCGGAGGAGGGCTGCGCCGCGGAGGAATTCGGCTGCTGCTGAGTGGATGCGGCGACAGATTGGATCCCCGGCGTCGACGGAGCTTGCGATCCGCGTATGAACCAGCCTCCCGCGACTCCGACGAACAGGCAAACGGCTGCAAGAGCATACGCTTGCAAACTGGTCCACTGCTCGGCTGACGAGTGCTTCTTTTCTTCCGACATTTTCTCTCCTCCTTGCATCGACGCGTGGGTCGAAGGCTTAGTGCACATCGACCTGATGGCGCGCTTCTGCGATCATCTGCTCAACCACAGGCCGGCGGTCGAGCTTCGGATTCGTTTTCAGCAGTTCCTGCCAGGTAGCGATTGCCCCAGCCGGATCGTTCTTGCCCTTCCACTTGATCATCCCCAGATTGAACAAAGAGTTCGAATCGTGAGGTTCGTATTTCAACGATTGCTGCAACTGGCTCAAGGCTCCATCGACGTCGCCGCTGTAGTAGATACAGGAGGCCATTTCGGTGCGAACGGCGACATCCTTTGGATCGCCTTCGAGAGCCTTGCTGAAATAGTTCACCGCCTCCTGGAACTGGTGGGCGGACTTGTACACATAGGCGATCTGAACCAGCGTTTTCTTGTCTCCTGCATTTTTTTTCAGTTGCGCAAGCAGCGGCTCAGCTCTCTTATTAGCCAACTGTTTCATCTGGTCCAGAGTCGGGGTGGGGTGGTCCTGGGGCACGCCGGGTATCGACTGGGTCTGAGCGGATTCTAGAACTTGGAATGAAGTTGGTTGCGACGAACCACGCACGAGATATCCGACAAAGACACCTAAAAAAAGACAAACGGTTGCCAACCCATAGACGACTCTCGGCGACCAAGTAACAGCGGGTTTTGGGGATGCGCTCGTAGGGTCAGACATTGGGTGGTCGCTCCAAAGGGCGATAACCGCTCCTAGCCATAGGGTCAAAGGCATCTTCAGTACCAAAAAGGGACAAGTCGAAGGCAGTTTCGCTCTTTTGTTTTCAGCGAGTTGAGCGACTAAAGACTTGGGAGTCGTCTACGTCCGGGCTTCCATCGGGGCATTTCCCCAGTGGTAGGGGTGATTTGGCGCGGGCTCACGGGGTCGAGCCGGGTCCGATTTGCGATGTCGGCACGCAGGGTTCCTCTCGTCCACAAACGGCAGACCTTTAGCGGTTACGACGGTTTTTTGCGGCACGAATGGTCTCACCAAAAAGTGCCGATGGGGTAGTCGTGATGAAGAGAACTGTGCTTCTCGTGCTCGTGCACGTTCTGGGGGCCTACGCGTTGGCAAGCGATCCGACGGTCATTCGTAAGCGGGTCAGCGAAGTTCGAATGATGGTGGTCGCAACCGACAGCAACAATCGTCCTGTTCCGAATCTTTCTCCGGCTGATATTACTGTGCTCGAAAACGGAGCGCCCGTGTCTCAGTTCGACTTGCGCTCGGCCGGCGACCTGCCACTGCGGCTGGGAGTGGTACTCGATCTTAGCGATTCGACGAAGAAGACGTGGCCGATCGTGCGCTCAGCGTTGAACCGGTCACTGTCAGAGGTATTTCGTCCGCGCGATCAATTCCTGCTGATGACATTCAACAGCAAGATCGAGACGGAACACGAGTTCTCCGAGCCCGCGGAACTCTCAGCTGTTCTGGAGAACCCCAAGCGAGGTGGTCTCACAGCTCTCTACGACACGATCTACACTGCCTGCAAACGCCCCGTATTTCAGGCAGATGCTGAAGCGCATCGCTCGGCCATGATTCTGCTGTCCGATGGTGAAGATGACCTCAGCCTACACGACCTGAACGACGCACTCGATGAAGCGCAACTGAATGGCATCGCGATCTACACGATTTCGACCCACGATCTACGTATCTCCAAACGCGGAGATGAAGTGCTGCACACGCTCGCTGTCGCAACGGGAGGCAGAGACTTCGTGGTGAAAGATTCTTCCCAGTTGCAGGTCGTGTTAGCCACTGTTAACCAGGAACTGCGCAGCTCGTACGTGCTTTACTATCATCCTCCCGACGAGAATGGACGCCGTGACTTCAGGCGCGTCTACGTTCTCTCGAATCAGCACAACGGCACACACATGCGCACGCGGATTGGCTATTACACGAAGCCGTAAAAGTTACGGTCCGCATGGCGTGGTTTGATCCCCGGTTTGCGACGCCCTTATAATCTCGCCTGCGGACGCACGCATGAACCTGCCTGAGGCGCTTCGGGACTCCCACCCCCATGTTCCAACGTCACCTCAGCACGTAGCCGTTACTCGTAATCCTTCCCGCTCGCTTTGGATCATCACCTTTCTCTGGCTGGTGATTTATTTCGCCGGCATGTTCACTCCGGCCTTGCTCGACGATGTGGACTCGGTTCACGCGGAAGCGGCGCGCGAGATGCTATACCGCCATGATTGGGTGACTCTCTACACCAACGGTATTCGCTACCTCGAAAAGGCGCCGATGATGTACTGGACCATCGCGACCAGTTACCGGCTTTTCGGCGTGAGCGACTGGAGCACTCGGTTGCCATTAATGCTGGGAGTGCTCGGGCTCCTGTTCACGACGTACAAGTTGGGAAAATACGCCTACGGTGATTCGGGCGGTCTCTATGCGGCCGCGGTCCTGGCAACGTCGATCGGTCCCTACATATTCACGCGCTTTCTAATTCCCGATGTGCTGGTCGGGCTTTGGCTGGCGATCGGGTACTTGTTCTTCCTGCGATCGCTGGACGAAGAACCGCCGTCGCGGCTGAGTTGTTGGGGCTTCGCCGTCACTTGTGCTCTGAATGTCCTGACAAAGGGATTGATCGGGCTCGTGTTTCCCGCAGGTGCGATTGGACTCTACCTGTTGCTGACCGGGAATTTGAAACATCTGCTGCGGTTACGACTCATCCCGAGCACGATCGTATTTTTTGTGTTGGCTGCACCCTGGCATATCCTCGCGGCGATTCGAAATCCCGCGCAGGGTGATGCGAGAGGATTTCTCTGGTTCTATTTCGTCAACGAACATCTCAATCGGTTCCTGAACAAGCGCGTGCCACCCGGGTACGACACCGTTCCGCTGCTGATCTTTTGGGCATTACTGGCGGCGTGGTTGCTGCCGTGGAGCGTTTTCCTGCCGCAGGCGTTGCGTGATGTCCCGGTGCGATGGCGTGAATTTCGTTCCCAGCTCGATCGCCGGCAGCGATCGAATCTTCTCTTTCTTCTGTGGGCGCTCGTGATCGTGGGATTTTTCAGTTTTTCGACTAGGCAGGAGTACTACACCATCCCCGGATTGCCGGGATTGGCATTATTGGTGGGCGGATGGCTGGCTCGCGAATCGGATCCGGCGGCCAATGAAGCGGATCGCCGTGCGGGAAGAATTTCATCGACGGTGTTGTTCGTGTGTGGAGTGGTGGGGTTCATTGCAGGCATGTACCTCCTCTCGGTTGCTCGTCTCCCGAGTCCTAACGCCGATCTCGCGGACCTGCTGAAGAAAAATCCCGAGGACTACAATTTTTCGTTGGGACACGTGCTCGATCTCACGCCGAGAGCCTTGGGAGCATTTCGCGGTCCGCTACTTGGAACATCTCTGGGTCTGCTTCTGGGGACAGGGTTGAATTGGATCTTGCGGCGGAAAGGCCGCCCAGCCCAGGGAAACGTCGTACTTGCGGTGATGATGGTCGGGCTGTTGGCTTGCGTGCATTCTTCATTCAGCACCTTCTCGCCGATTCTGTCGTCTTACAAGCTGGCAGTTGCGGTCCGGCGCCACTTTCGTCCGGGCGACGTCATCGTGATTGATGGCGAATATCACGAAGCGTCGACTTTGAATTTCTACTCAGGAATTCAGGTTCACGTTTTGCACGAACCGAGCGGCAACCTTTGGTATGGCGCCAAGTTTCCCGACGCACCGCATATCTTTGAGACTCGAGAGTCGTTGGAGAGGCTATGGAGTGGCACGGAAGTAGTGTTTCTTTGGACCGACCAGGATGAACCAAAGGAATTGCAGGGATTGCCGTCGTTTCTTCTCTTGCGTAGTGGCGGAAAGTCGATTTTCACCAACCATAGGCTGTCGGACTAGCCTCAAACCGGCTCCCGGGGTATCGCCGCCTGTTAAAAAGAAACAGGCTTTTTTGGTCCCCAAGTGCACAATAGCCGCGGCTTGTCGGTTGTTCGCGGTTTCTGGCAAAATTGATACAGCAGGCGGACCGCAGATTACTCGCCTGCCCAATCTACAATGCAACGCGTGCGTCTGAATCGTTCAGCACGAATCGTCCATCCCCGCCGCATTCCATTGTTATTAGTTTAAGGAGCGCACGCATTTGATTGCGTACATCATCTTAGGTGTGGCCGTTTTCGGGATTCTCACGTCCACCATCGTTTTTATTCTTGCAGTCCTTGGGGCCATTCAATTTAAACGCAGTGCCCGAGCCCAACGCGAAGCTTACAAAGACAGGATGGCAAATTTGCCTCCAGTCTCGGTCCTGAAGCCTGTGCACGGCGTTGATGCGCGAATGAGGGAGAACCTCGAGAGCTTCTTCCGACAGGATTACCCTTCGTACGAGATTATCTTCGCCGCCGATGAAGCGGACGATCCCGCGCTGCCCCTGGTCCGGGAGATTTGCACAAAGTATCCGAACATTCCAACAAAGATTATGGTGACGGGACGGCCTCCGTGGCCCAACGCGCAGAATTACTGCTTCCATTGCATGACGGATGTCGCGAAGTACGACATCCTGGTTACCAGCGATAGCGACGTGGAAGTTGCGCGTAACTATCTTCGTGAGGTCGTTCCTCCGCTGCTCGATCCCAAAGTTGGGGCCGTGACCTGCGTATTTCGCGGCAAGAATGCGGGCGGCCTCTGGGGCGATGTGGACGCGATCGGGCAGTCCGTCGAGTTCACCGCCGGAGTTGTGATTGCGAATCTGCTCGAGGGCATGAAGTTCGGGCTGGGCCCGACGATCGCAGTGCGCAAGGATTCTCTGGCAGCAATGGGTGGCTTTGCAGCGGCCCGCGAGTATCTGTCAAACGACTTCGTCGTTGGCAACTTCATAAACAAGGCCGGGTACGAGATCGTATTATCGAGTCACGTCGTCGATCATATTTCGCCCACGATGAGCTTCCATCGCATGTGGGAACGACAGTTGCGCTGGGCGATGGGCACGCGTTACTCGCGTCCGAAGGGACACCTTGGAAGCGGACTCACTTTCGCCGCGCCGTTCGGGATCCTGGGTTTGATTGCCGGCCTTGTCTCGGGCCATGTCTGGCTTGGAGTTTCGTTGTTGGCGATTGCTTTACTCACGAGGATGACGGAGTGCTGGCTTATCGGCGGGTGGGCGGCGGGCGACCGCGAGGCACTGCGCTGGATCCCATTCTATCCGCTGCGCGAATTGCACGGCTTCATCATCTGGTGCGCGAGTTACCTGAGCAAGCGAAGCTTGTGGCGGGACAACAATTACGAATTGCTCAAGGGTGGAAGATTGGTTGCGCGACGAGCCGACGGCTCCGTCGTTACACCTTGGTAGTGGAGGTTCGCAGGCTAGTTCACGTGACTCGCTTTCTTAGGAGCGCTGAACCAGCCTTCCGTTTTTTAGAGTAAAAGCATCGCCGCGCCAGTTGATGGTGTTCCCTCCGAAGCTGGCAATCCACACAAGGACGGCAATCAAGTCGCGCAGCGGCAAGATAAAGAGCCAGCCCAGAACCTGCTGGTCGCCGAGAACACGCCCGCCGACAACTAACGCCACTACAGCACGCAAGATAGCGACGACTGCCAGCAAAACCCAAGCCCAGATTTCACGATAATTCGCGATGGCCGCGAGCAGCGACCACGGCAGGCCGAACGTAAACAGCAGGCCGATGTAACCGCCGCGCCGCGAATCACGAATGGCGCGACCCCAGCGAAGCTGGTGCTGAAAAAAATTCGTTAGCGAGTAAGCGGGCAAGAAAGTCTCAACCACAGTTTCAGAAAGCTCGACCCGCCTGCCGAGATCGTGAATTCGCTTGCCCAGTTCATAGTCATCTGCCAGATAATCCAGCAGCGCTTCAAATCCTCCGATGGCCTGCAATTCACGACGACGAAAGACCAGGGTGGACCCCAGGCCGAAACGGACTCCACCTTCCATCGATCGTGCCACCAAAACTCCGGGAGCGAAATCGGTCGAAATGCCCAGGGCTTCCAGACAAGAACCGAGCGTTGCAGCGGCTATCCCACGATAGAGGCAGGTCACCATCCCGATTCGGGGATCGTTCAACGGGGTGACAACGCGGCGCAGGTAGCTGGGATCGACTCGAATGTCGCTGTCGTTGACCAAGAGCGTGTCGTAGCGCGCGCTCCGGAGCATCTGCACGAGGTTGCTGACTTTTACGTTAACCCCCAGCCGCTCGGAACAGACGATGAGTTCGATGCGTTTCTGCGGAAACTCCTGCTGGAGGCGTCGCACAATAGCAACGGCCGGGTCATCGGGCTCACTGACTCCGAAGATAATCTCGTACTCTTCGGGATAGTCTTGGTCACAGTGACTGCGGAAGCTTTCGTAAATCCACGGATCCATACCTTTCAGGGGCTTCAGGATGGAAACAGGCGGCAGGCTTACGCCGAGGGCCGCGTGCTCCTGGAGGCGCAGGCGCGTTTCTCGAAGGTAGGACCGCGCGCTCCACAAACACACCAGGTAATAGCCTGCGCCCGCAAGTGCGAACATCGTGCTGACAATCTGAATTGTCCTGATGATGATGTGAATCATCTGGGAAACATGGATGGATTTCCGCGCCTACTCATAGCGCAACGATTCAATCGGATCGAGATTCGCGGCCTTCCATGCAGGATATATACCAAAGAGCAGCCCTTCGATCACAGCGGAAGCGAGACCGAAGACCGTCCAGAAGATCGACATACTTGCAGGTAGGGATTCGAAGATCGCTGGGATGACCCAGGTAATCAGCGCTCCGAACAAAACTCCTATCACCCCGCCGACCGCGGTGAGCGTGATGGCTTCGAGGGTAAATTGCAGCAGAATGTCGCCCTTGCGCGCACCGATCGCTTTGCGCACGCCAATTTCGCGGGTGCGTTCGGTAACGGAAACAAGCATGATGTTCATCACGCCGACCCCTCCGACGATCAGGCCCACGCTCGAAACAGCGAACATGAAGATGAAGATCATGCTGGACAACTGATTCCAGAAGTCTGAAAGAGCGTCCTGGGTGAAAACGGCGAAGTTGTCAGGGGCATCGGCAGCCACTTTTCGCCGGCGCCTCATGAGCTCCCGGATCTCGTCGATCGCCGCAGGCATATCCTCATGCGAGGTAGCCTTCACGCTGATCCAGTGTTGCTTCAATTCCGGATGCAGCTTGAGAAACGTGCTCAGCGGAAACATGACGATGTTGTCTTCGGGATTCTTGCCTCCGCCGAATGCGCTCTTGCGCCGTTCGGCAACGCCTACGACAGTAAACAGCTGGCCGTCGATATTGATCTCTTTGTCGAGCGCATTGCCGTTGGGGAACAGTTCGTTAGCTGTATCGATTCCGAGAACGATTACCGGCGAGCGATGCTCATCGTCAATTTCATTGAACCAACGTCCACCAGTCAGTCCCAGATCGTAGACGTTCTTCCATTCAGAGGTATCACCCTCGAGAATCGTGTTCTTGGCGCGCCGGTCTCCGTATTTGACCACGTACGTCCCGGTACCAAACTCCGGGCGCGCATAGCGGATCCCGGTTGTGGCGGCCTTCACATGCGGGAGTTGTCGGATCGCCTCGTAATCCTCAACGGTCAATTCCTTTCGTTTGCGCATTTCTTCTGTGGGGCGGGTCAGTTGAAACGGTTGCATGTGGAAGACGAAGATCAGATTCGAGCCGAGGCTCTGAATGGAATCCGTCACGCTCGCGTTGAGTCCACGCACAACAGACGAGATCCCGATCACCACCGCAACACCGATGACGATGCCAAGAACGGTGAGGCCGGAGCGCAGCTTGTTGCTGCGAATGGTCTCCAGCGCCATCTTGATGACTTCGCCGTAATCGCCTCGACTCATAAGTTGCGCTCGAACTCTAAGTTTCAAAACGTAATGCGGTAATTGGATCGAGTCTTGCTGCTCGACGCGCAGGGTAGACTCCGAAAAAAACTCCGACACTCGCAGAAACAATCAGAGCCGCCATCACCGCCCATAGCTTGATAGACGAAGGCATTCCGATAAGCGCTGTCACGCCTTTCGCGATCGCGATTCCGAAGAACACACCTAGCGCCCCACCAACCAATGCCATCGTTCCGGATTCGATGAGGAACTGAAGCAGTACATCTTGTCGAGTCGCGCCCATCGCTTTGCGGATGCCAATTTCTCGCGTCCGTTCAGTCACGGACACGAGCATGATATTCATGATGACGATGCCGCCGACGACTAGTGAAATTGCGGCGATCGCAATCATGGCGATGAAGAATGTGCTGCTCAGGTTGGCCCACAAGCTAAGAAAGCTCTCGTTGGTTTCGATCGCGAAGCTGTCTGGTTTGCCGGGCTGATCGTGACGCCGAGCGCGCAAGATGACGCGCGCCTCATCCATCGCTGAGTCGAGTTGGCTGCCCGTGCCGTTCGCCTTCCCCGAGATGATGATGCTGTTGTGCGTACCAAACTGCTTGAGATACCCGCTGATCGGGATGAGCACGTAGTTGTCGCGGCTTTGACCGAGTGTTTTTCCTTGTCTTTCGCCGATGCCCACAACGCGGTAAATCTGGCCTTCCACCCGAATTTCTTTATTGAGCGGATCGAGACCCGGGAACAAGTTGTCGACGAGATCGGTGCCGATGATGGCTACTTCCGACCGGTTATTTTCGTCGGTTTCGTTCAGAGGCCGGCCAGTCGCTAATTCGATGTGAAGGATCGCGGGCATGGAGGGCGTTAGGCCGCGAATGAACACGTCGCTGATCGACTGCTCACCGTAGCGAACGTGACCGCTCAAATTGGTGATGACCGCTCCTAACGCGGTGCAACGACTACAAGACTCCAGAATGGCCTGATAGTCGTCGAGCGTGATGTCTTTGCGCTTCTCGCCTTCCAGCAACTGGTCGACATTAGTGACGACCGACGTTCGCTTGTTGATGATGAAGACATCAGCGCCAAGATTGAATATCTTCTCGGCGACGTAGCCGTTAATGCCGCTCACAAATGTCACGACCGCGATCACAGCCGCCACGCCGATGACGACCCCGAGCAGCGTGAGTACTGAGCGCAGCTTGTTCGCCCACAGAGCCTGCAATGCGATGCGGATGGCTTCGAGGAAGTTCATTCGCCTATTGGTTCAGACACGCACACGACCACATGAATAGATACGAAAAAGCGGGTCCCGCGGTTCACGACAGCGTTGGGGGAACGCCATCTTCAACGCCGCGAACAGTCTAACAGGCCAAGTGCGGCTTCGCTGTATTGTTCTCAGCGGCAGGCGGAATCCGAGAGTGGGTCGCATATAATAAGAGCGTAGGCAGCCGGATCGGACGGTCGCCC